>RCNB010000052.1_pt1 | contig 81549 bp, 74 predicted proteins | sample 2041321 | NCBI WGS metagenome assembly RCNB01 (sample SAMN09708232, study PRJNA481090) | Marine sediment metagenome, whole genome shotgun sequencing project. | reverse complement strand
GATAGAAAAAGGGGACGGTTCTATTTTTTTCTTTTAAGGGGTCTATTTATATATCCTTTTTATCTGTAAAAAAAATAGAACCGTCCCCTTTTTCTATCGGCATTTATTACCCTTCGGGCGAGCCGATCTCACCACATCGACTTCGTTGTGGTCCATTCTCAGTAGTTAACTTCAGCAGCATGGGCCATTTCCTTGGCCTCACAATAGTGCAAGGATGGGGTGAGTCGGCTCGATTTAAAGCGTTTGTTTAATAGTGTCGGAAATGTTGATATAATGGAAAAACGTGAATCAACAGGAGGAAATGGATATGAAGATTGCATTGGCTTCTGATCATGCTGGTTTTGGCCTCAAAAACGGAGTTTTGGAATATCTTGTTCAGAAAGGGATTGAGCACGAAGATTTTGGTTGTGGTCCAGATGAGAGGGTAGATTATGTTGATAACGGAGAAAAAGCTATTCAGTCCGTTTTATCAGGAGTGTGTGACCGGGCTATCCTTATTTGTGGGACAGGATTGGGAATGGCTATTGTGGCCAACAAGTTTAAAGGGATACGGGCTACTCCTTGTTGGGACGAGTATGTCGCAGGAATTTGCCGAAGCCATAACAATTCCAATTGTTTGACTTTAGGTGGAAGGATTTTGCCGCTGGACGAGGCTCTCCATTATGTCGATATCTGGCTTGAGACAGAGTATGATGGAGGGCGGCATCAGAAAAGGCTCGATAAAATTGCTATAATTGAAGAAAAGAATTTTAGACCATAAAAAGAGGAATAAATCATGTCTTCTTTCAACGAAAAAATTCAGTCCTTAACCCGGAAAATTATACGAAACAATGTGTGGAGGCAGAAAGAATCCATCAATCTGATTCCATCTGAGTCGACTCCTTCTGTTTTAGTCAAAATGTGTGAAATATCCGATCCCGCTGGAAGGTATGCCGAACACAGGACCATGAAAGGGCAGGAGATTTATTTTTATCAAGGGATAGAATTCATCAGGGACATCGAAAAAGAAGCCCAGGAGGAACTGGGTCGTTTTTTCGGATGCTCAGAGGTAGAGCTGCGACCGATCAGCGGCCAGATGGCCAATGAGGTCGTGTTCAAAGCCATGATTCGTTTCCTCAACCGAGACCGTCCCGAAGGTCAGCCCATGCGCAAGATGAGATTGGTCATGAACAACGCCCTGAACAAAGGGGGCCACCTCAGTTCCCAACCAATGGGATCCCTCTTTAACTTTGTGGATGAAGACCCGGAAACAGGGAGGGAAAAGGTTGTCAATTTTCCTGTCCTGGAGGAGAATCCGTATAAGCCCGACACTGAAAAACTGGCCGAGCTTTTGGATCAGCACAGGCCTGAACTTGTCGTTTTCGGAAAGAGCATGTTCATTTATCAAGAGCCGATCCAGCTTGTATCCGACATGGTCAAAGATTGGGATAGCAGGCCAGTCATCATGTATGATATGGCCCATGTTCTGGGCTTGTACGGGATTTTTCAAGAGCCGCTTGCCGAGGGTGCCGATGTCATCACCGGAAGCACACACAAAACGTTTTTTGGCCCTCAGAGAGGTCTTGTGGCCGGTAACTTCCCGAAGGGATCCCGCTTTCGCAAGTTGTGGCTGGATATCAAAAGCCGGGCTTTTCCCGGTTCGACCAGCAATCATCACCTGGGAACATTGCTCGCTCTAGTGATGGCAGCTTACGAGATGAATCAATTCAAACAGGAGTACCAAACTCAAGTTCAAGCAAATGCCAAAGCCTATGCAAGTGCGTTGAAAGAAAAGGGAATTCCTGTCGAGGGAGACGAGAGAGACGGATTTACCCAAACTCATCAAGTTCTCATACGAATCAAAGAATACGGAAAAGGGATGGATATTGCCCAAAAATTAGAGGAGAACAACATTCTGACCAACTATCAAGCTCTGCCTGATGATGAAACATTCCTCGAGCCAAGCGGAATCCGCATGGGAGTGCAGGAGATGACCCGGTTTGGCATGAGAGAGAAAGATTTTGATGTTCTGTCTGGGTTCGTTGCCGATGTGATTTTGGAAGACCGAAATGTCAAGGATGAAGTGAGGGCATTCCGTCAAAATTTTCTGGAGATGAAGTACTGTCTTCCGGTAAAGGAGTCCATCCAGGCTACAGCCGAGATATTCCAGAGTATTTTTTCCTACCCAGGTTTCAGCGAAATGTTCATCAAATCCGTTGAAAACATCATAATGAATCCCAGAGAGGTGAGGTAATATGAAAATATTAGTCATAGGATCAGGAGGACGTGAGCACGCCTTGGGCTGGAAAATTTCTCAGAGCCCGTTGCTTAAAAAGCTCTATTGTGCGCCTGGAAATGCCGGGACCAAAAACATCGCCGAGAATGTTCCGATCAGCCCAGAGGATATCCAGGGGCTTGTGGATTTTGCGGCCAGGGAAAAGATGGATTTGACCGTTGTCGGACCGGAGATGCCCCTGACTTTGGGGATCGTGGATGAATTCGAGAAACAGGGCTTGAAAATATTCGGGCCTAACAAAAATGCAGCAGAGTTGGAAGGAAGCAAAGTTTTTGCCAAACAGTTTATGGAACGGCACAGGATTCCTACCGGCAAGTTTGAGATTGCCGACTCTGCTGAACAGGCCATAAAGATAATGGGATCGGGAAAATTTTCCTTTCCTCTAGTAGTTAAAGCTGACGGATTGGCAGCAGGAAAGGGCGTTATACTCTGTCGGAACCAGAAACGGGCGGAGGAAGCCATCGACACAATCATGGTGAAGAAAAAATTCGGTGAAGCGGGAAACAGTGTCATTATTGAAGAATTCCTGGTCGGAAAAGAAGCCTCATTCATCGTTATTTCCGACGGCGTTAAGATTCTCCCACTTGTGACTACGATGGACCACAAAGCTGTTTACGATGGAGACAAAGGTCCCAATACTGGAGGAATGGGAGCGATTTCTCCTTCCCCATACATCGATCAAAAAATGTTTGACGACATCGTGAACACGATCGTATTCCCGACGATTACCCGGATGCTGGAAGAAGGGCGGAAGTTCAATGGTGTCCTGTATGTGGGGCTGATGCTGACGGCAGACGGCCCGAAAGTATTGGAATACAACTGCCGGTTCGGAGACCCTGAAACCCAGCCTCAAGTGTTGAGGATGAAGGGAGATCTGGTGGAGGTGCTCCTTGCCGCGGTCGAAGGAAATGTGCTGGAGAAGGAGATCGAATGGAGCTCCAATGCATCGGGATGTGTGGTGGCCGCTTCGGGTGGATATCCGATAAAATACGAGAAGGGAAAGGTGATCGAGGGCCTGGATGAAGCCATCTCCTTTCCAGGTATCGAGGTATTCCATGCGGGAACAACTGTCAAAGACAGGCAGTATTACACGAATGGGGGAAGAGTACTCAATGTGTGTGCATCCGAGAAGACACTGGCAGAAACCATGGATAAAATTTATCGGGCCCTCTCCAGGATCTATTTTGAGGATATGCACTGGCGCCGTGACATCGGGGCCCAAAGGGAGGAAGAATGAAAGTAGGCATTTTTATAGGGAGTAATTCAGACTTTCCGATCGTAGAGGAAGCCATCCAGTTGATGAAAAAGTTCGAGGTGGAGTTCAGACTTGAAGTGACTTCGGCCCATCGTTCTCCTGAGCGGACAAAAAAGCTAATAAATGATTTTGAGGAGAGCGGCGTCGACGTTTTTATTGCTGTGGCAGGCAAGGCAGCTCACCTGGCAGGAGTTGTGGCCTCTCACACCGTGAGGCCTGTTATAGGCGTTCCGGTCGGAGGCTCGGGGCTGGGTGGTCTGGACGCCTTGCTTTCAACTTCCCAAATGCCCAAGGGGATACCGGTAGCCTGCATGGGAATCGGAAAGTCTGGCGCTGTTAATGCGGTTCTTTTGGCCATCCAGATCTTGGCTCTGGCAGATCCATCCATGGAGAAAAAGCTGAACAACTTCAGGTCACAGATGGCAGAAAATGTGGAGGCTGCCTCACAAAAGATCCAGGACAAACTATGACCTCGTTTTCCATCCAGAGTTTTGGATGCAGGGTCAACCAGGCGGAGGCTTTTTCATGGGCCGGTACGTTGCAGAGCCATGGCCTGGTTTACCGATCCGATTCCTTTCGAAGTGATATTGTTTTGGTGAACACCTGCACCCTCACAAGTCGTGCAGACAGAGATGTGCGCCAGTTTTTAAATAAACTTGCCCGGCTCAATCCCGAAGCGCGTTTGGTCCTGACGGGGTGTTATTCTGAACGATTTCTTGACGATTTTCAAAACAATCCTCGAGTGTGGCAAGTTGTTCGGAATGAAGAAAAGGAGGATCTGCCCCACAAGATTATGGCTGGTATGGAATCCGGGACAAAAACCGAAATAAAACCCTTCAGGTCCCGTGCTCTGGTTAAGATTCAAGACGGCTGTGACTTCCGGTGCAGTTTTTGCATCATTCCTGCCATGAGAGGCAAAAGCGTGAGCTTGCCTGAAGGAAAAATCATCGAACAGGTCCGGGAATACACAAAACAAGGCTACAGGGAGATTGTTTTAACGGGGATTCATCTCTGTTCTTACGGAAATGACCGGCCGACCGAGGATTCCCTCATCGGTTTGCTCCAGAGTATGGAAAAAATAGAAGGGCTGGGGCGGATAAGGTTGAGCTCGCTGGACCCCCGTTTCCTAGACCGAAAGTTATGCGATTATATCACATCCAATCCGATCGTTTGTCCGCATTTCCACATCTCTTTGCAACACTGTTCTGATGATATTGTTCGACGTATGGGGCGCAAGATCAAGGTGGCGGATTACAGGCGCATCCTGGACGACTTGCACCAGAAAAGCCCGGATGCTGCGTTGGGAGCTGATCTTATCGTCGGATTTCCAGGAGAGACAGAGAGTGATTTTGAAAGAATGTATGATTTTGTGGAAAAGTTCCCATTGACCTATTTTCATGTGTTTTCCTACTCTCAACGGCCCGGCACGCCAGCAGCCCGCTGGAAACAGGTGGAAGAGAGGGCAAAAAAGGAGAGAGCAGCCCGTTTGAGAGAACTGTCCAAAAGAAAAAACTACCACTTCCGCAAAGGATTGGTCGGGGATGATTGGGAGGGTGTTGTCATAAGACAAAAAAACGGAACCGCACAAGTTTTGACATCAAACTATGTGCAGGTTCATGTTTTCCGTTGTGCGGCCGAAGAAAGGGAACAAGTTCAAGTCAAGATCACTCAAGCCGAGGGAAATCAAACCCGAGGACAGATCATCAATTGAGGACGGATGAAAAAGATAATCCTTCTTCCCTCAAAAATTGCCCAGAAGATCGCAGCTGGTGAGGTTATCGAAAGACCTTTTTCTGTGGTCAAAGAGTTGGTGGAGAATTCTCTCGATGCGGGCTCCACGGAAATCAAGATAGAAGTAGTCGAGGGCGGAAAACGACTTATAAGAGTGTCGGACAATGGACATGGGATGAGCCGGGAGGATGCCCTTATCTGTTTTGAGAGGCATTCCACGAGCAAGCTTGCACAAGAGGAAGACTTGGACAGGATTTCGACTATGGGCTTTCGTGGAGAAGCCCTACCCAGCATTTCTGCCGTCTCTCGCGTTTCTCTGAAGACTTCCGATGGTATCGGCGAAAAGGGAACCCAGATTGTGCGAGAGGGAGAAGAAATGCTTCGATGCGAGGATGTGGCTTTTCCTAGAGGGACGAGTATCGAAGTGAAAGATCTATTCTTTAATCTCCCGGCGAGGAAAAAATTTCTCCGCTCGGATAGAGCTGAACTTTCGCGGATCGCAAACTACCTGACGCAAATCGCCCTGGCTTTCCCGGAAGTGAGGTTTTCTCTCCGGCATGGGAGCCGTTGTGTGTTTGATTACCCGGTTGTTTCAAACCTAAAGGAAAGGCTCTATCAGGTTTACGGAAAAGAGGTCTTGGAGAAACTCATGGAAGTTAATTATGAAGAGGATGGACGGGGAATTCATGGATTTGTGTCCCGGCCCCCCTCAGGCCGCAATGACCGCAGCCACCAATTGTTTTACGTGAATAATCGCCTCGTCAAAGACCGAATGTTCCTGGCCGCCTTGAATCAGAGCTTTAGAGGATATCTCGAGAAGGATAGGTTTGCCGAGGCTTTTTTATTCCTGGCCCTTCCGTATGCCGAGGTTGATGTCAACGTCCATCCCACCAAAGCCGAGGTTCGTTTCGTGGAATCCCAGCCGATTTTTTTCCTTCTTCAAGCGGGAATAACACAGGCTATAACCAAGGAATTGGGGATCAAAGAGGTTTATCCGGTTCAGCCGGAAATCCGGGAGTCCCGCCAAATCGATCAGAAGTATCAGCCATTCCTGATGAAATTTCCCGATAATGTGGAAGTTCAAACGAGGGAGTCGTTCGGGCCCGAAACAAAAAAAGAAACAGGATATCCTCGAGTTTTGGGGCAGTATCTGGACACATATATTGTTGCAACTGACGAGGAAGGAATCCTGATCATCGATCAGCACAATGCTCACGAGAGAGTATTATACGAAAGATACACGGAGATCGACCAAAAAAAGGAGTGGCCTGGGAAGATGCCGCTTCTCCCGATGGTTTTTGACCTTTCAGCTTCCCAGGTTTTGAATCTCGAGCACAACCAAGAATTATTGAAGGATGTTGGTTTTTTGGTGGAGAACATGGGAGGGCGGAGTTTTGCCCTTAAAGAGTACCCGGATATTTTCAAGGAAGAGGAAGCCAAGCAGATTTTCCTTTCGCTGCTCGAAGGGATAAAAGAAGAAAAAGTTCAAGATAGAAAAGGAGCGCTGATCGCAACCCTTGCTTGCAAGAGTGCTGTCAAGGCAGGCCAACTCCTTGCTTTCGAAAAGATGAATTACCTCGTGGAAGAATTATTCCAAACTTCGAATCCTTCCCTTTGCCCGCACGGGAGACCCATAGTCCTAAAAATTGGCAGAGGCCAGATAGAAAAAGAAATCAAGAGAAAATAGGGAAAAATTGTAATATAATGATTTCCAAGGCCTGCCTTAGCCTGGATTATTCAGGCTAGGTCATTGATTGTTCTTTTCGGGGAGTGGCGCAGCCTGGTTAGCGCGCCTGCCTTGGGAGCAGGAGGTCGGCGGTTCGAATCCGCTCTCCCCGATTGCCCCCTCTGATGACGGATTGAAAAATAGCGGGTTTTGCGTTATAGTTGGGAAGATTAAGTCATACCACGCGCCAGTAGCTCAGTTGGATAGAGCAGCTGCCTTCTAAGCAGCAGGTCGGGAGTTCGAATCTCTCCTGGCGTGCCATCTCATCCCCTTGTTTTTTGTTGACCATCAATCCGCAATATAGCCAGCTCTGTGGATGACACGGTAATTTTGCCCTTTTACCCTGACCTTAATTTCTCTGAATTTCCCATCGGGGACATAATTTATTGGAGAATAGTACAGAAGAAAAGGCGATGTTGGTGGATCACATATTCGGAGGTAATCTCTTAAAAATCCGAATAGGGACCTGTATGTTTATCGCCACGGCATCATGCTGGAGTTCCTGGACGGATGGGTTGCTCATAAATGTAGATTTGAATTTATTGCTGGATGTTAATGTCTGATTATAGCCTTCTTCTACGACTAATAATAAGCAAGTAACAAAAAATGTCATTTTTGCTGATTTTTGTGCATCGGGTATCCCCTTTTTCGGAGAAAAGCATCACCTTTAAGGGTGAGACAAATTTTGTAAAAATCACCTAGCCAATCCTCCCATCTGGTGATTGACGCTGTATGTTGTCTCTGAGAATATTATAGGCGTTTACACGCGAATCATGACTTTAAAAACAAATGTTGAACACGGAAGAGAAAAATGGATCGCTTCATTCGTCTCTATTAATGGAGAAAAAAAGTTGACAAAAAATGTCAATGTATCTAATGTGGAAGCTTCAGTGGAGATTCATTATTAAGGAAAACTCATGGGATCAAACCTAGGCGAACTTCTTATTCAGGAAAAGCTGCTCGATTCCGAACAACTGAAAAGTGCTCTAGATTTCCATAAGAAAAATGACGTGGGGATAGGATCGGCTATCGTCAGCTTGGGGTATCTTTCCGAAGAAGAAATGGCACAGGCGCTCAGCCGGCAGTTAGGCTATCCTTACATAAACCTGGACCAGTTCGAAGTTTATCCCGATGTCATCAGCCTTATCCCAATCGAAATTGCCAAAAAGTATCTGATTATGCCGATTCATCGCATCCGGTCGTTTCTAACCCTGGCTATGGTTGATCCGACCGATCTCGGGATTATCGAAGATGTGAGGTTTCGGACAGGGCTGAGCATTCAGCCTGTTATCGCTTCTGAATCAGGCATCATGAATGCCGTGTCCAAATATTATGGATCTTCCGATGCTTTGCGTGTGAAACAGATCGTGGATGAAATAGAGCAGGCGGAAGATACCAGTGTAAACATCATCGAAGAAGAGGAAGAGGATTATGATATCGAGGAACTGGTACACTCCACTGAAGAAGCTCCGATCATAACTCTTGTAAACACCATTTTCATCGATTCCATTAAAAAGGGTGCCAGTGACGTCCATTTTGAGCCCTACGAGAAAAATTTCCGCGTGAGATACCGCCTGGATGGAACCCTGCATGAGATGATGGATCTGGCTCTCAAGTTTAAAAATCCTGTCACATCGCGCGTCAAGATTCTTTCCAATATGGATATTGCCGAAAAGCGATTGCCGCAGGATGGTCGAATCAAGATGAGAGTGAAGCTGGAGAACGGCGAAAAAAAAGAAGTCGATATGCGTGTCTCGAGCGTCCCCGCCGTCTTCGGGGAGAAAGTCGTGGTCAGGATCCTCGATAAGGCCATGCTGCAGTTGGATATGACTAAATTGGGATTCGAAGAAGAATCGCTCGATATTTTCAAGAGCATGATCCTCAGACCCTGGGGTATCATTCTCGTTACAGGTCCTACCGGAAGCGGCAAAACGAACACCCTTTATTCGGGCATTTCCAACTTGAACTCGATGGAAAAGAATATCATGACGGCGGAAGATCCGGTAGAGTTTTACATGCCGGGAATAAATCAGGTCAATATTAGAGATGCGATCGGTTTGAATTTTGCCACTTCCCTCAGGAGCTTTTTGCGTCAAGATCCGGACATCATGCTTGTCGGTGAGATGAGGGATTTTGAAACGGTGGACATCGCCATCAAAGCCGCCCTGACAGGGCATCTTGTTTTTTCCACTGTCCACACCAACGATGCGGCCAGCACGATCCTGCGGTTGGTCAACATGGACGTCGAACCCTTCTTGATCGCGGATTCGGTCGTTCTGGTCGTGGCACAAAGGCTTGTCCGAAAATTGTGCCTAGAGTGTCGCACGCGCCACAACCTGACGCCAGAAGCCCTGATGGATATCGGGTTTTCCAAAGAGGAGACCGCCAAACTAAAGGTCTACAAGCCAGCCGGATGCAATGATTGTCACAACACAGGATACAAAGGAAGAATCGGCTTGTTCGAAGTAATGGAAATAACCGATGATATCAGAGATTTGATCCTGTCCCGGGCTCAGTCCAAAGAAATCAAGAAAAAATCTATGGAAAACGGTATGACCACCTTGAGAAGAAGTGGTCTAAAAAAGATTATGGAAGGATCCACTTCTGTTGAAGAAGTGTTGAGAGAAACGATCAAAGATTCGGAGGTTTGATATGGGAATAACAATACAAGAATTGCTGAAATTAACTGTTGAGAGAGATGCCAGCGATTTGCATATCACCACACATATCCCCCCCCGCATTAGGGTTCACGGCTCATTAGTTTCACTTGATTACCCCCCTCTGACGCCTTCTGAAACCAAGAGTATCATCTACAGCCTTTTGACAGATAGACAAAAAAAACGGTTCGAGGAAAAGATGGAACTGGATTTCTCCTTCGGGATCAAAGACATGGGACGTTTTCGAGGAAATGTGTTCATGCAAAAAGGTGCTGTTGCGGCAGCCTTCCGCCGGTTCCTCCCAATCATGTGGAGCTTCTCACAGTTGGGTGTTCCCCAAAGACTGGCCAAGCTGTGTTATCTACCCAGGGGATTAGTCCTCATAACGGGTCCCACAGGATGCGGAAAGTCGACAACTCTGGCCTGTATGATCGACCATGTCAATAAGGAAAGACCCGTTCATATCGTCACAATCGAAGATCCCATCGAATATTATATCACGCCAAAAAAAGCCATCGTCAACCAAAGGGAACTTTTGGTCGATACTCTTTCTTATCCGAATGCTTTGCGCTCGGTTCTGCGGGAAGACCCGGATGTTGTTCTTGTTGGTGAGATGAGAGATTTGGAAACGGTCGAAGCCACCCTTCGTGTGGCTGAAACAGGCCATCTGACCTTTTCTACCCTGCACACGAATTCCGCTGCTGAAAGCATTTCGAGAATCATCGATATTTTCCCCGCCCAGTACCAAGCCCAGGTGAGGATCATGCTATCTATGAGCTTGGAAGCGGTGATTACCCAATCACTCCTGCCTCGAGCCGACGGCAGAGGTCGGGTTCTGGCCATGGAAATTCTTATCCCCAATCCCGCCATCCGGAATTTGATCCGCGAGAACAAGATTCATCAGATCTATTCATCCATGCAGATGGGGCAAGAGAAATTCGGCATGCAGACATTCAATCAGTCCCTGGCCAGCCTGTATTTCAAAAAAGCCATCACTCTCGAGATGGCTTTGAATGTGTCCTCTAAACCAGAGGAATTAACAGATATTATCCAACGGAGGGAAGGGCTCAAGGTGACTTCGGTAAGCTTTACTCCGGATCAAATGAGAAAATAGAAAGGGGTTTATAATGCCTACATTTCAATGGAAAGGAAAAAACCGTTATGGCGATGTTGTCGGGGGAGCCCGGATTGCGCGTAGCGTGGATGAGTTATCCAAAGCCTTGCAGCGGGAACAGATCACAGTTATGGATATTTCTGCTGCAAGAAAAAAGATAGAGCTCCCTTTTCTCCAAAGACAAAAAGTCAAGTTGAAAGATTTGGCTATCTACAGTCGACAACTCTCGGTGCTGATAGATGCTGAACTTCCGCTGATACAGAGTCTTAATATTCTGGCCGAGCAAACGAAGAATAAATACTTCAAGAATGTTATTAAGGATATCAGAGAAGATGTGGAGGCGGGATCCACTTTGAATCAGGCCAAGCGCAAATTTCCCAATGTCTTCGATGACCTGTATTGCAACCTTGTTGCCTCCGGGGAGCAGAGTGGTTCTTTGGATATTATGTTGAGACGGCTGGCAGAATTCTTGGAAAAAATCGTCAGGTTGAAGGCACAGGTTCGCCAGGCCATGATATATCCTGTTACCGTTTTAGCGTTTTCTTTTATAGTGGTCATTTTCATGCTGTGGAAGGTCATCCCCGTGTTTGCAGGGATTTTTCTTGAACTCGGTGCAGAACTACCCATGTTGACCTCCATTGTTTTATCCCTGAGCATCTTCATCCAGAAATATATTCTCTTTATCGTCATCGGTATTGTTGCCGCTATTTTTGGCTTGCGGTATTGGAGAAAAACAGATTCAGGCCGAAAGATCACCGATAAGTTTATATTGCGGATGCCTCTTTTTGGAAAACTGATTGAAAAGGTCGGTCTGTCGCGAGTGACCCGGACATTAAGCACGCTCCTTTCCGGAGGCGTCCCGATGCTGGAGAGTCTGAAGATCACGTCTGCGACCGCAGGAAATGTCATCGTTGAGGATTTCATCATGCAGGCGAGGTCTATGGTTGCAGAGGGAACAAGCCTGAGAGATGCCTTTAGGGAAAAGGGACGCTTTCCGTTCATGATGTTACAAATGGTGGGTGTCGGAGAGGCCACAGGAACACTGGATGAAATGTTGACCAAATTGGCCGACTTTTATGATGAAGAGGTGGAATATTCCGTGGCGAATCTGCTTTCTGTGTTGGAGCCCATTTTGCTGATTTTTGTAGGATTGATCGTGGGGTCGATCGTCGTTTCCATGTATCTGCCGATTTTTGATCTGATGAGCAAATTCTAAGAGAAGACGGGCAGAAATATGACATTCAGAAAATTCATTGAATAGCTGTTTTCAAAAAAAGGATCAGAAGATTGAAGAGAAGAAAAGACATTTTTTGGCTTATTCTCCTGCGACTGATCATCGTCACCGCTCTTGCTGTGTCTGCGATCATCATTCAGTTTAGCACATCCACATTCCTCCCTCTCATGCTCTTTTATTACCTGATTATTGCCACCTACGTCTTGTCTGTCGGATATCTTCTCCTGTACTATTGGGACAGGTTTCAGACTTTTCAAGCCGGCCTCCAGATTTTTTTTGACCTTCTGTTAATCACAGCCTTTGTGTATGTTTCTGGCGGATTAAGAGGATCTTTTTACTTCCTGTATATCTTTGGCATCATTGCAGCGAGCATCGTTCTCTCCAAGAGGGCCGCCTATTTGACGGCGGCGCTATCCGGGGTGTTTTTCGGGATTCTTGTTAACGGAATGCATTTGGGCTATTTTCCATATTTAGGTTCTGACCAAACGACAGAGTTGTCTCCAGGTACTGTTATCAACGATATCTTTATTTCTTGGAGCATGTTTTTTATCGTGGCATTTCTCGTGAATTATATGAAGGAAAGGATCAGACGGACAGCAGAAGAGCTGAGTTTGGTGGAAAGGGAGTTGGAGATTAAAAAACGATTGGCCCTTGCTGGTGAATTTTCCGCTCATCTTGCCCATGAAATACGTAATCCTCTTGCTGTCATTTCGGGCTCGGTTCAAGTGCTGAGGAATGAGCTTGAACTGGCAGATGAACAGAAGGAATTGATGGGTAACATCGTGAAACAATCTAGCCGTGTATCCCACTCCATCGAGCAGTTCCTGAGCCTTGTATCACCGGATAAAAAGACATTTTCCGATGTGAATCTGGCTTCTGTTGTGGATGAAACGCTCCTTTTATTGGAGGACAGCGGGGAGTTGGACAGCGATTTCTGCGTGAACGGAAATTATAAAAGTTCGAATATTTCCCATTTTGGCAACACAAATCAATTCAAACAGATGTTCTGGAATCTCATAAGAAACGCCATCAAAGCTTCACCGAAGGGAGGAGCCATCACCATCGATTTAAATCAAGACCAGATGAACGAGGTTCAAGTGAAAATTGCAGATTCAGGGAATGGCCTGAAAGCTAAGGAGATGGAAAAACTTGTCGAACCAGTTCTTTCTTCTGGATTTCAATCTGGATCGGAGATCGGCATGGCGGTTGTCCGCCGGATTGTTGATGATTATGACGGCAAGATACACGTGTTTCCGGTCAGAGATAAGGGGACTGAGGTTGTGATTGTTCTGCCAAAGTTGAAGGTAAAATCGGATTCAAGGGTAAGATTGTAGGAAGATGGAAAAAATACTCGTCATCGATGATGAAAAAAGCATCCTCGATCTTTTGAGCGTGGTATTTGAAAAAGAAGGTTATATGGTAGAAACCTCTCTTTCTGCAACCAGAGCAGTGGAGCTGATGGGAAATGAAGACTTTGATATTATTATCTCCGATATCAAGATGCCCAGGATGAGCGGGATGGAACTTCTCAGTTATGTTAGAAAGAATAGACCGGACATTCCGATTGTCATGATTACAGCATATGGTACGATAAAACAAGCCGTGGAAGCATTAAAAGCGGGAGCTATGGATTATATTGTCAAACCCTTTGATGTGGAAGAATTGAAGATAATCGTAGCCCAGGGCCTAGAGAAAAAACGGTTGAAGGAAGAAAATCTTTTTCTTAAAAAAGAGCTTAAGGAAAAATATGATTTCGAGAACATGATTGGGAAGAGCAAGGTGATGCAAGAGGTCTATAACCTAATAGAAAAGGTTGCCGACACAGACTCCACAGTGCTTATTACCGGTGAAAGCGGGACAGGGAAGGAGATCGCTGCTCGTGCGATCCATTACATAGGCACACGCCGAGAAAGGGCATTTGTTTCGATTAACTGCGGAGCGTTGCCGGAAAATCTCCTTGAGAGCGAACTTTTTGGTCACGTTAAAGGGTCCTTCACCGGAGCTGTGGTCAACAAGAAGGGCATGTTTGAGGTAGCCGAAAAGGGCACCTTGTTCTTAGATGAGGTGGGAGAGATGTCTCCATGGACACAGGTAAAGCTCCTTCGAGCCCTGCATGATAAAAGGATCAGAAGGGTGGGCGGCACAGAAGAAGTCCAGGTGGATGTTCGGATCATCGCTGCATCTAACCGAGACTTGAAAAAAAGCATCAGTCAAGGGAATTTCCGCGAAGACCTTTTTTATCGTTTGAATGTTATTTCTTTTGAAATGCCTCCCCTTCGGAAAAGAAAAGAAGACATTCCTTTGCTTGTCACACACTTCCTAGAAAATTACTGCAATAAGATGGGGCGGCAAATGAAAAGGATTGTGCCAGAAGTCATAGATGTGTTGGAGTCCTACCCTTGGCCCGGCAATGTTCGGGAACTGGAAAATGTTATCGAGAGAGTTGTTGCTATCGAAGAGAGGGAAACGATCACAAAGGGAAGTCTTCCTAATGAAATGCTCCAACCGAGTGAAAAACAGGATACAACCCCTGCTCTTCAACAAGGTTTTGACCTGAATGCAGTGATGGATGAAATTTCGTCCGGTTATGTCAAACAAGCCCTTCAGTTTTCGAGAGGGAACCTGAAAGAGGCGGCCAATATTCTCGGGATTAATTACCGCTCTTTGAGGTATCTTGTCGAAAAGCATGGTTTGAAAAATGCCAACAGAGAGAATAAGGGCAGTTTTGAGGAAGAGCATGCGGTATAGAGCAGAAAATGTCAAATATTGGCAGAGGCGTGACAATAAATGTCAATTTGGGATGATTGGATTTACAAGCATTATAATAAATTGTTTATTTTCAGCTGCTTATGTTAATAGCGGCTTGGCACAAAAGTTGCAATACTTTTGTTCCCCGAATAAAAACACTTACTGGTGATACAAAATAAAAACCACCAGGAGTAAAAAAAGGAGGTTTTAAATGTTAAAAAAAGCGAGAGGTTTTACGCTGATTGAGTTACTGATTGTTGTAGCCATCATCGGAATTCTTGCTGCACTTCTCATTCCTAATGCGATTACAGCTATTCAGAAGGCCAAACAGAAAAGCACGATGAAAGACATCCTTACGATGGCGACCGGATCTGCTGATTTCGTCACTGACCAGGGTTCTTGGGCTAATGCTAACCCTGCCGTCCCCAGTCCGGGTCCTTTGACTGTCGGCTGTGAATTCGTTGATGCTCTTACTCCGTTCTACGTCAAGATCATTCCGATAAATGATCAGTGGGGACAACCATACGAGGTGTACCTTGGAGTCGCTGCCGCTACCAGAGGACTCGTTGCTGACGATGTGGGTGGCGATGACTTTATTATCCAATCCTTGGGAAGAACCAGCGTAGCTGACGGATGGACTTATGATCCGAATGATCCATCTGGTGGGATGTACACGATAAGCGAGATGTTGCATTTCACGTATGATTTGGTCAACTGGAGTGGATCCTGGATTCGTGCTCCAAGAACAGCCATTCAGTAAGCCAGGAAACTTGAGCTAGTCTCAATTTTCGCTTTTACGGAGAAGGGCGATACGGGTAACAGCCGTATCGCCCTTTTTCTTTTCTATCTAATTTTTCCCACCTTCAGTCTCCAAAAAGGGGACGGTTCTATTTTTTTCAAAAATAGAACCGTGCATATTTTAGACTATTTTAGATAAGATATGATATAATCTGTGGCCTCAAGGATGCGGACTATAATCCTGTTTACCCTGTATGTTTTAATCACCCTCCTTCTGACGCCTGTTCTGCTTATTTGCTTCCTGTTCAAAAATTCGCGACCTTTACTCTGGGCTGGTAAAAATGCCATAAGAATCGGTCCAAAAATTCTCGGGATTCGGGTCGAGGTAACCGGAGTCGATGTTGTCGAAGAAGATAAATCCTACATATTCATGTCCAACCACTTGAGTTTTCTCGATGGACCCTTGCTTTATTTGGTTATCCCTCAGCCCATCCGTGTGATTTTAAAAAAAGAGATATTCAGGATTCCGATCCTCGGTTTGGGTATGAAGCAGTTGGGTTTTGTCCCTGTTGACAGGAAAGGCTTCCGGGGCGGGAAAAAGAGCATCGATCATGCCGTCCGGCTGATGAACGAAAAAGGGTATTCTTTTTTGATTTTTCCAGAAGGTACGCGGAGTCTCAATGGCAAACTCCAAGAATTTCGTCGAGGAGGTTTTTTTCTCGCATTGGCCAGCCAATCTGCCATTGTCCCGATATCAATCCAAGGCACCTACGAAATCATGCCCAAAGGCAGCTTTTTTGTGAAAAGGGGAAAGATCAAGGTTTCTTTCCATCCCCCTATTTCTGTTCGAGGAAATCACAACGAGGATCTTCCCGTCCTTTTGGAAGAGGTAAGAGGTGTGATCCGATCTGGGCTGGCAGAGGATGAAAAAGACAGGCTGCCTTAAAACCAGAAAACCGATTAACCTGGATTATTCACGGACCGAGACCCCCCACCCCACCCTAGTATTAAAGGATGCGAGACGTGGCCCATGCAGCTGTGGTTGTCCACCGCAAATGGGTCACAACGAAGCAGATGCAGTAAGATCGGTTCGCCCGAAGGGTAAAAAACGCCGATGAACATAAAAAGATTCTTCTTGAAAAGTTTTTTCAGCAATGTCAGGATAAGTTCTTGACATTGCTGAAGAAAAAAAGCATCGACGTTTTTTATAAATAGTTCAGGTTAGGAGAATGGGATGAAGGTTAAAGATTTAATCCAAAAACAGGCTCAGATACTCGAGAATTTCTTCGAGAACAAGGAAACCCAAATCGTGCGGGCCATAGAAGAGATCTGTGCTCGTTTGAAGATGGGTAACAAGGTCATCGTTTTTGGCAACGGCGGAAGTGCGGCTCAGGCACAGCATTTTGCGGCAGAGCTTGTCAATAAATTTTTGAAATCACGGCGGGCCATTCCTGCTTTATCCCTTACGACAGACACATCCTGCCTTACCTCCATTTCCAATGATTTTGCCTTTGATTATGTGTTCAGCCGCCAGTTGGAGGCTTTGGGGAAAGAGGGAGATGTTGTCTTGGCTCTTTCTACGAGCGGAGAATCACAGAATGTTATCCGGGCCTTGCAAACAGCCAAAGAAAAAGGTTTATTCCCGATAGGCCTAACGGGTGAAGGAGGAGGGACGGTTGGTTCCCTATGCGAGATTCTGTTGGACGTTCCTTCGCAAGATACACCGCGTGTGCAGGAAGTCCATCTCTTCCTCCTGCATCTGTTATGCCAGGAAATAGAAGAAAAAGTAGGCTAGAGTCCTCTCCAGAAGCGGTCCCGTCTGGGTCTCGTTTTCGAACTTGTCAAAAAAACAGGCCTATCCTCTTCCTCCAGTTCTTGTTTTTCCTCCCCGGGTACGGAGATTTTGGCTCTTTTACCGCTTTTATCTATCCGGAAGGAACGCTCTGCCGCATACAAGATTTCTTGACGAAGCCCTTCCACTGCGATCTCTTCGGTATACTTTTTCCTGCCGTCTACCAAATCCTTTATGTATCCTTGCATTTGTTCCTCAGAATAGAACCTTTGGATATCCCACTCATCCAGCGATTCTCCCTCACACCGCACGATCTCTTTTGTTCCCAGTCTCCCCTTTTCATACAGATTCGCCCCTCTTAAATCGCCTCTCTGAATGTTGGCCATCAGGTTGATCGGCACGCGATTGACCTTTCGGATCAGTCTCTTTTTTTTCTGTCCGTTTTCCTCCGAGGTTTCGATGATCTCCCCGATTCCCCCAGTGTTGTACTGCAGGAACTTCAGTTTTCCCGGATAATTGTTTACCAGGGTCATGATGATCTCGTAGAAGCGGTTGACCTTTTTAGCTCTTGAGCCGACGATGAACGGGTCGGTTCCGACAATCCGGACAGATTCTCCAGCCTTAAGCGGCTGGCTGGCATAGCTGTGGGTGCTCTCTCCCCATAGATAGGCAAGGACGGCCTGCTCAGGAGTGAGTTCCTGAGAGAAGTTCATGATGGTGTTCCTGCGTGTGATAAAAGCGAAAATAAGGCCATCCAGTTCCTCCATTGGTGGAAGATTGACAGATTTTGAAAAAATATCCACCATCTTACCGTCGATGTCGACACGCAACTTTTTACGCTGAACTACGGCTCTCCCGTTGGCTGTGAGGCTTTCGTCCATGAAGTCGGGTTCGCCGTTGGCTTTGATTATCACGTTTTCCATAAGAGCTGATTTATCTGTCAGCGTGTTGTACATGGCCTCCTGGTATTTTTTCTCGACATCCGTTTTGACAAAAAAATTGTTTTCTGAACCCAATGCCGATCCATCGCTGCGTAAAAAAACGATGTCGTCTTGAGTGACCCAGGTTTTTTCTCCGCGTTTGTGGTCCAGGCCTAATTGATGACAGGACCAAGTGGATTTTCCGGTTGCTGTCAAACCGAAAAGAAAGACACCATAGGTCTTGAGCTTGTCCTCGGGATTTCTGGCTGTGACGATCTTCGTGCCAGCATGCAGTCCGAGCATGCCCTGCTGGTCAGCCGTCCACATGGACTGGCGGAGAAAGCCTTTTTTGTCCTCACCCATGTAGTCTGTCCCCATAGCTATGTTGATGTTATATTCAGGAAGAACGAGGACCTGTTGTCTTAACGGATGCTCTTCAGGTATGTGAATCATGGTAAATTCCGGGCCAGGTCGTTTCGAAGGTTTGAACATGGTCGTTCCCCACATGTATCCCAACCGGTAATTTATGAGGTCTGCAGCGGACACATAAAGATTGCAGAGAGGATTGTAATATTTGTTTTCTCCCATTTGCCGTCGGATGTGATAAAAAGGAAGGGAGCGCAAGAGATGGAGAACCTTATCCAGTTCGTCAGGAGATTTTGCTATCAGGACTTTTTGTTGTTCGGAAGGCTGGGTTAGCCGGACTTCTTTGCCTCCAAGATATACCGTTTTGGGAGCGATCCGGCTCGACATAACAGAGCGCCATCCGTAAGAACCGAATTTTGTCTTTACTCCTGTGGCCTTGGCTCTAGACTCAAGCCAGTCAAGGTCCACTCTTTTGATATTCGGGCCTTCGAGAGCCCTGGGAAGCTCTTCGGAAAATTTTTTATAGGCGTCTTCGTTATAGATGTGATTATCACTCATGGGGCCTACTCGTTGATTTCTGGCTCGGTTTCTTGTTTGATCAAGCTTTGGATATCATCGGCAGTCGCCACCCCGCTGTTGATCAGATAGCAGCTTGTGTTTTCGAGAAGCTCGCGGAAAAAATTCTTCTGGTAGTCGATTCTCTCGGGAGTGGTTAACAACAGATGAGGATTGTAGAAAGGTTGGTTTTTTAAAGGGCCGATGGTTGTCCTCAATCCAGGGCTTTCTCCCGATTCCAGTATTCTGAGGGCATCCTCCACCTCCATCTTCACAGCCGGAGGAGAAGTGCTATCGAAGCGCAGGAGGAAAATCCAACGCAATTGCGTTCTCTTAACATGCTTGGCCGGGCCTTCGATCCAATAAGGGTCCAGAAGGGCAACGGCGTTTTTTGAAGCCTTGTAACAGAAGGGCGAACCGCGATCAAGCCGGCAGTCATCCATGCGGAGGCAGTCGGAATCCTGGCAGTTTTCTTTACGAACAACAACATTTTCGCATTTGCTGTTGTCAAAAAGAGGAGCCAATCGGGGGTAGAATTCGACGACCTGGGTCGGCATGACCAACTTTCTCTCGATAGAGTCAGCCAGGACTCCTCCCCCGGAAAATCGAATAAAAAGGATATCGTTGGAGTGCAACCGCAGGTCCTTATCTTGGAGTAAGGAATAGAATAAATCTGATTTTTTTGTGCCCTTTGGTCCGATGAGCAACAGGCCGCTTCCGTTTTTATCCGCAGACATGCCGCGGAGGGTGTACGTGCTGAAAAGCCGTTCGGAGACATCCATCACAAGACCGAGGGCAAGGCTTCGCAACGGCGAATAATTATCCATGTTGACCAGAATTCCTGTTTTTGTCTCGGAATTGTAGAAAGTGCGTGACTCCCGGCCTGCAATGCCCTCCACCGCATAGATGATCCCGTGGGGTTCGAGGTCGGCTTCCAGTTGCGCCGGGTACCAGTTTTCAACCCAAAAGTCATTCAGATGGGATACGTTTGTCCGCAATTGGACGATGACTCCGTTAATGTTGGCATTCCACTCAAAGTAGTTGGCGTAGCTGAGCGTTTCTTCCATTTCAGCCACAAGAGCATCCCTCATGTTGATGGATATCGAAGAATCGACAGGGACGGATGTTTTTACCCGAGTTTGGGTGTTATTGAGAAAAATCCGCTTGGTTTTTTTGGCTGTTTTAAGTTTGGAGACGGCTTCGATGATCCTGTCCAGCCCCTTTTCGAGGTTTTCCATGGATGTGGCATACGACATGCGGATACAGTCGTCCATGCCAAAGGCATCTCCCGGGACAATAGCCACCTTTGCTTCTTTCAAGAGGAAGTAGGCGAGTCCATAAGAATTTCGGATGGTCATGTTGTTGTATTCTTTTTCATATGTGGAGGAAAAGTTGGGAAACAGATAAAAGGCGCCCTGGGGTTTGTGGCATGATACATTCGGAATACTCTGGAGCCTCATCAACGCGTAATTGCGTCTCCTCTGGAATTCCGCCACCATTTTGGAAACTTCATACTGAGGCCCGCTCAGAGCTTCCAAGCTGGCTTTTTGGGATATGGAGCAGGGGTTGGATGTGCTGTGGCTCTGGATCTTGGCCATGCCGTTGATGACATCTGCCGGCCCTGCTGCAAACCCGATCCGCCATCCGGTCATCGAGTAGGCTTTGGAAACACCGTTTATCACGATGGTTTTCTTTTTTATCTCTTCCCCCAAGGATGCAAAGCTGTGGAAGCGAAAATCGTCATAGACAAGTTTTTCGTAAATTTCATCGGCGATGACGTAAATATCCTCTTCCATCACGACATCGGCCAAGGATTCAAGAGCGTGTCTCGGGTAGGCAGCGCCTGTGGGATTGGAGGGATTGTTTAAAATCAGAGCTTTGGTTGCCGGCGTGATGGCCGATTTTAATTCTTCGGGTGTCAACAGGAATCCATTTTCTTCTTTTGTCCGAACGATCACGCTTTTTCCGTTGGCCAGAGAAACGGCGTGGGGATAAGTCACCCAATAGGGAGCGGGTATAATGGCTTCATCTCCCTCATTGATCAGGGCTTGAAAAAGATGATAAAGGGAGCTTTTTGCCCCAGATGAGACTATGATTTGATTTTTCTCGTATTCCAGAGATTGATCCTCCTTCAATCTTTTGATGATGGCTTCTTTGAGATCAGGGATGCCATCGGCCTGGGTGTATTTGGTGAAGTTTTCTTCGATAGCCCTGATTCCCGCTTTTTTGACATTGTCAGGGGTGGCAAAATCCGGTTCCCCAACGCTGAAATCGACAACGTCGATCCCCTCGGCCTTCATGGCCTTGGCCTTGGCTGAGACCTTTAAGGTTGGAGATTCTCCAATCTTGTTTGCTTTTTCTGATACCATGGTTAACCCTTTATCGAGAAGATTAATCTTCTTTTTTCTCGTCGTCTTCGAAGGCTAGTTTTTTCTTGAAGTATTTTTTCAGGTCCACTCCGGTTAGAGATTTGACCACATCTGGCATCTGTGCCAAGATCTCCCCTACTTGTGATGTGATTTTGGTCGTGCCGAGGCTCTTGTCTCCTCCTATGACGACTATCTTGTCCACTTTGGAGAGGGGTTCAGATACAGCTTTCGCCAGGTCGGGCAGCATTGTGAGGTACATTTCCAGGATAGCGGCTTGGTTGTATTTATCCCATGCCTGGGCTTTTTTCATCATCGATTCGGCCTCGGCTAATCCGAGATGTTTGGTTTTTTCCGCTTGTGCGATCCCTTCCAGTTTCATAGCATCGGCTTTTCCTCTGGCTTCGGATTGAATGCGAAATTCTTCCGCTTCCGCTTCGGCTTTCATTTGGTATTTTCGGGCATCGGCAGGCTTGATGACGTTCGAGTTCAGTTCTTTTTCTTTGCGCGCGGTTTCAAGCTCTTCGATTTTTATCGCTTCCTGCTTTTCGATGAATTTGACCTTGGCTTCTTCCTTTTTTATATCTTGAGAAAGCCGGGATCGTTCGATTTCGTATGCGAAGTCGGCCTTGGCCTTTTTTTGGTTAACGTCCACTTGGGATTCGGATTTTTTGGCCTCGTTTTCCCATTGGGCTTTGGCAATCAATGCTTCCGCAGCCAGACGAGCGATTTCCCCCTCTTTGTGCGCTTCCGAAGATTTGATCGTAGCCTCTTTTTCGGTTTCTGCCTCGGCGATGACTGCATCTCTTTTAGCAGCCATGATCTGGGGTTTCCCCAATGCATCCAGGTACCCCTGTGTGTCGCTGATGTCCTTCAAGGCAAATGACATCATGTTCAATCCCATCCGGGAAAAGTCGCCTTGAGCAGCTTGGGTCACGGTGGTCGAGAATTCATGCTGGGCCTTGTAGATTTGTTCCACGGTCATGGTCCCCATCACTTCCCTCATCTTGCCCTCAAGCACAGTTTCCGCCACAGACCTGATCCCCTCTTTTCCCAATCCCAGAAATTGTTCGGCGGCCAGTCGGATCGAGTGATCAGAGGAGTCGATTTTTATCTGAGCGATAGCCTCAGCCATGATAGGCACGCCGCTGTTAGTCAAGACTTCAGGAGTTTTGATGTTCATGGTGATGGCTTCCATCGGCAGTATGTCGATCGTTTCCATAAAGGGCAACACAAATGTTCCTCCACCAAGACAGTAACGGTAACCGAGCTTGGTTTTTGTCCCGTCGGGAGCTATCATGGCACGCTTTCTTCCTCCTGATATGACAAGAACTTCGTTTGGTCCGACTTTTTTGTATTGTTTCGCAAATAATAGCACTATGAGTGCCAAAACAAGGATTATAGCGCCGATAAGAATGAGTCCGGATGTTAAATTCATGCTCCCCTCCTTGGATCAAAGCTTTGAGTAAAAAAGGTGTTTTTGTGTCAATTATACAATCACCTAAAATGATGAAGCGAGATAAAATATATTAGCTGTAAGTGCAATCATTTTCAAGTAATGATATGGTGATTTATTTAAAGAATTTAAACCGAAGGATGTGATATATAGCGGCAATGCCATCTCTCCATCCGATTTTTTTGCCCTCACTGTAATCTCTCCCAGAATAGGAGATGGGTACCTCATAGATCTTTGCCTTCAGTTTGGCAAGTTTTATCGTAATCTCAGGCTCGAAACCGAATCTTTTGGACTTCAGCGTGATACGATCAAGAACATCCTTTTTGATGACCTTATAGCATGTTTCCATGTCCGATAGGTTAAGATTGGATAACATATTGGATAACGTGGTCAGGAGTTTGTTGCCGACATAGTGCCAGAAGAAGAGAACCCTGTGTGGTCCTCCAAGAAAGCGAGACCCATACACGACGTCTGCACGGCCGTCCAGAATGGGCTTTAGTAGCGTTGGATACTCTGCAGGATCATACTCCAAGTCTGCATCTTGGATCAGGATGATATCGCCCTGGGCGTTGGAAAACCCGGTATGAAGCGCGGCTCCCTTTCCCTGATTCTTCGCATGGAAAAAAGTTTTTGTATCGGGGAAATTCAGGTTATTCAGGACATCCTGCGTCCCGTCTTTGGAACCGTCATCCACGATGACGATCTCCTTTTCCATTCCCACATCGGTCTCCCGAACGCGATTGATCACTTCCTCAATGGTGTGCTTTTCGTTATAGACCGGTATGATGATGGATAGTTTCATGATGTTTTTTTTGGATCCGTTGTTAGTCCGAGAACCTTTTGAAAATAGAGGATGGTTTTTTTGAGTCCCTCATCGAGAGGCGTCTGAGGCTTCCATTGGAGGTGTTTATTGGCCAAGGAGATATCCGGGCATCTGTGGACCGGATCGTCTTGAGGTAAAGGATTGTGACTGATTTCCGACTCACTTTCTGTGAGGGCAATGACTTTTTGGGCCAATTCCATGATGCTGAATTCTCCCGGATTTCCGATATTCACCGGTCCTGTGAAGTCCTCCTTCTCCATCATTGCAACAAGTCCCGAAATAAGATCCGTAACGTAACAAAAGGAACGTGTTTGGCTCCCCTCCCCATAGACCGTCAAAGGCTTGTTATGTAAAGCCTGAACGATGAAATTGCTGACTACCCTTCCGTCATCCACAGCCATTCGGGGACCATAGGTATTGAAGATGCGGACGATTTTGATGTCGGTTTTGTTTTGGCGGTGATAGTCCATCATCAACGTCTCGGCCACACGCTTTCCTTCATCATAGCAACTGCGAAGTCCTATCGGGTTTACATGACCCCAGTAGTTCTCCTGTTGGGGATGGACTTGAGCATCGCCATAGACTTCAGACGAGGAGGCGAGGAGAATTCTGGCTTCTGTTCGTTTCGCCAAGCCTAGCATGTTGATGGTTCCCATGACATTGGTTTTGACAGTTTTGATGGCGTTGTATTGGTAATGAATGGGTGAGGCAGGGCATGCCAAGTGATAAATCCTGTCGACTTCCACAAAAAGAGGATGGATGACATCGTGTCGGATCAGCTCGAAATGAGGATTGGCAAGAAGATGGAGGATGTTATCCTTGCTTCCTGAGAAGAAATTGTCGACACAGATGACATCCGCTCCTTGATCTACGTAATGTTCACACAGATGACTTCCTAAAAAACCAGCTCCGCCTGTAATAAGAATGTCTTTCATTTTCCTTTCCATTTCCTCCAGTAACCTGGGCATCACCCATAGGCCATAAAGAGAAGGCTCCTCTGTTTGAGAATTTCTTTTTGTACAAGGAATAGCTCTTTTATGCCTTTATCGGCCAGGCTTAACAGGGCGTTGAAGTCTTTTTTAGTGAAGGGGGATTTCTCTGCTGTGGCCTGTATTTCCACAATTTTGCCCGTATCTGTCTTGACGACGTTCATGTCGACTTCTGCCGAGGAATCCTCTTGATAGTCCAAGTCCAGAAGGAGGTCCTCATCGACTATTCCCACGCTCACGGCACTAACCAAGTTTTTGAGAGGCATCTCGTCGATGACACCCAAGTCCATCATTTTTTTTAAGGCCAAAGCCAGTGCGACGCAACCCACGGTGATCGAAGCTGTTCTTGTACCACCGTCAGCTTGGATGATATCGCAGTCTATGATGATCGTTCTTTCTCCGAGAATTTTGAGGTCTGTCACGGTGCGTAAGGAGCGCCCGATAAGCCGTTGGATCTCCTGGGTACGGCCAGACATTCTGCCAGGCCCTCTTTCACGGGGCGTTCTTTTTTCCGTAGAACAGGGAAGCATGGCATATTCCGCAGTGATCCATCCCTTCCCTCTGCCTTTGAGAAAGGAGGGGACTCTTTCCTCGATGGTAGCCCCCGCAACGACTTTGGTTTTTCCGAGCTCGATGAGCGCCGATCCATCGGCGAAGGCGAGATAATCTGGCGTAATAGATACAGGACGAATGATATTAGATGAACGTTTATTTGCTCTCATGTTCTTTTTATCCGATCCTCTCTTCTCCTTCGGGTCGTGTTTTCCAGCGGTCATGGAACCACAGCCAGACTTTTGGGTTTTCCTGTATCTGATTCTGTATAATCTTATTGCATAATTGTGTGATTTTCAACACATCCTTTTCTTCATCGCCTGTCACGATGAGTTTGAGGGGCGGGAGAATCTTAAGATGATACCCCCCGCTCTGGACAGGATAACAGAAAACCGGAACTATCGGAGCATCTGTTTTGAGAAAAAACATTGCCAGGCTGGGCGTTGTGGCCGCGGGTTTGTCAAAAAAATCCACGAACACCGCTTGATTGCGCACGACATTCTGGTCGATCAGGATCGCCACCATTTCGTTATCTGTGAGAGCACGAAGTATGGGTCTTGCCGCCTGTTGTTTGTAGATGACGTTGGCTCCGAGTTTTTTTCTTATTTGCAGAAGCTCGTTTTCAAGTCGCCTGTTGTCGAGCGGACGGGCTATGACATTGACTTTCCCGATTTCAGAGACCGGGGCAGTGGCCATTTCCCAGTTTCCCAAATGGGCGGAAAAGATCAACGCTCCTTTTCCTTTGAGCATGGCCTTTTCAAGGTGTTCTGATCCCTCGATGGATATGGATTTTAGCACTTTGTCCTGTTTCATGTGCCGGACTTTTATGATATCAGCGAAAACTCTCCCAAAATGTCTGAAAGAAGCCTTTGCTATCTTCTTTTGCTTTTCATCGGAGAACCGGGAACCAAAAGCTGTGTTCAGGTTGGATAGAGCGATTTGCCGGTGCTTTCTATCGATGTGATATATCAAGGATCCAAGAGCTCCTCCGATGGCAAGACAGATAGGACGTGGGAGCACGGAGAAAAGGATTTTGAGAAATTGGAATCCGAAAAACTCTGTCTTTTCGTGAAGGTTGGCCATCGGTGATTTCAACCGTCCTTTTTCAACGATAGAAGCTCCTGATAGAAATTTTCCTCCACCTGAAGGTCTATTTTGTTATAGTAAACCGGAATCTGTCCGGTGTTTTGGAGGTCGCCCAGCTTGAAAACGTCCTTTTCTGTTGTGAGCACGACATCGGCTTTTTCCCTTTGGAAGGAGGCAATGATTTTTTTCCTTGTGGAGAGAGGATAGGAGTGGTGATCGGGGAATGTGAGGGAGAGCAGTGGTTTAAGCCCTTCTTTTTCCAGGAGAGAGAAAAATCTTTCGGGCCGAGCGATCCCGCAAATAGCCAGGAAGCGTTTTCCTCTCAATCGTTCTGTCAGGATGGGGTTGCCGTCAGGAAAAGCGAAAAATCCCTTGTTTATGGTCGAATAGAAAAAAACCTTAGCCTTGGGGGAATGGTGCCTTATTTCACTTTTAGCATGGGCGCGGTTGTTTTTCTTTACCAGGATAATATCGGCACGACGGAGTGAAGAAAGGGATTCTCGAAGAGCGATTCTCTCGCCTGGATCGAACAGGATAATATCTAGATCCCGATGGAGTTTCCTGTGTTGGAATCCATCGTCCAGGAGCACTAGGGTAAAGCCTGCGTGTTTGGCCTTCTCACAAGAGTTCAATCGATTTCGGCCGACGAATATCCCGACTTGAGGAAAGTTACGTGAGACCATGAAGGGTTCATCTCCAGCTTCTTGCCAAGTTCCGTAGATGTTTTTCCCGTTGGACAGGACTCCTCCCGACTTTTCCCACCTTCCTTTGTAACCTCTAGTGATCAGAGCAGGCTTAAGATTGTGTTCTATAAAAAACGAAAGGAGGTGCATGACGAGAGGAGTTTTTTCCGATCCTCCGAAGGCCAAATTCCCCACACTGATGACAGGAAGCGATGTCCGTCCGATTTTCCGCACTTTGCGGTCGAATAGGAAATTTTTTATCCGGCTCCCCACCTGATAGAAAAAAGCTAGGGGACGCAGCACCCGATTCATTCTTCGAGGACTATACACCATCTCCCCCTCGGTTTCAAGACTTGGGGATGGCGTGTAAGCATCTTTTTTCCCGGGACGATTTTTAACGCCATTCCCTCACCGCCTTCTCGGCGGCTCGGAACTGCGCTTGTTAACTCCCAATCTTTACCACTCTAGCCTCAGTTCCCCTGATTGCCCTCATCTCTAATCCTATAGCCTCGCCGACAATTTGGGGATGCCTCCAAATAGTTACCCTCGAAGAACCACCTGTAAAGAAGGCTTGGTTAGGTTGGGTCGGGATCCTCAATGGTCGCTTTAACCATCCCCAAAAGCCTTATTTTTCATGGAAATATGGATGCCTCTGAGTGGCATTCAGGAATGCTTCTTGAGGATGAACGGGAAGCGGGATTGGAAGTATTTCCAAAACCGTGATAAAGCAACAGTCAGGCAAGCTGATACGTCAGCTTGCCCGACTGCTTTAAGACCATCACGGTTTTGGAAATGCTTACAGCGGGAGTATTGTTTTTGACTTGGATTTAGCGTATGTGATAATTTACAAAACAAATAACAAAGGAGGAAAAAACCGTGATGAGAAAAATAGTTAGGTCTCGCTTCTCTTTGATGATTTGTGTTGGCCTGGTGTTTTGCTTTTTAAGCAGCGCACAAAAGGCTAAGGAAAATGCAGGCGCCCTCGTCGATGAGTCTATTCTCGATGGAGTGAAATTTCGCAACATCGGTCCTGCCAACATGGGAGGGAGGATCGATGATTTTGCTGTGGTGGAGAGCAACCCGAACATCATCTATGTTGGAACGGCTTCCGGTGGAGTCTGGAAAACGGTGAATAATGGTGTGACCTGGGAGCCCATTTTTGATACCCAGGAGACAAGCACGATCGGCGATATCACCGTTGCTCCTTCCAATCCGGACATTGTTTGGGCAGGAACGGGTGAGCCGAACAACCGCCAGAGCTCTTCCTGGGGGAACGGAGTCTATAAGTCTGCTGATGGAGGAAAAACATGGAAAAACATGGGGCTCACCAACACCCACCATATCGGGCGGATCGTCATTCATCCCAATAATCCTAACATCGTTTATGTCGCTGCTTTGGGTCATCTTTGGGGACCGAACAAAGAAAGAGGTCTCTATAAAACCACGGATGGCGGGAGAACTTGGATCAACACGAAGTTTATCGATGAAAATACGGGTTTTGTGGATGTTGCTATCGACCACAAAAGTCCTGATACGCTTTACGCTGCAGCCTACCAGAGACAACGCCGTGGCTGGGGATTTAGCGGCGGAGGGCCGGGAAGCGGATTGTATAAAACGACGGATGGCGGTGAGAGCTGGATTTGTCTAACCAAAGGACTGCCAGGAGGAACAACCGGACGGATCGGTCTATGCATCTACCGAAAAAACCCGAACATCATATACGCGGTTGTGGAACACAAGCAAGGTGGGGTCTTTCGCTCGAATGATAAGGGCTTTTCATGGAAAAAGATGTCAAAAACCAATCCTCGGCCGATGTATTACAGCAAGATTCGGATCGACCCGAATAACGATCAGAGGATCTGGGTTCTCGGGGCGCGCATGTATATGTCCGAGGATGGAGGCAAAAATTTCAACACAGGATATGTGGCGCGGATTCATGGCGATTTTCATGCGATGTGGATCAATCCCCAAAATTCCGATCATATGATCGTCGGGTCGGACGGAGGCATCCATTTTTCCTATGACCGCGGCAAGATGTGGGATTTTGTGAATTCCCTGCCGCTGGCCCAATTTTATGAGGTCGGTTTTGACATGCGAAAGCCATACTTCATCTACGGAGGTTTGCAGGACAACGGGAGTTGGGGCGGGCCGAGCGAAACTTATTATGTGCAGGGCATCACCAATGACGAGTGGATCCGGATCGGAGGAGGCGACGGGTTTTACACTCAAGTTGATCCATCCGATTTTAACACCATCTATGCCGAGTCCCAAACCGGGCACCTTTTCCGGTTGAACCTCAAGACCAGGGAGAGCAAATCCATAAGACCAGAGCCTGATGATCCAAAGGAAACCTACCGGTTCAACTGGAACTGCCCGATTCATATCTCTCCACATGATTCCCAAACCATCTATTATGGAGGAAACAAACTTTTCATCTCCCACGATAGAGGAGACTCCTGGGAGGTTACGATTGACCTCACAAGACAGGAGGACAGAGAAAAAAAGCCTCTGATGGGGGTGCTGCCGGATAAAAATACCCTTTCCAAACATGATGGGATTGCTTTTTTCGGCGATATCACCACCATCGCCGAATCTCCGGTTAAGCAAGGCCTTATATATGTGGGGACGGATGATGGAAATCTTCAGGTGTCAGAGGATGGCGGGAAGACCTGGAAAAATAAAATCGATAAATTGAATGGCGTTCCGCAGTACACGTATGTCACCCGCATTGTGACCTCTCATTTTGCAGAGGGTACGGCCTATGCCACGCTGGATGGACACCGCAATAACGATTTCAAGCCGTATGTTTTTTCAACCACAGATTATGGAGAGAATTGGAAGGATATTTCCAGCAATATTCCCGTGGGCAGCACTGTCAATGTAATAAGGGAGCACCATGCTAATCCCGACCTTTTGTTTGTGGGAACAGAAAGAGGCGCCTACTTTTCCGTAGACCGCGGGAAGAAGTGGATCATGATCAAAGGCAATCTCCCGATGGTACCTGTGGATGACATTGCCATTCATCCCCGGGAAAACGACCTGATCTTGGGTACCCATGGACGGAGCATCTGGATTTTGGATGACATCACCTTTCTAGAACAGATGACAGCCGAGGCGCAAAACTCTTCCGCCTATCTGTTCGATATTCAGGAGGCCACCCAGTTGCGCTTCTTTTATCACAAGGGAAATATAGGCCATAAAATTTTTGTTGCCCCCAATCCACCGTATGGTGCGATGATGAGCTATTACCTGAAGCAGAAGACGAAAAAGTCGCCTGTTCTTGTTATTACGGACAAAGAAGGCCAAAAGGTGAACGAGATCAAAGGTCCGAAAAACGCAGGGATCAGCCGTGTGAATTGGGATTTGCGTTACGGGGCGCCGGATATCCCTGAATTGGGCCGGACGAGAAGAGGCCGTGGTCCGTTGGTGCTTCCCGGGGAATACAATGTCACGCTAAAAGTGGAAGATCAGGAGATGACAAAAATCCTGAAAGTGGCCGATGATCCCAGGATCGAAATTTCTTTCGCGGATAGAAAAGCCCAACACGATGCGTTGGTCAAATTGCAATACCTGTATCCGTATGTGATGGCTTCCACAAAAGCGGTGGGGGATTTGGAAAAAGAACTGGAAAAAGTCCAGAAGACGATTAAAAAAGTGACCGAAGTGCCTGAAAGCATCAAGGAACATATGGAAACCACGACTAAGGAGCTTGGAGAGATCAAGATCAAACTGGCCGGTGATCCGGAGTTGGGTTTTAGCGGAAGACAATTCTCTGTCCAAGGAGGCTTGTCCATGATAGGCAGCGCTATCGGAGGATACTCGGAGGCCCCGACAGAACGTCGGCTTCAACAGATAGAGGAAAAACAGCAGGAGCTGAAAATATTGATTGAAAGGATAAACAAGATCATCCAGGAAAATATACCACGTTTGAATGAGTTGCTGATAGCAAATAAAATTCCGCATGTGTTTCCGGTGAAAATCATCAAGTTCAATCAGTGACCATGCCCGCTCGCCTCCGGATGACTTCCCCTTCAGATTGCCTGACTGATGCGCAGGAAAATTTTCATTGAGCGGAAGTGTCTTTACTTCTGAAATGCGATTTTTTATAATATGTTCTGATTTTTTGTAATAGGAGGATACCGATGTGGAGAAAAATAGCCGTCGTGATGCTGATCTTTTGTTTGGCGGTCATATCTTTCCAATGCAAGAAAAAGAGCCAGGTGAAAGGAATTACCCTGGATGTGACTTTTTCTGAGGAAGAACTTTCGGACGACTTGATCATGGATATACAGTACAAATGGAATACTGCCCCAGGCTTCGTAAAAATCGAACAGGATATGCAGGTCTACGTTCATTTTTGGCACAAAAAAAATCTACTCTTTCAGGATGATCATATCACCGAGGTTCCGATCGCTGAATGGGAAGCTGATCAAGAATACGTCTATTCCCGAAGAGTATACATCCCTGAATTTATCGATGAATTTGATCCCAACTTCAAGGGAGAAGAAACATTGAGGCTCTCTGTTGGCATTTCCTCCCCTTATGATAGAACAGATGAAACCAAGCAGGAGATTATTGAAAAAAAGCTTAAGGTTTTTCCACCACCTCTGGATACACCTGAAAAAATCTTTGAGGACGGGTGGTATGATCTGGAGATCAATCCGGATGCCTTTCTCAGGCAGTGGCGCTGGACCGCCAAAGAAGCACGCTGTATTATTGATAATCCCAAAAGAGATGCACTCCTTGTGATCAAAGGAGGCGTGAATCTTGAAGTTTTGGAGGATCAAAAAGTCATCATTAAGATCAATGATCTAATACTCGACGAATTTATTCCTGCTGAAAGCTATTTTGAGAAATCATACAATATCAAAAAAGAAATGGTAGGAGAGGGGGAACAGTTTTTCTTGACGATTGCAACGGACAAAGTATTTGTTCCTGCTGATGTAATCCCCAACTCTAAAGATGAGAGGGAATTAGGGCTTCAGATTTCCTTTGTCTATTTTCGCTGATATCTTTTTTCATTTTTCTTCTGTGCCTCATCCAGCTGAACTATTTATAAAAAATGCCGATGCTTTGTTGTGACCCATTTGCGGTGAACAACCACAGCTGTATGGGTCACGCCTCACCTCCTTTAATACTAGGGTGGGGCGGAGGGTACTAGGGTGGGGCGGAGGGTTTCAGTTCGTGAATAATCCAGGCTAGGTCTTTCTTTGCTTGCTCAACGTCCTTGGGAAGCCGTGTGCAGCGAAAGATATTGACCATCGGAGGAGATTTCCACGGCCCCTGTGTGATCGGTGCGATAGATTTGGGCTCCGATATCTTGATAACGGGTGATTACCACTGGATCAGGCAGGTTGTACCTGTTACCTGCCCCAACAGAAATGATTAAAAACCGAGGTTTAACGGCTGATAGGAATTCTTTTGAGCTGGAGGAATCGCTGCCATGATGAGGAGATTTCAATACATCACTCCGGAGGGTAAAGGAGGATTGTACCAGCTCTTTTTCGACCGTTTTTCCTATGTCACTAGTCAGAAAGAATGCCGTCTGCCCGTAGGATATCCTGAGGACGAGGGATTCATCGTTCAGGATTTTCGAAACGAAAGGCTCCGCCTGTTTGGGATTCAGTATTTCGATCTTGATCCCATCAATATGTTCCACCTGTCCTCGGAACATTCGTCTGCATGTTGTTTTGAGGGGCAACCGCTTTCTGAGCTCTGCATAGGATGGATTGTCTTTGGGGCTAAATGCTTCCCAAAATTCCTCGATCTTGAAATTCCTTGCCACGGCTTTCAGCCCGTTCATATGATCAGGATGAGCGTGGGTTAGGACGAGATAATCGATTTTTTTTATTCCTTTTTGCCAGAGAAATGGAGAGACGATTCGTTCCCCGATGTCAAAAGTATCCTCTAGGGTGCCACCCCCATCGACCAGCATTTTTTTACGGCCAGGAAACTCGATAAGAATAGAATCTCCCTGTCCCACATCGATAAAAGTCAGCTTTAGGGTTTTTGAATGGGACGGAAACGGATAGATCACCAGCAATCCTAGGAAAATAGCAAAACAAACGGAAGTGAAAAGTTTCTGTCGTCTCATTCTTGTCGGAAGCAGGAGTAAACCGAGGAAGAAAAAATACCCGAGGACGACAAAAACGGAAGGGCTTGGAATCCTGAAGGATACCCCAGGGATAGGATCCAAGAGATGAGAGATCGCAATCAAAAAAGTGACAAGAAAGTGAATAAGTTCGGCAAGAATCCCTGCCGCAAGCGGGCTCATCAACGTGAACAGAAGGAATATGTAGCCCAAGGCCATGATTAAAGCTACAACAGGGATAGCAGCAAGGTTAAGGATGAGGGCAGAAAAGGTTATGCGGTTGAAAGCCGAGGCCACAAAAGGCAAGACTCCCATCTGGGCGGTCAGACTCAGGGCGAAGATTTCGCTTATTCTCAGCGGGAGCTTTGGAAGGTGATGGATAATTTTCGGGAAAAACAAAATGATGGAAAGGGTAGCCGCAAAGGTTAGCTGAAACCCAAGGCTGAAGAGGTTAAAGGGATTTAACATAAGGAGGATAAAAGCACTGATCGCAAGCGTATTCAACAGGTTGACGTTTCGCCATATGAGTTTTCCGATAAGAAAAGAGAGCGCCATGATTGTAGCCCTCATAACAGATGGCCTTCCTTCGACCAGCGAGGCATAAAGGAGGAGGAAGAAAATCAGGAGGATGTAGTTCACTCGGTCCGGAAGCCTCAGAAATCTGAAAACGGAAAAAAGAAAAAAAGAAATGATGGCAATATGGGCTCCGGAGATGGCAAACAGGTGGAAGATCCCAGCGTCTTGGAGACTGCGAGAGATCTCAGGATCCATCCTTCCCCTTTCTCCCAAAAGAAGGGCTTCGACAACCGCTCCCTGTGAGGAAAGATGCGAATTCCGGGGATCAGAGAAGTAGTGTTCGATCCCGCGCTGCAATTTTCGTCTTAGGATGGAAATGATCCGGGGGAAAGAGACTTTTTTCCCACTCTGCAGTTTTTCGACAAGCAAGGGATTTTTGGTGAAGGCCCTGTTGTGAATATTCTGGCTCTTGAGATACTGGTCCAGTGCTGAGGGACTGAAATTTCTGTAACCTTGAGAAGGAGAAAGCTTTGCGGAAACCTTGACCCTATCGTGGGTATGGAGATCGAGCGGGGATGCCATTTCCTGCGAGTGAAGGACAGAAATTCTTAGATTTCCACGTAGTTTTATTTCCTGATTATTGGCAATAATTTTCTCTACCTTTAAATAAAGATAGTCTCTCTTATGACCTCTAGAGGGGGATTTGTACAGCCTGCCCTGAAAGTCGATGTAGTCCTCTGCTGTCAGCTTCTTAAGGGGATTGTTTTCGAATGAGTTGTTCCGGTAGGTGTACAGGCTCGATCCCAGAAATAATGCCGTAAGAAGGATGAAAGCAAAAGCCACCCTTGTTTTTCTAAGAGCCAAGAGGAAAATCCAAGCGCAGGAGAGACAAACAACCATAGATGCTATTCCTATCGCCAGGGAGGGAGATGCCAGGGCAGACAGAAGTATTCCTCCTGCTAGGCTTAAGGCAAGAAAAAGAAAAGGAAAAAGCATGTTACATATTATTGACGAGGAACATCTCCGATGTGTCTCTGATGCTCGAGACAGTCGAATAAAAGGTGGCACATGATCCGGATTCCAAGCACAATACTGCGCTCATCGGGATTAAAATAGGGGTTGTGCAGCGGTGCTATGGATGGCTTTTCAGGATCTTTAACGCCGAGGAAAAAGTAAAAACCCGGAATATTTTGGGAGAAATAAGAAAAATCCTCGGCAACCATCTGGGGTTTGATATCCCAGACATTCCCCTCTCCCAGGGTCCGGGATAGGGTGGGAGCTAAAATCGAGGCCAAATCAGGATGGTTGTACAGAGGAGGGGCCCCTTTTTTGTACTGGAAGACATAACTCGCTCCGAACGAATGGGTGACGCCGCGCACCACATCCTCAATCAACCGGGGAATCTTTTTCCTGTTCGTTTCGCTGAGGGTTCGGATGGTTCCTTCTATGGTCACTTTGTCTGCAATGATATTGGCCTTTGTCCCCCCCACTATTTTTCCGATGGTGACAACAACCGGATCCGTCGGATCAACAGCTCGACTCACGATGGATTGAAGACTGACGATGACCTGGGAGGAAAGGGCAATAGCATCTATTCCCTCATGGGGTCGTGCGGCATGAGAACTTTTTCCTTCGATAACGACCTGAAACCAATCCGAGCTTGCCATGATCGGGCCAGAAGAAAAATAGACTTGTCCGAGGTTTTCTGGCCAAACATGAAGACCAAGAATCGCACGAATCGGAGGATTTTCCAGAACTCCCTCCTGGATCATGACGTCTGCTCCCCCCGCTTCACCTGCAGGAGTGCCTTCTTCTGCAGGCTGGAAGATGAACTTGATATTCCCGTTGATTTTTTCTTTGAGAGCACTCATAATCTTGGCCGTTCCCAGGGCTATGGCAACGTGAATGTCATGGCCGCATGCGTGCATGACACCAGGATTGAGAGATTTGAATGGCAAATTGGTCAGTTCCTGGATCGGGAGGGCATCCATATCTGCCCTCAAACCAATGGTCAATCCTTGCTCCGCTCCTCGCAACAATCCCGTCACACCCGTTTTTGCTATTCCGGATTTGACCTCCAGGCCGAAAGAGAGGAGCCTTGAAGCAATCAGGTTGGCGGTCTCGAATTCTCGATTTCCCAATTCCGGATTCATGTGGAGAAATCGTCTCGTGCGGATGATTTCGGCCTTGTGTTTTTGAATTTCCTGGTCGATCAAACGGGCTGTTTGGGAATCGACTCCCATTCCCAATAGAGGCGTTGTGAGAAGACTGATCAGAATAGCAAGGAGTCTGACCGCATAATTTTTATTCATGGGTTTATCTTAGGGTTGCCTTTTTGGAATGTCAACGGTCCATATCAGATGTTGATGTTTTCTTGATAAGTTCCGTAGACTTCCCTGAGGGTAGAGGCCATTTCTTCCAATGTTGCCAATGATCTGACTGCTTCCAAGATCGGAGGAAAGACATTCCGCCCTTCCTGGGCAGCCAGCTTGAGAGAGTGGAGGTGCCGTTTGACTTGATTTTCCGACCTTTCTGCCTTCACGCATTTCAATCTTTCCAACTGGTTTTTTTCCACCTCTTCGGGAGGAGAATAGAGATTGAAATCAATCTTTTCCGTTGCGTCTGTGAACGCATTAAGCGAAACGATGATCTGTTTTTTTTCTTCCACCTGTTTTTGATAGCGATAGGCACTTTCCTGGATTTCTTTTTGCACAAAACCCGTTTCAATGGCTCGTCCCATCCCTCCTAAGTCTTCGATTTTCTGCAAGTATTCGAGGACTTTTTCTTCGATCTGGTTGGTCATAGTTTCCAGAAAATATGCCCCTCCAAGAGGATCCACACAATCGACCACACCGCTTTCAAAAGCGATGATCTGTTGCGTGCGCAAGGCAATCTGAGCAGATTTTTCGCTGGGCAGGGCCAGAGCTTCATCCCTGGAATTGGTATGGAGAGATTGTGTACCTCCGAGAACAGCGGCCAAGGCTTGAAGAGCTACGCGGACAACGTTGTTTTCGGGTTCCTGGGCGACTAATGTCACCCCACTTGTCTGTGTATGGAATCGGAATCGCCAAGAAACAGGATCCTTAGCCTTAAAAGAGGTTTTCACGATTCTGGCCCATATTCTCCGGGCCGCCCGGAACTTGGCGATTTCTTCCAAAAAGTTGTTGTGGGCGGCGAGAAAAAAGGAAAGGCGTGGAGCGATATCATCGATGTCCAGCCCGGACTGTGTGGCAACCTTGATGTATTCAATGGCATCGGCAAACGTGAATGCCAGCTCCTGGACGGCCGTAGCTCCTGCCTCACGAATGTGATAACCGCTGATGCTTATCGTGTTCCATTGAGGAACATTTGTGCGACAAAAACTCAGGGTGTCCGTGATGATCTTGAGCGATGGTTTCGGGGGATAAATGTACGTTCCCCGAGCGATGTATTCTTTGAGAATGTCGTTCTGAATGGTCCCCCTGAGCTTTTCCCAAGCTAGCCCTCTCGTTTCTGCCATAACCAAGTACATTGCAAGGATGATGGCAGCAGTTGCGTTTATCGTCATCGATACGCTGACTTTATCCAGAGGAATATCGGAAAATAGCGCTTCCATATCCCTCAACGAGTCGATGGCAACGCCGACCTTTCCGACCTCTCCATATGCTTGAGGGTGATCGGAATCAAGTCCGATCTGGGTAGGCAGGTCAAAGGCCACACTCAATCCTGTTTGCCCTTGGGAGAGGAGAAAACGGTATCTTTTATTGGATTCTTCAGCTGTTGCGAATCCGGCATACTGGCGCATGGTCCACAGCTTTCCTCGATACATGTTGTGATACGGTCCTCGCGTGAAGGGATATTCTCCAGGGTGACCAAGGGATTCCTCAGGACTAAAATCAGAGAGGTCTTTATCGGTGTAGACATCCCTGACCTCGATTTGAGAGGAGGTCAAGAACTTTTTTTTTCTCTCCTTATTCATTTCCTCAACTTGGAGAGGTCCGACTATGGTCCTGAGATATATTTTGCGAACGGCTGAGTTCCTGCATAACTTCCTTTACTTCCAAGTTCGTGCTCGATCTCGAGGAGCCGGTTGTATTTAGCCACTCTTTCGGAGCGGGAAAGGGAGCCTGTTTTTATCTGCCCCGCATTCAAACCGACACTCAAATCAGCGATGAACGTGTCTTCTGTCTCTCCTGAACGGTGGGATATGACTGCCGTGTAACCGTTCTCATGGGCATAAAAAATGGTGTCCATCGTTTCGGTCAAGGTTCCGATTTGATTTAACTTGATCAAAATCGAGTTTCCTATGCCGTTTGCGATCCCTTTTTTAAATCTATCCAAGTTTGTGACAAATATATCGTCTCCGACCAGCTGGATCTTTTTACCCAACTCATCTGTCATGATTTTCCACCCATCCCAGTCATCCTCGTCGAACCCATCCTCGATACTGATGATCGGATACTTATCCACCAAGGTTTTATAGAAATCGATCATTTGGTCGATCGTTTTTTCGGAACCATCTGATTTTTTAAAAACATACTTGCCGTCGATGTAAAACTCGGATGCCGCCACGTCCAGGGCAAGATACACTTCTTTTCCAGGTGCATATCCGGCGTTTTGAATGCTCTGCAAAATGAGTTCTAATGCCTCTTCATTAGATCCGAGATTGGGTGCGAATCCGCCCTCGTCCCCAACGGATGTGTTATATCCTTTTGTTTTAAGGGTTTTTTTCAAATGATGGAACACCTCTGCTCCAGCCCTTATGGCTTCTGAATAGCTGGGAAGTCCTGCCGGTGCGATCATGAATTCCTGAATATCCACGTTGTTGTCCGCATGAGAACCCCCGTTGAGGATGTTGATGAGCGGGACTGGGAGGATGTATTCTTCTCTTTTTCCTAAGTAGGCATACAGCGGAAAACCTGAGGCTAGAGCTGCAGCCTGGGCGGCGCTCATCGAGACGGATAGGATAGCATTGGCTCCCAACTTGCTCTTGTTGGGCGTTCCGTCCAGGAGGATGAGTTGCTTATCAAGAGTTTTCTGGTCGAGCACATCCATCCCGATGATTTCTGGAGCGATAACTTCCTGCACGTTGGATATCGCCTTTAATACTCCTCTTCCAAGATACCGGTTGGAATCTCCATCCCTCATTTCAAGGGCTTCGTGTTTTCCCGTGGATGCTCCGGAGGGAACCGAACTTATTCCTTTCACTTGAGAAGAAACAGAAACCCAAGTCCTTAGCGTCGGATTGCCGCGTGAGTCTAGGATTTCATTGGCTTTCACTTTTGTGATTGTGGTTTTCGACATTTTTTAGACCTAATCGATTATATATAGAATGTTATTCTAAGAACGGTCTGTTTCTTCGATGAAGAGGGGATTACTTCTCTACGGGAACTTCTTCCTTAGCAACATCTTCTGGCTTTTTTGAGAGTTCTTTCTTTTTTTTGTCGACGAATTCTTTTATGGCGTCGATCCCTTCGGTGGTCTTTTCCTTGACGACTTTAATCCCTTTTTCTGCTTCTTTGGCTATTCTGTCATAATTTTCCTTTGCTTTTTCCCCGGTTTTCACAGCAGAGTCCTGGACTTTTTTCCGAGTCTCGACTCCACTTGCCGGTGCAAATAGAACTCCCAAGATAAAGCCAGTGGCTGTCCCGATGAGAAAGGAGAGGGTGACTTCAAGAGCACTCGAACCTTTATCTGACATTTTTTTCCTCCTTGAATTTTTTCGCTTGCCGCCAGCCTAAACGCATCAACGGAAATAAAAACGGCCAGTACTTTGAGCTCGGTCTCAAGATTTTTGTTGTCGCAAACCAGGCGATCTCTGAAACGCTCACGGCTGTCTTTTTTGAGGCTTGAACCAGCTCGCCCACATCCTCAATTCTTGACTGGAGAATCCTGCTCGTTTCCCTTGTCTCTCCGACCAGCATCTTGACCTCGATGAGAGTTTTTTCTGCTTCACGTGCTGTTTTACGAAGTTGTCTCAGCAAGTTGACCAGGAAGGTGACAGCGATGACCACAGCAATCGTGATGATTAGCAGTAAAAATTGGTTGAGAGTCAGCGGCATTGTAATATATAAATAAAATAAAAACCTGGTTTTGTCAAATCAACCTGGCTAATCCACTCCACTCCAAGCCAACCCGCATCACCTCAACATTAAGGTATTTGAGGAAGTGGCCCTTGATGCCTATTGTCGCAAGGAATGAAATGACGCGGCAATCCGCTAAGCCTTAATAATCCAGGTTGGATTATTTCCATAGGATTTTTTGCAAGTGTTCCAGATCGTATTCTTCTGCGATTTTCTCCAGGGTGTGGGCGAGTTCGTTTTCTCTCTTATTTTGGATGGCTTGTTCCCATTTTTCCAGATAGGACGTTGGGATGAACACATGGTCTTTTTTTACAAGACGGTTTATTCCCCGAAGTGCCTGCCAGTGTGTGATCATTAAGAGGGCCAAGACACCGAAAAAAACATTTGGCCCTGGAATCAAGACAGCAAGGCCACTGATCGGCAGAAGAATAGATTCTCCAATGAGGAGAAGGATATGTTTGGTTCTCTGCCTTTGCAGAAAAAAGAAAAACCGAACCTTTATGCGTTGCTCCGTGCAGCATCCTGAATACAAAATCTCGACCTGATTTCCTTTTGCCTGCAAAACCTGCTCAAAGGCCTGTTCTTGCACAAGGATTTTTCGGGGCAATAACATGAGTTTTTGTCTGGCTTTTTCCCAGATTTCTTTCCAGCGGGAAAATTTAACTTGGATTTGGTGAAAGGGTTTAGCCGAAAAATACCTGTATTTTTCGCGGTAATCCTTAACAAAAAAGAAACGCATTTTCTCTATTTTAACAGTTCGGTACAAAGAAACAAGCTGTCGCATGCATCTTTTTTTTCAAGGTAAAAAAAGGGCTTCAGGAATGGTTTTGCTCCCGTGAAGATTTTTGGCGCCATTCCTGAAAGCCTTTTTGGGATCTTATGAAAATCGCGGAAAAAAGGATGCTTCCATGAATAGCTCACTGGCGGCGTTGGTTGAGGAGGTAGATGAAAAAAGGAGCGCCGACAGCAGCCGTTATGATGCCGATCGGAAGTTCTGATCCTGATAGGATGGTTCTTGCCAGCACGTCGCAGAACATCAGAAAAACCCCTCCCATGATGGAGGAGGAAAAAAAGAGATATCTGTGATCGGGCCCGATAAGTAGACGAACCCAATGGGGAATGATCAAGCCGACAAATCCGACAATACCGCTTACCGAGACGGATGAAGATGCCAGCAATGTGGAAATGACCAAAAAGATTTTTCGCGTCCGGCTGACAGAACAGCCGAGGGATTGGGCAATTTCGTCTCCCATGACAAGAAGGTTCATATCCTTGGCTAGCCACTGGGAGACAAAAAAACAGAAGATGAAGGTGGGAAAGATGACCCGGAAATGATTCCAGTCGGCCAAATGAAAACTTCCCAGGAGCCAAAACACGGCCTGTTCGAAGGATTCAGATTTGAAGAAGATCAAAAATGAGGTTAAAGACGAAGCCAGGGCTCCGGCTGCTATTCCTGTCAGGAGCAAGGTTTCCACCTTGAAAGTGCCCTTTCTCTGGGAAAGGATATACACCAGGGAAACGATGGCAAGTCCGGAACCAAAGGCAAAAACATTCTGCATGGAGAATCCCCAAAAACTCATGTTAATCCCGAGGATGAGGGCTAGGACAGCACCAAAAGAGGCTCCCGATGAGACGCCGACCACGAACGGGCCAGCCATAGGGTTTTGAAAGTATCCTTGCAGAATGGCCCCAGAGAGAGAGAGACATGCGCCTACCAAAAAAGCAAGGAGGGCACGGGAAAATCGCAGGTGGATGAAAATCTGGGCATGTGTCTGGTCGTTGTGAGCCAGAAAATTCCAAAGGTCGATGAAGCTCGTTTTGACAGAACCTTTCACCAAAGACACATAAAGCCCTGCGACCAGCAGAAATAGCAAAATCGAAAGGAGTCGAATCCTTTTTTTCTGCGGAGTCATTGGCCATCCTTGAAAAAAGAGGGATGCAGGATGCGGGCGAGCTGGTCGAAAGCCTGGAATAATCTGGGCCCCGGTCGGGTGATCAAGTCTTCGTTTAAAAAATAGATGTTTCCCTTTTGTACTGCCTTGATGCCTTCTAGGTGGGCCTCCTTTGTGAACCATGTTTTAACTTCAAGAAAATCGGAATCTGACTTGCTTATGACAACGATGTATTCAGGATTTTGGTGGATGAGTTCCTCTCGATTGTAGCTGAACCATGCTCTAGGAATTTCACCTGCAGCATTGACTCCTTTTGCCTTCAGGACCAGATCATTCATAAAGCTTTTTTTTCCGCAAGTCCAAAGGCCTTTCCCATAAAGGTCGATGAAAACCTTTGGCCTCTTGTCCACGTTTTTCAAGGAAGTTTCTATCCTCTTGAGATTCTCACGCAAAGGGGCGACGAGACTTTCTGCGGCTTTTTCTTTTCGTGTGATTTGGCCTATCCTATGGATGAGAACAAAAACGGATTCCAGGGTTGTCCCTTCTTCCAGGACAAAAACGGGCAATTCAAGGTCTTTGAGCCGCCGAACCAGCCTCAGTGGATTGCCCCTGAAGGCAATGATAAGGTCCGGTCGAAGATCGATGATTTTTTCCAAGTCCGGATCGACCATTCCTCCGATACGATTTTTTGTTTGTGCCTGTTCCGGGTAGTTGCAGTAACGCGTCACACCGATGATTTTTTTTTCTAGACCTAAGGCGAACAGAATCTCAGTAACATTCGGGGCCAGGGAAATGATTCTCTGGGGAGGATTTCCCAGGACATGTGTGTAGCCCAGATCATCCTTGATGGTCAGGTTTTGGTTGCCTGAAGTGATGAGATTAAGGATGAATAGAAAGCATAAAGCCGAAGTTGTGCGGTTCAATAACATTCTCATTCTGGTTTTTGAAATGTCAAAGAAATCTCAGGGAGACCAGAGTGAAGATTTTTCCTCACGTCCACATCGGTATGGAAAACCTCTTGGATATTTTTTTTTGTGATGAGTTCGATGGGAGATCCTAAGGAATGGATTCTGCCGTTTTTAAGGAAAAGAAGCCTCTGGGAATACGGAACGGCAAGATTGATGTTGTGCTCGGCTGTAAGTATGGTTTTGTTTTTTTCTTCCTGTAATCGTTTCAGGATTTGATAGATTTCCACTTGATAGTTGATATCAAGATGGGCGCTGGGTTCATCCAGGAACAGGAGTGGTGTGTCCTGTGCCAACGCCCGGGCGATGAAAACGCGTTGCCTTTCTCCGCCGCTGAGATGGGCGATTATTTTGTCTTTAAGTCGGGTGATTTCTGTAAGATCCATGATTTCTTCGATAATGCCTTTATCTTCGGCCGTTATACCGGTGAATTTGCCTTGATGAACATATCTGCCCATCAAGATGATTTCCTCAACAGTGAACTCGAAAGATACCTCGAACAATTGGGGGACATAAGCCATTTTTTGGGCTAATTCTCTGGGTTTATATGACAACATCTCCTTCCCGTCTACTAAGATCTTCCCCGATATATCCTTCAGGAGGCCTTGGATGGCCTTTATCATTGTGCTTTTTCCCGATCCATTCCGGCCCAGGACGGATAGAAACTCCCCTTTGTTCAAGGAGAAAGAGATATTTTTGATGATGTCTCCGTTTCCGTAGCCAGCGGTAATATCCTGGATTTCAAGGATTGCCATGGTATAAAAGAGTTTACGGGTTTCTCCTCTTTACTTCAACCAACTATCCTGGATTATTTATAAAAAATGCTGATCCCTGTTTTCACTTTCCAATATAAAATGCATATATCCATAAATCATAAATAACCTGTGTGATTTAAGGGTATTGAAGCCATTGTGAGAGGGGTGAAATGGCAGATAAGATGCTGTTGGTTCGTAAAGTCAAAAGGTAAATGACCTTTCGGTTATTTTCCTTCCTTTAATTTTAATAAACAATCTTGTTTTTATCCTCTATCTCATCTATGTCTTAGAGACGATTTTGCCCCCCCCTGAAATCTCATATAAGAATTTTTTTTGCGGTGGATTCTAATTTAATTGTATTAATATGTGCAAGTTACTGCGGTGCATCCCTCATAAAATGGAATTATTAAAATCTTAACAAACATTTAACAAACTCTTGACATGCTTTTAACAACTTGTGGTTTAGCAGGGAATATATTGAATGTATATCAAATGTTAAAGGATGAGATCATGCTAAAAAAAAGAAAACACTTTAAGCTTAAAAACAATTTATGGAGTGGTAAAAAATGAAACAAGGAATCACTTCTTGTAATTCTGGAGTACATCCGGAAAGGAAAACAATAGATCTATTAAAACATGACAATTTCATGAGGTGTGAAAATCCAGGCGTCGCACTTGTAACGGGTGCGTCTGCCGGCATTGGGAAATCATTTGCCCACCAGCTGGCTTTCCAGGGATTTAATCTGATTCTCGTGGCACGACGAAAGGAACTCCTCGACAAACTCGCTGAGTCCTTACAGCAAGAGCACGGTATTATAGTGGAAGTCTTGGCTGCAGATTTGTCGAAATCAAATGATATTGCCAAGGTCGAGAAAAAAATCTCTGAAACGCAAAATTTGGATGTGCTGGTGAATAATGCGGGGTTCGGCGGTTCCGGAAAATTTTCCGAAGCACCCATCGAAAAGGAAATGGAAATGAGGGCCGTGCATGTCGATGCCCCAATTCATTTCTGCCGCGCAGCTGTAAAACGCATGGTAAAACGCGGCCGGGGCACTATCATTAATTTGAGCTCTCTTGCCTCATTTTTTCCTATACCAGGCGCTGTAATGTATTCGGCCACAAAAGCATTCCTTAAGGAATTTTCTGCATCCCTTGCAATGGAATTATTTGGTACCGGGGTTAAGGTGCAAGCTTTGTGTCCTGGCTTCACGCAAACAGAGTTTCATTCCGGTCGACATAATAATATCAAAAAATTTGATAAATCAGCTGTCCCGAAAGCACTGTGGATGAAAGCGGATGAGATCGTGCGGCTTTCACTTGCTGCAGTACAAGAAAACAAAGTTGTCTTTATTCCTGGTTTTAAGAATAGATTCCTTCTGTTGATTCTTAACACTTGGTTTGGCAGAAGGATAGCGAAGAGACGCCTAAAGAAAATGGGCAGGATATGAAATTCAGAATAAAAGGGAGGGTAATTATGAATAAACAAAAATCAGTATTAGTAACCGGAGCTGCATCCGGTATAGGTCGATGCATTGTCGACTACTTGAGGGAAAGGGGTGACTATGTTTTTGCGTGCGATGTTAATGAACGCGGCTTGGAAGATCTTGATGGATTAGAAAGGGTGACGGCGATCAAAATGGATGTAACAAAGCAGAAAGACATCGACAAAGCAGTGCAACTCATTTGTGATTCAAGTAGATCATTGGACGGTCTGATCAACAACGCGGGCATTGGGCTAGGCGGTCCCCTTGTGGAGATCCCGGAAGAAGATATGTACAAGCAATTCGAGGTGAACGTGTTTGGTGTATTCAGAGTCACCAAGGCGCTATTTCCACTTTTACTTAAAAACAAAGGACGCATCATTATCATAGGTTCCATCAGTGGACTTTTCAGTGCGCCTTTTTCCGGTCCTTATGCCATGAGTAAACATGCTATTGAAGGATACTCAGATGCTCTTAGACGTGAGATGGATCCGCTGGGCATCAAGGTGTCCCTTGTGGAACCAGACCGTGTAAAAACTCCGATTTGGGATAAGACCGAATCTATGCTCAGTGAAATCGGCAATCGCTTCAGCCCATTATTCCTGGAAAGGTTAATCAATGTTATGAAATCAGGTATCAAGAAAGGACGTAAAAACGGGTTGGAACCAACCACTGTCGCTAAAAAGGTTTATCTGGCACTACATGCAAAAAAACCGAAAGCCCGGTATCCAATCTTCAAGAATCCGGTCGTCATCAATCTGGCGAGGCATTTACCGGATAGCGTGATGGATGCGGTTTTCCGGAAATGGTAGTTAGAACGGATGGAGATGAAAGGATTTTTTAAGAGAGGAAAAGACAGGTTTTCCACTGGAGTATACCAAAAGAATTTCTAAATTAGAAAGGTATAAATCAATGTATAACTTAATGATCATCTACTTCACAGGAATGCTGGGTATACAGAAAGCAGTCCCACTTGGAATTATGCTGAAAACTCCTCCTCCTATTATTTGCTTAATGACTATTCTTGGTGCTTCAACGATGGTCATTGTGATCTATGTGCTGAACCAGCTGGTTAAGCAGTTTCGTTTAAGAAGAATGAATGAGAATAAGCTGGAAAAAAGGAAAATAAAAACAAATAAATTAATTTCGAAATTCGGGATTGTCGGCCTCAGCCTAATAGGAACGGTAATTATGGGCCATCACATTACGATCCTTATGGGTTTAATAGTTGTTAACAAAAAAACAAAACTTTTGGGATGGACTATCATCGGTATTATTCTCTGGACTACCGTTCTTACAACAGCCGTTACTTTATGTTCGAAATTATTCTAGAGGTCTGAATTTTTACAGGTCTTTTCGTAAATAACGGGCGGTGTAGGATCTTTGTGATTTTATAATCTCTTCAGGGAGACCTATTGCGACTATTTCTCCCCCTTTGTCTCCTCCCGCATCCACTTTCCCCACAGTCGGAACACCGGATGCGGGCAGACCTGCACATCGGATTGCCACAGTCGAGTTACTTCTCAACAACATCCGGGTCGCAGGACGGAAATAGCCGTACTCCTTTTAAAACGATTTTCACATTTTCAAAGGAACCTCTCAAAATAATAAAAAAACACACGATAAAATACAGTGTGTTCCGGATGACGCTGCCAGTAAATCCCTGCCATGGCAGGGAGGATGATTCACGAAATGGGCCATATTGCGGGAAACGGCCTCGCATCCACCTTAATGATAGGGGGGAGGGGTTGGCTCCTGGGCAAATTCTTGACTTTTAAGGGTGAGAAATCTAATATTTAGGATTGCCTCAGATATTGAAAAAAACACAGAGGAACCGATGAAGGAAGATTATAATTTTGGCCGCATAGAGAAAAAGTGGCAGAAGACTTGGGAAGATCAAGGAGTGTTTGCGTTTTGTGAGGATCCGCAAAAAACGAAATACTATTGCTTAGAAATGTATCCTTATCCCTCAGGACGAATTCATATGGGGCAGGTCCGAAATTACGCCATCGGGGATGTGATAGCACGGTTCAAGATGATGAAAGGATTAAATGTTATCCATCCCATCGGGTGGGATGCATTGGGCATGCCTGCGGAAAATGCTGCCATAACCCAAGGGATCCATCCTCAAAAGTGGACTCTAGGAAATATTTCCCACATGAAGAAACAGTTGAAAAGACTGGGATTCAGCTATGATTGGTCTCGGGAGGTAAACACCTGTCTTCCGGAATACTACAGGTGGAATCAATGGATATTCCTCAAGATGCTGGAAAAAGGCCTGGCCTATCGGAAGAAAAGCTGGATCAATTGGTGTTCTTCATGCCAAACGGTGTTGGCCAACGAGCAGGTGATCGAAAAAAAATGCTGGCGTTGCGATACGAATGTAACGCAAAAGGATATGGAACAGTGGTTTTTGCGGATTACGGATTATGCTGAAGAACTCCTTTACGGACATGAAGCGCTGGAAAAATGGCCTGAACATGTTCTCCGGATGCAGAAAAATTGGATAGGAAAAAGCACAGGTGGTCATATCTCCTTCCCTATCGTCGGTTCTTCTGAGAGTATCGATATCTTCACAACCCGAGTGGATACGATTTTCGGCGCGACCTTTATGGCGTTATCTCCCGAACATCCTATAGTATTGGAATTGATCGCAGGTACTGCCCATGAGGATAAATCAAAAGCGTGGATCGCAAAGAGTGCTGCTGAACAACGGATGCGCAAGGATCCAGAAGAGATGGAAAAACAGGGAATCGATACTGAAACAAAGGCGATCAATCCCTTTACAGGTGAAGAAATTCCGATTTGGGTGTCCAACTATGTTTTGATGGAATACGGAACAGGAGCGATCATGGCTGTTCCTGCCCACGACCAAAGAGATTTTGAATTTGCAAAGAAATACGACTTGTCTATCCGGGTTGTAATCGTGCCGGAGAAAGAATCCCCTCCAGAAGAGCTGGAGGAGGCTTATGAAGGAAAGGGATTTGTGGTCGATTCCGAAAACTTTTCTGGTCTGCCCTCCACAGAGGCATCTGAAAAAATGGCCCAGTATGCAGAGGAGAATGGGTTTGGACGCAAAAGCATTCTGTACAGACTTCGGGATTGGGGAATATCTCGCCAGCGGTATTGGGGGACGCCCATCCCGATTATTTACTGCCCAACATGCGGAATCGTGGGTGTCCCGTATGAGGATCTTCCGGTTACTCTTCCTCCGGATGTCGAATTTACCGGGGAGGAGGGTTCACCACTGGAGAATGCGACAAGTTTTGTTCAAACCAAATGTCCACAGTGTGGAGAGAAAGCCCGAAGAGAAACAGACACGATGGATACTTTTTTCGATTCTTCCTGGTATTACTTTCGGTATTGTTCCCCAGAGGAGAACAAACTTCCTTTCGATCCCCAACCGGTCAATTACTGGCTTCCTGTGGACCTCTACATTGGTGGAGTGGAACATGCCATCCTGCACCTGATTTATGCCCGATTTTTCTGTAAGTTTTTCAGAGATGCTGGCCTGACAAGCATAGATGAACCCTTTCCCCGACTCCTTGCCCAAGGGATGGTAACAAAAGATGGGGCAAAGATGTCCAAATCAAAAGGTAATGTTGTGGATCCCGACGACATGGTGAAGGACTATGGAGCTGACACAGTGAAACTTTACATCCTTTTTGCATCTCCTCCCGAAAAAGAATTTGCTTGGAATGAAAAGGGAATCGAGGGGTGTTACCGTTTTTTGAATCGCATTTGGTTCTTTTTCCAAGAGAACAAATCCTTCCTCTCGGGAGGAGTTCCATCAGAAGAATCCGATTATTCACCGGGGACAGACGAGATACACCCGTTGAGGATCAAAATGCACCAAACGATCCGAAAAGTTACAGAAGACATCGATAAAAGATATCATTTGAACACGGCGATAAGCTCGATCATGGAATTGTTTAACCTTATCAAGACAGAAAAGGAAGGTCTTACACAGAGCGATGAAGGCAAGGGGCTTCTTAGAGAGGCTGTTGCAAAAATGATCCTGCTCCTGTCTCCGTTTGCACCTCACATCTGCGAAGAACTGTGGGAACAAATGGGATACCAAACGCTTCTGGTGCAGACTCCTTGGCCTTCCTATGAGCCGGAGTTGGCAAAAGAAGAGCGGGTGACGATTGTTGTGCAGATCAACGGGAAATTGAGGGATAGGTTCGAAGTTGAAAGAGAAACAAAGGAGGAAGAGCTGAAAGAAAAAGCTCTGAGTTTGGATAAAATCTGCAATCTTATCGGCAACAAAGAAGTAAAAAAGGTGATACACATCAAGAATAAGTTAATCAATATCGTCATTTAACCTGGATTATTCACGGACCGATGTTGCTGCAGATGAGAGGCGTGATCCTTGCAGCTGTGGTTGTCCACCGCAAATGGGTCACAACGAAGCAGATGCAGTGAGATCGGTTCGCCCGAAGGGTAAAAAATGCCGATGAATATAAAAAGATTCTTGTTGAAAAATTTTTTCAGCAATGTCAGGATAACATCCTGTTATTGCTGAAACAAAAAAGCATCGGCAATTTTTATGAATAGTTCAGGGTAGATATAAGGGGATTGAATGAAAAAAATAATTCTCCTTTTTTTGGTTTGTTTGTTATTTCTGCAGTGCGGTTACCATCTTCGAGGGACGGGGAGCTTTCTGCCGCCTCATATTAAGGTGCTAAATATTCCGATGTTCGCCAATCGGACAACCCGGTTTGAGCTGGATTTAAAACTGACACAAGGGGTGATCGACGAGATGATTGCTCGGGGAAAAGTGGAAATAACGGATGAAGCAGATAGCGCGGATGCAGTTCTGATAGGAGAAATCCTCCGTTTCCATGCTAATCCCATCGGCTTTGGAGAAGACGCGACAGCCGACAGGTATAGCATTTCGATCGTTGCCAAGGTGATCCTGAGGGATGTGGTTCAGAAAAAAGTGATTTTTTCTAATCCGTCCTTTGTTTACCAAGGAGAGTACGAAGTGCCGGAAGGTACGGACTTTGAGTCGGTAGAAACAGAAGCGATTGACGAGATGGTTGTGAAATTTGCCCGAAGCCTCGTGGTAGCCATCTTAGAGGGATTTTAAAAAGAGTGTACAGTTCTTTTTTGGGAAAGGAAATCGACACAAAAGCCCTTCATCCCTGTTATTTTTTTTATGGGGAAGAACCCTTTCTTGCTGAAGAATTCATCGACGAGCTGAAAGGGGCATTGATTTCTCCCGATGATCAGGATTACAACATCGAAAAATGCAATCTTGAAGACCAGTCATGGATGGAGATTATGGATCTTGCCCGCACGATCCCCTTCTTCTTTTCGTCCTGGCGGGTCATCGCTGTGAGCCTTTCTGTTGGAAAGGGAGAGCGCCTTTCCTCTACAGAGGAAAAAATCCTAAAAGATTATTTTTCTTCACCTTCCGATCAAACGGCTCTTGTTGTCATTTATCCTGGGAAGCTTCGCCGGAGCGCTCCCATTTTCCGGTTGTTTTCTTCGTTTCCTTCCGCTCTCGTTCATGTCAAGGAGCTCAAGCCTCTAAAAGGCAGGAATTTATTCTCATGGATGGACAAGAAGCTTTCTTTATTGGGAAAAAGAGCGACCCAGGATGCTATGGCGCGACTGGCTGAGCTTACTGGCAATAATCTTGCCCGGGTGAAAAACGAGCTAGAAAAAATATCTGTATTCGTCGGAGAAAAAAAGATAGTCGAATTGGATGATGTTAACGCGGTCTCGGGATGGATCAAATCCTTTCATGAATGGGAGATCGTGGATAATCTGGAAAAGGCCGATTTTGAGAAAAGTCTAATTGTTTTGGATAATCTGTTCAGAGAAAGCGTAAGGCCCGAATTCATTCTTGGCTTAACAGCCAAATTTTTTCGCGACATTTTTTTAGCCAAGCTCTGGCTAAAGGAGAAAGAAAAGGATAAAAAGGCCATTTTCAAAGAACTGCGTCCCCAAATACAGGAAAGATTTGGCAATTTTTATACCAATAAGTTCAGGAGTTTCTTTTCCTTGGTAGAAAGGTTTCCTATGAGTGATCTGAATGATCTTTTTTCTGAGCTCAAAGAGATCGATTTAAAGGTCAAGACGACAGATCTGAATCCCCAAACTTTACTGGAAGGATTCCTTTTTCATTATTGTCAGTTGAGAAAAGAGGTGAGGACTACTTCGAAGGAGAGGGATTAATCATTTCGACCTGGCGGCTCAGTCGGGATTTATACCGATCCCCTGTTTTTCTATGGATTGTTCCTTTTTTAACAGATTTATCGATCGTGGAAAATGTCTGCGGGAGGAGTTTTTCTGCTTCTTCACGATTTTTATTTGCGATGGCCGTCCTTATGGTTTTTATATGTGTCCGCAGAATAGATTTATTTTTTCTGTTGATCAGATTGCGGCGAAGAGATCGTCTCTCTTGCTGTATTGCCGACATGTGTTGAGCCATTTCTTTCTCCTGGAGTAAAAAAGTATGATAAGATATCTTAAGACTGAAGTCAACTAGGAATATGGGGTCATATGCGCATATGATGGAAGAGAAAGAGCAAAACCAGAAATTAATCAGGGCAACTCTTGCCGTGTCAGCCCCTACTCTTTTGAGTCGCATCTTTGGGCTTTTCCGAGATATGATCCAAGCCAATTACATGGGCACGGGAAGGGGAATGGATGCGTTTACGATTGCCTACACCATTCCCAATCTGTTGAGACGTTTAACGGGAGAGGGAGCGATGACGGCGGCGTTTATTCCTGTTTTTACCCAACAGAAAAGAGAGAAATCGCGAGATGAACTCTGGAAGTTTGCCCATTATTTCTTTTTCGATCTGACGGTGATCATGGCCCTGATCACTGTCCTGGGTGTCGTGTTTGCTCCCGTTTTGGTTAAATTGATATCCATCGGATTCAAGGATGTTGCCGGGAAATGGGACTTGACCATCACACTGACCCGCTTCATGTTTCCTTATATTTTTTTGATCAGCTTAGCAGCGTTGGCGATGGCGATCCTGAATTCATTCCGCAAATTTTTTGTGCCCGCTTTTACGCCTGTTTTGTTTAACCTTTCGATCATCACGCTTGCCGGAATTTTTGCCGGCAAGGCAAAAGAACCTTCCTATGTTTTTGCCGCTGGAGTGGTTGTCGGAGGGATTTTTCAGTTGGCCTTTCAGCTTCCTTTTCTCTGGCGTCAAGGAATGCGATTTAAACCGATGCTCTCCTTCACCCATCCGGGTGTGCGCAAAGTGTGGAAACTGCTCGTCCCGGGGATATTCGGGGCAGGCCTTTACCAGATCAATTATGCCATAAGTCGCATAATAGCTTCATTTCTCGAGGAGGGGAGTGTGTCCTCGCTTTATTATGCGGCAAGAGTGCAGGAGTTGACCCTCGGCTTGTTCACGATCGCCCTTTCCATCGCCCTTCTCCCCACTTTTTCTGATCAAGCTGCCAAACAGGACATAAATGGGATGAAAAAAACGCTTGTTTACTCGTTTAAACTTATCTTTTTGGTAACATTGCCGGCCATGGTGGGTTTGCTTCTTTTGAATCGCCCGATCATTCAAGTGCTTTTCCAGAGAGGGGAATTCAACGAGCAATCCACGGCGATGAGTACATCCTGTTTGTTCTTTTTTGCCTTGGGAATTCCTTTTATATCCGGGGTGAGGATTATGGCTCCTGCCTTTTATTCCTTAAAGGACATAAAAACCCCTGTGATCGTGGCCTCTTTCATCATGGGATTGTACATCTTGCTTTCCATTCTGCTTATGAGTCAGCTTCGCGTGGGAGGCATCGCTTTAGCTTTATCCATTTCTTCTGTTTTTAATTTTCTTGCGCTTTTTTATCTTTTGGAGAGGAAAATAGGACATATCCATAAAAAGAGCATATCGATCTCTGCCTTTAAATCTGCCATTTCTGCGGCAGGGATGGGTGCTGTTGTGTGGTATTTTGTCAAACATTTTGATTTTGAACAGATGGTTTTTAGCCAGAAATTGGGGATTCTTGCTGCGGCTATTTCCATCGGAATCGTTGTCTATCTGGTGCTGAATCTCCTGTTCAGTCATGAAGACCTGAAGAGCCTTAAAAATGTTTTTTCCAGAGATAAAATACTGAAAAAGTAGGAGTTGATGTGATTATCGTTCTCCAAAAAGTCAAGGAAGCTTCGGTATCTGTCCAAGGCAAAGTATCGGGAAAAATCCAACAGGGCGTTTGCCTTCTTGTGGGTATTGAAAAAGGAGATACGGAGGAGGACGCGAAGTACCTGGCGCGAAAGATCGCGGAGTTGAGGATCTTTCCTGATAATGAAGGAAAGATGAACCTTTCCCTGTGTGATGTCCAGGGAGAAGTCTTGGCCGTCTCCCAATTTACGTTGGCGGGTTCTGTCAAGAAGGGGAGGAGGCCCAGTTTTGATAAGGCGGAAGAGCCATCTCGAGCCGAACCGCTTATCCGTCATTTTGTGAATCAGATCAAAAAATTTGGATTAAAAGTCGAAACAGGAATTTTTGCCGCATCGATGGACGTTTGCCTGATCAATGAAGGTCCCGTGACTTTTATCTTGCAGAAGAAAGATATGCTCAGCTGAACTTGACTTGACTGATCTCTTGAAGGGCCTGAAGAGCTGGCGTTCTTACAAAGGAGCTGGCATCCTCGGAGAGTTTTGTAAGAAGAGCCAGAGCTTTTTTTCCTCCGATTTCGCCCAGAACGATAGCCAAAGTGCGACGCACTTCGATGTTGGGGTCATTGACCAAACTCTCGATATATTTCACAGATGATGTATTCTTTCTCAAACCCAGTATGCGGAGGCATCCTGTTTTGACATACCAGGGAGTTTTATGAAGTCGTTGATACAGGAGGCTAAGATCGAGATCCTCCCTGTTTGAAAGCTCTGTGACAATGGTTTTTCTGATGTCCTCGATCGGATCATCGAGGGCTTGAATCAAAACCTCACAGACCCAAGGTTCTTTAGAGTTTGCCATACCTGCGATGATTTTTAATCGTGTTTGTCTATCCTTGGCTTCCTGGATATTTTTCAGGGCAGGCTCCATCAAGGTTTTTTTTCGGGATTTTTTCGGAGTGGGTTTTTGGGGTGATTTCTCAGCTTTAGGGAATAACAATCCAGTTTTTTTGTCAGTCATCTGATACGGTCGCCCTTTTTGAATACATGATATTTATATAATAGATCGAAAAAAAGTGCAACCGATTCGAGAGAAACCATGCCTGCTCAGTTCTTGAGGGGTATTTTCAGCATCCGGACTTACTCCTTAAACCAAGTCGAGGATATGGCCCATTTTTTCTTTTTTTGTTTTCAGGTAGTCGATATTTGATTTGCCGGGTGGAATTTCGATCGGGATGCGCTCGACGATTTCGAGACCATAACCTGCGAGACCGATAAATTTGCGAGGATTGTTGGTGATCAAACGCAATTTGTTCGCCCCTAAAAAAGCCAAGATTTGTGCTCCGATTCCATAGTCTCTTTGGTCCGGTTTGAATCCAAGTTGTTGGTTGGCTTCCACTGTGTCCAAGCCTTTATCCTGTGCGGCGTAAGCCTTTATTTTGTTGACAAGGCCGATGCCTCTTCCTTCCTGGTTGATGATGTACAAGATCACTCCATTTCCGTCCTTTTCGATCATCTCCATGGCTCTGTGCAGTTGGTCTCCGCAATCACAGCGGCTAGATCCGAAAGCGTCACCTGTGAGACACTGGGAGTGGACACGGACTAGAGTGGAAGCTTCTTTTTTGATGTCTCCCTTTACCAGTGCAATGTGATTTTCCCGGTGAATGGTGTCTTCAAAGATTATCAAGTGGAATTCACCGTATTTTGTGGGAAGAGGAATTTCCTCGATTTTTTGAACCAAACATTCGGTTTTCATCCTGTATTTGATAAGGTCTGCGATGGTAAGAATCGGAATGTCGTATGTCTGAGAATATTTTTCCAGTTGGGGCATCCGGGCCATGGTTCCATCTTCATTCATGATCTCACAGATGACAGCCGCAGGTTTCAATCCGGCCAGACGAGTGATGTCGATAGAAGCTTCTGTTTGTCCTGCTCTCTTGAGCACACCTCCGTCCTTGGCTTCGAGAGGAAAAATGTGTCCAGGTCTGGCGAGATCGGAAGGTTTTGTGTTCGGATCGACAGACACATGGATGGTATGGGAGCGGTCATGGGCTGAAATGCCTGTGGTCACACCTCTCTTCGCATCGATGGAAATCGTAAAAGCTGTTTTGAAACTGGCCGTATTATCCGCAACCATCAAAGGCAGGTCTAGTTCCTTCAGTCTTTTTTTCGTCAATGGGAGGCAGATGAGGCCACGTCCATGCTTTGCCATGAAATTGATGATATCGGGAGTGACTTTTTCCGCGGCCACCATAAGGTCGCCTTCATTCTCCCTATCTTCATCGTCGATAATGATGATGAGTCTTCCTTCTTTTACCGCGTTTATAGCCTGCTCGACCGGAACTTTCCCTCTTGTTTTTTCCATTTTATCAGACCTGCTATTTGGATTTTCCTTTTGTTTTATATAGCCAATTATACACGTATTTTCCTAGTATGTCACATTCGATGTTCACCATATTCCCAGGTTTTAAGAGACTCAGATTAGAATTTTTTAAAGTGATCGGAATGATTTCTGCATCGAATGATGATGAGTGGAGTTTGGCTATTGTCAGACTAACCCCATTGATTGCCACTGAGCCTTTTGGGATGAAGTACGGACTGAGGTCAGCCGGGAAGGAAATGGTCATCCTGATACCCTTCCCCTTTTTCTGCACGGTTATGACTTTTCCGGTTGAATCGAGGTGGCCAGTGACGAGGTGGCCACTGAGAGGAGAGGAAAGCGTGAGCGAGAGCTCCAGATTGAGTGGCTCGCCCCTACGAAGAAAACCTAACCTCGTCCGACTCAGTGTTTCTTTGGAAAGGTCGAAGCAGAGCATGCTTTTTTCCTTCCAGATTAAACTTAGGCAGACTCCGTTGACTGCCAGGCTGTCACCGATTTCCAGTCGAGCTGCCAATTCTGGCGTTTCGATCACCATCTCTTGTTTCCCTATCCTGTATTCCTTGAAGATGCCCGTGTGGGAGATGATTCCTGTAAACATTAAAGATATCCCTCCAAAATAATGTCCTTCCCGATGGTGAAACAATTCGTGTTCCTTAGCCTCATGGCCTGAGCGACAGTTGAAAAGCCTTTTCCCTCAAAAAAAGTGGGGGCTTTCTCTCCTCCTATAAGCTTCGTGGAAAGCGTAATAAAAATCTTATCTATCAATTTATTTTCGAGAAGGTTTGTGAGGAGAAGAGCTCCTCCCTCCACCATTACGCTGGAGATTTCATTCTGGCCCAGCCAAGCTAGTATCTTGTTCAAATCGAGCTTTCCCGAACGGCTGCTCCGAACGGATACTACTTCCACTCCTTTTTTCCTCAGTTCTTGTGCCTTTCTCGACGTTTGCGATTGGTGTGTGAAAACCAGAATTTTCCCCCTAGACCTGGTTCCAAGGAGCTTTGCTTCGAGGGGGAAACGAAGTCTGGTATCGATGATCACACGTATGAGCTGTTTTTTTTTCCAGAGGGGATGCCGGATAGTCAACCTGGGATCATCGTTCAGGAGAGTATTGATTCCCACCATGATGGCCATGTGTTCTCCACGAAGCAGGTGGACATATTCCCGTGTTTGCCTAGAAGTTATCCACTTGGAATCGTGGGTTTTAGTGGCCATTTTCCCATCCAGGCTGGCAGCCACCTTTGCGGTCACAAACGGGAATTTTCGTTGTATGTATTTGTTGTAAATTTCGTTCAAACGAGCATTTTTTTCTTCGAGGAGGCTGACGGAAACCTGTATGCCAGCCTGCCGCATTTTTTGGATTCCTTTTTTGTGGACCAAAGGATTGGGATCCAGGGCGGAGACGACGACACGTTTGATTCCGGCCTGGATCAGACTGTCCACACATGGAGGAGTTCTTCCCCAGTGGACACAAGGTTCAAGGGTGATGTAGGCTGTGGCGTTTCGGGCCAGGGATCCTGCTTTTTGAAGGGCGATAACCTCGGCATGGGGATTGCCGAGTTTTTCATGAAATCCTGTCCCGACGATCGTGCCCTTTTTAACGATGACCGCCCCGACATACGGATTTGGGCTTGACCATCCTTTGGCTTTTTCGGCCAAACCATAGGCCATTTCAAGAAAAACAGTATCTTTATTGGTATTCATGAAAGTAAGGCATTAACAAATTCCTGGGGCGAAAAATCCAAAATATCCTTTTCTCTTTCTCCAACGCCGACAAATTTAATCGGAAGCTTCAACTCATCCACAATGCTGATGACGCTTCCTCCTTTGGCAGTCCCGTCCAGTTTGGTGAGGAAAATTCCGGTCAGGCCAGAAAATTTCAAAAATTGCTTAGCCTGGATTAGTGCATTCTGACCGATGCTCGCGTCCAACACAAGCAGGATTTCTTGCGGAACTCCTTCGATCTCCCTGGAAATCACTCTCCTGATCTTTTCCAGTTCATTCATAAGATTGACATTGGTGTGAATTCTTCCTGCCGTATCTACCATAAGATAATCGTACCCCTTGGCCTTAAATGATTGGATGGCGTCGTAGACAACAGAGGCCGGATCTGCTCCGTACTGGCCCTTAAGAACCGGGATATTCAATCTTTTTCCCCAAATGGTAAGCTGTTCCTGCGCAGCAGCCCTGAAAGTGTCGGCTGCAACCATCAGGATGTTTTTTCCCTCCAATTGGTAGCGATAGGCGAGTTTGGCAAGGGATGTCGTTTTCCCTCCGCCATTGACACCGACCATGATAAGAACACCGGGGGATTGGTTGGGATGTGAAGTGTATGGAAGATCTGCGAAGATTTCTGTTATTTCTTTTTTGAGGAGGTTCTGTATGTTCTGGAGGGAGTCGGTCTTTTTGCTTTTTTTACGGATGGAATCAACTATTTTTTCGGTCGTTTGAACTCCGACATCAGAAAGAATAAGCGACTCGGCCAGTCCATCAAGCACGTCATTCCTAGTTTTACTGGATTTTAGCACCTCATCCAGTTTGCCTTTCAAGTTGGCTCTGGTTCGACTTAGTTTGGTTTTAAGCTCATTTAACACGGTTTCTTAACCTTAATTATTCATAAAAAACGTCGGTGTCAACCCACCCCACCCGTACTATAAAGGATGGGCTTTCAAGTGTTTAAATTGTCATTTTCAACAATATCAGAACAGTATCCTGACATCACTGAAAATGATAACACAAACATTTTCAAGAGTACCATTCTTTCTAATTTATGTACATATTAATGTTGGGTGGGGCGGATTGGCCTCTTGTTTGCCTCCCTGCGGTTTTTAATCCGGTCAATTGAAGAAACAGAGTGTATGGGTATGAAACAAAACTTGCAGCGAGTGCCAAAAAAGCATCCTTATTTCCATGATACCATTTTATACAGGCTTTTAGGAATGGTTTTGCTCCCGTGAAGATTTTATACGCCATTCCTCACCGCTTTTCTCGGCGGCTCGGAACTGCGCTCGTTAACTCCCAATCTCTACCACTCCAGCTTCTGTTCCCGTGCTTGCCTGGATCTTGAATCTTATAGCCAAGTCGTGCTCAATACAGCCTCGCCGTCTGACTGCGGCAGATTCCCTCGAAGAACAACAGCGTTTGGAGAAACGCTGTTGGGGATTCCAAGGGAGTATGCCCCTTTGGTCGCAGGGCGAAGCCCGAGAATGGGAGGCAGTGAACCCGAAGGGTGAACGTTGGAAGGGGGAAAGCGAAGCTGTTCCCCCTCCAAAGAGGGTCATAATGGCTAATTCTTCAATGGTTGCTTCAACCATCCCCAAAAAGCCAAATTATCACGGAAACAAAGATGCTAACGAGTGCCAAGAATGAGTTGACAACAGGTTGGCTAAATTTTAAAATCATTCACCTTTATATAATAAGGAAGGTTCTTTCAACGGTTTTGATCGAGCCCTGCAACTTAAGGAAAAAAGATCATGAACGAGACGGTTTGGATTTTAAATCCGGTTTCTGAAAAAGCAAGAAACCTTTCTGCAACCATGGATATACCCCTTGATGCCGCACAAATCCTTGTGAATAGAGGGATCGATCAAGCCGAACAAATGCACCAGTTTCTGTATGGAACGATGAGTGACCTTCACGACCCTTTCCTGATGAATGGAATGAGAGAAGCTGTTCAGAGGATCCAGAAAGCCATCTCTCATCAGGAGAATATTCTGATATTCGGCGATTATGATGTGGATGGCATCCTATCCGTAGTAACGCTTTCCAAAGCCTTGGAGTCTTTGGGAGGCAAGGTTGATTTCTTTATTCCAGAAAGACTGAAAGAAGGATATGGTCTTAAAGAGAAGTATATCGATCTGGCCGAGCAAAGAAATGCAGATGTGGTGATAAGTGTGGACTGTGGGGTGAAAGCCGTGGCATTTGTGGAAAAAGCCATAGAAAAGGGCATCGATGTGATCATTACGGATCATCATCAGCCTGGGGCATCCCTTCCCAGGGCTGTAGCCATCTTGAATCCAGCCATACCGAATTCAGGGTACCCGTTTAAAAAATTAGCGGGAGTAGGCGTGGTTTTTAAACTTATTCAGGCCCTTTTTAACGGCGATCCCAAATCCTCTCAACTTCCCCATTACCTTAAATTGGTATCTATCGGGACGGTAGCGGATCTTGCCGAACTCAAGAATGAAAACAGGATATTTGTCAAGTTTGGGCTCAAGGGTTTGGAGGATGTGAAAAACATCGGATTGAAAAAATTAATGGATTCTTGTGGCATCAAACAGAGAAGTGTGTCTGTGGGAGATGTGGGTTTTAGGATCGGACCGCGGATCAATGCTGCTGGGCGTATGGGCATGACGGATCTTGCTGTGCGCCTCTTTTTTGCCGATTCCTCACATGAGGTGGAAGATATAACGCGGGAATTAGAAAGGCTGAATTCACAAAGACAAAGAGTCGAAGAAAAAGTTTTTAACCAGGCAAAAAGCCTTGTTGAGCAAAGAGCACTAGATAATCGATACAAACTATTGATATTGGGTTGTGAAGAATGGCACCGAGGAGTCATCGGAATTGTGGCTTCTAAGATCAAGGACATATTTTATCGACCGGTCATCCTGTTTGCTTACGAAAATGGGAAGGCTTTTGGATCCGGGAGAAGCATACGCGACTTTTCTCTCATCGATTGTTTGGATGAAAACAAAGATCTTTTCCATAACTATGGTGGACACACCATGGCCGTCGGTTGTGAGCTAGCTCAACGAGAGATGGCAAATTTTAAGAATCAAATCAACACCTATGTCCATTCGCGGATCACAGAGGAGCAGTTGAAAAGAAAAATCCACATAGATGCAAGGATTGATTTTGAGGATATCAATAGGGCCATCCTCGACATCTTATCCTTGCTTTCCCCGTTTGGATTGGGAAACCCTAAACCTGTTTTTTTGACTGAAAAGGCCGAGATAATCGCCCCGCCAAAAAAAATTCAGGGCAGACACAGCAAATTTCTTGTCCAGAAAAATGGCAAGATCTTCGAATCAATCGGTTGGGGAAAAGGCGGATGGGCAGATAAGCTTTGGGCAGGGGATAGGGTTGATTTGGTCTATTCGCTGATGACATCAGAGTATTTAGGAGAAGAAAAGGTGACGCTTTCTCTCGAAGATCTAAAAAAAGCGTAATAAAATCTTCCCAGGCGATGCAGGATTACTATACCTATTGCTTTAAATCCCGTTAAAAAAATCATGTTTATGAATAATTCAGGTGGAAGAGGACCGGCAAAAAAAGTTGAAAACTTCCCATTTTAACTCATGTTTTAAGGTATAATTAAAAAATAAGAGATGACCTGGAGTATTCACGGACCGAGGTTGCTGCAGATGAGAGACGTAACCCATGCAGCTGTGGTTGTCCACTGCAAATGGGTCACAACGAAGCAGATGCAGTAAGATCGGTTGCCCGAAGGGTAAAAAATGCCGATGACTATAAAAAGATTCTTCTTGAAAAGTTTTTTAAGCAATGTCAGGATAACTTCCTGATATTGCTGAGGTAAAAAAAGCAGCGGCATTTTTTATGAATAGTCCAGGATAAGATCCTATGGGGAAAACAAAACTACAACTCCAACATACCCTAAGGTTTATAAGCGCAGGAGTGCTTGTTGTTGTCCTGATCGCCACCGCCATCAGTTTCCTGACCCGATTCAAGAGACAAGTCCAGGTTCCTGAAATCACTGCGGAATTGGAAAAACAAAAGATCGACAAGAAGGAAGAACTGGAAGTTCGTGGGGTAAAGGGAGACAAAGAGGTTACCAATATTACTGCCGATAAACATTATATCGGAGAGGACAACCTTTACCATCTGGAAGGGAATGTCAGAATTTCTTTGTCAAATAGAATCGAAGGAGAAGATGTTCTCATCCGGGGAGAAAAAGTTGTCCATGACTCAGAGTGGTCCTATTTTTGGCTTCAGGGACAGGCGACGGTTGAGTTCAAGGACATTGTCGTGGAGTCTTCTGTTTTGGAATATGATGCCCAAAAAAGCGTTTTTAAAAGCGATCGGACCGTCACGTTTTCTTCAGAGACAATCTCAGGATCGGCTCAGATGTGTGATTATTTTCTCGGGCAGAAAAAGGTCGAGCTACGCGGGGAAGTACACCTGAAACTCCTACTTAGCCAGAAGACGACTGCTCCTATTGAGATCGACACCGAGTACTTCGAGTACTTTGTCGGAAAAGGCCGTGGAAAAGCAGAAGGCGGAGTCGAACTCACACATGGGAAGAGCCGTGCCACTGCCGGCCTTCTGGAGCTTGTGCTTTCTGCCAATCGCGATCAGATTAAATCTCTGTTCTTGAAGGACAGGGTAAAGATTTTCCTTGTAGATGAATTTAAAAAAGTTGAGTCTTCTTCTGATCAAGCTGCCTTTGCCTTGCATAGTGACATATGTCAGATGGAGGCCAGTGAAATACTCCTGAAGGGTTATGTTGGTTTGCCTCAGGTAAAAAGCCTCGAGGCGAGCGGAGGTTGTTTCTTCCGGTTTATTTCCGAAACAGGAGGTTTCACTCAGATTGAAGGAAAAGAAATCGTCTTTGACATGACTAAAAAAGGGGATCTAAAAAAACTGGTTGTAAACAGAGATGTAAAAATTTCTGAGGAAGACAAGGAAAAGGAATCCCCTCGATACATTGAAGGCCATAGAGTGCAAATCCAAGGGGATAAAAAGCTTCTTTTAGTCGAAGGGAAGGATACCTTAAAGGCCAGAATATGGTCGAAAGATTCAGAGATCACGGCGCAAAAGATCAGCCTCTTCCTCGATAACAACGATATGGAAACCAACGAGGATACGAAGGTTATCATTTATCCCAAGGAAAAGTCTCAGAAGCCCATCGGTTTTTTCTCCGAGGAAAATCCTGTTTTTATTACAGCGACGGATATGAGATATTCCGAGGACCATAAACGTTTTATGTTTAGTGGAGGGACCAAGCTCTGGCAGATGAAGGAGACAATTAAGGCCCAAGAGATGTTTCTGGGTGCTGAGACAGGAGCCATCCAGGCTCTGAGTGGCGTCGAGTCTGTTCTTCCTTATCGACCCAAAAGAAAAGAAGAGGAGGAAAATGTTCGGATAGAATCTTCTACGATGGAGTATGATCCTGAAAAAAACCTTATTGAGTATAGAGAAAAAGTCATACTTAAAGCGAGGGATGTCGTTCTGACAGCCAAACTTCTGACGATAGCTTTGGAGAAGGAATCGGGAGACATGATAAACATCGTGGCCCGCGACAAAGTCGTCGTTAAACAAAAGGATTACGAAGGACTTGGTGATGAGGCAAGATTTGATGTCAGGGAAGAAATTATCACGGTTGTCGGAAATCCGGTTTTGATCGATAAAGATAAGGGGAGAACAGAGGGTGGCAAATTGACTTTCTACATGACCGATGGTAGAATCGTGATTGAAAATAAGGATAGAGAAAGATCCGTTACCATCATTAAATTTTAAATCATGAATAGGCGTTTGGAAGCGATTGGGCTGACGAAATTCTATCATAAAAAAGAAGTGGTCTCGAATGTGTCAATCACAGTGGATAGAGGCGAGGTCGTCGGACTTTTAGGCCCGAATGGAGCCGGCAAGACAACAACTTTTTCCTTAATACTCGGGCTCATCCATCAAGATGCTGGACAGATTTTTCTAGGTGGTGATGAGATTACAGGATTGCCGATGTATATCAGAGCAAGGAAGGGACTGTGTCTCCTTCCTCAGGAATCTTCGGCGTTCCGAAAACTCAGCGTGGAAGACAATCTGTTGTCCATCGTAGAAAGCAAGCCTGAAGGTCCACCTATGGGGAATGGGAATCTGAGGGAGGTCCTGAATGAGCTTGGATTAACAAAACTGACAAATGTGAAAGCCTTTACTTTGTCAGGTGGAGAGCGAAGGAGGTTAGAAATCGCAAGGGCCCTCGTTACAAATCCAGAGTTTATTCTCTTGGATGAGCCGTTCACAGGAATCGACCCGCTGGCCATTCTTGACCTGCAAGAAATTATTCTCACTCTCAAGGAAAAGGGAATCGGGGTGCTTATCACTGATCATAGTGTCAGAGAAACGCTGAAGGTTACAGATCGTGCCTATATCATCGATAAGGGGAAAATCCTGGCCCAGGGAACTCCCGACCAGCTCGTTTCTTCCGAGGAAGTCAAAAAAACATATCTGGGGGAAGAATTTGATCTCGATTGATCGGAGAAGCTCGAGGGGAGAGGAATAAATGGCCCTGAAACTGCAACTTCATCAGAAACAGATGCAGAAGCTTATTCTGGCGCCTGCCCTCCAACAAGCGATAAAGCTTCTCCCCTTGACAAACTTGGACCTCATCGAAATCATCGATGAAGAACTCTCGGAAAATCCCATGCTGGAGATAGAGGAAGAAACAACCGAAAAGAAAACAGAAGGACTCGATGAGGAAGCAGGGGAAAAGGAAGGATCGGAGAAAAGCAAAGAAATCAAGGGTGAGGCAGATGAGGAAGTCATAAGCGATTCTCAAGCGAAAGAAGAGGATCAAGAGATCGAAGCCTATTTTCAGCAATATTTCGACGAAGGGTTTCGATCGCTGTCGTACGAAAAAAAGGAAAGCATAGCCCTTGAAAATTTCGTGTCCAAAAGCCAGTCTCTCTGGGATCACTTAGACTGGCAAGCCAACCTGACATTTTTTGATGAGAAGGATAAAGAAATTGCCCAGTATATCATCGGAAACATAAACGAGGACGGCTATCTCACCTCATCCCCCGAAGAGATCTCGAGAGCCATGGATACATCCGAAGAAAGAGTAAATCAGGTTCGGGAAAAAATCATGAGGTTTGACCCTGTCGGGGTGGGGAGCCTCTCGGTCCAAGAGGCCCTTTTGGTCCAGATGGAATATTTTGAAATAAAGGATGATACCACTCAAAAAATCGTCAGTCAGCATATTCATCTTTTGGAAAAGTCAGATTTTACTCAAGTGGCCAAGGAATTAGGGATTTCTCTCGAGGAGGTCAAACCTCATATCGAAGTGATAAAAAATTTGGATCCTACACCGGGAAGAAAATACAGCCAAGAAAAAACTTTTTATGTAACTCCCGATATCATCGTGACCAAAGAAGGTGATGAACTGAGGATCAACCTCAATGATGAAGGTCTGCCTCGTTTAAGGGTGAATACTTTCTACAAGAAGCTCCTAACTCAGGCTTCGAAGGAAAACCCTGAAGCCTACCTGTATTTGAAAGATAAGATGAAAAAGGCCTTTTGGTTTCTCAGAAGTTTGGATCAGAGAGATAGGACAATCTTTAAAGTGGCACGTTACATAGTGGACAAGCAAAAAGATTTTATAGAAAAAGGGATGGAATATATCCAACCCTTGACTTTGATCGAGTTGGCTCAAGAAATCGGGGTTCATGAATCGACAGTAGGGCGAGTAGTGGCAAACAAATACATCATGACTCCTCGAGGTGTTTTTTCACTCAAATATTTTTTTCACAAAGCCCTTTCTGGGGATTTTGGAGAGGATATTTCTTCTCTGAGAGTTAAAGAGAGAATCAAGAAACTTGTGGAAAATGAGGATCGAAAGAATCCGCTTAGCGACATAAATATCAAGAGCATTCTGGCAAGAGAGAATTTTCGGCTCGCCCGCCGAACAGTGGCCAAGTACCGGAAACAGTTAAAAATTCCTCCATCACACATCAGAAAAAGAAAATACTGGTTAGAGGAGGCTTGATGAAGATAAATTATACTGCCCGTCATACAAAAGTGTCAGAGGAAATGAAGCAGTACTGTGAAAAAAGAATCCAATCGCTGGAAAAATTGCAGGGATATCCGATCGATGCGGATATTCTGGTATCGGTTGAAAAGTATAGGCAGAAAGTCGAGATCAACCTGAAAACAAAAATGGCAACATTGAATACGGTCGAAGAAACCCACGACATGTCCAGCTCTCTAACCGGGGCATTTGATCACCTGGAAACGAGGGTCAAAAAGGAGAGGGAGAAACTCAGGAAAAGGAAACGGAGAAAGATCAGAGATGTAGAGAACTCCCCTTCTCTGATGGAAGAAGGAGACAGGCCGAAAAGAATGATTCGAAGCCAGAATTATTCGATGAAGCCACTGTCTATCGAAGAGGCATTTGCGCAACTGGATACAGGCAAGGAAGATGTCTTTCTGTTCCGGACATTGGAAACGGAGAGCTGGGCTGTTCTGTATCGACGGAAAGATGGGAATTATGGTTTAATTGAACCGAAATAGTGCATAGGATTGTGAGAAAGAATTGAAGATCAAAAACTTACTTATCCAAGATATGATCCTGTTAGGATTAGAATCTGTAGAGAGGGAAGAAGTTCTTAAAGAGATGGCGGGTTTTCTGAAAAAACGAAACCGCATCATGAAGGAAAAGGATCTTTATGAAAAGCTAACCCAAAGAGAGCGATTGGGAAGCACAGCCATCGGTGAAGGTGTCGCTATTCCTCATTGCAAAATGAAAGGCATCAAGGATCCCGTTGTCATGCTGGCCGTCTCCACAAAGGGCGTCAATTTCCATTCCCTGGACGGAAAACCATCTCATCTTTTTTTCTTGGTGGCCTCTTCTCCTGACACTCCCAGTTTAAACCTCCAAATTCTTGCCGCTATTGCCCACCTCGTGCGCAAGGCGAATTCTCTTTTGAAAAAAATATTGGAGGCAAAAAATATTTCTGAAATCCTGGAAATCATAAGGGAAGAAGAAGAGAAAATAAATGAATGAAGGAAGGGGTGATTCCCTTCAGGTCCGTCATTTCTACCAAAAGGCGAAGATACCCTTGGAGTTGCGTCCAGTTTCGGGGAGGATCGGATTTTTGAAAGCTATACAGATTTCTGAATCCCAGAGGAATTCTCCTTCCGTGGAAGTGTGGGGACGGAACGAAATTCAGAAAATAGAACGGATGTCTTGGAGTCAAAGAAATGCATTTATCCAGGACAGAATCCGCAATCTGCCCTGTCTTATCCTTACTGATGGCTTATCCTATCCTCAAGATGTCACTAAAAAGGCCAAAAAATGGCGAATCGCCCTATTTGCTACCGGGCTCTCGAAAAGCAAGAGTAAGGCCCAGCTGAGGAAATTATTTTCCAGCTTTGAATCGCCACAACATATTTTATCGGGAGGATTGCTCCATATTTTTAGGCGCGGTGTGCTCATATTGGGTGACAGCGGTGTCGGCAAAAGCGAAAGTGCCTTAGAACTTATTTCGAGAGGACATCTTTTTGTGTCCGATGATGTCGTCCAGATTCAAAAGGATAAGGATGGAAAATTGATCGGATCGGCTGCATCTCTTTCGCGTAATTTTATGGAGATAAGAGGACTGGGGATTATCAATATCAAAAAGATATTTGGGGAAGAGTCCATCTGCCCGCAAACGAGGATCGATCTTGTCATCATGCTGAAAAGGTGGAAAGAGGGGAAAGAGTATGACCGCCTAGGCCTTAAATTTCCGGAGAATCAAAAAATCCTAGGTGTTGACGTCCCCAAGATATCCATTCCTGTGGCGCCCGGAAGAAATATTGCCACTCTTATCGAGGTAGCATGCAAAGTTTTCATGCTGAAACAGAAGGGATATCATGCGGCCCTAGAGATTACGGAAAAATTGGACCGAGTTCTAGCGATACGATGAATAAGAAAAAAGACAGAAAAAGAGATACCCGGTTTTTGATCGTCACAGGACTTTCCGGTTCCGGGAAGACAGTGGTTGGCCGATTCATGGAAGATTTGGGATACTATTGTATCGATAATCTTCCGACGAAGTTGATCCCTCGTTTTGTGGACTTGTGGACAAGGAAAGAAGTCGAAATAGAAAAGGTTACTCTTGTTGTTGACATCAGGGAGGTCGGATTTGCCAAAGAATTTCCCAAAGTCCTCCAGTCCATTCGGGAGAAAGTTCAGCCATACTTGATCTTTCTGGAGGCTTCTGATGAGGTCCTGTTCAAACGATTCAGCGAAAGCCGGAGGCCTCATCCTCTGGCTAGCACGAAATCAGTCCGGGAGGGAATCGTGCTGGAAAGAAAGAGGCTGGCCAAAATAAAGAATCTGGCCGACGAGGTCCTTGATACCTCTTTTACCAACTTGGCTGAACTCAAGGAAATCCTAACCAGGCAGTTTTTGCGAAAAAAAGGACTGAATCTTCAGATCGTGGTGGTGAGTTTTGGCTATAAATATGGAATTCCTCTCGATTCAGACCTTGTTTTTGACACGCGTTTTTTGCCGAATCCCCACTATATTGATGCCATGCGAGATAAGACGGGCAGAAGCAAAAAGGTTAAAGAATATGTCCTGCAAGCCAAGGAAACGCAGTCTTTCTTGATTAGGCTTATTAGGTTTGTGGATTACCTGATACCCAAGTTTGAAGATGAGGGAAAGAGCTATTTGACCATTGCGATGGGATGTACCGGGGGAAGACACAGATCTGTTGTGCTTGCGGATAGATTGAAAGAACACCTCAAAGGCCAAAACTATAAAGTCAGATCCTATCACCGAGACATGTTTAAATAGAAGCGTCCCCTTTTATCCCCATTTATCTTAAAAAGAAAAAACTTAAGATTGTTCACAATTAATGGTAGAATTTTATACAATGTAGAGAATCTGGATTAGATTCTTTGTTATTGAACGGAAAAATGGAGCAGCCAAAAAAATGATCGGTGGCATTATCGTATCCCATGGAAAATTGGCTGAAGAACTTCTCAATGCCCTCACGATCATTCTGGGGGAAGTGGTGAATATGGAAGCCATTTCCATCGGATGGTATGATGATGTTGAAGATTCCAAGCGTAAGATAAACCAATCCTTGAAAAGAGTTGATCAGAAAAACGGTGTCCTTATCTTCACGGATATGTTCGGAGGAACACCATCCAACTTGAGCTTCAGTTTTTTGAAAGATGATAGAATCGAGATTATAACGGGAGTCAATCTTCCTATGCTTATCAAATTTGTCTCGCATCAGAGAAGCAATAAATTGAAAGAGGTGGCGAAAAAGGTTGTGGAACAAGGAAAAAAGAATATTCATCTTGCCAGTGCCCTCCTGAGTTCCAAGCACTGATTGAGCGGAAAAATTCTGATCTATGTTAGAGAAAAAAGTTGCCGTAATAAATAGACTGGGATTGCATGCAAGAGCAGCAGCAAAATTTGTCAAGTTGGCAAACAGGTTCAAAGCATCTGTCAAGATCGAGAAAGATGGTGTTCAGATCGATGGAAAAAGTATCTTGGGTATCCTGACATTGGCAGCTGTGCAGGGGACAGAGATAACAATGACGATATCGGGCAGGGATGAGAAGCCAGCTATGAAGGCACTGGTTTTTTTGATCGAAAACAGGTTTGAAGAGGAAGAATAGTCCAGAATGGAATACGTCAGATTAAGAGGACTCGGCGTTTCTCCGGGAATTGCCATCGGTGAAGTGCAACTGACCGAAAAAGTCGTATTTACGACCAGAAAGGAGGCGATCTCTGCTGAACAGGTGGACAGCGAGTTGAATCGTTTAAACGGTGCGATCGAGCGAACACATAAACAGCTCATGAGAATAAGAGACAAGGTGAAGGATATTGTCGGTGAGGAACACGCATTCATATTTGATGCTCATCTTCTCATTTTGCAAGATAAATCCTTGCTAATGTCGCTAAAAGAGATCGTTCGGAAAGAGAAAACCCGAGCAGAATGGGCGATCTCTAGCGTGCACGTTAAGTATCAGAAACTTTTCGAGTCTATCGATGACGAATATCTTATGCAGCGAAAATTCGATGTTGCCGATGTCCTTTCAAAAATGTACAGAAATTTGGAGCCATCCAAGCCAGGAAAAAAGGAAGACGGGAAAGAAAAAATCCTCGTAGCTCATGAACTTCTGCCCTCGGAGGCTGCCTTGCGGCTAAGCAAGGGCAATGTCCTTGCTGTAGCTCTCGATATGGGGGGACAGACATCTCATACAGCAATACTGGCGCGGTCGTTGAATATACCGACTGTGATGGGCCTGCGGAATGTTTCTCAGAGGGTAAAAAACGGGGATGTTTTGATCGTTGACGGAACAGATGGAGAAGTTTTGATCAATCCTCCTTTAGCAATCCAGAAGGAGTTTGTGAGCAAGAAAAAAAAGTACGATGACTACAGGAAAGATCTGAAAAAAATCGCGAAGCTGAGCTCCAAAACTCTGGATAAATTTGAATTTTTGCCATTAGCTAATATCGAGCTTCCCGAAGAAGTCCCTCTGGCCTTTTCGATGGGAGCGGAAGGGATAGGTCTATTCAGGTCTGAATTCCTCTACCTCCAGAGCACGACTCCCCCTACTGAAGAGGCTCACTACCAGACATATTCTAAGATAGCCAAGGATGCGTATCCCTCCCCTGTTTACATAAGGACAATCGATATGGGCGGCGAGAAAAATATACCCCAACTTAAAATTGAAAAGGAGCCCAATCCTGCTCTTGGCCTTCGTGCCATACGTCTGTCTTTGCGGGATAGAGAATTCTTCAAGGTGCAGTTGAAAGCGATATTGAGAGCCAGCGCGAGGGGAAACGTCAAGGTTCTTATCCCGATGATAACAGAGCTCGAGGAAATCGAAGAGGTTAAAATGCTGTTACGGGAGATTCAACAGGAGATGAGGGAAAAAAACATCCCATTTGATGAGAATATTCCTTTGGGTGTGATGATCGAAGTTCCTGCAGCAGCAGCTCTGACTGACATATTGGTTAAAGAAGTGGATTATATCAGTATCGGGACCAATGATCTTATCCAATACTACCTGGCTGTGGACCGCTCGAATGAATTGGTATCTTATCTTTTTAAACCTCTGCATCCATCTGTTTTGAGGCTCCTTAAGTTTATCATCGAAACTGCTCAATCAGAAAATAAAGAGGTGACGGTGTGTGGGGAGATGGCTGCAGACACCCTTTCAGCAATCGTTTTGCTCGGTCTCGGATTGCGCAAGTTCAGCATGAATCCGATATTTATTCCCAGGATAAAGAATGTTTTGCGGTCAGTGGAGCAAAAAACAGCGAAAGAGGTGGTCGAGGAAGTTTTGACGCTGAAAACGGCTCAGGAGATCGAAGAATGCATTATCGAGAGAATACTGCTCAAGCATCCTAAAGCTTTTCTCATGGCGTTGTGAGCAATTTATCCAGTTTATCGAGAAGTTCGTTTGTGTCGATCGGCTTTTCGATAAAATAGTCAGCTCCAGAATCTTTTGCCTCAAATTGAAAGGCTGCTCCTTTGTAGACAGCAGTCATCAATATAACTTTGATATCTTTAAGCTGGGGATCCTGTCTGATTTTTGTGCAGAGTTCCAGCCCGTGTATTTTAGGGATCAACATGTCACTGATCACCGCGTCCGGTTTTTCTTTGGTAGCGAGATCAAGTCCTTCTGCGCCATCTTTTGCGCTCAGAACTTGATACCCGTGACGGGACAGGATCATCTCAAGCATCGTCAGAGTGACCCTGTCATCGTCGATGATGAGAATCTTGCTTTTCATTTATTTCCTGCCGTATTCATCGTCCAGCCGAATGATATCCGACTCCCCGGATTTGCCGATCCAGATCTCCATTATCCGGGCTGATTTTTGACCGACACAGCGGACGCGGTGAGCAACTTTGAGTGGTATAAATATTTCCTCATTCGCTTGGGGTTGCCAAACTTTGTCTCCTGCGGTTACTTCCAATCCTTCGTCTAAGATAACCCAGAATTCACTGCGCCTCATATGATATTGGAGAGACAGGGCTTCTCCTGGCTTGACAGTGATTATCTTGATACTCCCGGCTTGATCATACGGAAAGGACCTGAATTTACCCCAGGGTCTGATATTTTCTGTAATCGCTTTTCGAAAAATGGCGATATCGGTTTTCTTGCCAAAAGTCATGGTAAATATTTCCAGAGATATCTACCTAATTTTTGCCCTGATGAAAGGGCTAGTCAATGGCCTTTCTAAAAAGGAACTTCTTCGTCTCCGTCCGTCTCGCTTTCGATGTCAGGAATGGAGCTTTTCTCATCGGGGAAATCCGGAGGGCCGGAACTGGAAGGCGTGGGGGAAGTCTTTCCTTCCTGTCTTTCCATATCGTCTTTGCGGCCGAGAAGGATGATGTTTTGGGCTTCGACTTCCGTGGAATATCTTTTGTTTCCTTCCCTATCCTGCCAGCTTCGAGTTCGCAGCTTCCCTTCCAGATAGATCTGTTTTCCTTGGTTGAGATACTTCTCGCAAAACTCTCCAAGCTTTCCCCATGCCACAATGCGATGCCATTCTACTCGAATATCACTTTCGTTTGTGCTAGGATTGAAGTAGCGTTCGTTTGTGGCGAGCGTGAAGCGAGCGAGGGCCCGTTCAGATTGCGGGAGATACCGAAGTTCTGGGTTTCGTCCCAATCGGCCGATCAGAGTAACCTTGTTTAGACTATTGATGTCTCTCATTTTTTAACATCAGCTCTTTAATTTTTTCCTGAGCGATTTTTGTTTCTTCTTCCAGAGGATATTTGCTGACCATGAGTTTAAACACGGACAGCGCTTCTTCGTTTCGATCCAGCTCCACCATGCTTATCCCTTTGTGCAGGTATGCGGCAGGAACTTTATCGCCGAGAGGGAAATTCAGAATCAGTTCGTTGTACCGAGAGATAGCCTCTTCATATTCTTCTTGGCTGAAATAGCATTCCCCTATCCAATACAGGGCATTATCAGCAAAAGGACTCTGAGAGAAGTTGTCCAGATAGATCTTGAAACCGTCAATAGCCAGCGCATAATTTCCTTTCAGGTAATCGGCGTAAGCCATGTTGTAAATTTCTTGAGGAGACAGGTTGGGGGGGAGTGGAGATTTTGATTCTTCTTCTCCTTCCCCTTGCTGAAGTGTCTCTTCAGTATCATCGGTTGCAGGTGGTTGTTGTTCTTCTTCCTGGCTTTCTCCTGAGTCTTCTGCTTGTTCAATCTGTTGGAGAAGGGGAAGCGATGCGTTTTTAATTTCCATTAGATCTGCGGAAAAGCGAGAGAGTTGTACAGTCATAGCGCCCAGTTTTTCTAGTACGATTTGGTACTGAGCCGGGACTTCTTTTTGGTCTTCTTGCATGCTCACCTGTCGGGACTGGAGCGCACGCACTAAGGAAATGATTTCTCCCATCTGTTGTTTTATGGTTTGGAGCCCGTCCTGATGTAGCCCCATTTTATTATCGAGTTTCAGGACATGTTGCTTCAGGATTTGAACATCTTGATAGATCAGCTCATACGCTTTTTTTTCTTTTTGGGTTCCCCAAAGCAGAAAGGGGATGAGAAGGAAAAGAAATATCCTCAGGATAAGTCTATTGGCCATATGTTATTTTGCGATGATAGTGAAGTGTGACCGTCTGTTTTTGTCCCAAGCTGCTTCTGTGTGTCCCATGTCAATGGGTTGGCTTTTTCCATAAGAGATGGTTTTCAAGCGGCTTTGGGAAACTCCGAGAGAAACGAGGTAGTCAAACGTGCTCTTGGCTCTTTTTTCACCCAGTGCAAGGTTGTACTCCTCGGTACCTCTTTCATCGCAGTGTCCTTCGATCAGGATCTGTGCGGTTCTGAATTTTTTCAGCCATGCGGCATTGCCTTCCAAGACTGGTTTGGCATCATCCCTTATGAAATATTTGTCAAAGTCGAAATGGATCATCCGAAGCGGAGCCTCACGGTTGATTTCTTCGAGAGATTTGTTCATGAAGATTTCTGCTTCTGTCAGTTCAGGCTCCTTGGGGGGAGCAGGTTCGACAACTTTTTCAACTATGGGCTGTTCTTTTACCTGAGGGGGGGGCGGGGGAGGGGCTTCTTCGACCTTTTTTCGGCATGATAGTGAGAAACCAAAAACCAGTAAACACATCAGCGTTAGAATTAGGATTTTTTTCATTTGACCTCCTTTGAAGGTTTATCCTCTCTTATTATTTATAACCTTGCGCTCTTTTTATACAATCAAACTTCTTCTCTGTCAACAGCATAACGCAACAAATATTAAAATCCTTTCTCTATTTTTTTTGGATTAATTTCCCGGAAATACCCTTAGCGTGACCAATCGGGCAGCTTATTATCCCCTTTGGACGTGAGGCGGCGCAGGTTTCTGCCGTCATAGTCGATGGTGTAGAGTTGGATGGTTCCGTTGAGATTCGAGGTAAAAATAAGGTGCCGTCCATCAGGCGACCAGCATGGATATTCATTCCGCGCATTGCTCTCTGTGAGTTTGATGATTTGTTTGGTGCGGAGATTCAGGACGTAGAGGTCAAAAACTTGATCCACTCGGGAAACATAGGCGATATTGTCTCCTTGGGAAGACCAGGCAGGGGCATCATGGTAGGTACCGCCAAAGCTGACCCGGGTGACGTTGGAACCTTCTGCGTCCATGATGTAGATTTGAGGTGTCCCTCCTCGGTCTGATGTGAAGGCAATTTGGCGGCTCGTCGGCGACCAGCAGGGAGCGGTATCGATGGATTTGTTGAAAGTCAGCCTTCTGATGTTTTTGCCTTCGCTGGAGGCCACGTAAATCTCGGTGTTCCCGCCTTCCTCTTGAGAGCAGAACACAAGCTTTTTCCCATCCGGGGAAAAATTGGGGGCGAAATTTGTTCCCTGACTGTAAACCTCGTGACGTTTTCCTTCATATACTTCCAAAAGATACAGGATGGCCTTTGTTCCCTGATAAGATGTGTAAGCGATTTTTCTGCCATCGGCTGACCAAGCCGGCATATAATCGATGACCTTGTTGAAGGTCAAGCGGGTTTGGTTGTGTCCGTCATAATCCATCATGTAGAGTTCCCATTTTCCGTCACGGTTGGAACAAAACACGATTTTAGAGGTGAAAATAGGGGGTTCTCCCCACATTCGCAACAGCTCATCTGCCATTTTGTGGGCGGCATAACGGAGGAGAGACCGGTCGGCCTCGTAGCGTTTTCCGAATATCCCTCTTCCCGCCTTGACATCATATACCTTTCCCTCGAAAACAACGTTATTCCCGTCTCCATTCGAGATCTCGCCAATGAATAAAATCTTGGCTGATATGGATTCCCAATCCTCGAAGAATATGTTTTCGGGATTGAGCGGGCGGATATAGCTGTAGAAATCCTTGGGCAATTCCTCGAAAATCCGGCTGTACTTCAGGTCCGCAGTAAGAGTTTGATGGAGCACTTGTGCGGCTTCCTGAGTACCGGAGGAGGAATCGTGGATGATGAACTTGGGGATGGCCAGAGGAATGGCCGGCATCCCTTCTCTGATGCTCAAGTAGACTTCCTGCTGGCCAGGCAGAAGCATGACAATAACCAATAATGAAATTCCGATTCCATAAAGTATAATGTCTCTTTTTTTCATTTTATATGCTCGAATCTGAGATGTATGATCAAGGATTCCTCTTCGTATCCATCCGGAAGGGGGGCAAAGAATGCTGAGGATTGGATAGCGCGGACAGCGGCAAAATCGAGAGTCCGGATGCCGCATCCCTGTTCGATATCCACGACCGAGATCTTTCCATCCCTGTAAATTTTGAACCGAACGACTGTGAACAGTTCGTCTGACATGCCCGAACTTATTTGGGCTTTGAGCCAGTTGCTCGAGATTCGGCCGATCATGTTTTCCAGATAGTAATTATAGGGAAAATTGGAAAGCCCAATCTGGGAGGAAAACTCCGAGCCAAAACCAGCACCACCACCTGAGCCCGTCCCGACGCCGAGACTTATCCCCGATCCACTTCCGGCCCCTTCTTCAGAAGCGGATTTTGTGTTGTCCGATGGCTTTTTAGCCGAAGGATCCTGTTTTTGAATAACCGCTTTTTTCTGGGACGGGGGGGGTTTTTCCCTTTTAGGCTTGTCCACAGGGTGCCTGAAGGATGAAAGGGTTTGTTGTTCGAGTTTTTGCGGCGTTGAGAGGTCTCGCAATGTTTGTCCAGCCTCTGCGGGTGTTTCGGTGAGTTCTTCTTTTGTCTCGCTGGCTTTTGGCTGCATCTTTGCCGAGGGTCCACCACCTGCTGGCCTGCCCCCTCCGCCTCCTCCTGAAAAGGAATGAAGGCTTACATAGTGGATCATTTTTTTGCGTCCCAGGCTGGGGAAGTTGGGAGAGAAAATCAGCAGAAGAAAAAGAATAATATGGAATGAAATGGAAATGTAGACAAACTTTTTAAAGATGGGATACTGCTTGATATAGGTGACCATCACTGGCGCCTTTTTTTGCGGTCCGGTGGTTCCGTTATCAGTCCGACTCTTTCCACTCCGGCTCTTTTGGCAATGTCCATAATGCGAATGACATACCCGTAATTGAGGCTTTCATCCGCTTGAATGAAGATGACTTTGCTTTTTTTATTGAAAAGCTGTTGCTGCAGTCGTGTTTGGAGGAGGTTGATGTTTACCGGCTGACCTTCCATGTGAATGAACCTGTCAGGGGTGATCGTTAGTGTCACTCCATCCTCTGCCGGAGCAGACTGTGTCTCGGCCTGGGGGAGCTGCACGCCGATCCCCATTTTAAGCATGGGCGCTGTAACCATAAAGATAATCAACAGCACAAGCATGACATCCACAAAGGGGGTGACGTTTATCTCGGAAAGTGAAGTCCCGACCTCCCTTTTGGATATGGAGCGGAATTTAAATGCCATACAACCTCTCTGTAATGCTGAGAAATTCGATGGAAAAATCTTCCATTTCCGTGATGATCTCTTTTATTTTGTGAAGATAGTGGTTGTAGGCGATGACCGCCGGGATGGCGGCGAAAAGCCCGAGAGCTGTGGCGACCAAGGCCTCGGCGATTCCAGGTGCAACGGCTTGAAGGGTGTTCATTTCTTCGACACTCAATTCGCGGAAGGCATTCATGATACCCCAAACAGTCCCGAACAGGCCGATAAATGGTGTGATGCTTCCTGTAGTGGCTAAGAAATTCATCATTTTTTCCATACGGGTCACTTCTTTGTTGGATGCTTTGATCATTGCTCTGTTGATACTTTCCAGGTTGGCAGATGTGATGGTTGGATTGGGATTGGATTTGGTGTGATAGGCCAGATCTTTGAATCCTGCCTGGAAAAGGGATGCCAGAGGACTGGACGTGAATTTTTTTGCCGCTTCGTTGACTTCTAGCAGGTTTTTGCTTTTCCGGAAAACGATCAAGAACTTTTTAGATTGTCGCGCAGCCGTCTTTAGAGAATTTCGTTTAAAAAGGATGACGGCCCATGAGAAGATGGAAAAAAGAAGGAGTATCAAGAGCACCAGCTGCACAACAGGGCTGGCGGTTAAAATCAGTCTGAAAACATTCATTATAACTAATTTACAAAACTAGCATATGACAGAGCTAAAGTCAACGTTCCTCTCCGGGTTGCAAGCATCCCTATTTCTGTGATAAATGGGGCTTTTGCGAATGGTTTTGCTTCCGTGAAGATTTTTAACGCCATTCCCTCACCGCTCTGACATTCCCCTGTACCTTATATGCCTAACCCGAATATCCCATCACTTTGGGAGAAAGCCTAAAATTGCGTGTTAGATTACTGATCTCTTGTGTTTGACAATAAATAGGGGAAATAATACATTGACCTCTAGGAGGAAAAGAATATTAGGGGAGAAATAAGGTTTCAGCCAGCCCAGCTGCTTGCCCTGAGTTTCATCGGGGCCATTATAATAGGAACATTCCTGCTCATGTTGCCGATCAGCACATATGCCGGGGAGAGCTTATCGTTCGTGGATGCCCTGTTCACTAGCACGTCGGCAGTCTGTGTGACCGGTTTGATCGTTCAGGATACGGCGACCTATTTCACTACGATGGGGCAGATGGTTATTTTGATCTTGTTTCAACTGGGTGGATTGGGAATCATGGCCTTTTCCACCCTCATCTTGCTGGTTGCCGGCAGGAAGATTTCTATTCAGGATAAGATTATCATCCAGCAGGATTATCACCATACTGCTGCCAAGAATGTGAAGTCTCTGATAAAGAACATTTTTTTCTATGCCATCGCCATCGAGGGAGTTGGAACGCTTTTCCTCTTCTTGAAATGGCATGGGAAATTCCCAGGTCTTAAAGGCTTATTTTATTCTCTGTTTCATGCCATCTCTGCCTTCTGTAACGCGGGTTTCTCTGTTTTTGGCGACAGTCTAGAATCTTTCAGGGGTGATATTTGGACAAATGTCACGATCATGACTTTGATCGTTCTCGGCAGTTTGGGATTTTTGGTGCTTAGCGAGAGCATGGATTTTTTCACCAAAATTATCCGCCGTAGCAGGAGAAAGATGTCCCTCCACTCCAAGTTGGTGTGGATCATGACGCTTTTCCTCATAGTCCTCCCGTTTCTTTCTTTTCTTATGATCGAATGGAACCAATCCCTGCAGGGATTCTCTCTCAAGGAAAAGATTTTGGCTTCCCTTTTCCAGGTGATTACGCCACGGACAGCGGGCTTCAACACCATAGAATTGGGTTCTCTGAATCCTGCGGCTGTTTTTTTGCTGATTTCCCTCATGTTTATCGGGGCATCCCCCGGGTCGACCGGAGGAGGTGTCAAAACGAGCACGGTCGGCGTGATTTTTGCTTTTATCAAATCCAGGATTGCGGCAAGGGAATCGATCAACATCTTTTACAGAACCCTACCGTTGGAGCTTGTGACAAGAGCGTTCACAGTCGTGGTTTTGAGCATCTGTGTCATTTTTGTCTCTTGTGCCGTCCTGTTTCTCACCCAGTCGGGGATGAGCATGGAAGAGACTTTTTTCGAGGTGTTTTCTGCATTCGGAACGGTGGGCCTTTCCTTAGGAATGACCGCAAAGCTCAATGCTGTGGGAAAAGTCGTGATCATCTTTTCCATGTTCATCGGACGGATAGGTCCCTTGACCCTTTTGTATGCCTTAAGCCGAGAGAAGGCCTTCGGCAAATTCGAGTATGTTGAAGAAAGTGTAATGATCGGATAGAATGACAACATGAAATTTGCAGTCATAGGAATGGGAAGTTTTGGTTCCAACGTGGCCAAAACTCTGTATGAGAAAAAACACGAGGTTCTGGCCGTAGATACGGATAAGGATAAAATAGAAGAGCTCAAAATGCTGGTAACCCATGCGGTGCACATGGATGCAGCAGTCAAGGAAAACCTACGCGCCCTCGATATCCAGGAGATGGATGTTGTTGTCGTGAGCTTGGGGCCTGAAATGGAAGCCTCGATTTTAACCGTTCTGTATTTGCATGAATTGGGTGCGAAGAGAATAGTGGCCAAGGCTTTGACCGAGGATCACGCCAAAATTCTTGATGCAATCGGAGCCACAGAGGTCATCTATCCTGAAAAAGACATGGCCAAAAAAACGGCTTTGCGGCTGAGCAATCCGAATATCCTGGAATATCTTCCCCTTCTTTCAGGAATAGACATTCAAGAGATCGCGCCTCCAGAGAAATTCATCGGAAAAAATCTTCGGGATCTGGACCTGAGAAATAAATTTGGGGTGCAGGTCATCGCGATCAAAGAGATCATTCCCGAAAAAACGACCTTTATTCCCGCCGCCGATTTTGTCATCAAGGATAGCGATATCCTAATCCTGATGGGCGATCAGACGCAGCTGGACAAGATCAATAAACTTTAGCGCTTCCCCTCCAAAGACGGTCTTCTCAATATTATCTTATATCGCGCAGAACTTAACTCTGAGTAAAGTTTGGGCTGTTTTAATAACTGGAAGTTATAGCGATTCGCTTTATGATATTGTTCCTGTTTACCTGCCCAATATTTTCAAGAAGACCTCGAGGGCGACTTGCTTAGCCTGCCTGCCGCTTTCTTTGGTCGGCCCCACACACGAGGGGCATCCTTCCTTGCAAGGACAGGCGGCGATGGTTTTTCGGCAGCGTTCCAGAAGTTCGGATTCCAAGTCGAACAGAGAGGGACTTAAGCCGATGCCTCCAGGAAAATGGTCGTAGATGAAGATATTCGGTTCAAAATCGATATCCGAAAAATCTTGCAGCTCCTCTTCAATTTTAATAGCAGCCGGGATGTTCCGAGGAGGAAGAGATTTACCGGTAGAATTGTCTCCTATGGAAACACCGACATCATGGATGTCGCACATCATGAACATAGGAGCCACATGGTGAAGACAGTAGGCCATCCCAAATAGGCCATTGATTTTTTCTTCCGGCGAAAAAGGAATGGAGTGGAAAACAGCGGATGGAATAGTAAGCCAATAGGCTGTTGTGTGCATTTCGTTCTGGGGGAGGCTCAGATCGCCCGCTCCCACGTTCTCCATGGTGTGAAATTTTATTTTTTTGAAGCCCACAACCTGGGTCGCCACATGAACTTCTCCATGGGAAAGGGTGCTTGTGTCCAGTTTGTTCTGTTGGAATATATCCAGGATCTTGATCTTGGTGTAGTCGATGGCATCCGTATAATAATCGACATCTGTCTTTTTCACATAGGCTTTTCTCTGTTTGTAGTCCAGATCTTCGACAAAATATTGCTCCCCTTCACACATGTAAATGGCTTTGGGATGGAGGGATGTAAGTGCGGAGGAAAAATCCACCTCGGCTATAGCCTGATGCTTTTTGGTTGTGTCGACCACAACGAAATTATCCGAACTTATGCTTCTTAGGCTTACTCCGTCAGCGGGATAAACATCTGAGGTCCAAAACCATTTATCCTTGGAATGATGGATGAGTTTTTCGTCTTCTAAGAATTGAAGGATTTCGGCGATGTCCACCTGCCCGAATTTTTCCCCGTCCAAAAAAGGAAGCTCGAATGCTGCGCATTCGATATGGCTGATCAGAATGGAAAGATTGTCCGGGTTGATCAGCGCATGTTCTGGATTTTTGGAGAAAAAATAGTCGGGATAGTTCACGATGAACTGATCGATCGGAGAGCTTGTAGCAACCAGCACGGCGGCCGATTTGCCGGTTTTTCTTCCTGCCCTCCCGGCTCTTTGCCAGGTGCTTGCAATACTCCCTGGATAACCGGCAAGCACGGCCACATCCAGGCTTCCGATATCGATTCCTAATTCCAGAGCGTTTGTCGAGACCACTCCTCTTATTTTTCCTGATCGCAAATCCCGTTCGATCTCACGCCTTTTTAGCGGAAGGTACCCCCCTCTGTAACCACGTATCAATCCTTCCATCGGGATAGATTTTTCGATGTCTTCTTTTAGATAGGTGAGAAGCACTTCGGTGACCAAACGACTGGGCGCAAAAACGATGGTCTGCAGCTTGTTTTTCAGGAAAATGGAGGAGACCCGGCGCGTCTCATTGACGTAGGACCGGCGTATGCCGAGATGCCTGTTGACTACAGGAGGATTGTAGAAGATGAAATATTTTTCCCCGCGTGGAGCTCCGTTGTCATCCACTAGGGTAACCGACTCCTCTGTCATCCGCTCGGCCATTTCTTTAGGGTTAGCAATAGTGGCCGTGCACAGGATGAACTGGGGCGAAGATCCGTAAAAATTCGCAATCCTTTTTAATCTTCTCAGGATGTTTGCCAGATGGCTCCCGAAAATCCCTCGGTAGTTATGCAATTCGTCGATCACCACATATTTGAGATTTTCGAACAGTTTGATCCATTTGGTATGGTGAGGGAGAATGCCACTGTGGAGCATGTCCGGGTTGGTAAGGATGATATGCCCGCGTGCTCGTATGGCTTTGCGGGCATCTTGCGGAGTATCCCCATCATAGGTAAAAATGCGGATTTCTTCCGGCAAGAGTTTGATGGTCTCATCCAGTTCCGCTCTCTGATCCTGGGAAAGAGCTTTTGTCGGGAAAAGGTAGATGGCCCTTGCCGAGGGCGTTTTGAGAATGGTGTCTAGCACAGGAAGGTTGTAACAGAGAGTCTTTCCCGATGCCGTGGGCGTGACCACCACGACGTTTTTACCTTCCTTGAGCAGTTCATGGGAGAGGTGTTGGTGGGTGTAAAGCTTTGTGAAACCTTTTTCCTTGAACGAACCGACCAGGTCAGGATGAACTTCATGAGGATATTCTCTGAAGTGTCCTTCTTGGGCTGGAATGTGTTTAATGGCTGTTATCGAATCGTTTTTGACACCCATATCTTTTAAAAGTTCTAAAGATTTGAGCAGATTTTTCTCTTTAGACATGACTTCATCCTAAAAAGAGGATCAGACATTGCTTATCTTAGCCTTTTGTCCCGTATGGGTCAATCTCCCATTTATCTAACATCTTTTTTCCGTGGCAATTAGGGCTTTTAGGGATAGTTGCAGCGACATTGAAGATTTAGCCATGAGACTCGTCTTTCGAGGGAATCTGACACACAGACTGTGTCACAATTCGAAATTGCGAAAAAATTTATAATAATTTCCCATTTAATTCAATAATTTGGGGAAATAAGTACTCTAAAC
>RCNB010000051.1_pt1 | contig 81900 bp, 72 predicted proteins | sample 2041321 | NCBI WGS metagenome assembly RCNB01 (sample SAMN09708232, study PRJNA481090) | Marine sediment metagenome, whole genome shotgun sequencing project. | reverse complement strand
GGTATATTCATGGTTTATTGATTTTTTTTAGCTTCCTTTTTTTCCTGTCTCTCTAATTTTTTAAAATAACCCTTGGTTAAGAAACTATGTTTGAGCGCTTCCATATTTTCGTTGAATTTATCAGTCCCCTCATTAATACTTTTGATGATTTCTTCTAAATTATTTACGAAATCGGGGTTGTTAGACAAGTAATTTATAGCGCCATCACCTTCCTTGACATTTGTTAGCGTTTCATTTAGATTGGTTAAAACACCTTTTATTTCAGCACTGGATTCGTCTAAATTGGTAATTATCGATTTAACTTTCTGGGCTTGTATTGAATCGTTCAATAAAGTGCCTACTACGCTATTTTCTATATCCAATGAGGAAATAATGTTGTTAAGTTCTTTCATTGCTTTAGAAGCTTCTACACTTGTAATCTCAAGTTGTTTAAAGGTTTGTTTTAAATTTGCCGCAACCATTGTGTCATTTATCAACATACCTAAGGTTCCTTTATCGTCAGACATAGCATCCGCGATTTTTAATAATTTGGCGGTTAATATTGCAGCATTTTCGTTGGTAGTACTTAGGGTATTTAGCATGTCTTCTGTCCCAATTTTTGTATAAGACTGAATAACATCTCCAGAAACAACAATTGGTTCTTTTCCTCCACCAGGAATAATATTAACGATCATATTACCAACCAATCCGTCTGTTCCAATGGTCGCAATAGCATTTTTTTTAATATGTCGGACCATTTTCTCTTCAATGTTCATATCTACTTTGATCGTAGAATCGTTAACCATGGTAATATTCTTGACGTTACCTATGTTTATTCCAGAATAGCGCACATTATTCCCTTCCATTAAACCACTAACGTTATTGAAATTGGCACTAATGGAGAATGTTTTTTTAAACATATTCTGGTTTTCCCCAATAAAGTAAATAGCGGCTATTAATAGTACAAATCCAGTAATGACAAAGATTCCTAATTTAAGTTGTTTACTTGTATCTTTTTTCATGGCTACTGTCTTTAATATTCTTTAAAAAAGGCTTTCACTTTTTCATCTTTTACTGATGATAATTCCTGATAGGATCCTTCTGCATAATTAATACCATCAACCAAAAGGATCATGCGCTCGGAAACAACTCGAGCACAATCCACATCGTGAGTTATAATGAGTGATGAGGTTTTATACTGCTTTTGAATGCTCCTCATTAACTCGATGATTTCTTTTGATGTTATTGGGTCTAATCCACTCGTTGGCTCATCATACAGTATTATTTTTGGTTTTAAAATTAAAGTTCTTGCCAATGCAACGCGTCGCTTCATACCGCCAGATAATTCAGAAGGCATTAAATCCATGGTATGCGCCAATCCAACACTTCCTAAGGCTTCTGTCACTAATTTTGTGGTGTCTTTTACGGTTCCGAATTTCTTTTTATGTCGCCTCAAGGGGAATTCCAGATTTTCTCGAACAGTCATGGAATCATATAAGGCACTACCTTGAAATAGAAAGCCAATTTCCGTTCGTAATTCATCCATTTCAGTATGATTTAATTTGGTAATATCTTTTCCCATGATCTTAATACTTCCAGAATCTGGTTGCATCAAACCAACCAGACATTTGATCATCACGGATTTGCCTGAACCCGATTTCCCCATGATCACCAAATTTTCACCTTCATAAAGCTCTAAATTGAATCCGTTTAACACATGGTTTTCTTCAAAGGCCATGCGCAGATCCTTGATATCGAGCATTATCCTATTTGAATGTTTGCTCTCTAGATTTTCCAATATGTCTTGTTTTTCGATCATGTTTAGATTTCAAAAAATATATCAGTTGCAAATACGGCGATGAAGTCTACTACAAAAAGAAGCATAGAAGATAAGACTACCGCAGAATTGGCAGCGACACCAACACCAACTGTTCCTTTTTTACAATTATAGCCTTTAAAACAACCAACGATTCCGATGGCAAAACCAAAGAAAAATGATTTGATGGTTGCGGGAATGATATCTCCAAACTCCAAGGCATTGAACACCTTATTAAAAAAGAGCACAAAGGACACTTCGCCTTTTATGTTTTCAATTATGTATGACCCATAAAGTGCAATGGTATCTCCAAAGATCACCAAAATTGGAAGCATAAGCGTTGTAGCTAATACTCTAGTGACTACCAAATATTTAAACGGATTAGTTCCAGACACTTCCATGGCATCAATTTGTTCAGTAACTCGCATAGAACCTAATTCAGCGCCTATTCCTGAGCCAACTTTACCAGCACAAATTAGAGCAATAATTACAGGGCCGATCTCCCTAATAATTGAGATACTGACCATAGATGGCATCCAAGATTCTGCTCCGAACTCTTGTAATGTCGGTCTGGTCTGCAAAGTGATCACCAAACCAATGATAAAACCAGTAACTCCAACCAATAAGAGAGATTTGTTTCCAATGTTGTAACATTGTTTTAGGAGTTCTCTGTATTCAAAAGGGCGACTAAATAGTTCTTTGAAAAAGCGTCCAGCGAATATGGATAATTCCCCAATTTCTATGAAGAAATCTTGAATTCTGTTCTTAATGGATTTAATTTTTGACATAATGGTAGACCATCATTTCTTCAAATGTATCTATATATGCATGTCTGTGAAATGATAATAATCATATCGCTTGACCGACTAATGTCTTTTTTAGTATGATTACGAAAACTTACTTTTTTGGTTCGTATTAAAAGCAGGTTCAAGATGAATATAGGATTAGTGTTATCAGGTGGCGGTGCTACAGGTGCCCTGCATATCGGCGTTATAAAAGCTTTGGAAAACTCGGGTAACAAAGCCTTAAAGCAATTATTCGATGCTCGTACTAACTGATAAATATCATTTCAAGTCATTTAAATTTACAATAGTTTTGTCATTCAAAATAGTCCTATGAGAACTACTGTTTATATACAAAACTTAAAATGCACCGGTTGTGAAGCTACAATAATCAACAAGTTGTCTAAGTCAAAGATTTTATCTGTAATTGATGTGAATCACGAAGATGAATCTGTAAGCTTTGATTATCATTCTAGCAATGACCTTGAAACAGCGAAAAACATATTGGAGTCAATAGGATACCCTCTTCAAGGTGAAGTGAATGGATTAGGCTCAAAGGCCAAATCCTATATAAGCTGTGCGATTGGGAGAGTGAAATCCAACTAAATACATTAAAATGCTATCGAGAATCATTAGTAATAACGCTTTATTCTTATTGGTGTTTGTTATACTTGTTTTTCAAAACAACCATTTTCAAGATGAAAAATTTGATAGTAATAGGGGCCTAAATCAGGATGCTTCTAAATATATCATTGTTGATAAAGACGTTAGTATAAAAGAATACTTTCTATATGTGGATTCGATTGCAACTCGGTTCAATGAGTTTCATTCTTATGACCTTAACGAGCATCTCTTAGTGAGGCATAATCCGTGGATCATTGATACTTTAGCGAATACTGATTATTATAGAATGATCCAAAGAGATTCATTTGTGTATGATCAAAAAGAACTACTAGTACTGCGGCAATACGACACAATTAGAATTCCTGATTCGATTCAAGTACTTAATTTGAAAAACGTTTTCAATAAAACTCGAATCGATGTTAATATTCCTGAATACAAACTTCGTGTTTATGAAGATTCACTCTTGCTGTATCAATTTTCCGTAAGAGTTGGTAGGAATGAAAGTAAATACCTCGAAATGGCGGGGCGAATAGAAAATCTTAAAACCAAAACTGGTAAAGGAACTATTGTCAAACATGAAAGAGCTCCAGATTACTACAACCCTGTGAATGGACATCAATATCATTTTACCAAGAGGGATGATGATAGGACAACCAAGCTACCTCAAATACCTTTTATTGAAACAGAGATCAATGGATTAAGGTACGGACAGTTAATTCACCCTACTACAAATCCAGTGACATTGGGCAAGGCATATTCCAATGGTTGTATTGGTACTAATGAGTCTGATGCTTGGGTCATATATTATCATACGCCCATTGGTACAACAATTACTATTAGGTACGATTTGAATATTTTGGATGAAGAAGGTAATTCTTCGACACTAAAGGATATTTACAATTAAGCTAAAGAACTTCAACAAGTCTTGTTAATTCGTTTTCGGTTTCTCGGCCTTCGCTCCAACAATTAAGGTTGTATATACTAGTTTCAGCGATATTTGTCAATGCCTCTTCTGTAAGGAATGCATTATGCCCTGTAATCAATACATTAGGCATCGCATTAAGTATCATAAGGTTGGTGTCGTTTGGGATATCTTGTGAGCGGTCCTTGAAGAAGATACTTTTTTCGTTTTCGTAAACATCTATTCCCAGGGCACCAATCGTCTTGTTCTTAAGTCCCTCAATAACATGGTCGGTATTGATTATGGCGCCTCTTGCGGTATTGATTAAATAAACACCGAATTTCATTTTATCTATGAGAGTTTCATCTATTAATTGATGAGTTTCCGTATTTAAGGGGACATGGATGGAAATTATATCCGATTCCACACATAAATCATCGAGCGTCACATACTCTATGCCATATTCTTTTATTAATTCCTCATTCTTTTCAATGTCATGTGCTAAAATCCTGCAACCAAAACCATTCATTATTTTGGCCATTACGGAGCCAACCCTTCCAGTACCTATGATTCCTACGGTTTTTTCATTCAAGTCAAATCCAATCAAACCATTTTGGTTGAAGTTGAAATGCTCTACCCGCTGATTGGTTTCTATTAACTTTCTATTGAGTGCCATTAAAAGACTTACTGCATGTTCTGCAATGGAGTAAGGAGAATAGGCAGGTACGTTGGCTACTCTAATCCCCATACGGGAAGCCGCTCTTAAATTAACATTGTCATAGCCCACTGAGCGCAATGTTATGTATTTAACGCCAAAACTTTTCAGCTTCTCCACTGTAATCATACAAGCTTCGTCTGCAGAGAATATGGAGACAGCATCATAACCCACAGCCTTCATAGCCGTTTTAGATGACAGAGCATCTTGAATAAAGGTCAAATCGTGTTTATGGCTATTGGCCTTCGTTAAATAAGGGGTTTCGAATTCTTTGGCGCTATAAATAAGTACTTTCATAGAAATAGCATTATATCCTTAATGATTTGAAATTATTGTAGCTGATGGGTGCTGTGCTTCGCATAAATGTAATCTAACCTCTTGATGTTGACTATGATATATATCATTAGACGTCTATATAAAAGCTAAAAATGAAGTATGCCTAGGATTTAGAACTAAGTAAAAGGACCTGAATTTTGCAGCTTATCGGACTTCTTTGTAGCGTTTTACGACTTATCGAGTATTTTTCTTGATTTGTCGATATTTTATTGAAACACTTTAATGCTGCGGTATGTTTGCACAGTAATTATGTTACGCCCCCCAAATTTAAAACCTAATATCATGAGAAAATTAACCTACATTCTTTTACTTTCAATTGGAACTTTGACTTTTAATTGTACTTCAGACAGTGCTTACGAAGACGCTATTGATTCAAACAACTCATTTGCCGCTCGTTTCATTAATGAAAGTGCTGCAGAGGTTGATTTAGTTGTATATGACTTTAACGGAAACGTTGTAAGTACTACAAATGATATACGTCCAGGAAGCTCTTTAGATTTATCTCAATTGAATCCTGAAGAAACTACTTTTAGAATTGTAATGGATTCTTCAGATAGAATAGAGGTTCTTGATATTGAAGACGCAAATAGCTATTATGTGGTACTTAACGATGAAAATCTAATAAGTACGATTCAAACTGCTAGACTTTAGAACATACTAGAACTATTCGTTGTTCATTTACATCAGTCGTAAAGAACAAATAGATTGTCCCACCATCTCTTAAATTGAATTTCTTTTTTAGTTGCTCAACAGATTCAGAGAAATTTCGAATACTAATATTCGCTTTACTATACAAAAACTCCTTTTTAAGGAGTTTTTTGTTATATGGAATCATCCTGTCGATCTTGAATTGCCTTCCAGGAAAATCAATAAGCACGTCTGATGTATATAAATGTGAATTAACATGAAGCTTGGCAACATTAAGTGTCTGCGAGACCTGTTTGAATGCCCCTGATTTAAGAATAGCGCTGTTGGGTTCGTATAAGTATGAAAGAGGCTCTGAATACGTTGCAAGAGCTTTAGTTTCATCTTCAAGAACATGATCAAGGACCTGATGGGTGTTTTTCTTGATATTGATTGTTTTAATCTTTACGGAATTCATATATCCCTTCTTTAGGATCCATAGCAGTTCTTTTACGTCATTGTCTAACGCTATAATATGTATTTCCGAGACGGAATGTAATTCCTCCAAACCGGCTTTTATATCAAGTAATGGCGATGTCTTGATCATGATGTTATCTGAATTTTTGAATAGATCATCCAAATGCTCTGTGATATTGGGCAAACAATCCTTAAGAAAAAAAACTTTTCCTTTAGCATCATGCCTTCGTGAAGGGTCAACATAAATCCAATCATGTTTTTCTTTCGATGATTTAAGGTGTTCAATGCCATCAATATGGAACGTGTCAATGTTATTTACATCTAAAGCCTCGTAGTTTATTAGAACTATTTTTGAAAGAGATCCATTTATTTCACAATGAATAACTTTCTCGACTTTTTTAGAGAAGTAATAAGCATCTACACCGAAACCACCAGTTAGGTCGATTAAGGATTTTCCCGAAACTAATGAAGACTTGTATTTAGCCGTAATTTCAGAAGAAGTTTGTGCAATATTTACCTTGTTTGGGTAGTAAATAGTCTTTGTGAGATACCACGTAGGTAGTTTGGTCCTGCATTTTTTTTTAGCTTCTATTTGCTCTACGATCTCTTTTATAGAAACATTATCGAATTTGGGATTTTGAAATAGGAGCTTTGTAATGTCAACATATAAATTATTATTTATAAAATCTTGAATTACAGTATTTAATATATTGTTATTCAAATTAAAACTATAGATCCTTAGTCAGTTGTTTAACGATTTTATTTTCTGAAAGAAATTCTTTTAATATCACTTTAATGGCGGTGTAAGTTGGCACAGCCACAATCATGCCTAAAGCACCAAAGAGTACGCCTGCAATAATGATGATCAAGAAAATTTCCAATGGATGCGATTTAACACTTTGCGAGAAAATGATTGGTTGACTAAAGAAATTGTCAACCAATTGACCTATTACAAAACCAATCATTACATAGATGGTCGTAGGTAGTATCACGTCACTAAAACTTTCACCAAGGTTACTGCTCATAGTGAGAATGATCATTAAAACGCCACTAACCATGGGTCCTACGTAAGGTATCAGGTTGAGCAATGCGCATAGAAATGCTATAACTACTGCATTTTCAACACCAAAAATCAATAGTGTGATGGCGTAGATCACAAAAAGTATGAGTATCTGGAAAAACAAGCCCACAAAATACCTGGATAAAAGGTTCTTGATCTTTTCAAAGGATCTTTTTGAGCCAGATTCCTTGCCATCTGGAACTAAGGTCATAATGCCGTTTTCCAATAGATGACTATCCTTAAGCAAAAAGAAGCTTATGAACAATACCGAGAACAACCCGACACTGAAACTCCCAAATCCGCTGACTATAGAATTCAAGAAATCAGGGATAAAAGCAAAATCAATTTTAGAGAGCGGCTTAGATTCTTTGATGGATTCTAGAAGATTAATGTTATTGATCTCTAAATAGGTGATTACTTGCTGATATAAACTCTCAATATTCCTTGTTAGCCGATCGATATCCAACAACGCCAAGTTCTGGCCTTGTTCGACTATTAGCGGGATGAACATGCGAATGAGTCCGAAGAGAAAACCAATCATCAAAATCATGGTTGTAATGACGGCTATTGTATTCTTGAATTTCAGTTTGTCCCTTAAAAATCGAACAATAGGCAATCCGATAAGGGAAATAACTGCCGCGACGGCTATATACACAATAACGGCTTGAATTTTATATAGGAAATATAACACCAATAATGTGCCTGCAATAATACCTATTGCCTGCAAAATACCTTTACTGATGGTGTTCGAATTCATTTTGTAAATATACAGATTGGAGTTGGAAGTAAGAAGCGAGAAGTTTGAAGTTTTAAATGAGTTGCTTGGTAATTTCATACAAGGAGATATTTGTCGCTTGCACAACATTCATACTACTGTTATGACCGAACATGTCTATGTGTATGACGGTATCAGATAGTGTCAATATTTCTTCGGAAATGCCAAAATTTTCATCGCCAACCACAAGAGCGATAGGGGTCTCTTTTGAGAAAAGATAAGATTGAAGAGGTTGGCTACTATTAGTGATCTCCAGCGAAATGATTTGATATCCCTTTTCTTTTAAATCAATCACGATTTCTGAAATATTTTCACAAACTTCATAAGGCACTACTTTTTCTGTCGCTCTAGAGGTTTTGGTCATTTTCCGACCTAAAGGATTATCAATTCCACAAAATATTAATTTCTCAATGCCAAAAGCATCTGCCATCCTGAACAGACTGCCAATATTTGGAGCATTGGCAACATTGTCACAGATAAGCGTAATAGGGGATTTTTTTTTAGAGAATTTGGAATTATAGTGGGTAAGTTGCTTCAATTGTATTTAATTTTCAAAAGCATACTTAACGATATTTGCGCCCATTTTCAAGGCCTTTAATCTTATCTCTGCTGAATCATTGTGCACTTCTTTGTCTTCCCAACCATCACCAAGATCAGATTCAAAAGTAAATAGCAGGACAAGCCTATCTTCAACAAAGATACCCATAGCTTGTGGACGTTTGCCGTCATGTTCATGAATTTTAGGTAACCCTTTCGGGAATTTATATGCCGAGTTGAAAATCACATGATTGTTTGGCAATTCCATCAATTCCTTATTTGGAAATACTTTTTTAAGCTCTTTCTCAATATAAGGCTGCATACCATAGTTGTCGTCAATGTGGAGAAAACCACCAGACATAAGGTAATTACGTAGATTCTCCGCGTCAGAGTCACTAAAGAATACATTGCCATGCCCGGTCATGTGTAATAACGGATATTGAAAGATATCCACACTTCCAGCTTCTACCGTTTCTGGCTTTGGATTCATGGCTGTATTTATATTAGCATTACAATAGGCAATGAGGTTAGGTACTGCCGTTGGATTGGAATACCAATCACCGCCACCATTGTATTTTAGGATTGCCAGATCTTGCCCGAAAATTGACAATGAGCATATGGTCAAAACTATAATGAAAGCATTTCTTGTGTTATTCATTTACTAAAGAAATTGTATGACAAGCCGCGATGGCAGCAGTCTCTGTTCGTAATCTTGTTTTACCCAAAGTTACAGGAATATAAGTCTTATCTATCGCTGTTGTAATTTCCTTAACACTAAAATCTCCTTCAGGCCCAATGAGAATGGTGATATCCTGATTGGTTTTGAGTTCGTTTTTAAAGGATTTTCTATCGGTATCTTCGCAATGGGCAACGAATTTTTGGCCATCATGGTTTTTTTTTATGAAATCTATGAAAGAACAAGCCTCATTCAGATTCGGTAAATAACATTGCAGCGATTGTTTCATTGCAGATTGAATGATCTTGTTGTAACGTTCCTTTTTAATGGTCCTACGTTCGCTGTTTTCACAGATGATAGGCGTGATGCTATCAACACCTATTTCCGTAGCTTTTTCTAGAAACCATTCGTAGCGATCGTTCATTTTGGTAGGAGCAACTGCCATATGTATCTTATATGGTCGTGTGGATTGCAATTCTTTATCGACAACCCTTACTTTGCAATTATTAGGGTTAGCCGAGACTATTTCCGCGGTAAATAGCCAGCCTTTTCCGTTAGTAATATGTAATATGTCACCTTCCATTTTTCGTAAGACACGCACTATATGTTTGCTTTCTTCCCTAGAGAATGAAAAATCTGGATAATCTTGAGTTAAGTCTGGGTTATAAAACAATTGCATGTAGCGAAGATAATAGAATTACAATTTACTTTTGGCATGCTCTAAACCCAATTCAATGACATGGAGAAGCTGTTCTTCGGTTTTGAAACCGTCCGCTGAGATATACACAAACTCGTTCATAGGACGTTTTGTGAAATCCATAGGACGAGCAAACTCATTTTTAAGGACTGTCTCCATTTTTGTAGCAATAATCCTTACTGCCAAATTTTCTTTAATGATACCAACGGTCATCTTGCCATGATATAGAAAAGACAAGCCACCGAACATTTTTTTTTCTGTAAAATCCTCGGCAAAGAACTTGAGTTGTTCTCTTATTCTATTCGCTAGTTGTTCGTTGAAGGCCATGTTTATATTTTCAATCTTGCAGATGCAGTGGCATCAAATCCAATAAAATCTTCTTCAAGATACTTCAAATAGCCAACAATAGCTATCATAGCAGCATTGTCGGTCGTGAATTCGAATTTTGGGATATAGGTCGTCCAACCAAATTTTTGTTCTCCAGTTTTTAAGGCATTTCGTATTCCTGAATTGGCAGAAACACCGCCACCGATCGCAATATGGTTGATTCCTGTTTGCTGGCAGGCGAGCTTTAATTTATCCATCAAAATACCAATGATCGTAAATTGAATAGAAGCGCAGATATCATTCAGGTTCTCTTCAATGAAGTTAGGGTTTTCCTTTACCTGTTTCTGGATGAAATATAGAACAGCCGTCTTGAATCCTGAAAAACTAAAATTCAATCCATCGACTTTTGGCTTTGTGAATTTAAAGGCCTTTGGATTGCCTTTTTGGGCTCTCTTGTCAATTTCAGGGCCAGCAGGATAACCTAGTCCTAAGATCTTTCCGCTTTTATCATAAGCTTCTCCAACGGCGTCATCAATGGTTTCACCAATGACCTCCATATCAAAGTGGTTGGTCACTTTTACTATTTGCGTATGACCTCCAGAAATGGTCATTGCCAAAAATGGAAACGATGGCTTCTCATAACCTTCTTCATCAATAAAATGAGCCAAGATATGAGCCTGCATATGGTTGACGTCTATCAATGGAATATCCAATCCATAAGCCAAAGATTTTGCGAAGGAAGTTCCCACTAATAAAGACCCCATTAAGCCAGGGCCACGGGTGAAGGCTATTGCATTCAATTGCGCCTTAGTGATTCCTGCTTTTTCCAAAGCTTGATGTACTACAGGAACGATGTTCTTTTGATGTGCCCTTGATGCTAATTCAGGGACCACACCTCCATATTCCGCATGTATTTTTTGACTCGCGACAACATTGCTTAGAATCTTTCCGTTGTTGATGACAGAAGCGGCTGTGTCGTCGCAAGAAGACTCAATACCGAGTATATAGATATTTTGTGTGCTCATTAATAAAATCCAGGCACAATAATTGTTAATTTTGGTAGCAAGTAGAGACGTCTATTTACCCGATTTGTGCGTAAATACAAATGTAGGTTATTCCGTTTTAATTCATAACTTTAAGGCACATCAAAAAATATCTTAAAATAGTATCAAAGGTCGTTGCAATTATTTTATTGCTCTTCGTCATATTGGTGTTGTTTTTGTCGATTCCTGCAGTTCAAACTTTTCTAGGAAGCCGTGCAACCAAATGGGTTAACAATGAGTATAGCACTAATATTAACATTGGTAGAATTGGACTTCAATTCAATGGTGATGTAGAACTCAAAGACATTTATATTGAAGATTACAAGCAGGACACTCTCTTTAACATTAAGGAACTCAACACCGCCATTATTAGCTTCAAGAATCTTTATGAAAATAAGTTTGCTTTCGGTGATATTGATCTTGATGGATTGACTTTTAACTTAAAGACCTATGAAGGTGATAAGGATACAAATCTCGATGTGTTTGTTGCTAGGTTCGATGAAGATAACCCTACTAAGGAAAAAAGTAATTTTCTACTATCCTCTAGCGATATATCCATTAGCAATAGCACTTTTAAACTATCAGATGAGAATAAGAAAACCACGCAGTTGCTCAAGTTTGACGACCTGAATATAAATGCGACTAATTTATTGATAAAAGGCAGTGATGTGACTATGCGCGTTAATAAACTTGCGTTTGTAGGTAGTCGTGGACTTAGAATGAAGAATTTAAAAGCTAATTTTTCGTATACACTTCAGGACATGACATTTAATGATCTTGATATACAGACTGCTGATTCTCAACTCAAGGGAAAACTGAAATTCACTTACAACAGAGAAGACCTGCAATATTTTACGGATAAGGTTGTGCTTAGTGCTCAATTCACTGAATCGGATATCGCCTTGAATGATTTGAATACTTATTATAATGAGTTTGGGGTGAATCAACGAGCTAAACTAAGTGTTGATTTATCAGGTACTTTAAATAACCTTAAAGCAGATAATTTAATAGTACGTACTTCTAGACGCACACAGATCATTGGAGATATAAATTTCAAGAATCTCTTTAATTCTGAAGAGAATAATTTTATAATGGATGCTAAGTTCAGGAATCTTACATCAAATTATAATGACCTTAAATCGCTGTTACCAAATATTCTTGGGCAAAGCATACCATCGACTTTTGCCAAACTAGGCAGTTTTAGTTTATTCGGAACATCCAATGTCACGGCGAACGATATAGCCGCTAAATTGGAGATAAACACAGAATTGGGTTTTATCCATTCTGACCTTAGCATGAAAAAATTAGATGATATTGACAATGCGTCCTATGCAGGGTCCGTTATCTTGGATGATTTTAATATTGGAGAGTTTCTTGATGATAATAGCCTTGAGAATATTTCCATGAATTTGGACGTTGATGGTAAAGGATTTACATTGGACAAATTAAATACCAAAGTTGTAGGCGAGGTTTATAGTGTTGATTATAATGGGTATTCATATGACAATATTTCTGTTTCTGGCAATCTGCAAAACAGGATTTTCAAGGGTAATCTTTCATCAAAAGATGAAAACATTACACTCAATTTCAATGGATTGGCAGATTATTCCAAGGAAATCAATAACTACGATTTTACTGCTGATGTCTCATATGCTAACCTGAGAGCCCTAAATTTTGTTAAGAACGATTCTCTCTCGGTTTTCAAAGGTAGTGTTCAAATGAAAATGAAAGGTAGTAATATAGATGATGCCTACGGACGTATTAATTTTGAGAATACATCGTATATAAACGAGAACGATTCCTATTTTTTCAAGGATTTTGCAGTGACCTCTGAATTTGAAAATGATATAAGATTCATTAAAGTTAATTCGCCAGATATTATTGAAGGACGGATGAGCGGCAAATTCATCTTTAAGGATGTAGGCAAGCTTTTCGAAAATGCAATAGGTAGTATTTATACCAACTACGTTGCCAATGAGGTCACTACCAATCAGTCTATAGATTTTAATTTCAAGATCTATAATAAGATTGTTGAAGTATTCTATCCGGATTTAAAACTGGGAAGTAACACCAATATTCGTGGTCGTGTTGGGAGTGATGAGAAGGATTTTAAGCTGACATTCAAATCGCCACAGATAAAATTATTGAATTATTTTGCCGACGATATTGAATTAAAAATAGACAATAAGAATCCTCTTTTTAATACCTATGTTCAGATAGATAGTATAAATACCAAGTTCTATGATGTCTCTAAATTCAATTTGATCAATGTGACGCTAAACGATACACTTTTCATTAGATCGGATTTCAAAGGAGGCAAGAGAAATGATGATTTTTACGATTTAAATTTGTTCTATACCATTGATGAGAATAATAAATCCGTAATTGGATTTAAGAAATCCGATGTTATTTTCAAGGACAATAAGTGGCACATCAATGAGAATCGGGACCGTTTAAATAAAATTACTTTTGACAGGAATTTCAAGGAGTTTGACATCGATCAGTTTGTCATGAACCACCAAACTGAAGAAATAAGACTTTCTGGGATAATAAGGGATACGACATATAAAGATATTAAATTTAGTTTCAAGGATGTTGATTTAACCAAAATAACACCAGATATAGAAGGCCTTAGGCTTGAAGGAAACATCAATGGGCGATTGGATCTGCTTCAGCAGAATGGTAGCTACCTGCCAAATTCGTCAGTGATAGTGGATGATTTTACGGTAAATGGTACTAGATATGGGTCGTTCGATGCAAAAATTACAGGAAATCAATCCTTGACCAGATATAAGGTAAACGCCAAGATAAAGGATGATGTCACAGAATCATTCAGTGCGGTTGGCGATATAGATGTCTCGAAAAATTCTTCTATGATAGATGTGGCCATTAATTTCAAGGAGTTTAATCTAGAACCATTGAATGCATTTGGAGAAGACGTCATAACGAATATACGTGGACGAGTTGATGGTTATGCTAGAGTGACTGGTAATTTGGATACACCGTCTATTGATGGTAATTTAAAGCTAAATCAAGCAGGACTAAGCATTCCGTACTTAAATGTGAACTATAGTTTTGAAGATAACTCTTCCGTGTCTTTAAAGAAACAAAATTTTAATTTTAATCGGGTTAAAATGGAAGACTCCAAGTTTAATTCAAAGGCTCAGTTAAATGGGTATTTAAGGCATAATAACTTCTCTAATTGGGAATTGGGTCTAACATTGGATACAGATAGGTTATTGGTTTTGGATACGGAAGACGAAGAAGATGTCCTTTATTATGGAACCGGATTCGTGGGAGGAGAAGCTAGTATCTATGGCCCGACCGATCAGCTGACAATTGAAGTGACTGGGGAAACAGAACGTGGCACGGTTTTCAAGATTCCATTAAATGATGCTGAGACCTTTGGTGACAATTCATTTATTCATTTCTTGAGTCCTGAAGAAAAGCAAGCGAGATTAACAGGTGAAACTGTTTCAATTACTGAAATTAAAGGTGTTGAATTAGAATTTGATCTTAATATCACTCAAGATGCTGAGGTGGAAATTGTTATCGATAAAAGTTCAGGTAGCTCAATACGAGGAAGAGGTGAAGGAAACTTACTTGTCGAAATAAATACGAATGGAAAGTTCAATATGTATGGCGATATTTCCGTGTTCGAGGGAGTTTATAATTTTATATATGGGGGTCTAGTACAAAAAGAATTTAGCGTACAACCAGGAGGTACATTGTCATGGGATGGTGCACCCTTAAACGCAGAGGTCAATTTGATCGCTCAGTATAAAACGCAAGCAAACCCGTCTGTTTTGTTGGATTCACCTATTAATAGAAGTATTCCAGTAGAGGTTGAAATTAGTTTAACAGGTGTCTTAGAGAAGCCTGACCCGGTTTTTGACATAAAGTTTCCTAATGTGAGTTCAACTATCAAATCTGAGCTAGAATATCGATTAGATGATAATGAAAGCAGGGAGTTTCAAGCACTTTCTGTATTGACAACTGGAGCCTTCATGAGTGAACTCAGATTGGGCCAAGGTGCTCTTTATGGAACCTTATCTGAGCGAGCTTCAAGTTTAATAAATAGCATTTTCTCCGATAGTGATAGCAAACTGCAAGTTGGCCTTGATTATAAGCTTGGTGAAAATAATCCAGATTATCAAACGGATGATAGATTAGGGGTAACCTTATCAACTCAATTGTCTAATAGGGTTTTAATAAACGGAAAAGTCGGTGTGCCAATAGGTGGTGTGAGTCAAACCGTTATAGCAGGTGATGTCCAAATAGATTTTCTCTTGAATGAAGAAGGAACACTTACGGCAAAAATATTCAATCGAGAGAACAGTATCCGAAATTTTGGAGAAGAAATAGGATATACACAAGGCATGGGGGTTGCCTATAATGTTGATTTCGATAATTTTAAAGAGTTATTTCAAAAGATCTTCAAAGGCCAGAAAGAGGAGGTCAAGGTGCTTGAAGGTTCTGCTAAGGAGACCGATTCAAGACTTCCCACATTCATGAGTTTCAAGAACAAAACTTCAAGTAAAAATTAGTATTTAACTTATTTAGATTTATGTTTTAATCTAATTTTATTCACTGCTTTTGAGCGAAAACGTTTTAGTAGAAATTTAGTATTTACGAGTCTTAACATTGTAATGTTTAGTATTTTTACATGAGCTTTTTGCTTACCAAATATGACGAATAAAATCAAGAAAATAGGTGTTATGACTTCGGGTGGAGATGCACCTGGAATGAACGCTGCAATTAGGTCCGTAGCTAGGACTTGCGCTTATTACAATATAGAATGCGCAGGAATATATCGTGGCTATGAAGGAATGATCGAAGGTGATTTCATGGAGTTAACAGCTCGAAATGTTAAGGGCATTATCAATAAAGGAGGTACTATCCTTAAATCTGCAAGGTCCAAGGAATTCAGGACTTCAGAAGGACGTAAAAAAGCGTATGATGCGCTTATAAAAGCTAACATAGATGGTCTAGTGGTTATTGGTGGTGACGGAACCTTTACTGGTGCAATGATTTTTAACAAAGAGTATGGCTTTCCTGTAATGGGCATTCCTGGTACTATAGACAATGATATTTTTGGCACGTCGCATACTTTAGGTTATGATACGGCCCTAAATACAGTTGTCGATGTGATTGACAAGATACGTGACACCGCAAGTTCACATAACCGCTTGTTCTTTATAGAAGTCATGGGACGAGATGCCGGTCATATTGCATTGAATGTTGGAGTAGGGGCTGGAGCCGAGGAAATCTTGATTCCTGAAGAAGATTTAGGGTTGGATCGGTTAGTCGAATCGCTCAGGCGCAGTAAGAAATCAGGGAAATCTTCAAGTATCGTCATTGTGGCCGAAGGTGATAAAACAGGCAAAAGTGTTTTTGAACTTAAGGATTATGTGGATGAACATATGGCAGAATATGAAGTTCGTGTGTCTGTTCTTGGTCATATGCAACGTGGCGGCAATCCTTCTTGTTTTGATCGCGTATTGGCCAGTAGGCTAGGTGTCAAGGCAGTTGAAAGCTTACTTGAAGGAGAATCTAATTTCATGGTCGGACTTTTATGTGATAAAATACAATTAACCCCTTTGGAAAATGCAATCAAGGGGCAATCAAAAATAAATAAGGAATTAATACGTGTGTCTGATATAATGAGCACATAACAAACTTTAAATAAAAATAATGAAAAAATTAAATTTAGGAATAAACGGATTTGGTAGAATAGGAAGAATTGTTTTCAGAGCTACTGTTAAGCGCGATGATGTTGATGTTGTAGCTATCAATGATTTATTGGATGTTGAGCATCTAGCATACTTATTGAAGTATGATTCTGTGCATGGTCGCTTTGATGGGACTATTGAAGTTAAAGATGGCAACCTCGTTGTTGATGGTAAAACCATTAGGGTAACGGCAGAAAGAGATCCAAAAAGCCTTAAGTGGGATGAAGCAGGAGCGGATGTTGTTGCAGAATGTACGGGTATTTTCACATCGTTGGAAACAGCCAACTACCATATTGAAGGCGGAGCAAAAAAGGTGGTTATATCTGCGCCAAGTAAAGATGCGCCAATGTTCGTAATGGGCGTAAATGACGATAAACTAACAGCGGCACATACTATTGTATCAAATGCATCATGTACCACAAACTGCTTAGCGCCAATAGCTAAAGTCATTGAAGATAATTTTGGAATAGAAGAGGCTCTTATGACAACGATTCACGCAACTACTTCTACTCAATTTACAGTTGATGCACCTTCGCGTAAGAATTACCGTTTAGGGCGTTCATCTTTAAATAACATTATTCCATCAAGTACAGGAGCAGCTAAAGCTGTAGGTAAGGTCATTCCAGAATTAGATGGCAAATTAACAGGAATGGCATTTAGAGTGCCAACTGTAGATGTATCCGTTGTAGATCTTACGGTTAAGACAAACAAAGAAACCTCCTTGGCACAAATTAAAGCAGCAATGAAAAAAGCTTCAGAAGGAGCAATGAATGGTGTTTTAGGATATACCGAAGACGCTGTAGTATCTCAGGATTTTGTTAGCGAAATTAAAACAAGTGTGTTTGATGCAGATGCATCTATTGAGTTGAATTCTAAATTCTTCAAACTTATATCATGGTACGACAATGAATTTGGGTATTCAAATAAATTAGTAGATTTGGCACAGCATATAAATGCGCTTTAAACTAATTATTTTATAGATGATCTTAATAGTTGATAGTGGTTCCACAAAATCCGATTGGATAGCCGTTGATTCGAACGGTAAGCAGTTAAAGGAAAAAATCCGCACAAAAGGATTGAATCCAGCAATACTTTCACAGAAGAAACTATTCAAGACCATTAGGAAAAGTGATGAGTTGGTGGCGAATAGTAAAGATGTCACACATATTTTTTTCTATGGTGCCGGATGCGGTACGGAAAAACCAAAAGTGTTATTGAATATAGTGCTGAAAGAAATTTTTATCAACGCTCATATTGAAATTAATGAAGATACTTTGGCGGCGGTTAGGGCCACATTGGATCATGATGATCAAGCTGCAATAGTTTGTATTTTAGGTACAGGATCAAATTGCAGCTATTATGATGGCAATCAATTGCATCAGAGAGTGAAGTCTTTGGGTTATACATTAATGGATGATGCAAGTGGTAATTATTATGGTAAACAACTGATCAGGGATTATTATTTCAATCATATGCCGGAAGATATTAAGGTGTCTTTTGAGCATAAGTACAATCTGGACTCAGACTTCATTAAATATAATCTTTACAAGCAACCCAAGCCCAATGCATACTTGGCCAACTTTGCAGAATTCATGTTCTTGAACAAGGATTCAGATTATATTGTTGAACTTATCAAATCTGGAATTAGATTATTTGTCAGGAATTATATCATGCAGTATAAGGACGTTATCGATAAAGTACCAGTGCATTTTGCTGGAAGTATAGCGTTCTTCGGAAAGGAGGCAATCCTAGATGTTGCCAATGAAATGAACTTTAAGGTCGGCAATTTTGAGCGCAGACCAATAGATAATTTGGTAGATTACCACATAAGGAATATCTAGCAGGTTTCAGGTTAGATATTACTTAACCGCAATCATACTAATTTCGACGTTCACGAACTTAGGAAGATTGGCCACTTCTACCGTTTCTCTTGCCGGTGCTGTTTCATCATTGAAATAACTTCCATAAACTTCGTTGACCTGAGCAAAATCATTCATATCACTTAAGAAAATTGATGTCTTTACAACATTTTCAAAGGTCATATCAGCTACTTTAAGCACAGCACTTAAATTTTTCATGACTTGATGGGTTTCCGATGGAATATCATCAAGGATCAATTCCATAGTTGCTGGGTCAAAGGCCACTTGTCCTGACATATAAAGCGTATTGCCTGATAGTACAGCTTGGTTATAAGGTCCTATTGGTGCGGGTGCGTTATCGGTAGTTATTATTTGTTTCATATCAATGTGTTAAAGTTGTCTATCTGGTTGTCTTCTCTGATCATATTTAATATCTTTAAGTACTCCAGATTTAACTCCAATGAAGAAATACCAAGTTGTATTTCCTCCAGTACTGCCCGATGGAATGTAATAGCTGAAATTCATTATCCAGCTCAATAAATCTCTTTCAAGACGTATTTGCGTCGGAGTCACCCCTTTATTCTTAAGATCATAGCCCGAAGAAAGCCCTACAGACCATCTTGGAGATAATTCTAGGTCTCCACTAAACATTAATGAATGAGAGGATATTTCATTTTGTCTGACGCTGTTAGTGTAATTTGCAGCATATGCCAATCTAACATTCCAAGGAATCTTATAATTGTATAAGTCGCTTACGGTTTCTTCTTTATTGTCGTCTTCTTCAGCAAATCGTCGATCGGCAAAATCCTCTGGTTTTCCAAAAAGATCATCTGCGCGGCCACCACTTCTTAAAGATTCATCTATGCTGCGCGTATCATCTTTTTTGTCACCTGAAAAGGTTGCATTGGAAAACGAATAATTCATCGTTAAATTGGCGCCCGTTAGTCTAAACAAGCTACCTCCATTATCAATATTGAATAGATCGATCCTTCTATTATTGTTGTCCAATGCATAAGGATCCAAGGTCATGTTAAAATTAACACTCATTTTATTATCGAAAAACTGAGTGCCTCCATTTATTTGCATTGGGCTCCAACGAAGTGAATCTGCTGCAAAATTATAAGCTGTTGAAAAATTAAGGTTGTTGAGTATTATTATTTTTTTAGGTTTTGTATCGGTAGAATCCTTGGATCTTACTTTGGCTTCAAAATTGTTTCCAAGAGTTATCCCCATGCTGCTAGAACGGCGATTTGATGGCGCGCCAGAGATCGAACCTTCAAATTTAGTATACTCCTCTTTACGTGTCATACCGTCTGCATCAATAACTTCATAAGTATCGTAATATTCGTCAAAGGATGGATTGATAGTATAACTAATACTTGGCCTTATGACGTGCCTAATCGCTTGTATTTTTTTGTCCTTTCCAAAATCAAACATACCATAAAGCGTGGTGCCTAAACTGGTACTGAAATTATAGGTTCGATAAGACTCAAATCCTTTTTGTGCTTCAGTAACCACTACATTTTCTAAAGGGTCGTAGAATCGATTGATAGTATTGAAAACCCAGTTTTCTTGAAAATTGGAGCCAGCCGTGAGACTAAGGTGTTTCATAACCTTAAAATTGGTGCTTACAGGCACAGAATGTTGAAACCCTACAATAGCGTCATCGAACATTTCTTTTTTGAAGAACAACGAATCTGTGGTGGTAATGCGATTTTCTCCTCTTACGTTATATTGCAGATTAACGTTCTGGATAATCCCTTTTTTACTCCCGGTCTTTGGTGCGAATGGATACATTCTACTAATACTTCCTTGAAGTGTGGGCAAGGTCATATTGATTTCTTCAGTATTCGAGTTTTGTGTATGAGTTGCTGTCAGACTCATATTCACTTGTGGTTCCCCTCTAAATGTCTTTGAATATGAAACAGAAGAGGATAAGGTATTATTTAATCTATTTCCAACATTTAATTGGTTGACGGATTGCTGGTAATATCGACTACTTCCTAAGTTAACGGATGCAGAAAATCTAGAATTTGGATTGGATTTTGTGTCTTGTGCATGAGACCATCTTATATTATATAAAGAAGATTCTGAGAAATCAGGGAATCCTCGTTCACTGTTTAGATTCTTTTCATAACGCATACTCAAATTACCCCTAAATTTATATCGCACAGCATAATTGGTTTCACTTCTCAACGCATAACTTCCATTGGTATAATAGTCGCCTAGAACTGCGAGATCAAAATAATCGCTAACAGCAAAATAATACCCCCCATTCTGTAAAAAATAGCCTCGATCGTTTTGCTGACCAAATGACGGAAGTAGGACCCCAGATGTTTGCTTATCTGTTAAAGGAAAAAATGCAAAAGGTAAACCAATAGGTGTAGGAACATCAGCTATTACCATATTGGTCAATCCTGTGACTATTTTTTTCTTCGGTACGAATTTAATTTTTCTCGCCTGAAAATAGTATTCAGGGTTTTCTGGGTCTTCGGATGTTGTAAATCGACCACCTGACATAAAAATTACAGAATCATTTTCTTTTTTAGTGATATCCCCAATTATATTGAAACCACTTTGTTCGGTCCTAGAATTGAATACCAAGGCTTTTTCAGTATCAAAATTAAATCGAATGGAATCTGGCTCGACTACTTGTGTCCCTTGCTTAAAAATCGGATTTTGTGAGTAATTCCCTAACGTATCTTTTAATCGCCCGGCATAAACTTCATTTTTCTTGTAATCAATGACAATGATACCGGCATTTATCTGCATATCCCCGTAGATAATTTGGGCTTCATTGTAGAGATAGATCTTTTCTTCTTTTTGATTGATCGATACATAATCTGTTGCCTTGTATTCTACCTTATCGGTTAAGAATTCTGGACTGGTTTTGGTTGTATCTTGTGTGGTTGAGTCCTGTAATTTCTCATTGATTGGAATGTTCGTGACTTTTGCCAGCTCTACTTTGGTAGTATCCTTAACTTGTTTTGGAGGAACCGCTTTCGTAAGTTTTGGGATATCTTGAGCGAAGCTTAATGTGTTTATAAACACTGTAAAACTTAGGGCGAAAAGTACTTGTGTGATGTTTGTTCGCAACGCTTTTAGATGTATTTTTGCAAAAGTATGGCTCGGTTTTTGAATTCTCAAAATTACATATATTTTTTGTGAACGATTGATAATTCACATAAAAAGGGAATTTGAAAATAAACCATCACCTTAAGCCGTTTTAGCACTATGCAAACGTACATGAAATCACTTATAGTATCCTTTATAATATTATTAACGTTCTCCTCTTTTTCTTCTATCGGTGATGAAGTGAAAGAAGAAAAATTTATAGTCGTTCTAGACGCAGGACACGGGGGTAAGGATCCTGGAAGACCAACAAAAAACGGTTATAAAGAATCAGATATCGCCTTGAAGATTGTCTTGGGTGTGGGAAATGAGTTATCAAAGAATCCAAATATCAAAGTGGTTTATACCAGGAGTACGGACAAATTCATTGGCTTAAAGGAAAGAGGTAGAATCGCAAATAAAGCCAATGCGGATCTTTTTGTCTCAGTTCATTGTAATGCTTGGTATACTAGCCAACCTAATGGTACAGAGACCTATGTGCTGGGATTGCATAGAAATAGAACTAATTTTGAAGTGGCCAAAGCAGAGAATTCTGCTATTTTTTATGAAGAAGATTACGAAAAGAATTATGATGGGTTCGATCCAAATTCTCCAGAAGCAGCTATCGGATTGACCTTAGCACAAGAAGAATACTTGGATCAAAGCATATTACTAGCGAGCTTGGTTCAAGATAATTTTACGAAAAAACTAAAACGAAAAGATAGAGGTGTGCATCAGGCGGGTTTCGTGGTTCTGCATCAAACCGTCATGCCGAGCATCTTAGTTGAAACTGGATTTATCACTAATAAAAAAGAAGGCGCTTACCTAAATTCAAAAAATGGTCAGGGAAAAATTGCTAAATCGATTGCCAATGCCATTCTGGATTATAAGAATAGCTTATATCAGGATGATGAATTCTTGTTACTTGATGAGCAGGATGCTTCAGGGAATATGAATAATGAGGCATTATTGAATTTTAAGGATATTATCTTCAAAGTTCAAATAGCTGCTAGTACAAGAGATTTGGAGCCTAGATCTTTTAATTTCAAAGGTTTGAATGACATAACCAGAGTCAAGAATGGCGATATGTATAAATACCTTTATGGTACGACCTCCAATTATGATGAAGTCAAGAAACTCAAGGCTAATGCAGAAAGTAAGGGCTATAATTCATGCTTCATAGTGGCCTTTAAAAATGGTGAGAAAATATCGCTTCAAGAGGCCTTAAAATCCGAATCAAATTAGATTCGTTCTTTTGATAATTATTCCTAATTTTGTCACTAACCTAATTGAAACGTGTTGAAAATCTCAAGAGAAGTTAAAACAGCGCTTTTGGTGATAGCCGGAATTATGTTATTCATTTTCGGCTTTAACTATTTAAAGGGTAAAAACTTACTAAGCTCCGATCGCACATACTATGCAGTTTATAACAATGTAGAAGGTCTTGCGCCTTCAACTTCCGTAACAATCAATGGATTGAATGTCGGCTCAGTGCAAAGTATCGACTTTAGTGATGATATGGGTAAATTATTAGTCACTATGAACATTACGAAGGAATTTGAATTCTCGAAGAATAGTGAAGCCCAATTATACGAGGCAGGATTGATAGGAGGGAAATCAATTGCTATTGTACCTAAATTCGATAATGCCGCGATTGCAGAATCAGGAGCATTTCTAAAGGGAACCGTTAAAGCTGGTTTTTCTGAATTGGTGAATCAAAAATTAACGCCTTTACAAGAAAAAATGGAAATCATGATGGTAAGCGCTGATTCTGTACTTACAAATATTAATGATGTTTTCGATGCACAGACAAAGGCCAACCTAAGAAATAGCATTGCCCAATTGAATACTACCATTGGTTCATTCAAGACGATGTCGGCATCAATGAATACCTTGATAGATGACAATAAACAAAAATTGGATAATACCTTGACCAATGTCGATAAGATCTCTACAGATCTCTCAAAAATGTCAAGTGCCTTAGCTGAAATCGATGTTAAGAAAACCATTGAAGACCTTCAGAAAACGGTCAATAATTTTAATGATATACTCGCTAGTGTTGAAAATGGCGAAGGATCAATGGGTAAACTTCTAAAAGACGAAAAACTTTATAATAATCTCGAAGGCGCTACCAAACAATTGGAGCTGCTGCTCGAGGATATGAAATTGAACCCTAAGCGTTATGTCCAGTTTTCCCTCTTCGGAAAAAAACAAAAGGTGCGTGATGCCGATGTTAATGAAATAAAAGACAAAGACTGATCCTTTTCATGAATTATCTCACAAACATATTATTTGCCATTATCCTGATTATTGGAGTTGGGTATTTCACAAAAAATGTGAGAAAGCTCATTCGCAATATCAAACTCGGTCAAGATAAGGATGTGAGTGACAATAAATCGCAGCGTTGGAAAAACATGGCAATGATCGCTCTAGGACAAAGCAAAATGGTTAGAAGACCAATCGCTGGATTTTTGCATGTTATTGTGTATGTTGGATTTGTTGTCATCAATATTGAAGTATTAGAGATCATTATTGATGGACTTTTAGGGACACATCGTATTTTCTCATCAGTTGGACCTCTTTATGGTGTCTTAATTGGTTCTTTTGAAATCTTGGCACTATTGGTTCTAGGTGCAGTTGGTATATTCTGGATCAGACGGAACATTATCAAGCTAAAACGTTTCATGAATCCAGAAATGACAGGATGGCCAAAAAATGATGGTAATATCATTTTGTATTTTGAAGTAGTTTTAATGTGCTTATTCTTGACCATGAATGCAACTGACAATGCCTTTCAGGTTGCTGGTTCAGGTAATATAGTGAGTCAGCACATTACACCATTGTTCGTAGGCTTTTCAGAAAATACGGTTTATATCATTGAGAGAAGCGCTTGGTGGTTTCATATAATTGGGATATTGATTTTCCTTAATTATCTGTATTTCTCAAAGCATTTGCATATCCTTTTGGCATTTCCAAACACCTTCTTTGGGCGATTGGAACCAAAAGGGCAATTTAATAATCTGGAATCCGTCACAAACGAAGTAAAAATGATGATGGACCCTAATATAGATCCGTTTGCCGCGCCAGCAGAAGGAGCCGAAAACGTTGTACCTGCTAAATTTGGTGCAAGTGATGTCATTGATCTTAATTGGGTGCAATTACTCAATGCCTATACATGCACAGAATGTGGCCGATGTACAAGCGAATGCCCAGCGAATCAAACAGGGAAGAAGTTGTCGCCTCGCAAGATCATGATGGATACGCGGGATCGGCTAGAAGAGGTAGGTAAAAATATTGATAGTAATAAAGGAGCGTTCAAGGAAGATGGCAAGCAATTATTGGATGATTATATTTCCAGAGAAGAACTTTGGGCATGTACATCTTGTAGCGCCTGTGTCGAGGCTTGTCCGATTAGCATAGATCCATTATCGATCATAATGGACATGAGACGTTATTTAGTGATGGAACAATCTGCGGCTCCAGTCGAATTGAATAATATGATGACGAATATTGAGAATAACGGTGCGCCTTGGCCTTATAACCAAATGGATCGTTTGAATTGGAAGAATGAAAAATAACACACAACGTGAAATGGATAGCCGTTATAGCGATTTTTTTTGGTTCAATGCAAGTCTTTGGACAGAAGGGCTATGCGAAAGATTCCTTACAATTTAAAGCCTATGTCCATTTAATTTATGTTGAAGCACGAATAAAAGAAATAAAAGTTAAAAAAGTATTTTGTGATTATTGTTCAGAAAATCAACTCAAATACTTGAAACAAAATTTTTGGAATATGGCTAATTCTGAAAAATATAATGCCGATGTTCGATTAGCGAAAGGATTAAGAAAAAGAACATTGCTAACTAGAATTGCAAAAGAAGATTTTCAAAATTTGAAGAATGAATAAGGAAGATGGTATATAAACATCAATCAAATGAGTGAAACAATTAAAGTGCCTACAATGGCAGAGTTCATGGCTCAAGGCAAGCAACCAGAAGTTTTGTTTTGGGTTGGTTGTGCCGGAAGTTTTGACGATCGTGCCAAGAAAATAACGAAAGCATTCGTTAAGCTTTTGAATAGAGCCAATGTCGAGTTTGCAGTTTTGGGTACTGAAGAAAGTTGTACTGGTGATCCTGCTAAAAGATCCGGAAATGAGTTTTTATTCCAGATGCAAGCAATGACGAACATAGAAGTCATGAATGCTTATAAAGTCAAGAAAATTGTTACTGCTTGCCCTCATTGCTTCAATACGATCAAGAACGAATATCCTGAATTGGGGGGTAATTACGAAGTAATGCATCATACCCAGTTCTTGAAATCACTATTGGATGATGGAAGACTAACCATCGAAGGAGGAAAGTTCAAAGGTAAACGGATCACATTCCATGACCCATGTTATTTAGGTCGTGGCAATGATATTTATGAAGCTCCACGGGATTTGATAAGAAAGCTTGAAGCGGAATTGATAGAAATGCGCAAATGCAAGAAGAATGGCTTATGTTGCGGTGCCGGAGGCGCGCAGATGTTCAAGGAACCTGAAAAAGGGGATAAGGATGTTAATGTGGAACGCACAGAGCAAGCTATGGAAGTTAAGCCAGATATCATCGCCGCAGGATGCCCTTTTTGCAATACCATGATGACCGACGGTGTAAAAGCCAAGGACAAAGAAACCGACATCGAAGTTATGGATGTTGCTGAATTAATCGCCAATGCTCAAGATTTATAAGGACTATGCTCGCTGATTTCAACACATTGCCAGAAACCTCAAGAGTTTGGATCTACCAAGCCAATCGCTCTTTAACAGAAAATGAGCTCACAGAGATTTCTGCGAAACTCAATATTTTTTTAGAACAATGGACCGCTCATGGAAGTGATTTAAACGCTGGTTTCGAAATTAAATACAAGCGATTTATTGTCATTGCATTGGATCAAGAGGAAGCCTCCGCATCTGGCTGTTCCATTGATGCCTCTGTACATTTCATTCAGCAATTAGAAAAAGAATATCAAGTTGACCTTCTTGATAAAATGAACGTGTCCTACAAACAAGGAGAATTCGTGGCTTATAAGACTTTGATCGACTTCAGGAAAATGGCTAAACAGAAAGCAGTGTCCAAGAATACCATTGTTTTCAACAACCTTGTGACGAACCTCGCTGAATATAAAGAGAATTGGGAAGTGCCTGCAAGTGAAAGCTGGCACAATCGTTTCCTGAAATAATCGTTAATGATTAGTATAAAAACTATCTTGCCTTTTTTTTTGCAGTTAGACCGAAAACTGTAAATCGGCATGGTTTTTAGGTATATTTAAAAAATTGCGTAATGAGATTTTACATCCCCCTATTATCTATTGTTTTGCTTCCTTTAATTGGTTTCTCCCAAAACAATTCAAACCCACTCAAAACAACGGATTCCGTTAGTCAACAACGATGGGTTGATACCCAATACGATGGCATGACATTACAAGAGAAGGTAGGACAGCTTTTTATGGTTAGAGCATTTTCCAATCAAGGCAGTGAACATGTGGAATCCATAAAAAAATTGATCAAGGAAAATCATATTGGAGGTTTAATATTCTCTAAAGGAGGTCCGGTTCGACAAGCAAAATTAAACAATGAGTTTCAAGCATTATCAAAGAGGCCGCTGTTAATTGGAATGGATGCAGAATGGGGCTTGAGTATGCGTTTGGATTCTACCTATGCGTTTCCTTGGAATATGACTTTAGGAGCAATCAAGGACAATTCATTAATCGAAAGAACAGGAAAACACATCGGTGAGCATTGTAAGCGATTAGGCGTTCATTTTAATTTTGCTCCCGTAGCAGATATTAATACGAATCCTAAAAATCCCATTATTGGTAATCGCTCTTTTGGCGAGGATCGCGATAATGTTACGGAAAAGTCCTTAGCGTTCATGAAAGGCATGCAAAAAGCTGGCGTTTTGGCAAGTGCCAAACATTTTCCAGGTCATGGTGATACGGATAGTGACTCTCATAAGACACTTCCTACTATAAATTTTTCCAGAAAACGAATGGATAGTATTGAATTATATCCTTACAAGAAATTAATAAACCACGGGCTTTCAAGTGTGATGGTAGCGCATTTAAACGTTCCGAATTTGGAAAGTGAGGCTGGAATTCCATCGTCCTTATCAGAGAATATAGTGACCAATATCCTGAAGGATAGTCTTCAGTTCAAGGGATTGATTTTTACCGATGCCCTTGAAATGAAAGGTGTTTCCAATCACGATAATTCCGCAGATGTAGACCTTGACGCTTTTATGGCGGGAAATGATGTTTTACTTATCTCAGAGGATCCAGAAAAAGGCATTTCCAAGATTGTGGAAGCCTACGAAAAAGAATTGATATCAGAACAACGATTAGCACATTCGGTCAAGAAAATATTGATGGCCAAATATAAAGTAGGACTCGACAATTACAGACCAGTTGAAATAGCGAATTTACATAATGATCTCAATAGAAAGAAAGATGATCTGCTGTACGAAGAACTCATGGAGAATGCTATAACAGTTGTTGAAAACAAGAATGAGTTGCTGCCACTCCGTAACCTTGATACAAAGACTATAGCTTATGTGCCTATGGGTGATGATGATGGTTCTGTGTTTTACAACGAGCTAAAGAAGTATGGTAAGGTTCACCTTATAAAGGCAAAACGATTGGACCAAATGCTGAAGAAATTAAAGTCTTACAATACTGTTATAATCGGATTGCATAGATCCAATGACAACCCTTGGAAATCGTTCGAATTTACGCAAAAAGAGTTGGTTTGGTTGTATGAAATTGCTCGGTCTAATACGGTGGTTCTTGATATTTTTGTAAGACCATATGCTTTGTTGGACCTAAAGACCTTCAAGAATTTTGAAAGCATCGTTGTGAGTTATCAGAATAGCAAAATATCACAAGAGAAGTCGGCTCAACTCATTTTTGGAGCAATTCCTTTTAAAGGTACTTTTCCTGTCACTACTGGGCCAAATTTAAAGGTTGGTATAGGGTTTAACATAAATTCCATCAAGACATTAAGATATGGACAACCGGAGCGAGTAGGAATGAGCTCTGATCTGCTAAAAAAAGTTGATTCACTAGCTAAAAATGCAGTTGATTCTTTAATGACACCCGGTATTCAATTACTTATTGCAAGAAAGGGTATGGTTGTTTACAACAAGAATTTTGGTAAACACACATATAAAGGTAGCCAAGAAGTGCATTCTGATGATATTTATGATGTAGCTTCATTAACCAAGATATTGGCAACAATACCATTAGTCATGGAATTGGAAGAGCAAGGAATTATGTCTCTCGATAGCCAATTGGGCCAGCTAATCCCATCACTAAGGAGAAGTAATAAAAGCAAGATGACCGTAAAACAAATACTATCACATTATGCCAGATTGCGCCCATGGATTCCTTTTTACCTGAGCACTGTAGATTCAGCTACCAAAATGCCTTTGCCTAAATATTATAGGAGACAACGAAGTAAGGAATTCAACATAGAGGTGACAAATGAATTGTATATGAGATCGGATTACGCGGATTCTATCAATAAGATTATCAAGGAAACCGAATTGTTGGACAATTTGAAATATCGCTATAGCGATTTGCCATATTACTTAATGAAACAATATATTGAGGCACATTATGGAAAGCCAATGGACGAATTAGTTCAACAACATTTCTACAAACCTCTAGGAGCTAATTACACGACATACAATCCCTCAGGAAAATTCAGCGACACGCACATTGTGCCGACTGAAGAAGATACGTATTACAGACATAAAAAAGTACAAGGTTATGTACATGATATGGGAGCTGCGATGCAAAATGGTATTGGAGGCCATGCTGGGGTTTTTACGAATGCCAATGATGTAGCTAAGATCATGCAAATGTATCTTCAAAAAGGGTTTTATGGCGGAAAGCGTTATTTCAGGTCTGAGACCTTGGATAAATTCAATACATGTTATTATTGTGACCAAAACAATAGAAGGGGAGTAGGATTCGACAAACCGCAGTTAGGAGATGAAGGACCAACTTGTGGTTGTGTTTCTACAATGAGTTTTGGACATTCAGGATTTACCGGAACTTATGCTTGGGCTGACCCAGAAGAAGAAATAGTTTATGTATTTTTAGCTAACAGAACGTATCCAGATGCAACTAACAACAAATTGTTACAAGAAGGTGTTAGAACTGAAATACAACGATTGATCTACGAAGCAATTATAGAATGAAAATAGGTATAGTATGTTATCCAACATTTGGCGGTAGTGGCGTTGTTGCCACGGAACTTGGTTTGGCATTATCCAAGAAGGGGCATGAAGTACATTTCATTACCTATAAACAACCAGTGAGATTGGAGCTTTTGAGTCATCATGTTCATTTCCATGAAGTGAATGTTCCAGAATACCCTTTATTCCATTACCAACCTTATGAATTGGCCTTGTCGAGCAAACTGGTTGATATGGTGCATCTACATGGAATTGAAATTTTCCATGTTCACTATGCCATACCTCATGCTTATGCAGCTTATATGGCTCAGAAAATGCTTCTTGAAGAAAATATTTACGTACCAATTGTCACGACCCTACACGGAACCGATATTACATTAGTGGGTAGCCATCCTTTTTATAAAACTGCTGTTACATTTAGTATCAATAAATCAGATGCCGTGACTTCGGTTTCTGAAAGTTTAAAGGAAGACACGCTTAGGTTGTTTGACATTACTAATAATATTGAAGTGATAACCAACTTCATCGATATGAGTAAACATGATTTTTCTTTTACCGATTGTCAAAGGGAAATGATGGCATCTGAAGATGAAATGATCATAACACACATTAGTAATTTAAGGCCTGTCAAGCGAATAGAAGACGTTATAAAGGTCTTTTATGGTATACAAAAGCAAATGCCTGCAAAACTCATGATGGTGGGCGAGGGGCCGGAACGTGAAATGGCAGAAGAACTTTGTGAATCTCTCGGTATAGCTGAAAAAGTGTTGTTTTTTGGTAAAAGCCACGAAATAGACAAAATCCTTTGTTTTTCGGATTTGTTCTTATTGCCTTCTGAAACAGAAAGTTTTGGATTAGCAGCTTTGGAAGCTATGGCATCAAGTGTTCCTGTAATATCAAGTAATACGGGTGGTATACCAGAAGTTAATATTCAAGGAGTGTCAGGATTCTTGAGTGATGTAGGAGATGTGGCCGATATGGTCAAGAATGCTTTATACATTTTGAATGACCCTGAAATTCTAAAGGAGTTCAAAGTGAATGCGAGACGTGAAGCAGCAAAGTTTGATATACATAAAATCGTCCCTAAATACGAGGCCATATATCAACAAACCTTGACCAAATGCATGTCAATACAAAATGAGTAATATGAAATTTATTTATACTGTATTATTACCGATATCGATATTCTTCTCATGTAATAGCACTAAAGAAGCTGCTAGTAGCGATATTAGCCCAAACGGCAAGCTGGAAATTGAAAATCCCATGCTAGACAAAACTGAAGAACAAGCATCTTCTCAAGAATTCACTATTCTCTTGCAAGAGGCATATGGAGGCCTAGAAAAAAGTGAACAACGTGTTATTACTTCCGAGATGGACCTACAAGAGGTTTATAATATTATAAATCGTTTTAGACGACCTGGTATTCCGGTTCCTAAAGTTGATTTTCAAAATAATATTGTAGTGGCTTTGTTCATGGGAGAAAAAGCATCAGGTGGATTTTCAACTGAAGTGAATTCAGTATCAATGGAAAAAGAAAGTATGGTAGTCCATATAAAGGAAAACAATCCAAAATCAACCGATAACGTTACTATGGCCATTTGCCAACCATTTAGTTTTGTGTTAATTCCGAAATCAGAAGATGGCAGGACAGTGGTTTTTAATAAAATACAGTAGTGTTACCTTTTTAATATTTCGTTGGTAATGGATTCTATATCGTCAAATCGCTCAGTGATGACTTGAAGTAGTTTTAATTGATTCTTGGCCCTAGTCAAATTGTGATCAGGATAGGTCACTTTATAATATATATTGCCATTCAAGTAATCCGTTAGGAACCGTAATCCTTGTTCAAAAACCATGTATTTGATCCCCAATACAAGTGTTTCTCTTTCTATAATGGTAAGACTAGATTTAATGATTGGTATAAAACCTTCCATAAAGGCTTTATAATAATCCATATTGAAAAGAATCTTTGAAGCATCGGTTTCGTCTTCTTCTGCTTGTGAGCATATCGAACGAATCGCATCTCCTATATCGTAATGAATTATTCCGGGCATCACGGTATCTAGATCGATAATGGCCATTGCTTCAAGAGTTGTTTTGTCGAATAAGATATTCGACAATTTAGCGTCGTTATGAACAACTCGTAATGGAACTTGGTCAGATGTTTTCATCCTATGAAGATATTCAGCATCCTTTCTAAGTAAATTGATCAAGGTTAATTCATTTCTCACACCATTGATCATGTTTTCACCGGCGCTTTCAATGGCGTCTTCAAATTGTCTGGTCCTGAATTCAAGATTATGAAAATTTGGGATTGTTTCATGAAGGTTTTTAACCTCAAACCCTTGCATATTCTTATGGAAAACCCCTAAAAGAGTGCCTGCTTGCTTGGCCATTTCCTCGTTTATTGGAACTAGGAATGTCGTTGTATTCTTTATAAAAGTTGACAATGTCCAATAATTCCCAACGTTATTCAAGTAGTAGTGATCTTCGTTTTTAGTCCTTATATAACTGGATGTTTCGTAATGACTTTTACCTTTTAAGTATTGACTCACGCATACTTTGTTATTCATTAGTTCTTCAACCTTAGGGAATATGTCCGTGTTGATTCGTTGTAAAACAAAATCGTTGCCCGAACCAGTTACAATTCTATAGGTATCATTTATATGACCACTCGTTAATGGTTCAATAGATTTCAACACTTCATTATGTTCGAATTCATTGAAAATAGCTTCAAGAGCTGTATTCTTCAATAATTCGGCTGGGTAAATGCCAGTTGTACTCAAACCTTCAATCGCTTCAATGACATGTTGTTTATCTTCCTTATAAGTGATGCCATACCAAGGGCTTCCTGTATTCAAAAGCTTTACTTTAATAGTGTTATTTAACATTAATTCATTTACTACGGAAGGCATATAGAATTCACTATTCAAATTATTGGTGTTTTTCGATAAGAATTCCTTGAATATGGGTTTGGCATAATCGAAAATAGAGGGAGAGAACCCCCAGAAGTTCATTGAAACTTGCGACTCACCATCAATTGAGACAGCTTCTTCATGTTCCTTGAAATATTCGATAGTATTTCCTTTTTTCTTAATTTTAGTTCTTTCGATGATTTGAAGTAAAAACTGATCGTCATCAACAAAACATTGCCCTCTTGAAACAGGACCAAATGGTGACAATGTGTTTTGGAGCTTATAACTTACCATGGCGAAGTTATTATCATCAATAATGTTAGCTAAAGCCTCATACATAATCTCGAATGCTTCTCGTCCATAGAAATCATCGGCATTAATAATGGCGAAGTTATGCTTTACATGATTTCTTAAGGCTAAAAGCGCGTGCCCAGTTCCCCAAGGCTTTTGGCGTTCGATATTCTTGAATTCATTTGGAACATCAGCAAGTTCCTGAAAAACGTAAGAAATCTTTGTCTCACTAGTTTCATAACGAGCGAATCGATTTTCAAATTCAGGTTGCAATTCTTTTCTAATAATGAAAACAATATGGTCGAACCCAACATTACAGGCATCGTAAATTGAATAATCAATTATAGAGTGTCCATATGAATCGATGGTGTCCAACTGCTTTAGCCCACCATATCGTGAGCCTAATCCAGCTGCCATTATAGCTAATGTTTTCATTATATAAAAATAAAAAAAGCACCTAACTATAGGTGCTTTTTTAAGAATATGTTTTTATTCTTAGAATTGATAGCGTATACCCAATGCGATATCAAAATCAAGATCATTGTTGTCGTATACATCTTCTCCTAATCCAATCTCAGGTCTAAAGTCCAAAGAAAGTAATAGAGGGAAATCAAAATCGTACTCAATACCAATATCTCCAGCCACAAAAAGAAAACTATCAGAACCATTAAATCCATTAGCGGTGTTTTTGTAATTAAAGGCTCCAAAACCACCACCGAAACCAGCGTACCAGTTAAAATTCCCATCAAGTTGCCACACCCATTGATACAAGGCAGCTAATTTAACACCATCATAATCATTAGAATCTCTCCACCCTAGGTCAAATTCCAATCTCGTGTTTTCTGTCAAAGATCTCTGATATGATACTTCTGCACCTAAATCATCGCTATTACCTAATCTAAGACCGATGGCGTTAGGAGAAATTGATTGTGCTGACAATGTAAAGGCAAACCCTAGTATTGCTAGACCAAATACAATTAATTTTTTCATGTTTGTTTAAGTTTTAATTTGATACAAAAGTAAAATTTTAACATTTTCATATGATAAATTATAACGATAAACTTTTGTTAATATTGAGCAATAAACTTTAATTTTAGGCATGCTAAAAAAAGAGGCGCTACTGCAATTGAAATTGAATCTAGAAGGGGAATTATCATATGATGGTTTAACCAAATCATTATATGCCACAGATGCGTCTGTTTATAGAAAATTACCTCTGGCCGTAGCCCATCCAAAGAGTGAGGAGGACATAAAAAAGCTCATTTTTTTTGCCAAGAAACATCATACATCCTTGATTCCAAGAACCGCCGGCACGTCACTGGCAGGGCAATGTGTTGGGGACGGTATTGTGGTTGATGTATCTAAATATTTCACCAGAATATTGAATATTAATGAAACCCTAGGTACAGTAACGGTACAACCAGGTGTTATTCGTGATGAATTAAATAGGTATTTGAAACCGTTTGGATTGTTTTTTGGACCAAACACTTCCACATCCAATCGCTGTATGATCGCTGGAATGGTTGGTAATAACTCCTCAGGTAGCACATCTATAAAATATGGCGTAACACGTGATAAGGTTGTTAGACTGAAAACGATCTTAAGTGATGGGAGTGATGCTGTTTTTGAATCAATTACCAAGGATGAATTCCAACAAAAGAAAGAGTTATCAACTTTAGAAGGTCATATTTACAATTCGATCTACAGTGAATTGCATTCGTTGGAGGTTCAACAAAATATAGATGACAATTACCCTAAACCTGAAATTCATCGCAGAAATACAGGTTATGCAATCGATAATTTGATCAAAGCTGATGTTTTTGGAGGTGATCAGCAATTCAATATGTGCGAATTATTGACAGGAAGTGAAGGCACTTTGGCATTTACCACAGAAATCACCTTAAAACTAGATGTGCTTCCGCCTGTTGAAAACGCTATGGTTGCGGCACATTTTCATTCTATCGAAAATTGCTTAAAATCCGTGGAGACAGTCATGGAACACAATTTGTACACCTGTGAAATGATGGACAAAACCATCTTGGATTGCACTAAGAATAATAAGGTGCAATCATCTAATAGAATTTTTATCGAGGGAGACCCGCAAGCTATCCTGATGTGTGAAATCAAAGGTGATACGAAAGAACAAGTGAGCAATCACGCTGCAAATCTCGTCGCTGCGCTGAAAGATTCTAATCTATGCTATGCTTACCCAACCTTATACAAAGGTGATATTGACAAAGCCATGGAACTCCGAAAGGCTGGTTTGGGTCTTTTAGGAAACATTATTGGTGATGGAAAAGCTGTGGCCTGCATAGAAGACACAGCGGTTGCTTTACCTGACTTGGCAAATTATATAGAGGATTTCACCAAATTGATGAAGGGTTTTGGTCAGGATGCTGTGTACTATGCGCATGCAGGTGCTGGCGAATTACATTTACGCCCCATATTAAACTTAAAAAAATCAGGGGATTTAAGGGCTTTTAAGGATATTACTCAAGGAGTCGCTGAGTTAGTTAAAAAATACAAAGGATCCTTTAGTGGTGAGCATGGTGATGGTATAGTGAGGTCTGGATTCATTGAATTCATGATAGGGGAACAGAATTATAACATCTTGAGAAGAATCAAATCTGCGTTTGATGCAGATAGTATATTCAATCCGGGAAAGATCGTAGAACCTTACTCCATGGATGCGAACCTACGATATACTCCCGATAGAGAAGAACCCGTAATAAAAACGTTAATGAATTTTGAGGCTTCTCAAGGTATTCTTCGAGAAGCTGAAAAATGCAATGGTTCTGGTGATTGCCGGAAACTACCATCTGCAGGAGGCACCATGTGTCCAAGTTATAGAGCAACTTTGAATGAAAAGGATACGACACGTGCCAGAGCAAATGCACTTCGCGAATTCTTGACCAATAGTGACAAATTAAATAAGTTCGATCATGAAGAACTAAAGCAAGTGTTTGACTTATGTTTAAGCTGCAAAGCGTGCGCTAGCGAATGCCCAAGTAGTGTTGATGTTGCGAGTTTAAAGGCTGAATTTGAATATCAATATCAAAAGGCCAACGGGGTTTCAAGGAGGAGTAGGTTTTTCGCCAACGCCACTAAATACAATAAAATGGCATCAAGGTTTCCCGTTCTTGCTAATTTCGCCATGCAAAATCAATTGATCTCTAGGATCATAAAGGGAATTTATGGAATTTCTAAAGAAAGAAGCCTTCCGAGAATTTCAAGAACAGCCTTCTCTAAATTGGAAACCGATAAAACCCCAAGAACAGGAAATAATCGGCAAGTCTGTCTTTTTGTGGATGAATTTACCAATTATTTGGAGTCAGAAATCGCAGTTGATACTTTAACTCTACTGAAAGGTTTGGGCTATGAAGTCATTGTTATTGATTCCTTGGAAAGTGGTAGAAGCTTTATTTCAAAAGGATTATTAAATGAGGCTAAAGTATTGATAGATAATAATATAAAATACATAAAGAGTACTATTGATTTAAATATTGAAATCATTGGAATTGAACCTTCAGCCATCCTGACTTTCAAGGATGAAGCCTTGAAGTTGGCCGATGATGTTGATGCAGCACGGCAAATAGCCGATAGAATATCCTTAATTGATGAATTTCTCTATCATGAAATGAAAAAGGGTCGTATTCATTCAAATCAATTCACTTCAGATCCCAAAAAATTAAAATTCCATGGACATTGTCATCAAAAATCATTGGGAAACCAAGAGTACACGGTTGCACTTTTAGGATTGCCACAGCATTATGAAATTGAAGTCATTGCTTCAGGCTGTTGTGGTATGGCCGGTAGTTTTGGTTATGAAAAGGAACATTATGACATCAGTATGCAAGTGGGTGAACAAACTTTATTTCCTGCGATAAGAGAAACTGAAAGCAGTACTATAATTGCTGCAAATGGGACGAGTTGTAGACATCAAATAAAGGATGGAACAGATAGAATTGCCTTACATCCTGTAACAATATTGAAAAACGCACTACAGATATAACAAAGAACGCATATGAAAACAGTATATACTGAAAAACAGCAGTTTAGGCAGTGGTGGATTTGGCTATTGCTATCACCGCTTATTGTAGTGACATTCTATGTTGTAATTAAACAACTTGTTTTGGGCGAAGCTGTCGGTGACAATCCGATGCTAGATTTTGGAGTCATACTTTTTGCGCTTTTTTCATTTGGCATTGTTTCCTTCATTTGGTTTCTAAAATTAGAAACAAGAATAGACGAAGATGGTATTTCCATGAATTATAGACCGGTATTAAAGAGGCACTATGCTTGGCGGGATATTGCGAAAACCGAAATTATTGACTACGGTTTTGTGGGTTATGGTTTTAGATGGTGGCCAAAACATGGTTGGATCTACAACATTGGTGGTGACATGGGTTTAAAGATCTACTTAAAATCAGGTAAGCATTTTATTATTGGCACGCAGAAGGCACAGGAGCTTAAGAGCTTCATGGCGAAGGAAAGTGAGAGTCATTCCTCAGCAACTTCATAAGTGTCCAATGCTTGAATAGAAGAGGCATTCAAGCTTCCAGCCAAAGGAAGGGTAATTCCAATTTGGGAGAAATCTTCTAAATTATAAGATATAATCGCTTCTGAGCGAACCAAACCAATATCTTTAACATAATGATTTTTTATATCAAGAACGTTTTGAGTGTCCAATATTAGGACATCTACAAAATTGCCTGGTATCACTTCGATTCGAGTAGTTATGGTCAATTGCAATAAAATCGATGACTCGATGACATTGTCGTAATTCACATTATTCAAGAATAGGCTATCGGAGAAAGGGCCTTGAATTGTCTTTAAATTATATGAAGCCATGATCGGTAATCCTTCAATATTTTGCTCAATAACGCCATCAACAGACGATAGTGTTTCGTCAGAAGGACTGTTTGTATTGTAAAATATGGCATTGTTCACACCAATTTGTAGGTCGTCCAATCCTTCAAATGGAAAGATGATATTACCTGACCCCATTAAGTTAAAGGAAGTTCGACTTAGCTGCATTTGAGTCAAAATAGTATTCATTGTTCCTTTGGCAATACCAGTTATCGTCAAATCGAACGCATTGTTATTAACCGAAGAAACAAAGAGTGAATCTCTTGTGTTCTGAGTTTGATTCAGGTCCAGATTGCTATTGGTCACGTTGTAATTCCAATAATTGTCAAGTGTCAAGGGAAAGTAGTTGCCAGAATTTAAGACAGTGTCATCGTTATCATTATTGGTGCACGATACTACTGATAGCAACATGAGTAAAATAGATGAGTAATTGAATAGCCTTTTCATTATTAAAGTTTTTTATAGAACGAAATTTGGGTGCATAAATTATATTTATTGTTATTGTCCTGATAAATCCATGACTATTTTTGTTTCTGTAATAGTATAATTACATTAGCGTAAAATATATTTGAATGGCAGGTAATTCCTTTGGAAACATTTTTAAGCTGACTACTTTTGGCGAGTCGCATGGAGAAGCAATAGGTGGTGTCATAGATGGTTGTCCATCGGGTATACAGATTGATTTAGAAGCCGTTCAAAACGAAATGGATAGGCGTAAACCAGGGCAATCGAAAATCGTTACGCAACGCAAGGAACCAGACGAAGTGAAATTCCTTTCTGGGGTCTTCGAAGGACAAACCACAGGAACATCGATTGGGTTCATAATTCAAAATGCAAATCAGAAATCGAACGACTATTCACATATTAAGAATTCGTATCGACCAAGCCATGCCGATTATACCTATGACCAAAAGTACGGGACACGCGATTATAGAGGGGGAGGACGCAGTTCGGCACGTGAAACAGCTTGTAGAGTCGTGGCTGGTGCCATTGCCAAACAGGTACTAGAAAACATTAAGATCAATGCTTATGTGTCTTCAGTTGGGGATATTGAATTAAAAACACCATATCAACAATTAGATTTCTCGAAAATTGAGTCCAACGATATTCGTTGTCCTGATATGGCTATGGCTGAGCAAATGATCGATAAGATCAAGGAAATTCGTAAGCAAGGAGATACCATAGGTGGTGTTGTGACCTGTGTCTTACAGAATGTGCCTATCGGTTTAGGCGAGCCAGTTTTTGATAAGTTACATTCGGAATTAGGCAAGGCAATGCTTTCTATCAATGCCGTAAAAGGGTTTGAATACGGTAGTGGATTTGCGGGAACTAAAATGAAAGGTAGTGAGCATAATGATCTCTTTAATGAAGATGGAAGCACTAAAACAAATAATTCCGGTGGCATCCAAGGTGGCATAAGTAATGGTGAGGACATCTATTTCAAGGTGGCTTTCAAGCCCGTTGCCACAATTATGCAGAATCAAGAAACGATTGACAAAGAGGGTAATATGACTGAAATGCAAGGTAAAGGTCGTCACGACCCATGCGTTGTTCCAAGAGCGGTACCAATAGTCGAAGCAATGGCTGCGCTTGTGCTGATTGATTATTGGTTGCTGAATAAAATGTATAACTAACTAAACTATTGATGAAAAAACTTGAACTTCACTGGAAAATATTGATTGGAATGGTCCTTGGACTCCTTTTCGGTTTCTTAATGTTGCAATTTGACTGGGGAAAAGGCTTTGTGACAGACTGGATAAAACCTTTAGGTTCAATTTTTGTTAAACTACTTAAACTTATAGCTATTCCTTTGATATTAGCATCGCTAATTAAAGGAATTTCGGATCTAAAGGACATATCTAAGTTCAAGAATATTGGTATTCGTACGATTATAACCTATATCATTACCACTATTATTGCCATTTCCATTGGCCTTCTATTGGTAAATGTGTTACAACCAGGTGATGGTGTTTCACAAGAAACTATCACCAAATTGACTGAAACCTATTCAGGAAATAGCAATGTGCAAGCGAAAATTGCCGAAGCCACTAAGCAGGTTGAAAGTGGACCTCTACAATTCCTAGAAGATATGGTTCCTGATAATGCGCTCAAGGCGATGAGCGATAATAAATTAATGCTTCAAGTCATTTTCTTTTCAATTTTCTTGGGCATTTCCATGTTATTGATTGGGGAGAAGCGCGCTGAACCCCTCAAGAATTTCTTTGATTCCCTGAATGATGTGGTTTTGAAAATGGTCGATTTGATCATGCTTTCTGCGCCTTATGCCGTATTTGCTTTATTGGCTAGTGTGGTCGTCTCATCTGATGACCCTGACATATTAGTTGCCTTGGCACAGTATGCAGGCGTGGTGTTATTAGGATTGATAATGATGATTTCTTTTTACACGCTTGTCGTGGCGACGGTCATTAAGAAAAACCCATTTTGGTTCTTAAAAGAAATCAGTCCGGCGCAATTGTTAGCGTTTTCAACAAGCAGTAGTGCTGCAACACTGCCAGTGACTATGGAAAGAGTCGAGGAGCATATTGGGGTAGATAAGGAAGTATCCAGTTTTGTCTTGCCAGTGGGAGCTACCATCAATATGGACGGAACAAGTTTATATCAAGCAGTTGCGGCTGTCTTTATTTTTCAGGCATTAGGTCTTGACTTAAGTTTTGCTGATCAAATCACCATTGTATTAACTGCGTTACTTGCTTCTATAGGAAGTGCGGCTGTTCCAGGTGCAGGAATGGTGATGCTAGTTATAGTATTAGAATCTGTTGGCCTGCCACCAGAATTATTACCAATAGGTCTGGCACTAATTTTTGCAGTAGACCGTCCTTTAGATATGTGCCGAACTGTGGTAAATGTAACTGGAGATGCCATGGTGGCCATGTTAGTTGCTAATTCCGTTGGTAAACTTGGTGAGCCAAAAGTCAAGGATTGGGATGACCATTATGATGAAGTGAAATAATTTTTTAATTTTAAGGGACCAATAAATCAATAGAATATGAACGTTTGTTTTATCATGTATCTTGATGGTATTACCTATACCAATGAAGTCTATAAGCCAAAGATCAAGATAGAGGAGAAGGTCATAGACTTTATGGAAAGTACGGTCATAGATAAACTTCAATCTTTTGATAGGCGCTCTCGTTTGAGAAAGACTATAGAAGAAGCATAACGATAAAATGCTAGAAATTAAAGAACCACTTGTATCCGTTGAATGGCTCCATGCCAATCGTGATTCGCCGAACCTTATTATTTTGGATGCAAGTATCAAGAAAGTAACGGACGATGCTTTAAGCGTATCGGATGAGCAGATTCCGTATTCGCGATTTTTCGATTTAAAGCAAAAATTCAGTGACCCTTCTGGACAATTCCCTAATACGTTTCCATCCGAAGGTCAATTTGCTAAAGAAGCTCGAGATCTAGGAGTGAATAACGACAGCAGTATTGTTATTTATGACGATAAAGGAATTTATTCAGGTCCTAGAGCCTGGTGGCTTTTCAAGATTTTTGGTTTTGATAATGTGGCAATTCTTAACGGCGGCTTACCAGCTTGGAAGAATGCGGGCTTTGATGTCGTACATAGAAGTAATGAATCAATAACACTAGGGAATTTTAGAGCTAATCTCAATGTGGAGAGAATATGTTTTTTTGATGACATAATTGAAATATCTGAAAAAGGTAACGAGCTTATTCTGGATGCACGGTCCGAAGCAAGGTTTAAAGGGCTTGCAGCAGAACCCAGAAAAGGATTACGAAGTGGTACTATTCCCAAATCTGAAAGCCTACCATTTGAATTACTTTTAGATTCAGGTAAAATGAAGTCTAAGGATGATTTGAGATCTATTTTCAGTAAATTTGGAGATAATGAAAACGCATTGGTATTCTCTTGTGGTTCTGGTATTACAGCATGTGTATTGGCACTAGGAGCCTCACTGATAGGATATGAAGATTTGACAGTTTATGACGGTTCTTGGACCGAATATGGAAGTTTAATAAAATAGTAATGAGTATGGATTGGACAAAAGACGAATTGGTTGCTTATATATTACTTTTTGCCGCAAATTCGAATTTCCTTGAATCGAATGAAGAGAAAAATGAAATAATTGCAAAAGTAGATATGCAAACTTTCCAAAAAATTCATGATGAATTTGACTCAGATAACGATTATCAAAGTATCCAAAAAATAATAGCCGGTCTAGAAACCCACAACTATTCCAAAGAGGATCTTGATGATTTATTTGTGGATATAAAACTGATGTTTCTCTCTGATGGAGAATATGATGTACTCGAACATAATATGATGCTTGGACTTAAAAAAATTCTGTCCTGACATGTTGAAACTTTCAGTATAGAACATTATTAAGAAAATTAATTCTGAAGAAATATTTTCAGCAGTTTCAAAAGACTATTCATTCACGGTCAAGATTACATTATGTTCCTATATCTGTTGCGACATATTACAGATTCTTACCTTAAGAACAACAACACGAATTTAAACCTGGATTTTATCTTGAAGAGTTTAAAATAAAAGCCTCAACGGAATGCTTAGTTTCTAACGGGAATTAATTCCTGAGACTCTTCGCGCTTTTGACATGACACTCCGAGAATTTAGCTCATTCCCATCTAACGGAAGATGGGGCCAAAATGATTAAGCTTCGCCTTGAGGCTTTTTAACTACTATTTAAAAAAGGAAAATCTACTCCTTGTACTATTTACTAATTCTAATGTATACAAATACGAGGGTAAACCTGGTAAACCCGATAAAAGATTACTTCTAGTCGAGAAAAAATGTAGGCTATTCATCGAATTTTTCAACCTCATTTCCTGATTTATCAATTATTTAGGCCTTATAACGATATTATGATTCATCGAGTTAGTTCGTTCTTATATTTGAATAACAAATTAGTTGCCCAATAATAGGAACAAATGAAAAAAGCAATCTTTATAGTAGCCTTACTCATGATAAATCTTGGATTTTCACAGGACTATACAGAAAGTTTTACTGCGGCTATAGCTACTGAAGGTGAAGATTTTAGTGCACCGTCTTTCAATGCAGATGAGTTGGATGTATTGGGAGTCAGTACTAATATGGAAATTGGTGAGATAAAATTCAATGCGCCAAATAAAGTGGATTATATCAATATTTATAATTCCGATAATCAAGAAATATTCTCCGCGTTGGGAATAATTATAAATGACAATAAAATAGATGTATCGTTTCTACCTTCAGGTACGTATTACCTAGAAGTAGTAATTGGAAAGAATATGGGTACTCATAAGCTCATTAAACAATAAGTAATTTTAATTTTTTTTGGTTAATTTTTAAAAGCCTTAGGTCTATTATGACTTAAGGCTTTTTTATTGAATGAATTTTGACTGCAGTTCTGGTGTCGGAATCATACAAAAATCTTTCATTCCGAACCATTTATAGCGATTCTTGGCTATATAGTCATACACCCAATTCCTTATGAAAGGCGGAACAATAAAGAAAACGCACATCAAATTCTGCGGAAAACCTAGTCCACTTGCGATTTGTAAAGCGGCCGATGATTTATAAGCAATTCCTTTTTCTCGTGAATAAAGCAGAATGGAATCTATTTTCGTGGTATCAATATCATACTGTTTAATAATCTTCCTCCCGATATCTGACTGCAAAGGCGCAAACCTAAATGTGTCTTTTTTATCACGTTGTATGATATATACAACACTGGCATTACAAAGATTGCATACACCATCAAAGAGAACGAGTTTTTTGTATTCAGGTAATTCCATCATTTAGCTTCTACCAATTCCAGTAAGTCTACATTCACATTAGTCGTAAAAATACCATAGTTAACAATAGCTTTATTTTTTTCTATAGTATCAATGCTGCCAACGGCCCTGCCATCATACATACGTACATTATCGCCGACTTTTAGGATTGGTTTTGGTTTCTCTACAATTTTTTTCGCTTCTTCCTTTTTTGCCTTTTTCTTTTTTCTAATTACATTTACTGTTTGTTCGGCTTCTTTTTTGACGCGTGATTCCTTATCTCTTTCAGCTCTTAATTGCTTGGTTGATTGTTTTTTTCGTTTGGAGTTCTCAATTTGTACAATTTTGAAAAGATCCGCCATCAATTCGCTTTTACGTTTGTTCACGAAAAATGTTTCGGCAGCATCATTTAGTTTTTGACCGAGGTATATCAATCGTTGATTACTGTCGTAAAGCTCTTGATAACTCTCCAGTTTTTTCTGGATTCGCTCATTGGTAGCTTCCAGTATATCTGCTTGTTCGAGTTTCTTTTGTTCGTTGATCTTCAAGGAACGTTCTGTTTTTTCAAGTTTCGAGCGTTCTTTCTGCAGTTTCGCAATGGTTTTATCGAATCTAATTTTACCGCGTTCTATCTTCTTCTTCGATTTGTTGATCAAGCTATACGGTATCCCATTTTTCTGTGCCACTTCAAATGTAAAAGAGCTACCTGCTTGTCCTAGAACAAGTTTATACAAAGGCTCTAAGGTGCTATTGTCAAACAACATATTGGCATTTTGAATATCAGGCAATTCGTTAGCCAAAAGCTTAAGGTTTGAATAATGTGTCGTAATGATACCAAAAGCTTGGCGTTCGTAAAAGACCTCCAAGAAGGTTTCAGCTAATGCACCCCCTAATTCTGGATCACTACCTGTCCCAAACTCATCGATCAAGAACAAGGTCTTGTCATTGCATTTCTTTAAGAAATAATTCATTTGCTTAAGCCGGTAGCTGTAAGTGCTCAAATGATTCTCTATGGATTGATTGTCGCCAATGTCGCTTAAAATACGATCGAATAAACACACAGAACTCCGTTCATGCACTGGAATCAATAATCCACTTTGTAGCATGACTTGCAACAAGCCAACGGTTTTAAGCGTGATACTCTTTCCGCCAGCATTTGGACCCGAAATAACAATAATGCGATTGCTTTTGGTCATTTCAATCGTCTGCGGATATGTCTTTTCATTGCGTTCCACATTTGCCAAGTAGAGTAGTGGGTGGTAGGCGTCTTTTAGGAACACATGTTTTTTATCGTTGATCTCTGGCATTACGGCATTCATGCTACGTGCATATTTCGCCTTGGCAGAAATAATATCCAATTTTGTAAGATAGTCTTGATACTGATGAAGAAGCGGAAGCGACGGTCTTATGAACTCTGTAAGCGCCTTAAGAATGCGATTCACTTCTTCCTGCTCTTCGTACTGCAGGTTATTTAGTTCTCGCGACTGGTTCAATGTGACTTCAGGCTCTATATATACGATGCTTCCAGTTTTGCTGCCACCCATAATAGCGCCTTTCACCTTGCGCCTGTACATGGACTTAACTGCCAAAACGCGTCTGTTGTCAATTACCGTTTCGCGGATATCATCAAGATATTCTAAGTTGTGATTTGTGTTGAGTGCTATTATAAAACTTTGGTTGATCTTGTTCTTAAGAATATTGATGGACTTACGGATTCTTGATAAGTCTTCGGAGGCATTGTCCTTGATCTCTCCAAACCTGTCGATAATACCATCAACTTCTTCAATAATATGTGTGGTGAGTTCTATTCCTGATGCACTTTCATTTAAAATGGGGTAGTATTCCTTGAATTTCCTGAAAAAAATAATAATGGTATTTGCAGTAATACTAATAGCTTGAATTTTCCTGAAACTCTCTAATTCCAGGACCGTATTCTCTACATTAAACAGTTTTAACTCTTTGGTGATCTCTGAAAATCTATGACTGGGGATGCGATTCTCATTGGTGAAAGAGGCAACAAACTCATTAGTTTCCTGGAGTGCATGAACAACGATTTCCGGTTGCGGTAAAGGTTGGATTTGCAGCACAGCGGTTTTCCCCAATTCTGTAACGCAATGTTCAGAGATTTGAGATAGAACCGCTGGAAACTCCAGGTCCGTCAATGTTTTATGATGAATATTAATCATACTTTAACCATCCCGATAAATATCGTAAGGCAAAGTTACATATTAAGTATGAGAAGAGATAATTTCGGGGTTTTGTTAACGTGTTAGCGAATATGATTCCGTTTCAATGAATTAAATTCGAAGTTAACTTAGTTAGTGGATATAATTATAGATTTCAGGATTGTCTTCAGTCATTCTCTAATAAGGCAATAGCAAATGTAAACTTTTATAATAGCCTAACAACTTAGCTCAAAGACTAACATATAAATGTTTAATCAAGATACGAACAGGGGTTTCATGTGTGTTTTCAGCAAATAATGTTAATCCATATAATAGCCGTGATCTTTGGGGAGACCGAGTTTGTTAATAAATGTATTCCAACGTGGGTCACCATGCAAATTTTTAAATTCTGCGAAATTAAGAGTTTCTTGTAATGTTGGGTCTTTTAGGTCATATGCTAGTTCTAGCCATTTAAAAGCATTATCATCTTCATTTCTAAAAGCATATAAAGAAGCGATGTTGGGTTGTGCGATATTTCCAAATTTATCGACAAGGTCTTTTAATAATGTATCTGCTTTTGTCTTTTCTCCTAAAGCATAAACAATTCTGCATTTGGCATCAGACCTCCAAAATTCACTAGGTTCTTTTTCGGCTTCAATTAATGCTTTTTCTTTTTCACCCTTACCCAAAAGGATAAGTGACATCAATGAATGAGTTATATCGGAATTAGGGAGATGTAACATATATTCTTGAAGGACAGGCTCTGCTTTTTCATACTGCTCTGTCCATATATAATAAATCGGTAAATTGTAGTGATTGTTATAATTTAAAGGGTCTAATGCTATTGTTTTTAATTGCAGTTTAATTCCTTCTTCCATTCTGCCCATATCCACGGCATGGCTGGCAGCTGCAAAAATTACATTTGGATTGTTAGGCTCTAATTGAAGGGCTTTTTTAATATTTTTATCTGCATCATTATAATTCCAATTTGAACGTTGAAAACTGGCCAAAACTGTATACCCTAATGCATAATCAGGATCTAGTTCTACTGCTTTTTTAGCTGCTGCAATACCTGTCTCATAGCCATCTTTTAGGCTCTTACTACCATAATTATAGGTTGCTACATTAACTATCTCGCTAAAAAGGGCCCAAGATGGTGCATAAGTACTGTCCAATGCGATGGATTGCTGTATTAGTTTTTCTGCATTAATAAAGCTTTTTGCTGTATGTTGTCTAAAAAGCTGTCTTGCTTGCAGGAAGGGAGTATAGGCCTCGGCATTTGTTGTTTTGGATTTAATCTTATTTCCGAACAATGTTATTTTCAATTGTTTGGTCACTCTGCTTGCTATTTCATCTTGTATTTTAAAAACATCCGCCATTGTACGGTCGTAGGTTTTAGACCATACATGAGCGCCGTCGTTAGCATTGATGAGTTGTGCCGTAATGCGTATTGTATTACCAGATTTACGCACACTACCTTCCAAGATGTGGTTAACATGAAGAGTTTTTCCAATTTCTTCAGTAGTAACGTCTTTCTCTTTAAACGAAAATGAAGATGTACGACTTATCACTTTTAAATTTGGGACATTGGCTAATAAATTGAGAATTTCTTCACTTATTCCATCAGAAAAATAATCTTGTTCTTTATCCGAACTCATATTAGCAAAGGCAAGTACTGCGATAGATTTACTTGAGTCTCCATTCAAAGTATTATTTGAATTGTCTCTAAAAATATTAATAAATAGAAGAGTTATGGCAATAAATAGGGCTCCAATTATTATTTTGTTGAGCTGAAAGCTTTGTTGTCTATCATTCGAATCTTCCTCCTCAATGCTTATTGTTTTTTTAATGCCTTCTGGTGTAATTTCGTAGATATAAGCAAGGATAATCCAAATTGGGAAGCCAATTGCTAGGATGACAATAATCCACTTTAAAAAATTGGAGGGCACTTCCAATACTGGAAGAATAATAGACATGACCTGAATTATAACCCAAGAAAAAATCAAATAAGCCAATCCTGACTTAATTGCGTGCCGTCTTTTGAGTTCTGAAAATAGTTTTTTTAGATTCATAGCCTGATCTAAGATAGTTATTTTCCTTTCAATTAAGAATATAACTCACTGTTTTTCAATCATTAAATTTAATCTTATCTGCGTGCCCTCAATAGACAAAATAGAAAACATAGTTTTAATATTGGCCCTCTATAAAGATAATTATACCTTAAATGTTTATCTTAATTTTGTGGGGATTCCTAATGACTTTAGAAATAACAGAATAAATACGATGAAAGTTAACATACATCAAAGTTGGAAACCATACTTAGAAAAAGAATTTGAAAAACCATACTTCAAGTCTTTATTAGGCTTTGTCCGTGATGAGTACCAAGCTTATAGTTGCTTTCCACCATGTAATCAGATTTTCGCAGCATTTGAGAATTGCAGCTTCGAAGAAGTCAAGGTTGTCATTATTGGCCAAGACCCCTATCATGGGAAAGGGCAGGCCAATGGTTTGTGTTTTTCTGTGAATGATGGTATTAAGCATCCGCCATCGTTGGTAAATATTTTCAAGGAATTAGAAACTGACATTGGCAAACCATATCCTAAAAGTGGCAATCTTGAATCTTGGTCCAAACAAGGTGTACTTCTCTTAAATGCAACACTTACAGTCCGACAGGGAGAGGCTGGAAGTCATCAAAATAAAGGTTGGGAAATCTTTACAGATTCGGTTATAAAGACGATTTCTGATAAAAAGGCAAAAATAGTCTTCTTACTTTGGGGTGGTTTCGCAAAAAAGAAAGCTAAACTGATTAATGAAAATAAACACTACATATTATTGTGTGGACATCCATCTCCATTAAGTGCTAATAGAGGGTATTGGTTTGGTAATAAAATATTCGGTAAAACTAACTCCCTGTTGGAGCAAGATGGACAGGAACCTCTCTTGTGGTGATAGGTCTGTTAATTACTCTAGTTTTCGTAATATTCTTTTGGGTTTTTTTAGTTCTATTGCAACTAAAAAACAATAACAGAAAGTTCAATAGGATTAATGAAGCTAGTATAAAAGTAATTGTAATAATCATAATTTGTAGGTCATTTCTTAATATATAGATGTTAAATCCACATCTGGGTCGCTTCCAAATTTATATAAAATTTAACATTATCCTATAAAATATGAAGAAAAAGTACAATTTCGGGGTTAAAGCCTACTTAATTGTATGTATTTACCTACAATTTAAACGTAAGATCTTCATAATTAGCGATTTTTGAGATTAATTCTAGCTCAAAAAGCTGTTCTTGTACTTGCTTAATAACGGTATTATCAGGTAAATTTTGGGACCATTCGGTCATGCTTAGCCATTCTTGAACATCTTTTAGCTTTTGATCATAGCGGTTGGCAATGGTATGATCTATTGATGGAATTTGTTTAAATTCCCTCGATGTAGTATTGATGATATTAAGTATTGTTTTTACTTCTTCTAATCGGGTTTCCAAGACCTCTTCTCTCACCGCAATAACAAAACATGGCCAAGGAGTAGGGCAAGTTCCAATCCTCCTAAAGGTATCATCATCGACATAGGGTTTTGTCGTGAATTTCTCCCACATAAAATAGTCGGCGATGCCATCGGTCAATCCTGAAATGGCTCCATCAAGGTTTTTAATGACTTCGAATTTAAGATCTTCATCAAGATTCCAATGGTTATTCTTGGCATTTATATAGGCCATAAGATGCGAACCCGATCCATATCTACTAATGGCAGCTTTAGTCCCCTTTAATTCTTCAATGGACTTGTACTTTGATTTATTCGCCACATGAATTCCCCATTGTAATGGTGATTGAACGAAAGTCTGGACAATTTTACAAGGATTTCCATCAATGATATCCTTAATGATGCCCTCGGTAAGTATGACGGCTAGATCAATTTCCTTCTCCCTAAGTGCTTTGCACATCTGTCCTGTACCACCAAAGAAATCTTTCCATCTTAAGTTTATACCTTCTTTCTTGTATTCGCCATTTTTAAGGGTGAGGTACCAGGCCAGATTAAAGTGCTCAGGAACACCGCCAATATTAATTTGTTTCATTTGATTTTTCAAATCGTTTTATTGAATGAATTTATCCAATGCATATTCAATCAGCTTTTCAACTGTTTTTCTTGGGTTTTTGCTAAAATTACCATCTGGTCTATTGGCAATAATGGCACTAAGAGACAAGGCATTATGGCCTAGTAATTTTGATAGACCATAAATTACTGACGTTTCCATTTCAAAATTTGTGATACGGAGTCCTTTGTGATTAAAGGTATCCATCTTTTCGTTAAGTCCTGAATCTTCAAGAGGCAAACGTAATACACGACCTTGCGGTCCATAAAACCCACCAGCCGTAGCGGTAAGTCCTTTAAAAACTTTACTGCTACTGAATTTTTGTTCAAGTTCCTTGCTATTGTCGATTACTATGGGTCTGGCTTTCTTTTTACTCCAATCAGTGAACTTGACAAAAGCATCTTCTATAGCTGGATTACCGATGGAATCTATTTGGTAAAAATGTAACATCCCATTTATATCCAGAGCATGGGTACTTAGAACAAATGAATCAATAGGCACCTCTTTTTGTAATGAGCCAGAGGTGCCTACACGCACAATATTCAGACGTGTCAAAGCTTCTTTAGGTTTTCTTTTATTCAAGTCGATATTCACTAAGGCATCAAGTTCATTCATGACAATATCAATATTGTCTGGGCCAATTCCTGTTGATATTACCGTGATTTTTTTTCCTTTGTAAATGCCTGTTTGCGTCTTGAATTCCCGCTTTTGTGTAGAAAAATCGATACTTTCAAAATGCTGGGTTATCATTTCGACTCTATCTTGGTCGCCTACGAAAATAATATCATGTGAGATATTTTCGGGTCTGAGATTGAGGTGATAAACACTTCCATTAGGATTTAAAATGAGTTCTGATTCATGGATGCGATTCATTTACTTGGTCTTTAAAAGCTTATTCAATGAATCATCAAATTGAAAGTCCAATCGTTCCACGCCTCCATATACCATTTCACTTGCCAATTCTTTTGAAAAGTTATATTTCAGTTGAATGGCGAGTAGTCCTTTTTCATTCAATGTCAATTTTTCTCCAGAGGCGTCAATAAACATTTTCAATTTCTCGATAATACGCTCTAATTGAGTGTCTCCATACCCGTAATAGCCCTGATATGTCAATGCATATCCTAAAAGCTGGTGTATGGATTTTATTTCATTCTTATCGATCATATCCAAGATATTATTCTCAATGGTACACAGGCCATTTTCGGTATTTGGGAATCGCTTTAAATGTGCTTTTAGGCAGTTGCTTAAGTATTTGAATGATGAGGGTTTTGTGATATATGGTTTAAGTGAGTTGTGGTCCTCACCACAGTAAATGCGCCAAATAGTCAACGCGGTATTTAGATCTTCCTTTGTGAGTTTGATCTTATCCCTATAATGGTCCTCTAGTTGTTCAGGTGTAAGTTCCGCAAGCCCTTTCATGTCCTTTTCACCACTAACTCTTCCGCTACACACCAAGTAAATAGGTATTTCTAGATGTTTTTGAGAAATCAAGGATATTACTGCAACTAGGTTAATATGACAAAATAGATCATACTCAAACCATAGTACGATCTCTTTGTGGTCCTTCGAAGAATCTAGCTTGTTTAATTCTTTTACGAATTTTAGTCTATAATCTTCTGCGTTGATATTATAGGTATCCTTGAAAAAAGATTCTCGAGCCGAAAAAAAATCTTTTGAATCGATCTGGCACAAGGTAGGGCCTTCGCAAAGCATTTCATTCCAAGTTAAAATATCCCCAGAAACGTCAATGTCATGTAGCGCCTCAGTGAGGCTGCTTCCATTGGTAATATGTAGAACATTATTTATCATTAACCACCAACACGTTTAACATTGAATCCCTTTTCTTTTAAGATGGCCATTATCCTATCTCGATAATCACCCTGAATTATAATTTTATCATCTTTGAAACTTCCGCCAACACTCAGTTTGGTCTTGAGCTCTTTCGCCAATAATTTAAAATCTTCTGCAGCACCATTATAGCCTTCTAATATGGTTATAGGTTTGCCTTTACGTTTCTCATATTTACAGATAATAGGATCTTCTTGCAGCCAAATATTGGTTTCAGGTTCATTATTACCCTTATCATTCTCATCTGGTACGTGACCAGGAAACAAATTCTTCAATTGATCTTGCAAGTCCATGATTACTTCTTGATAAGTCCGATTTCCACCAATCGCTGTTGTAAAAAGTCTCCAGCAGTAATATCTTCAAAGGCTTTAGGGTTGTCTTTATCTACACATTCAGGCAGGCAACTCAGTTTCATGTCGCCTCTTGGATGCATAAAGAAGGGGATGGAATAACGTGGTTTGTGCCATTGGTCTTTCGGTGGATTTATAACACGATGTATCGTTGAGCAAAGTTTGTTATTGGTATGGCGTTCCAGCATGTCTCCTACGTTGATCACTAATTCATCTTCATTTGGAATGGCATCGATCCATTCACCATCTTTTCTCAAAACCTGTAATCCGCCCGCAGAAGCCCCCATCAATAATGTAATCAGATTGATGTCGCCATGTGCTCCAGCGCGAACAGCACCTTTTGGTTCGTGAGTGATTGGTGGATAATGGATAGGTCTTAAAATACTATTACCATTGCTGGCCCAATAGTCAAAATAATTTTCGTCCAAACCAATATACAAAGCTAATGCGCGTAAGACATAAATACCAGTTTTTTCCAACATGCGATATGCTTCCATACCTGTTTCATTGAATTTAGGAAGTTCCTTGACGGTCACATTTTCCGGATATTCTTCAGACAAGTTAGCGTCTGGCGTTGGGATTTGGCCAAAATGCCAGAACTCCTTTAGGTCGCCTTCTTTCTTTCCTTTGGCGTGTTCTTTACCAAAAGAGACATACCCGCGCTGGCCACCTAGACCTTTTATCTCATAACTCTGCTTTATTTCAACTGGAAGATCAAAGAAATCTTTCACTTCTTTGTAAAGGTCATCAACCAATGTGTCGTCTAAAAAATGATTTTTTAAGGCTACAAATCCAATGTCTTCATAAGCTTTACCAATTTCGTCAACGAATTTTTGTTTTGTCTCAGGATCTCCAGATGTAAAATCAGCGAGATCAACACTTGGTATATTATTCATAATAAACTTTACTGCTTTAATACAAATGTAAGAAAAATGCATAGACCTAAGGGTTAAAAAATGAGCCTGTTTATTTGAGCTAATGTTCAAATTTTATTTACATTTGACCGATATCAAAAAACAATTCATGAGCCGTTCAACAGCCACAAATCTTGAAATGAATTACAGTAGTACATTGGATAATACTACGCTTCTCGATCTTTATAAGAATATGTTGAAGCCTCGTATGATCGAAGAAAAAATGCTCATCTTATTAAGGCAGGGTAAAATTTCAAAATGGTTTTCAGGAATAGGACAGGAAGCTATTTCGGTAGGGGTGACCATGGCAATGCAAGATGATGAGTATATTTTACCAATGCATCGTAATCTAGGGGTTTTCACCACTAGAGAAATTCCCTTAAAACGATTGTTCTGTCAATGGCAAGGTAAAATGAGTGGGTTCACTAAAGGGAGAGATCGATCCTTTCATTTTGGCACTCAAGAATATAAGATCGTAGGAATGATTTCGCATTTAGGACCTCAATTAGGGGTTGCTGATGGAATAGCCCTTGCTCATAAATTAAATAAAGAAGCCAATGTTACTGCCGTGTTTACTGGTGAAGGCGGTACAAGCGAAGGTGATTTCCACGAAGCTCTAAATGTGGCGTCGGTATGGCAATTACCCGTATTATTCTGCATCGAGAATAATGGTTACGGACTGTCTACGCCGACAAGCGAGCAATACAACTGTGAGAATATTGCCGATAAAGGTATTGGATACGGCATGGAGTCGCATATAATCGATGGCAACAATATTATAGAAGTCTTTACAAAAGTGTCGGAACTTGCCGAAAGCGTGCGAAACAATCCTAGACCAATTTTACTGGAATTCAAGACGTTTAGAATGCGCGGGCATGAAGAGGCGAGTGGTACAAAATATGTGCCCCATGAATTATTGGAGACTTGGGCAGAAAAAGACCCGCTTGTAAATTACCAGGCATTTTTAAAGGAGCAGGGTATTTTAAGTGAAGAAGAAGAGGTGAAGATCAAAGAAGGTATTATGCATGAAATTCATGATGGCCTGGAAGTTGCCAATGCTGAAGAGACTATAATACCACAATCAAGTGTTGAGTTAAATGATGTATTCAAATCATTTGTATATCAAGATATTAAGCCAAGCAATGAAACTGAAGAATTACGACTTATAGATGCGATAGCCCAAGGTTTGAAACAATCTATGGAGCGCTATGAAGACATGATAATCATGGGTCAGGATGTCGCTGAGTATGGCGGTGTTTTCAAGATTACTGAGGGTTTCGTTGAACAATTTGGTAAAGACAGAGTTAGGAACACACCAATTTGTGAATCATCAATTGTTGAAGCTGCCATGGGTCTCTCCATTAAAGGGCGTAAGAGCATTATGGAAATGCAATTTTCTGATTTTGCAGCGTCTGGATTCAATCCTATCGTCAATTACTTGGCGAAATCGCATTATCGCTGGAATCAAGAAGCTGATGTCGTGGTTAGAATGCCTTGCGGCGGCGGCGTGGCAGCGGGACCGTTTCACTCTCAGACCAATGAGGCATGGTTTACAAAAACCCCAGGACTCAAAGTAGTATATCCTGCGTTTCCATATGACGCTAAAGGTTTATTGGCAACAGCCATTAATGATCCTAACCCAGTGCTGTATTTTGAGCACAAGGCTTTATATAGAAGCATTCGCCAAGAAGTCCCAACCGATTATTACACCTTACCTTTGGGTAAGGCCTCACTTTTGAGAGAAGGCCAAGATATTACAATCGTGACTTATGGAGCTGGTGTGCACTGGGCATTGGAAACATTGGATAAAAACCCATCTGTTTCCGCAGATTTGATCGATCTTAGAACACTTCAACCTTTAGATACCGATGCTATATTGAATTCTGTGACTAAAACAGGTAAAGCGATCATCTTGCAGGAAGACAGTTTATTTGGTGGTATTGCTTCCGATATTTCTGCCATGATCATGGAAGCATGTTTCGAGAAATTGGATGCTCCCGTAAGGCGCGTCGCAAGCATGGATACCCCAATCCCTTTTATAGATCAATTAGAAGATCAGTACCTATCAAAAAATAAGTTTGAAAAAGCACTTTTAGACTTGCTTGCATATTAAAATACCCACCGCTTTTTTATTGTTGTACATTAAATGTGATGATTTTACGCATGTATTTAAGTATATTTATGCTTGAATCAATTCAATCGTAAAATGAAAAAAATAGTTTTTACTCTAGTCGCTTTATCATTCTTAATTACTAGCTGCAAGACCAACGAAAAGAACACTGATTATACATCCATTGATGTTCCTATTGCAGAAAAAATCCCTGAAGAGCTTACCATGCATGGAGACACACGTGTCGATGATTATTTTTGGATGCGATTATCTGATGAACAAAAAAATGCAGAAATGCCAGATGCGCAAACACAAAATGTATTGGACTATTTGGGCTCTGAAAATTCATATAAGGAAGAAGCCTTAAAACATACCAAAGGACTTCAAGAAAACCTGTTTGACGAAATCGTGGGTCGTATCAAGAAAGACGATCAATCGGTGCCATACAATAATAACGGGTATTCGTATTATACCAGATTTGAAGAAGGCATGGATTATGCCTTGTACTGCAGAAAGAAACTTGATGGAGACGGCACAGAAGAGATTCTTCTTAATGGTCCGGAGATGGCTAAAGGGTATTCATATTATGGCATAGGGAGTCGTTCGGTGAGTGAAGACAATACTCTAATGGCATTTGCTATTGACACAGTCTCGAGACGACGTTATAACATTAATTTCAAGAACCTGGAAACAGGAAAACCATTGTCTGATAAATTGAGTAATACGACAGGAAGTGTTGCTTGGGCCAATGATAATAAAACTGTTTTTTATACAATAAAAGACCCTATTACGCTTAGGGCCAATAAGATATTCAAACATGTACTAGGAACCGACCAGGCATCAGACGAAATGATTTTTGAGGAAACGGATGATACTTTTAGCTGCTATGTGTATAAATCCCGATCAGATGCGTATATCATGATCGGCAGTTATCAAACACTTTCGACAGAAATACAATATCTCAATGCCAATACACCCAATGGAAATTTCCAGATCATTCAACCAAGAGAGAAAGACCTAGAATATTCTGTGGATCATTACATGGACCATTTCTACATACGTACCAACTTGGATGCAATGAATTTCAAACTGGTAAAAACACCTGTAACAGCAACAACCAAAGACAATTGGAAAGATGTCATTCCTCATAGAGAGGATGTCTTGTTGCAGAGTTTTGAGTTATTCAAAGATCACTTGGTAGTTCAGGAGCGTGTTAATGGCCTTAGAACCATTCGTGTAAAGACATGGGACGGCAAAGACGATCATTATATCGAATTCAATGATCCAGCGTACTTGTCTTATCCGACCACTAATTTGGATTTCGATACAAACATCCTTCGTTATAATTACACCTCGTTAACAACACCAAATAGTACATTTGACTATAACATGACTACCAAAAAACAAGTGCTCTTAAAGGAAGAAGCTGTGTTGGATGAGGGATTTTCGAAGGACAATTATGTGTCTGAACGTATTTATGCAACAGCCGAAGATGGCGTGCAAGTACCGATTTCCATAGTCTATAGAAAAGGAATCAAGAAAAGCGCTGACACTCCGTTATTGCTATATTCTTATGGGTCGTATGGTTCTAGTTCAGAACCTACTTTTAGCTCTCATAGGTTAAGCATTTTAGATCGTGGTTTCATATATGCCTTGGCGCATATTCGAGGAGGCCAAGAAATGGGTAGACATTGGTACGAAGATGGGAAGTTACTCAAGAAGAAAAATACGTTTACCGATTTTATTGCAAGTGGTGAGCATTTAGTGAAAGAAGGTTTTACAAGTTCCGATCACCTTTATGCCATGGGTGGTAGTGCCGGAGGATTGCTAATGGGCGCCGTCGTGAATATGAAACCTGAATTATGGAATGGTGTTGTTGCCGCAGTACCTTTTGTAGATGTTATATCGACCATGATGGACGAAACGATTCCGCTAACGACGTTTGAGTTTGACGAATGGGGAAATCCAAAGGATAAAGAATATTACGATTATATGAAATCCTATTCGCCTTACGATAATGTTGAGGCTAAAGATTACCCTAATATTTTGATCACTACTGGATATTGGGACAGCCAAGTGCAGTATTGGGAACCCGCAAAATGGATAGCAAAATTGCGTGAGTACAAGACCGATGATAATTTGTTGGTTCTTGATTGTGATATGGAAACAGGACATGGTGGAGCGTCCGGTCGTTTTGACCGCTATAAGAGAACGGCGTTGTACTATACGTTTTTATTGAATCTTGAAGGAATTACGGATTTCAAATTATAGCGTAAGGAATACTGTATATGTTTAGAGTGCATTAAAAATATCCCGTTTCGGCGGGATTAGCCCGCCAAGCCGAAGGCATTGTTCGACCATCAAGACCTAATAGCTATTGGGTCCCAACTAAAAAAACCAGTAAGTTTTTGTTCCTACTGGCTTGTGTTATGTACTTCTAAGTTTATAGTTATGCCGCATGTTGTCGTCTTGTTTTGCCCAAGGATTCGATAGACCCTAGACCGTTAATGACTCCTTTTTCGATCAAAAATATATTGTCGGAAAGACTATGGCATATTTCTGAAATTAATTTTGATTTTTTCATGATAGAGGTTTTAAAATGATTATTAAAATAACGTAGTAAGATTATCTGTAACGTCTCTTGCTGTTCCAGACTGATGATTTGTCTGAATAATTCCTGTTTGTTAATTGATTGCTGTCTAATGTTCTCATAATTGAAAAGTTTTAATTGATTAATAATTGATTGATGATAGCTTTTAGAGACTAGCTATAGCGTCTTTTGCTGTTCCAAACTGAAGCTCTATCAGAGTTATTTTTACTGGTTAAATGATTGCTGCTTAATGTTCTCATGATTGAAATGATTGAAATGATTTAATTGATTGATTGATGATAGCGTTTTTAGAGACTAGCTATAACGTCTTTTGCTGTTCCAAACTGAAGCTCTATCAGAGTGATTTTTACTGGTTAAATGATTGCTTTTTAATGTTCTCATGATTTCTGTTTTTTAATTGTTTGTTGTTTGCTTATACCTAATAGACGACGTATTTTATCTTTTGTTACAGTACTATGCAAAACAAAGTACTATTTTAACATAATATTATGAAATAGGGGAGTCGAGACCTCTTCAAATTGTTGAATACTTGTTTGTTAGAAATAAAAAGGAGGACATCATGTCCTCCTTTAAATGCGATAGTAAATACTCATTTTATTCTGTAGAGCCTTCTTGAATATTTTTAGCTACTTCCTGTACGTCATCAAGTACACGTAATAAATTACCGCTCCATAGCTTCTCAATTTGTTCTTCGGTGTAACCACGACGAACTAGTTCCAATGTCACATTTAAGGTTTCTGAAGCATCACTCCAACCTTCAATACCACCACCACCATCAAAATCACTACTAATACCCACATGATCTAATCCCATTTTTTCTACGAGATAGTCTATATGGTCAATAAAGTCTCCTACATCCACGGCAGGAGGAAGGTCTGTCATGGTCTTGGTCTTATTTCCAACAATTTTCATCATTTTCATATACGTGCCTATATAGGCATCACGTTCCGCAGGTGGCAAAGACATCACATCCTTTCTTTCCATGCGCATGACACCTAATGAGTCCATGACCATTGTTTCAATTTCCTTGACTTTGTCATTACGTGTTTCGTATTTCTCGGTATTTAAATAAGAAGTGAATGCCACTGTTTGAACAACACCACCATTTTCTTTCATCCATCCTAATTGCTCGTCATCTAAGTTTCGGCTATGATCACAAAGGGCACGTGACGATGAATGTGACGCGATTATTGGTGCTTTTGTTAATTCAATCATTTGACGCATCGCTTCTTTAGATGGATGCGATACATCGACCATCATACCGTATTTATTCATTTCTGCGATAACTTCTTTACCAAGATCGCTTAATCCGTTATGCAACCATACATCATCTTTTTCGCCAGTATTACTATCAGAGAGTTGGCTATGACCATTATGGGCCAAAGACATATAGCGACCACCCATATCATAGAATTTCTTGACATTACCGATGTCTGTTCCTACGGGATACCCATTTTCAATACCGATCATGGCCACTTTCTTGCCTGATTTACTAATACGACGAACATCATCTGATGTTACTGCCAATTCAATTTTATCTGGAGCGATGTCTTCACAAAGCTTATGTATGGCCTCGAACTTTGACATGGCATTCTTATATGCTTTTTCATAGCCTTTTGTATTCAAGGAGTCCTGGCCAGTGTAAACGATGAACCAGGGCACATCTAATCCGCCTTCGATCATTTTAGGGAGATTAACCTGCGAATCCAATCGCTGTGTATAATTAATGGAATCCGTGAAGTTGGCCACATTAATATCACAATGCGTATCTAAAGTGATGACGCGTTCGTGAATGTCTTTGGCTTTGGCAATTAGTTGGTCTTCGGTCATTGTTTGTTCTTTACACGAAAATAAGCTGATCAATGCAAAAAATAAAAGGTAAAATGATTTCATATTGTTGGTTTAAGTGTGATTGTCCCAAAGATAGTAAAAACCCCTAATGTCTTTAAAATTAAAAGCGGAGTAATATCGAGTGCATTGGCTTCCCAATTTCTAACTCTATATAGGCTGACTAAACTCTTTAATATAGAATCCATTCCGCATACTATCTTGATCAATGGGAAAGGAGAGGTCATTGCCTCAGATATTTCGCCTTATATTTTGAAAACAAGACTCGGTGGATTGTTACGTAAATAGTGTTTAAATTATTATCCCACTTTAAAAGCGGGACTAGTACACCAAGGCTTAGGCAAGGTTCAATTATCAAAACCATTGGTTTTGGGTTTCACCAAAAAAACCTGAATCAAATATGATCGATCCAGGTCTCTTGCAATTTTGGTTGTGATATTTTATCTTAACTAAGCCAAGATTTTTCTCGTGCCCCTTTAGAATACCAATACAGTAATCCTGCAATGATGATAACAATGATTGGAACTGCCATAACACCTCCAGTAATAGGCATGTCATCTTGAAGAAAGAAACTGTAAGTATGCGCTATCAATACGCCGATTAATGATAGCATAAACAGCGTTACTGCCCATTTTTTACGTAATAATAAAGCAATGCAACCAAGAGCGCCAGCAAAAACACTTATGGCATAAGCCGCTGTATACCAAACTGGTTTATTTGTGTTGAATGCTTGTTCTTCTGGCGAGAGTTCTATCAGTTGATAAGCATCTGCTAAATAAGCACTTACGCCTATGAGATTCCATAAAAGGCCTACTACGGCAATGACCCAAAACCATACTGGTAATTTCGTTGTACTCGTCATAATTTGGTTTTTTTTTCGTTAATACTACTGTTAGTTAGTGTGTCTTTAGACAATACAATGTAGTCAGTTTGTATCGAATACGCAAAAAATAATGTTTGCCATGAAATGGTGTTTACACAAAAACAATCTTCAAAATATGCTATTTGGTATTGTTTTTGAAATACTTGAATAAGCAAAAATGTTGTTAAATTTAAATGGTATTTGAAAGAGTTCCATTAGTTTTACGCCTAATAATTATGATGAAAGCAAAGTTCCTTTTTATTGGTTCACTATTAGGTCTCTCCTTATCCATGTTTTCACAAACAGATGGACAAAGACCTTCTACCCAAATTCCGGTAGAGGAGAAGGAGGATGCCAAGAAAGAGAACACGACTTCTGAAAGCCCATTTGACAAACCATTGGAGTTACCTGATTTTAAGCCTGAGAAAGGCAACTCCGAAAAATTGAATCTGCTGATTACTGGAATGGCAAGGAAGTTAGATTATAAAAGAGAAGAAGGATTCAGTATGACGAAGAAAAGTAATTTGATCGATCCAGGTGTCATCTTCGAAAAACGCTGGGATGATAGAAACAAACAAATAGCCTTGGCCGAGGATCGTTCTGGTGAATTTAGGAGAAACCAGAACCTGGGTAGTTTTAGTACTGTTGCAGGGAAGGTAGATGTGGTATATCGAGACCATCAATATCCCGACGGAGATCGAATCATGGTACTTGTTAATGATGATATTGTACAATCTAATGTGTTATTACATACAGGTTATAGTGGTTTCAATTTAGAACTAGAACCAGGTATCAACAAAATAGATTTTGTAGCGCTTAATCAAGGGTCGTCTGGTCCTAATACAGCTTATATCGCTGTGTACGATGAAAATGGCTCGCTTATATCTGCAAACGAATGGAATCTCGCCACAGGATTCAGAGCAACGATCGTAGTTGTAAAAGAGGAATAATCAAAATATTACATTTTTCTTCATTAACTTTATTGATAGCCATCACTAAGGGAATTACATAAAAATATTCTGGACTTCAGAAACGTTGGTGTGCTTCATAGCGATGCTCATTAGTATACTTGCATTGTATAAATCCATTTCTGATGATTATCAGAAAATAGACGCTAAAACAGCTGCTCTCAAGAAAAAGAAACATAGACTTTTAAAAAATATATGTTTTTTATGTGACAAATCACTTTAAGTAGCTACTAATTCAATAAATGAATATTTGACAACCAAAGAATCTGAGTTTGTAAAAGTGATCAAGGATAATGAAGGCATTATCTATAAGATCGCGAGGATGTATACTAATGGGTCGTACGATATGAATGATCTGTATCAGGATATGGTCTACCAGCTCTGGAAATACTTTGACACATTCAAGGGTGATTCCAAACTGAGTACTTGGATCTATCGAGTGGCATTAAATACAGCTATTACACAATGGCGCAAAGAAAAACGAGAAGGGCAGAAGGTAGATATAGAACATCTTTTCCTAAAGCAAACGGATAGTTACGATGACGAATTTGAGATTCGATTGAAGCTGGTGTATGATCATATAAAACAGCTCAATGCCATTGAAAAAGGATTGATGCTGCTGCTTTTGGAAGGCAAGAAATATGAAGAGATAGCTGAAGTCACTGGTTTTACTGCGAGTAATGTCGGTACCAGAATCTCGAGAATAAAGAAAAAATTAAAAGAACAAATAATTAAGAACTAAGACTATGACACTAGAGGAAATGCAAACCGTTTGGTCTGAAATGACCGATAAATTAGAGAATCAAAAACAATTAACAGATACATTGATTATGGATATGACACAGCAAAAATTCAAGAATAAAATTGGTAAAATAAGTAGTTTCGAATCAGCTGGAGCAGTAATTTGCTTCATTGGGGCTTTATTCTTGGCCATTAATATTGGTAAACTAGATACATGGTATCTATTCACTAGTGGGATAATCGTCATAGGATATTTGATCATCATTCCCTCCATTGTTTTAAGGTCCATTTATAATATGAAAGGAATCAACATTTCTGAAAACACCTATAAACAATCCTTGATCGACTTTACAAAACGACGTAAACACTTCTTACTACTTCAACGAATAGCAATAGTCTTGAATTTTGTATTAATGGTGCTGATTCTTCCGGTTTTCAGTAAAATAGCCAATGACAAGGATCTTTTTGTCAATAACGCGGATCTATGGTATTGGTATGTACCCGTGATGCTGTTGTTCTTGATCCCTTTTTCAAGATGGGGGTATAAAAGCTATAAAAATATGACTGCTTCGGCTCAACGCTTATTAAAGGATTTGCAAGCGGGTCCTAGTTAGCGGATCCATACCATTTAGCTATGGTATTCTGGGCTGGTTTATCTTGAGGCGTGAAATCGATACGGCGCGCGGATGAACCCCATTGCCAAACAAACGTACCTGCAAACCAATCCTTGTTCCATAGCGTCTGGTAAAGGGCTTCGTAGGCGAGTTGTTGGGTCTTATTTGATTTTTGAGTGAATAAGATGCTGAAAAAACCACCCCATTCCCAAGGGTGAATGGTTGCCGCGGCTTCGTTCTTATAGCCGATTTCCGTAAACAGAATGGGTTTGTCATATTTATCCGAAAGCTCCTCAAGACCATTTAGATGTTTATCCCATCCAGTTTTAATATCCTGTAGGTCTGGATTCTTGGAAGCCGTAAGCGGATAGTAGCCTTGTATACCGATATAATCGAGCTCATCCCAAAAGTCAATATGCTCATATTCACCATCCCAATTGGCGGCATAGGTGAGTTTTCCTTTATAAATGGCCTTGATGTCTGTGATTAGGCTTTTCCATTGATCTGGTTGTGCTTTTAGGGAACTCCTAAGTTCCGTACCAATGCACAATAGATCAATATCGCAGTCGGCCGCAATTTTGGCATAATACAGCATACCTAGCCTATACGTACTGAACCAGGTTTTCCATTCTTCTTCGGAATTTAGATTGACATTTGAACGCCATCCATCACCTAGCCACAAATGTGGTTTTAGCATGATCCGGATATTCCGGTCCTTCAAACGTTTTGCACTCACAACAAAGGTAGAATCGCGTCGTGACCATCGCTCATTAGCACTTGGAACACGTATGGCACTCGACTTTTCATCCTCTTGATAGAAGAAAGGGACAATAGCCACCCACTCAATATTATTCCTTACTAGGTTTTCGTATCCCAATTCATCTTTGCTACGCCAATTAAAAACGGTCATGCCGCGTAATTTACCATCTAGGGCAAAGAAGTCGTTAGAGCAACCTGTGGTGTTCTCAATGGAATGGTCCCAAGTAAAGTCGAAAGCCTCATGACTGTTACTATCTACTAGGTATTTCAATCCCCCGTAAAAGAGAGTTATAGGCACAAAAAATCGCAAGGCTAATTGTATAAGCATTGTTCTTGATCCTTGTTTTTTATAGACACGTGTGAAATACCTAATGATCACGAAAAGGATGTAACCCAGAAGGGATACAGACACTACGAATAGATAGAAAGAGCGACTGCTGAACGCTTGCTTGAATAAATCCAAAGCCGTTATGTCATCTCGGGTAATAATAAGGTATGACAAAAATGCAATGACCAGTATAAATACTAAGACGATTGTCTTTAAGAAAATAAATACTTCTTTTTTGAACATCACATTAAAATGGACCTAAAGGCAATTTACGAATAAGCAAAGGCAGTAGGCTTATGATTTAAGAGAACTTTAAGTCCTTCAAATAACGCAATTCCATATCTTGTGGCTATGAATTTATCATTTAAGAGACCTTATTTACTACTTTTTATATTACTTCCAGTGATAGGATTTGCGCAATACTCTGAATATGATTGGGAAGAACGCGACACTTGGATGAATGTGACCGATATCTTTGAGCGTGCTGGTGTTGAAGAAGGAAGTCATGTGGCGGATATAGGCTGTCATGAAGGCTATTTAAGCATTCATTTAGCAAATAGGGTTGGAGCAGAAGGGAAGGTCTATTCGGTAGATATCAGGGAAGACCGTTTGGAACGATTAACTGAGAATCTGGAAAGCCGAAAACTCGAGAACGTTACTGTGATTCTTGGCGATTACGACAACCCAAAATTACCAGAGAATACCTTGGATGTGGTTTTTATTATGGATACCTACCATGAGATGGAAGATTATACGACGATTCTGGAACACATGAAAAAGGCCTTAAAACCTGAAGGTAGGATCATTATCATCGAAAAACTAAAGCGTAAAGTCAGGGACAAGTCAAGAAAAGCTATGACCGACGCACATAGCATGTCCCCAAAATATGTAAGGAAAGAATTGTTGAGCGCGGGATTCAAGAACCTGATTCAAGACAACAATATTGGTACATGGGAGAATGATAAGGATAAAGTGATTTGGATGCTGGTAGCTACTAAATCTTAACTTTTGGGCGCCATAAAACTTGAACTATTAGGTAACTCAAAGATCTCTAAGTTGAAATAAGGCACGGCAGCGATAATATGATCAAAGATATCGGCCATGATATACTCATAATTTTTCCAACGTTTATCGCTACTAAAGGCATAAATTTCGATAGGGATGCCTTGCGTCGTTGGTGCTAATTGTCGTACCATGATCGTCATCTCTTTATTGGTCCCGGAATGATTTTCGATATAGGTTTCTAAATACTTTCTAAACACCCCTATATTTGTGAGATTCTTACCGTTTAGCAACAAATCTTTGTTAATGGAATTCTTCGTGTTATAGACCTCAATATCAGATTGACGTGTTTTTAAATAAGTGGAAATGATATCTATTTTCTGCAGTCCATCCAGTTCTTTGTTCGTTAGATAATGAACACTATCCAACTTTATATTCAATGCTCTCTTAATGCGTCGACCACCTGAACTTTCCATGCCTCTCCAGTTCTTGAAGGAATCGGAAATCAAGGCATAGGTCGGAATGGTGGTGATGGTTTTGTCAAAGTTTTGGACCTTTACGGTCGATAGATTGATTTCGATAACATCGCCATCAGCGCCATATTTATCAAAGCTTATCCAGTCGCCAATTCGCACCATATCGTTAATAGATACTTGAATACTAGCAACAAACCCGAGAATCGTGTCTTTAAATATCAAGATTATGATGGCTGAAGCTGCTCCAATCGTAGTCAAGAATTGAATGAACTCTATGCCCGTTATAATTGCAAAAGCAGAGAGGATGCCTAATGCCCAAGCAAATATCATAAACACTTGAATGAAGCTGTCTATAGGCTTGTCCTTTAAGCGCGGTAGGGTCTTGAAAAAATCCTTTAGGGTATTTAAAAGACTCCTGACAATCCAAAGGATCAATAAAATGGCAAATACTTTTAACCCCTTTTCAAAGATGTTTTCAACATAGGGGAAGTCGACAAATATCGTTGGTGTAAACTCCAGTGCAATGATCAATGGAATAATATGGGCGATATTTCGTGGCATCTTGTTTTTTACCAGGATATCATCGAAGTTGGTCGCAGAGGTTTCTGCAAACTTCTTGAAGAGCCTGACGATTACTTTTTTAAGAATGGAATCAATCAAAAAAGCAATAATCAAGAAGCCTAGTAATAATGCTATCATATTCAATAACGCGGCGTTTGCATCGGTGATACCAACAGATACTAAATAATCGTACAATAGATGATCGATAGCCATAAAACAAGATCTTTTAATTCAGTGCAAAAGTACTCAAGGCCATATAGAAACGCTAGGGTTTTCGGATGTTTTATTTCATTCGGAATTCCGTGAATCTACATGTGCAAGTGATTGGCATTGCTTATAGATATAGAAAAGGACTTCCTGCAACTAATTCCGTACCTTGATAAAGTATCAATCCTCCACGCGTCGATTATGGCCAAGAAAAAAGTATTCATAAGTTATTCCAGAAAAGACCGCGAGTTTGTTGAAGGTCTCATAAGCTCTTTGGTTGAACATGACTTGGAAGTCTGGTTCGACAAGCACATGAAAAGTGGTGCCGACTGGGATGATGCCTTGGAAGAACAGATCATGAGCAATGATCATATGGTCATTGTCTTGTCTGAAACTTCTGCAGCCTCCGACAATGTGAAGAATGAAATGCGATTTGCCTTGGATCTCGGTAAACGGATTCATCCAATTCTATACAAACCCTGTTCCGTGCCACTGAGCATGCGACGCATGCACTATATTGATTTTACGACCATAGAGTATGATGATGCCGTTCAACTATTAGTGAATGACATTAATGGTGCGCCCATGAAGGAGGGAAGTGTGCATAAGACCTTCAACAAGAAAACACCTTGGAAACCGATCTTTATAGGAGCCCTTGCGGTGATAGCGATTGTTTTCGGTGTGTGGAAATTTTGGCCTACACCTGAAGAAGTTATAAAACCAATTGTAACTGAACTCGATGAGATTAAAGAATCTATTAAGATTGATACGGCAACCATTGTTGAACCTCCTTCAGTGGTCATTCCGCCTTGGGACACAAGAATTTACAAAAGTAACTACGACCGCTCAAATATTCCTGAAGACATGAGTGAAAATGACGTATGGAAGAAGATATCGAAAGATGAAGAGAATCTTTTTGAAGGCTTACTCTATTATTTCGAACGCTATGGCAATGAGAGTAATTACCGCGATATTGCTTTGGGACTAATTCTCAAGCAATTCGATAAGGAGGGCTATGCTATGTATGAAGAACCTTCAACTGGAGAAGGACCATTTTTCAAGCCCTATCTCTATTTGGATCTTGATGGTGAGAACTATCTTATAAAGGTCGAATTGATAGATCGACAACCAAAATCGGGAGATTTGGTCGTAGGTGTCAGAGACCGGGTTGCTCCAATTTATTCAGGAATTCTTGGTATTCATGATGAGATTTCAATGATCGGTAGTCTTGGGAAAGATCAAATGGCGTTTATAATGCCCGACGACGATATAGAAGATAAGGTGATAAAGGGTTTTGGTAATAATCTATATTTCAAAGTGAAGTATAGGGATTATGAATGATTTTCCACCTCATCCGTCATGTATTGGTTGGGCTGGGTCATTTTCTCTTAGTATCTTGTTCTTGATAAGATATGTATTATGAAAAAAAGTCTATTATTCGTCGTATTGATGTCATTTCTAGCCTGCAAGGAGGCTCCCGATAAAAATGTTTCTCTCGAATCACCTACGGCAAATACCGAGACCCATACAGTAAAGGCGCAAGGTGATTTTGCACATTCTGTGTATATTTGGTTACACAACCCGAATAGGACAGAGGATAGGATGGCTTTTGAATCATCTTTAATGCGTTTCATCAATGCTTCTGTCAATATACAGACCACGCATATTGGCGTTCCGGCAAATACGGATCGTGATGTTGTTGATAATAGTTATACTTATAGTTTACTGCTGACCTTTAAAGATAAGGCTGCTCAAGACCGATATCAGGAAGAACCAGTACATAAACAATTCATAGAGGAATCTTCAAAACTCTGGAAAAAAATCTTGATCTACGATAGTGAAAATATCTTCGATAAATAAGATAAATCAATTTTTTAAATGGTCTAAAGGACTGTTAAACCCATTGATTTTGTGGTATTTAGTTGGTATCTTAGTATCATGAAAAAGACACATACCATGAAGCTCACCATGTTGTTATTGGTAGTTGGTCTAAGCATGTGCTGCGTGAGTTGCAAATCTGCTGAGCCTACGACAGCAGCCAGTGATTCGGTTGAATTCAAAAAGCTACTAAAAGTTTTAGAGAGCCAATCCTATAGAATTGACATTGATGAAGTCATGCCCTTCAATACGGCGGCCACAACTAAAGTATTGAATACTCTTTTATTGCCAAACACAGGAAATAGTGCGGCAAGAATCGATGTGCGAGGCGCAGGGCATTATTTAGAAGTGCGAGGCGATCATATAAAAGCGAGTTTGCCGTACTTTGGTGAACAACGACAAGGTGGTGGTCAATATGGATCAACGAATAGTGGTATTGAAATCGATGGTGAGTCAAAAGATCATGAGTTATTACCAAATGAAGGAAAAAACCAGGTGGTGATCCAATTTACGGCCGACGATGGGAATCGTGGCGCTGAAAGCTATAATGTTATTATGACGAGTTTTCTAAATGGTCGGACGGATATCATTGTATCGTCATCTCATAGAACGAGCCTGCGGTATACGGGAACTCTGGGTGCCATAAAATAAACGTATTAGCTGTATCCCAGACTACGTGATTAGAAAATAGCATTAAATGCCTACAGCTGGTTTGATGCTCTTTTTTAGGTGATATCGTGCATCAATTATGTAATATTTCTGTAACTAAGGCTTTGGTTAACTGCTGCCCATTGGCTTTTTCTCTGAGACGTTCGTAGCTAAATCTAAAATCGCAACCTTGCTTATAATGACTACAGCCATAAGCCGTTTTTCCTTTGATGATTTCTCCTTTTTTACATTTTGGACAGCCGTTTTCAGGCGTTTTAGCAGCAGCTTTAGGTTCTAAGACAAGTTCAAAGGCAGTATCAAAGCGCAATAGGCCTTCCTTGGTTGTACCATTGATTTTAAAGCCTTTCAGATTTACCGTAGATCCTTTAGTTAAAAGGCGTAACCACTGATTCTCAGATATTGTTTTAGCACCATAGCTAAAAGGTAAAGTAAAGTCACAGGCCTTTCCATAAAGGGTGCACCCATATGCTTTTTTGCCTTTCACTAATTGCCCGTTTTCGCATTTCGGACATGTGGCACCAACAATACCTTTCGATGGGGCTGCTTTTTTAATTTTAGAGCTGGTTGCAGGTTTATTGTTAACAGCGGAAATTCGTGTTTGTACTGTTTCACTGCGCACTTCATACACCAGAGCATCGACCATACGTTTCATGCCATTTATAAACGCCGCAGCAGTAAACTCCCCTTTTTCAATATCTTTTAATTGCTTTTCCCAACTACCGGTAAGCTCAGCAGATGTTAAGAGTTTATTTTGTATGGTGTCAATAAGTTGAATACCGGTGATAGTTGGTAGAAGTTGCTTTTTGTTTCGCTTAATATACTTACGTCTAAAAAGGGTTTCAATAATATTTGCGCGTGTTGACGGACGACCAATGCCATTCTCTTTCATTATATCTCGTAGCTCGTCATCGTCTACTTGTTTGCCAGCTGTTTCCATAGCGCGTAGGAGCGAGGCTTCGGTGTGCTGATTCGGTGGTTTGGTTTGCTTTTCGTTAAACGATGGTTCGTGCGGTCCTTTTTCACCTTTCACAAAAGTGGGCAGTAAATTACCATCTTCCTTTTTTGCTGAATTACTGTTCGACCTCTCAAATACCACACGCCAGCCTTTCGATAAGATCTCTTTTCCAGTGGTTCTAAAATTCACATCAGTTGCTTTACCTATAACCGTGGTGTTCGATACTTTACAATCGTCATAAAAAGCAGCTATAAAACGCCTTGTAATCGCATCGTAAACCTGTTGCATATTTGGCTGTAAATGTATTTGAACGCCTGTGGGAATAATGGCATGGTGATCCGTTACTTTTTTATCATTGAATACTTTGGGTGACTTCTTAATTTTTTGATTCAATAAAGGTGTTGTTAAACTCGAGTAATCAGTTAGTTGACTTAAAATATTTTTAATCTTTGGATACACGTCATTTGGTAAAAACGTCGTATCGACTCTTGGATAAGAAATGGCCTTTTGTTCGTATAGTTTTTGAGCCGTTTTCAGGGTGTCGTCGGCAGACATACCGAACTTGGTATTGCAATACACTTGCAAGCCTGTAAGATCAAATAGTTTTGGTGCATATTCTGTACCTTTCTTTTTGGTAATAGATACAATTTCGAAGTCTGCGTCTTTTACTTTATTGGCCAATACTTCACCATCTGCCATTTTTAAAAAGCGTCCGTCTTCATAACTAAAAAGCGTATCTCGATAGAGGGTTTGTAATTCCCAGTAGGGTTGGGGCTTAAAGTTTTCAATGTCCTTAAACCGATTCACAAGCATTGCTAATGTAGGTGTTTGCACGCGTCCAACAGACAATACCTGCTTATAGCCGCCATGCTTCACCGTATATAATCGTGTGGCGTTGATGCCTAACAGCCAATCGCCAATTGAGCGTGAAAAGCCTGCGTAGTATAAATTATCATAATCAGACGCTGGTTTTAGGTTCTTAAAACCTTCTTTAATAGCTTCTGTGGTAAGTGAAGAAATCCAAAGGCGCTTTACAGGCCCTTTGTAATTGGCTTTACTGAGTACCCAACGCTGAATCAACTCTCCTTCTTGACCTGCATCACCACAATTAATGACGACCTCTGCTTTGTCGAATAAGCTTTTAACAATATTGAATTGCTTTTTGATCCCGTCATTATCAGATACCTTAACTTCAAATTTTTCAGGCAACATCGGGAGATTGTTTAAATCCCAGCTTTTCCAGTGTGGCTTATAATCCACAGGTTCTTTCAACGAGCAAAGATGTCCGAAGGTGTACGTAACCGCATAACCATTACCTTCATAGTATCCATCGCGCTTAGTATTAGCGCCTAAAACAGAGGCTATTTCGCGAGCGACACTTGGTTTTTCAGCAATGCAAACTTTCAAATCTGTGTGTTTTTTTACTGCTGTAAAATAAAGAAATTCACGGCGTATTCAACCGTATTACAAAGAGAAAATTCGAATAGTTATAACCTGAAGTCTAAATAGTCATTAGCCTATAGATCCTGTTATTTCGTTGAATTGGAAAAAGCTAATATTTATCATGTTTTAAGTCACAAATTACAAATAGCTTTATGGCTTTAAAGTTGATTTGCAACCATAACCCTATTAAACTCAGAACTATGAAGGTATTTGACAACAAACATATTAAAAATGTGGTTTTTGTTGGGGCTCACCGCGCCGGTAAAACGACACTTGCTGAGACCATGTTATTTGAAGCCGGTCTTATTAATAGAAGAGGCAGTGTAGAACAGAAAAATACGGTATCCGATTATCATGACATAGAGCATGAGCGTGGTGCTTCTGTTTTCGCCACCCCGTTGCATACTGAATGGCGCAACTATAAAATAAACATCATGGATACGCCGGGTCTAGATGACTTTATTGGTGAGATCATTTCATCTATACGGGTGGCAGATACCATCGTTACTGTCGTTAACGCAAAGCATGGTGTAGAGATAGGCACCGAAATTATATGGAACTATATTGATAAGTACCACAAACCAACCATTTTCGTGCTTAATAAAATTGATGATAAAAAAGCCGATTTTGAGTCGAGCTTTAAAAGTTTACAGCAATTAGTGGGCAATAACGCGATCGCTATCCAGTATCCCATAAAAATTGATGGTGCACAATGCATTGTAGACGTGTTGAAAATGATATGTTACAAGTTTGGTCCAGAAGGAGGGAAGCCCGAAAAAATAGCGATACCAGAAGATCAAATGGAACATGCTAACGCGCTTCACAATCAGCTTGTTGAAAAAGCAGCAGAAAATGATGAAGACCTCATGGAGTTGTATTTCGAAAAAGGCGAATTGAATGAAGACGAACTGCGCCGTGGGATCAAATTAGGGATGTTAAACCACGATCTGTTTCCGGTATTCTGTGTATCGGCCTTACACGATATGGGCTCCGGACGATTGATGGGGTTCATCGATAACGTAGCGCCATCTGCAGCAGACCTTAAACCAGAACAAAGTTTAGAAGGCACCCTCATTACACCAGAGGTGGGAGCGGAGACTACATTATTTGTTTTCAAGACATTGTATCAAGCCAATTTAGGGCAGTTGAGTTTCTTTAAGGTGATGTCGGGTGAAGTAAAAGTGAACGATAAGCTATACAACACGCGCACGGGTGAGATGGAGACGATCAACCAATTGTATATTATGGATGGCAAGGTCAAGCATCATGTGCAAAAATTAACCACAGGCGATATTGGTGCCACCAGTAAATTGAAGCATACGGAAACCAATGATACTTTGGGAAGCTCGGCCAATAGCCCAACTATTAAACCGATACAGTTTCCGCAGTCGCGTCTTGAAAGAGCTGTTTTTGCGGTACGTGCAAGTGATGAGGAAAAACTAAACGAAGCCTTAAAACGCATTCATAATCAGGATCTGACCATGGGTCTGCGTTACGACAATGAAACCCATGAAACCATTATTGGCTGTCAGGGGGAATTGCATCTGGCATCCATTACTTGGATCTTAGAACATGAATATCAGGTGGAAGCGCGCTTTGAATTTCCAAAGATATCCTATCGCGAAACCATACAGCGTAGCGCTACTGCTAACTACAGACATAAGAAGCAATCGGGAGGTTCTGGGCAATTTGGACAGGTACACTTAAAAATAGAGCCATGGTACGAAGGTATGGATGAGCCTGAAGGGTTCTCGTTACGTGGCAAAGAAGATATTGATTTGCCTTGGGGAGGTAAACTGGTTTTTTATAACTGTATTGTCGGCGGTGTGATCGATGCCCGTTTTTTACCATCGGTGATGAAAGGGATATTGGAAGTTATGGAAGAAGGCCCATTAACAAAGAGTTATGCACGCGATATACGAGTGATGGTATACGATGGCAAGATGCATGCGGTAGACTCGAATGACATTTCGTTTAAAATTGCCGGAGCCCATGCCTTTAAGGAAGCCTTTTTAAATGCGAATCCGAAATTAATAGAACCCATACATGAGGTGGTTGTAAAAGTTCCTGAACAAATGATCGGGAATGTCATGCCCGAATTACAATCGCGTCGCGCGATGATCCAGGGAATTAATATAGAAGACAATTACCAATTACTAAAAACGCTAATTCCGAAAGCGTCTTTGCGTGATTTCTCGAGTCAGTTGCGCTCATTAACACAAGGGCGTGCTAATTATACGTCGAAGTTTTACGGCTATGAACCCGTACCAAATAATATCCAGAAGGAATTAACGAAAACTAACGGACAGGAATCTTAGAACATAACTTCCATTATGGGCGCTATGTGCCATCGGTATTTAGAGTCTGGTTTTTGCCGGGGTTGTTTTGGGTCTATAATATTTCAGAAAAGCTAAAACGACTAAGGAGAGTGCGCCACATACGGCGAAACCCATGAACAAGGGCAGGGCGGTATCATCAATAAGGCGACCGATATAAATACTAATAGGCACCGACATCAGGGTAGACACTAGGCCTGTGATAGCGGCGGCGATACCTGCGATATGACCCACAGGCTGCATGGCGATGGCGCGGAGGTTTCCGAACATGAATCCCATAGCGAAAAACAGGACACCAAAAAAGGCTAAAAGCACAATGATGCTGGGGTTTTCGGTGTTATGGAAGCATATCACATAAATGATCGGGATTATAAAAAATGCCAGGAGGGACGTGTCAATGAGTTTTTTCATTCCGAAGCGAAGCACTAGGCTCGCATTTAATAGAATAGCACAGCCTATAGAAATTGCCAAGCCCGCAAAAATGTATGGGAAGGCATCTGCTAGACCGTACTGCACCTGAAAAATTTGTTGAGAGCTACTAAGGTACACTAGGAACGAGCCTGTTACGAAGCCTGTAATGATCGTATATCCAATTGTAGAGCGATGTTTGCTGAGTTCACGTAAACCGTCCCTAAATAAGGTCTTGGTCCAAGGCACGCGGTTGTGTTCTGTTAAGGTTTCGGGTTGTCTGCGCCAGAACCAAATGGAAATAATGATACTGATGCCCATTTGCACATAGAAAATGGCCTGCCAGTTAAAATGGTCTATGAGTATTTTTCCCATGACGGGGGCAATGATAGGCACTAAGAGGAAGACCACGGTTACAAACGACATAACACGCGCCATATAATTACCGCTATACATATCCCTGATAATGGCGATAGCGATGGTACGCGGTGCTGAGAGTCCGATACCTTGCAAAACGCGTCCTACGAGCATGACTTCGAGGCTTTCTGCAAAAACACACACCAGGCTCGCCGCCAAAAATACTGCGAAACCGGCGTACACGACGGGTTTTCTCCCTTTACTGTCTGAGACGGGTCCGAAAATAACAGGCCCAATACCAAGGCCCACAAATATCATAATGATAAGGAGCTGGTTATCGGAAACCTTAGACGTTCCCATGGCGTTACCAATAACGTCGAGTGCCGGCAGGATGGCGTCTATGGCGAGAGCAACGACCGACATAAGACATGCCATGAGTATGACGAATTCTGTTTGGGAGTTTTGTTTGGACGGGATTTGCATGGCTGCAAAAATACCGCTTTAAAAAAGGTGGACTAGGGTATATGGCTAAAAACTCTATTTGACATACTATTCGAGTGGAATTACCCTGAGGGTGATTATATTCGGATACAATTAGAAGGGAAAGGGATATAGGTTTGGAAATAGTCTATTTGACATACTATAAATCAACAAAAAGCCTTTTCCAATTAATGAAAAAGGCTCTTTGACTTGGTTTTAAACAATCGTCTACTGATGTAATACTCCGGTATCTGCTAGAGTTCCACCTAGATTAATTGGTTCTGTTGGCGGATCGCATAAAACGATTTCTAGATACTCAAAATTTTGCAATGGTTTAGGCCGTACAGAAAGCATTCTTTTACCTTCATTAATGGCTTGAGCCACTGTTGGTACTTGCAATAATTGCCGCAGAACGGCGCCTTCTGCGTGTTGAAGTCGGCAATCTAGGATCAAGGGGACGATTTTTTCTATTAACTTGGCCAGTTTCGAAGTGCTTCCTAGGGACAATATGTCCTCAGTTGTGCTGAAATCGGCATCTACTTGATCCGTTATCTTGACCTCCAATTGGGAATTATTCTCGTTATGTTCAAGATTAAAGGTAATGGTCAATTTAAGATCGATATCTGCATTAAAGAAGTTGTTGATGATCAATTCTAAAGGAATGTCGTACCCGATGGAATAATTGGTCCATGTAGATTCGAGTAGATCGTTGGTACGGAGTTTTATTTCCGCTTCCGAGCGGGCAATCTCTCGTACGCTGTCGGTCACGGCAAAGTCAATAAAGGAATTTGGGATTTCGACAGTGGTGCAATTATCAAGATTCACATGGAGTACCAAAGGCTCGCCAAGCGGACTCAAACTGGCGTTATTGCGACGTCCTTTAATATAGATGGCCGAAGTACTCAATGGAGCGACCTGTGTAGAGCCTTCTAAAGCGATATCAAAATTGAATGCACTATCAGGTCCGTAAAGGATAAATTTATAGTCGGCTACATTAATGTTGTTGTTTTTTGGAGTAATGGTCCAGCTAACAGTTACTTCTTCAAATGGTTCGACTTCAGAATCTGACAATTCGAAGGAAGTAAGTTCAAAATGGTTCTTGATGTCAAAATTTTCACCAGGCCATACAATGTCCAATCCAGGATCGAATAACCCTAAACCGCCATTATTTAAATGCGGAATACTTGCTTTCATAATTTGTAATAAAGGTTGTGTTATTTAAAAAATAAGGAGTGGAGAACGATTGTTCGTTTTATCTTAATAAGAACCATGTTTTAGTAAAGAGGAACGGGTACTAAAACCTAACAACACAAAATTATGGCGTTTATAAAAGTTACACAAGAGGAAAAAGACCCTTTTAATAGGGGAAAAATACTGATAATTAAGAAGTTAGGGCTTTATATATAGGAAAGAAGAGTGCTGTGCTTAAAATATTCTAATTGTCATACTATGAGAGGAGATCATCCATTGGAGGCTTGAGCGCGCATACACAATTAATGGAAGAATAGGTTAGTATGACGAAAAACTCTATTTGACATATTATTCAATCGTAATTATCCTGTGGATGATTACGATTGGATACTAAGGTTATCTAGAATAGGGTGTGTGGTTAAAAAGTCTATTTGACATAATATAAATTATAGAGCAGAAATGCTCTATAATCTGACGTTATATAAAATAGCTATAAGTTATTTCTAATTTAAGTGAATTCCTAGACTATACTCAGGTTACTCTCATAATCCATTCGTTGACTTAATACACGAAGGATGAATAATCCATCTGCTGTTAGAAGATAAAATATGGTGTGGGCTTCGTAAGTGAACCTTTTTAGGTTTTCAATAAATTCAGATGCATCTCTTCCTAAATTAGGATTTTCATCAAGCACTTGAAACACATTGTGCATTCCTAAGAAATACTTTTGTGCCTGTAGCAGTCCAAATTTGTATACCCCAAATTCGTACATCTCTGCTAAATCAATTTCGGATTTTCTGGAGAGTTTATAGACGCCCATCTTCTCGCATACGTGCTTCAACTTCTTTCATTATCTCTGGTAACGATTTAGTACCAACACCACTTTCGAGCCCTTCAACAAGTTTACTTTTTAAGGAATGAAATTTAGCATTGTTTGCTTGGTCTTGCCTAACAAGATTTCGTAAGTATTCACTATCATTAGTAAATTCTCCAGCTTCGATTTGTGCTTTAATCCACTTGTCCTGCTGTTCGGTAAAGGTTACAGTTTTACGTATTGTTGCCATAGTTTCCTGCTTAAATTATCATACTATTGGTGTAATATAGCGATTTTATTCAAGAAAACACCAATGTTTTACCCTTTATTTACAATAACCCATTCCACACACATTCCACTACTATCCTACGTCGCTTGGTAAAAAGCGTATTCCATTAACATCGTAGAAAAACATTTGTAAAGAAAAAAATAAAGAAAATTATTATCTAAACTTTCGCTTTTTCCAAAGCTCAAGTTACATAACGCAATAACATTATAGTACATTTTATAAATAGGTTTATCCTGTGGATGAAGCTATTTATAAACAGATGATGCGTTGATGAAATTATGATGTTTTACGTTAGTATTCATTTATAAAAGAAAATGATAGCTATAATGTAGTATTATGTAAAATATCCCAGAAGCATTCGTTTTCATAAGTTTAATTGGAACTTGGGTCATTAAACTATTAAGCGGTTTGCTTCGCAGCGTTTAAAAAACATTTGCATCTATAATTTGTTGTTATGTAAAATAGCCGCTACCAAGCGCTCTATTGCTTTTATAAAATCAAATTGCTTCACAGCCGCATTAACTCGTATTTTGCACACAATTATCCATCGCTTGCCAGCGCCAAAATAAAAGCCAACCTTTTTGCTCTAATTAAAAATCGCGTATTCGATAAAATGTACGTAATAAAAAATTTTATGCGATTCTCGTGGATTGCCACAAGAGTATAAAATTTAAGAAAAGTAAATTTCTATACACTTGTTATATGTAGAACTTCAATTAATCCCTACTAGCGCTTAAGTGCAAAGTGCCCTCTGATATTTTTACCAGAAAACAACTCAATGACATACCAATAGTCATTTACGGGTAATAGTTCTCCATTAAAAATTCCATTCCATTCATTAACAGAACTTTCTAGGTTTTTAAGTAACTTACCATAACGATCAAAAATGTAAATCGCTTTTATTACATTTTCTGGATCTTCAATTTGCCAAGCATCATGAAATCCATCATTATTTGGCGTAAAGAAACGAGGGATTCTAAATGCCTTATTTTCTGTAGTAAAACTTTCCTCCAGACACAGTATTGCTTGTCCTATTGCGTTATACGGAATGATTGTAACAAAAATCTCTGTACTAGTGGGTAGGTCAGTCGATAAACTAAAAGTCGTTACTGCTCCAACATCGTCATTATCCAAAATATCATTGGTTCCTGGTCCTGTTCCTATACTAAGAATATAACCGGTAGCATCAGCATTAGCATTCCAAGCGATAACCGTATTGACCATCACGTTTACAGCACCATTGATAGGATTGGTTAAACGTGCACATGTAGGCGGTTCTGTTGTAATCACCTCTTCTTCTGTAACAAAGCTTTCCTCTAGACAACCACTCCCCTGTTCTGTCGCATTATAAGGAATGATCGTTATAAATATCTGCGTATTGTAAGCAAAATCTGTTGTTGGATCATAAGTAGTTACATTTCCAACATCCAAAGCATTGGCGATATCCGTTCCTCCAGGGGTGGTGCCGATAGATAGTAAATAACCTGTAGCGCTGGCAATTGCATCCCATGATATATCCGTTGTCACTAATACATCTGTATCATTGTTTATAGGGGAGTTTAATGTTGTACACTCCAATGGCGTTGTTTCAGTAGTAAAACTCTCTTCTACGCAACAGGTGGCATTACCAGTATCACTATACGGAATGACTTTAACAAATATTTCGGTATTTGGAGGTAAGTCATTGGGGAGGTTGTAATCAGTTATGTTCCCTACATTTAACCTATTAGCAATATCTACTCCTCCTGAAGTTGTTCCTATAGAAATTAAATAATATGTCGCGCCTGTACTGGGTTGCCAAGAAATATTAGTATCTACAGCTACATTAATATCCGCATCTAAAGGCCCAGTAAGTGATGTACAGGCAAGTGTTTCAAAAGGTGTACAATTAGTGGTATTGATCTCTGCCACTGAATTGCATCCAGTAAGATTATTGTTAAGATTCACTATTCCGATAATCTGATTAGAGGTCAGAACATTACAAAGTGGGTCACAATCTGTTAGCATAGGATTGTCATGTATACTAACGGTTTCTACTCCTTCATAACCTGGTCTAGAAATCTCTGTTAGTGACTGAAATCCATTTAGAGTCGCCAAAGAGGCATTACTACGAATAGTAAAAAACTGACCTACACTCTCCAAGCTCTTTAAACCACTTAAATCAACTAATACTGGATTATCTTGGATCAAGAGATCATATTCAATTCTTGCTAGACTGCAGAATCCGCTGATGGATTCAAGATCTTGATTATTACTAATAACGAATCCTGATGTGGGATCAAAGCCGCCAATTAAGGCTATATTTTCAAAACCCGAAATATCAGTCATTCCTGTATTATAGAACTGTACAGACCAACCAATAGAGGTCAAATTATTGAAACTAGGTATGGAAGTGAGTTGCGGGCAATCATTAAAAGCCATGAATTCGCCAACGTTTTGTAGGTTACTAAATCCTGTTATGCTCTGCAATGAAGGATTGTTGCCAATCCAGAAATCAAAAAATACATCAGTAGCATTATTAAAACCATTGATAGTATTGAGGTTTGGGTTGTTGTTTATAAAAAAGAGCATACTCAAATGATCGAGTCCATTAAAGCCAGTTATAGTTTCCAACAGAGTGTTATCAGCGATATCTATCGTATTGTAAATAACCGATAGTGTATTGAAATTAGAAATAGTGGTGAGTTGCGTATTCCTTATAATTAATGCATCATCAATAGTTTGTAGGTAATCAAGGGCGCTTAGATCTGTAACTGCACCAGTAATGAATAATTCGCCATTAATGATGTCGCATGTGGGATAGGTAGCTATAAAATTATCGACATCTGCCTGAGTATTGAATGTAACATTCCCTGGAGGACACTGACCATAGATTAAGGTAGAGAATAACCAACAAAATAAAAGGGCTTTTTTCAATTTGATAGATAAGGATTTGACACCAAATATATAGTATTTTTATATTGCATACACTTGCCTGTCGGCAGGCAGGTATTTATTCATGGCTAGTTATTTAAGAACAAGGAATTCATGTATCTCTACCAAAGTTGGGGGTCGCTGTCATTAATAGTGTAAGGGGGAAATTGTAGAAGAAAAAAATAAAAAAAATAAGTTATTTCTCGCTATTTAAAATTTCTTTAACAGCCAGTTTATATTTTATAGGATTGGTTGCTTTTTTTATCTTTTTATAGGTTTTTTGTGGATTAGAAAAAGATCGCGAAAAATAGTCCCAAAAGCCTAACATTTTCATTTTTATTGGTGTTGGACCAGATAAAGCAGCGTCGTATTGTTGGTATATTTCGTTATGAAACCCTTCAAACAGGTCCCAACGGTTTTTGGGATATTCAGTCGTATTATTTTTTATCATACTAGGCAAAAACGGATCAGCAATTAAACCACGACCAATCATAAAATGGTCAATACTAGGGAAACGCTCTTGCATTTTTTTAAACTGGTCGACATTAGTAATATCGCCATTATAATATAGTTTGTGTTTTGCGACGTCTATACATTTTTGAAATGCCTCCAGATCTACGCCGCCTTTGTACAATTGTTTTCCAATACGTGCATGTATGGCAACGTTTTTTAGTGGGTATTTATCTAGAATAGGAAACGTGTGTAGTATTTCTTCACTGTTTTGATAACCCATTCTCATCTTCATAGAGACCAAAATATCAGTTTCGTTGTGTGCACGATGTAAAATGCTGTCTATTTTATTTGGATCAGAAATCAACCCTGAACCCATTCCACGATTTGTCACCATTGGGTATGGACAGCCTAAATTCCAATTGAGTTCTTTATAACCAAATTGTTGTACATATTTAGCAACAAATAAAAACTCATCGGCATCATTGGTAATTACTTGCGGTATAACTTCTAAGGTCGCATTGTTTTCTGGTAATAAATCGCGCTCGTACGAAGATTTTACTTTCAGTTTACCATTTAAACGAATATACGGCGCATAAAAAGTATCTATACCGCCAAAATATTTGTTTTGTGCATTCCTAAAACGAAAATCGGTAAAGCCTTGTAACGGCGAAGATAAAAGTGTAAAACTCATAGTGCATGCTTGGGGCAAATATAAGCGAATTGTATGTCGTTTTATTTTTCACTTTCAAATTAAGTTTGGATTTTTAGCCAGGTTGTGTGATTAAATTTTGAGCGGTAAACAAAGAGATATTTAGATATACTCCCAGTCCATATACTTACTACCGGCAGGTATTACCACTAATATACAGATGCGACAGAATCCGCAATCCTTTTTATAAATAAAAAGTGCACTAAAATTAGTGCACTTCTCAGGGGTTAATGAACGAAATTATCGCTCTGCTATTAATCAACCAATGGTTCAATTATATTTATGTTGATTCAAAACTGGTTTGATGCGAAAATTAAATACTTTTTTATGTTTTTATTTTATATTCAGATATTGTTTAGCATCTCTAATATTCAATTCTGTTTCTTCATTTCCACGACTATTTC
>RCNB010000110.1_pt1 | contig 82808 bp, 81 predicted proteins | sample 2041321 | NCBI WGS metagenome assembly RCNB01 (sample SAMN09708232, study PRJNA481090) | Marine sediment metagenome, whole genome shotgun sequencing project. | reverse complement strand
ATTAAATATTTTGAGTTTATTGGATTTGGACACCGGTATTTTTTTTATATAGAAATTCAAAGTTATGCATTTGTAATAAGAAGTCCACGTGCAGCAACATAGTCCAAAAGAAACTATAAACGTTCAAAATCATACTTTTAAATAGCAGCAACGCAAGATGAATAAAATAAAAATACTCTGGGTAGATGACGAGATAGATTTGTTAAAACCGCACATTCTTTTTTTAGAAGGTAAGGGCTACGAAGTACTTACCTCGCAAAGTGGACAAGAAGCCTTGAACGAACTAGAACAGACTCGAGTAGATATTGTTTTTTTGGATGAGAACATGCCCGGCATATCCGGTTTGGAAACCCTGAGCGAAATAAAAGTTATGGATGCTTCTATCCCTGTTGTTATGATTACCAAGAGTGAAGAAGAATTTATAATGGAGGAAGCGATTGGCTCCAAAATTGCGGATTACCTTATTAAACCTGTAAATCCTAATCAGATTTTACTGTCGTTAAAAAAGAACTTGGATCACTCTCGTTTGGTATCTGAAAAGACTACTAGCAACTATCAGCAAGAGTTCCGGAAAATTTCGATGGATTTGTCCATGGTAAATTCCTACGAAGAATGGATAGATTTATATAAAAAATTGATTTATTGGGAGTTGCAATTAGAACAAATAGAGGACAGTGGTATGTTTGAAATTTTGGAATCCCAAAAAGTGGAAGCCAATAACCAATTTGGGAAATTCGTAGATAAAAACTACCAAGACTGGTTTTTAGATGCCGATGCTCCTGTGCTATCTCATACCCTATTTAAAAAATGGATCGCTCCGGAAATTAAGGATTCGAAAACGCTTTTAGTAGTGGTAGACAACCTTAGGTATGATCAATGGTACGCTTTCGAGGATACCGTGAATACGTTTTACAAGAAACAAAAAGAGGAAAGTTACTTTAGTATTCTGCCCACTGCTACACAATACGCAAGGAACGCAATTTTCGCTGGGCTCACACCACTAGATATGGAGAAAAAATATCCTAAATGGTGGAAGAACGATACCGATGAAGGTGGCAAAAATCTCTTCGAGGATAAATTTTTAGGGGAACAACTAAAGCGCTTGGGTTTAGATTTAAAATGGGACTATCATAAAATAACTAGTTTAAAACAGGGCAAACACCTATCGCAAAACTTTAAAGCGCAAAAAGACAACGACCTCACCGTTATCGTCTATAATTTTGTGGATATGCTTTCCCATTCTAAGACAGAGATGGAAGTTATAAAAGAGCTAGCGTCTAATGACAAGGCTTACCGCTCATTAACCCAAAGCTGGTTTAAAAATTCTCCTTTACTAGAAATTATTCAGCAAGCACAGCACATGGGGATGAAACTTATTATTACTACCGATCACGGAACTATTAATGTAAAATCACCTTCCAAGGTAGTAGGAGATCGGGAAACCAGTGCTAATCTGCGGTACAAAACCGGAAGAAGCCTTACCTATAATGACACCGATGTATTAGCTGCAAAGAATCCAAAAAGTATCTTTTTACCAAGTATAAATATGAGTAGTTCCTATATTTTTGCTAAAAATGACATGTTTTTTGCTTATCCCAATAACTACAACCATTATGTAAGTTATTATAGGAACACCTACCAGCATGGGGGTTAGAGGAAATGATTATACCTTTTGTGGTTTTGGAACCTAAGTAAATTTACAAACCACATACTTTTTTTTTAAATATTAGAAATATATGCTCTTAGCTTTACAAATATTTAAGGCTGCCAGTTGCTTGTTTGTTATAGAACTAGGCTAGCAGGATTGGAATGCTTTTTCAAATGGAACAGACAACATATACAATAAAAGAACTTGAACAGGTAGCCCAGAAAATCATTTCTACGGTTTCTTCAAAATGTTTAGCATTTTACGCACCCATGGGTGCTGGAAAAACAACCTTAATCAAAGCTTTAGTTTCAGAATTAGGAAGTCTGGATGCCGTAAGTAGTCCCACATTCGGACTCGTAAACGAGTACCATGACCCCAATGGCAACGTATTGGCCTATCATTTTGATTTTTACAGGCTACAAGATGAAATGGAGGCTATGGATATAGGCTTGGAGGAGTATTTAGATTCCGATGCATGGATTTTTATGGAGTGGCCAGAAAAAATACCAAATTTAATTCCAACCAACGCAGCTATTATTCGTATTGAAGTATTAAGTCCTACGGAAAGAAGCATTTCATTTTAAACCAATTCAACTATTAAAGTTTAAATAGTCCTCTTAGCCTGTTTAAAATTATTTTCGGGAACGTTTCTACCTAGTTTTCTATTGCATTTTTTCGATGAAAAACCTGTTTTTCGTTAAAATGTATCTTTTAAACGTTAAAATGCACGTTTTATACGTTTAAAAACATGTTTGTTGTACTTTATTTCCTACATTTGAAAAAGAGAACAAGTAGTACTAACTAAAAAACCCCTTGAAAAATGAAAAAACAAAAGACTTTACTAGCTTCTTTGGCTTTAGGATTATTTTTATTTGCTCTAGCAGCGCCAATTATTTCTGTGGATAATCAGGAATTAGGTATTGATAAAAGAAAATTGACTAAAAGAATTTAGTATTTCATTATTAAAATACAGCGGGGAAGATGAAAATCTTCCCCTTTTTTTATACTTTTTTTTGCGATAAATCGTTAAGATTTCAGTGCGTAAAGTTGTAAAATGAAAAAGGGAGATAGAAAAAGAGCTAAAAATAAAATTATACTTGAGACTATCCTGGTATTTTTTATCGCGGTAGCTCCATTCTTATATAAAATTTATGATTATTTTCCTTTACACGAAGACGGGACGATTTCGTTTTTTGGAATAATCATTGGTACAAATGGATTCGAAGATGCAGCTACATTCATTTGGTTTCTTATGAGCAAAATAGTTCCACTTTACCTTTTACTCTTTTGGTTTCTAACCTCACGTGACTGGTGGTATCATATTATTTTGATTCCCATTGCTATGTACTCTTTTCAACTATTTGAAGTCATTTTTGATTCTGATCTCCAAATTGACACGGAAAACACACTATGGTTACTTCCTATATGTATGTTGGTAATTCCTTTTGTGTACTTTATAAGGGTAAAACTTTATGACAAACACGTTCATGGGATAGACTTGGAGGCTATAGATGCTGAGCTAGCGGCATTAAAATCCAAGGTAGAAATAAATCATGTGAGTGACATAGATGTTTTGGAAAAAGATACTGAAGATCTTAATCAAGAGTCGCTGGCAGAGGAGTTGGACAGAAAGTTATCTACACGAAATATAGAAGAGTCCGTAAAACAATTTCAGCAACGACTCCAGAATTTATTACATCTCAACAATAAATAGTTTTCTTTTTCCGTATCGGTTTTCAAGTGTATGGCATTTTGTCTAAAAATTGTACATTTGAGAGGTATACCTTTTTTTTGGTTTTAGTCCGTAGTTTTTATGAATCAACCCACATCACCCTTTAGTAAACAGCAATTGCTTCCGCAGGAAGAAACTTTGGAAATATTAAAGCAAAAGGGAGAACTTTTTATTGGCCTACCAAAAGAAAACCAATACCAAGAAAAACGTATTTGTTTAACACCAGATGCCGTAAATGCGATTACCGCCAATGGTCATCGCGTGCTTATTGAGTCGGGCGCAGGAAAAGGAGCTCATTTCTCTGATCTAGATTATACCAATGCCGGAGGAGAAATTACAAAGGATACAGCCAAAGTTTTTGGCTGTCCACTATTATTAAAGGTAGAACCTCCTACCCTAACGGAAATTGGGATGATCAACCCACAAACTACCGTTATTTCTGCCTTGCAGATTAAAACACAACAAAAGTCTTATTTTGAGGAATTGGCCCGTAAACGAATTACAGCCATTGCCTTTGAGTATATCCGGGATGAAGACGGCAAATTTCCTGCCGTGCGCTCCCTTAGCGAGATTGCAGGAATTTCCTCTGTACTTATCGCATCTGAGCTTATGGCAACCAGCAACAAAGGCAACGGACTTATGTTCGGCAATATAAGTGGGGTACCACCGGTAGAAGTCGTAATTATTGGCGCGGGCACCGTGGGCGAGTTTGCAGCTAGATCCGCTATTGGTCTTGGTGCTAACATTAAAATATTTGACAACTCTATTACCAAATTACGAAACATACAAACCAACCTTAAACAAACTGTCTACACTTCTACCCTGCAGCCTAAAAACTTGCTTAAAGCCCTAAAACGATGTGATGTGGCTATTGGAGCAACCCGTGGTAAGGATCGTTCTCCTGTGGTAGTCTCCAGCACCATGGTGGAACATATGAAAAAAGGAGCTGTTATAATAGATGTAAGCATTGATACCGGAGGTTGTTTTGAGACTTCTGAGCTTACCAGCCACACGAAACCTACGGTAGAAAAATACGGTGTTGTCCACTACGGAGTACCCAATATCCCCTCCAGATACCCAAAAACGGCAACGGTATCCATAAGTAATATATTTACACCCTATCTGTTGAAAATTGGAGAGGATGGCGGGTTAGAAAACTCCCTACGTTTTGACAAAGGCTTACGCAACGGACTCTACATGTACCACGGTATTCTCACAAATAAGTCGGTAGGAGAATGGTTTGATTTGCAGTACAGCGATATCAATTTTCTTATATTTTAGATTAGCTGTAAAGTTTCTTTTTGTATCCGTTGGAAAGCCATAATTTTACACGGGTTTAACAACAACAGTTCTACACTATGCCATTTATAAAACGATTGGGATTTTATTTGTTCGGAATGTCTATTGGCATTATCTTTTTGGCCTTTTTCTTCAAGAAAAAAACTGAAGATACTGGCGTATATTTTTGCTATTTCCCCAATTGCAGAACCTTAAAGGATATACGGTCCAAACCTATGGAATATTCCGATGCAGTACGTGATCAATTACAGAACAAACAACTGGATACTACAGATATTGTTAACCTGCTTACCGATGGTGATGTAGATTTTGGACGGAGTGATACTAAATCTGGCTCATGCAAAACCTATATTGTGGAAGGGTTGATAAAAGAACAGGAAATGATTGCTACTGTACGAAACTGCAATAAAAAGGCACTGCTAGAAAGTATTGTTCCTGTTACAAAATAAATCTCCCAGATTTGCCTTTACATAAATAGGGGGTAGTACTATATTTTTCTTCGTTTGCGTTCCTGTTTTAACAATGAAAGCTCTCGAGTTGTTTGCCCAGCTACCGAAGTATTTTCCTCCGCTCTTCTTATAAGGTATGGCATCACATCTTTTACAGGGCCAAAAGGTAAATATTTAGCAACATTATAACCCCGGTCTGCAAGATTAAAGGAAATATGATCACTCATTCCATATAGTTGTCCAAACCAAATACCTGGGTCATTTTTAGGGATATTTTTTTGCTCCATTAGCTGTAAAAGTTTGAAGCAACTTTCCTCGTTATGTGTGCCAGAAAAAATAGAAATAATATCCAAATTTTCTACCATATAAGCGATTGTATTGTCAAAATTGGTGTCCGTAGCCAATTTAGATTCGCAAATTGGCGAAGGATAGCCTTTTTCCTTAGCTCTTGCGTTCTCTTTTTCCATATAGGCACCACGTACTATCTTCATTCCAATCTTGAAGCCATCTTGCAGCCCTCTTTCTTGTAGCGCTTTTAAGTAGGCTAACCTGTCCCACCTGTATGTTTGCAGGGTATTAAAGACAACAGTTTTCTTCTTATTGTACTTTCGCATCATTTCTTCTGCCAAATCGTCCGCTGCATCCTGCATCCAACTCTCCTCACCATCAATCAATAGTGAAACATCAAGATCGTATGCTTTTTTACAGACTTTGTCATACCTGTTAACCACACGTTGCCATTCAGCTTTCTCATTTTCAGTAAGCGTTTTTTTCTCTCCAATCTTTTGGTACAATGCAAAACGTCCAAAACCTGTTGGTTTAAAAACAGCAAAGGGTATTGCCTCTTTTTCCTTTACAAAGTCCAATATCTTAAGGATAATTTTTGTGGCGTTATCAAAGGGATCTTCTTCTTGTTTTCCTTCCACGGAATAATCCAGTACGGAACATACTTTTTTCTCAAACAAGTTATCTACCACCGGCAAACAATCTTCTTCGCTTATACCTCCACAAAAATGATCAAACACCGTAGCGCGTATTAATCCCTCTACAGGAAGATGGGCCTTAAGTGCAAAATTGGTCATTAGCGTACCCATTTTCACCAAAGGTTCATTGGCTATCATCTTAAAAAGAAAATAGGCTCTTTCTAACTCAGAATCGGTCTTTAATGAAAAAGCCGTTGCTGTATCCTCAAAAATTCCATTCATAAATAGCAATATTTTAGCAAATCAAATATAATCACAGAATTTCTATTCTTTAGTTTAAAATAACCTTTATTTTGTACGATAAACCAGGGCTCCTTAGAGCTGTTAGATAATATAATTTTTTTTATGGAATCCATAGTTTCAGATGCTTACGCTGTGCACTTTAATGAAGTGGCTTATGAATCGTTAAATGCTTACCTATCCGAAGCCAATTATTCTATTGTTTTTATCATGGTAGACGAGAATACTCATGAACTTTGTCTACCGCAGTTCATGTCTCAAATCTCTGGGGAGTATCATTTTGAAATTATCGAAATAGTATCTGGCGAAATCAATAAAACCATAGAAACTTGTGTAGGCGTTTGGGAAGCACTTTCCGAACTGGGAGCAGACCGTAAAAGTCTAATCATTAATCTAGGTGGTGGTGTTTTAACAGATTTGGGAGGCTTTGTAGCTTCTACTTTTAAACGGGGTATCGATTTTATAAACGTACCCACTACCCTACTCTCTATGGTAGACGCTTCCGTAGGTGGTAAAACGGGTGTTGACTTAGGTACTTTAAAAAATCAAATCGGTGTCATTAATCAACCCGTAATGGTATTAGTAGTGCCTGCCTTTTTAAACACCTTGGAAGAGCGACAAGTAACCAGTGGTTTTGCAGAAATGTTGAAGCACGGCTTGATAAAAGATGAAAAATATTGGTCCGCATTAAAAACCATAACTTCTCTTGATACTATAAAACAACATATCCTTACATCCATAGAAATAAAAAACAAGGTGGTTTTACAAGATCCAACAGAACAAGGACTGCGTAAAATATTAAACTATGGTCACACCTTAGGGCACGCTGTAGAATCATACTTTTTGGAAAGTGAGGATAAGAAAACCTTATTACATGGAGAGGCTATAGGTATTGGAATGATTCTAGAGGGGTATTTGTCCCATGAGTTAACGGGTTTATCCCTTAACGATTTAGAGGACATTAAAACCACGTTCTTAAGCTATTATAAAAAAGTAGATTTTTCTCGGCAGGATATTTCGGCTATCGTGGAACTAATGAAATACGACAAGAAAAACTCCCATGGGAACATCAATTTTGTTTTACTACAACATATTGGAAAGGCTCAAATAGACCTTACTGCTCCCCCACATTTAATAGATAAAGCATTTGCTTACTACGCACAATAAAAACTTCATGTACTAAAAAGGGGTGTTTCACAACACTTTACGCTATTGGAAGTTAAAAACAACTAGTTTAGTTTTAAGGAATTACCAACCTAATTAAATACCAACTAGTTATGTTAAGACGTTTGATTGATTACAAAAAGTTAGATCATGAGTTAGCGAGTCTATTAATAACTACGTATCCTTATGGATATGGAGACGAAGACATCATTAATTTTAAAAACCAAAATGGGGATACGGTAGAGGCCGTAGCACTCAGAACCCCAGACACCCTTTATTTGGTAAAAATAAGCAAGAGCCTTTCTAATTTCATCGCTAATTTTGAAGAGAACATTGGAAAGGAGCTAGAGACCAAAACTCCGGAGGCTGTGATGGCAAGCGAAGATTTAGACCCTGAAATGGAAATGGGAATGGATCTTAGTCCCGAATTTGAAGATTTTTATGATCTAGATTAGATCAACTAGTTATTTGAACACATTAGCCTCCAAATAGGATACAGTTGTTGAATTAATTTTTGACTTTAAATCAAGCTTAATTTTTAGTTTACTCCTCTAAAAATTACGAAAAATTAATTTCGTACTTCCAATGAGCAAGTAAAATAGAACACCAAATTAGCGTGCCCAAAAAATTCTATGAATTAGTGGTAACGTTCTTCCAAAATTAAAGCATGATGCTTTAAGTGTCCACTAATTACAAAGCCTAAGGCGGCAACACTCCAAGGCATATCGCTAGCAGTTCCAATACGTGCTAATTTTTCCTTCCCCATAAACTTAAAAAGTTGAGTGGTGGCAGATCTAACCGCTAAAAACTCCTCTACAATATCTACATTGGTTCGTTTTTCACTTTCACATTCCCGCACAAAAGCATCATGGTCAAATCCAGGTAAGGATGTTTGGTCGTTTCTTGAAAAACGGAAGGCACGATACTGAAAAATACGCTCCGTATCAATAATATGAAGTAGCACTTCTGCAACGGTCCATTTGTTTGGCGCGTAACGGTATTCGAGCTTTTCCTTGGTTAATCCTAAAGCATAGGTTGTAAACCACTCTTTGGTTTTCGCAAGGGCTTCTGTGAGTTCCTCATCCTTTACCATGTTTAAATAAGTGGCGTAAAAATGATTGAATTCGTTTTCCTTAAGTTCCGATAATCTCATACTTCGTAAGTCATTTTAATACTAATAAAAAAAGCGCAACTGCTTTATAACAATTGAGCTTCTACCTTAGGATACATTTATTTTCTATAATTCGTTGAATATAGTATGCATCAAACGTTTTTTATCGTTGAAGCTTTCTTCTAAAGAAATCATTGTTTCTGTTCTGCTAATCCCTTCTATATCATCAATTTTAAAAATGATATTCTTTGCATGCGTTGTATCCTTTGCTCTAATTTTACAGAAAATATTAAATTTCCCTGTGGTAATATGAGCAATGGTAACGTTCGGAATTTGATTTAATCGCTCCAATACAAATTTAGTCTGATGGGTTTTTTCCAAAAATATACCTACATAAGCAATAAAGGCGTACCCAAGCTTAACATAGTCTAAGGTTAGCGAGGAACCTTTAATAATACCAGCTTCTTCCATTTTCTTTACACGGACATGCACAGTACCTGCAGAAATTAAAAGTTTTTTTGCGATATCCGTAAAGGGCGTCCTAGTATTGTCTATCAACATATCTAAAATCTGGTGGTCTATCTCGTCTAATTTAACTTTACCCATGGTTGCTTATTTTTTAGCAAAAATAAATAATTATAAAATTAAATGTAAAGAATCTATGTTTTTTTTAGCAAAAACGTAAGCTTAAGCTTAATTTGACGGAAATAAACGAATAAATTTTAGCTAAAAAGTGATAGAATCCCACGTTTTTCTAACCATTCTCTGTCCTCAAAATTGGAAGCATCCTTAATTTCATGGCCCAAAACAATTTCCGATGTTTGTATTTCAATTTTAGGTTTAAACTCTATAGTTTCTCCTACTAATATTTCTTTAAAGAGTATGCTAACTTTTGAGCCTTGTTCTAAGTTAAGATCCAGAACATGTGCATTGGTGATTAGTACATCACAAAATAATTTTTGGTTTTCTGGTATATCAAAATAATCGGTACTGGTGAACTTGTCTAGATCTTCCTGTCTAATTGTGTCTAATGCCTCCATCAGCGCCATATGTATATATTCTCTAGTTTTTTCCCTTTCATAATCTTTTGGGAAATGGCCGGCTTCAAATAAAATAGTTGGTGTTTGGAGCATTTGAAAAGCATCACCTACGCAGTTTTGGTTAAAGCTATCGTCATACCTACCTATTTGTCCCGGAATGTATGTTTGAAGTTTTTGGTTCATTGCGGCTATAACTTTCATACTCCCTAGTCGGGATTCGGAAATTGTACGTTCCTCGTCAAAAGCAGGTGCTAAAAACGAAATGGTAGCGGGCCTATTAATTTTCCTAACATTAAAAATAGTCCGTTGATCATGTAGGTTAAAACAATAATGCGGCTGAAAGTCATCATACAATTTTCTAAGAATTTTACTTTCTGGTTGCGACCGCTCTTGGGCGTCCCTATTCAAATCAATTTGGTTAGCATTTACACGTGTATATACTTCTGCGCCATCCGGATTTAAAATTGGAATTATACTAATGGCAAAACTTTTTAGTATATCTCTGGAATTTCCTAGCTCCAACATTAAGTACTTAATTAAATCCAAAACTGCCTTTGTAGTGGTAGATTCATTTCCATGCATCTGTGACCACATAAGAATACGCTTTGGTCCGGTGCCAATCTGCAGTCCGTAAATAGGTTTATCCAAAACGGATTCTCCTAAAACCTTGAGATTGAATGAGGAGTTTAACTGAAGAAGAAACTCTTCTATATGTTCGTTGGTGATATATCTACCTTGTAATTCTACTACCTTAAAATCTCCGTAACTTATTTCCTTAGACATGTACTATAATTTCTTGAACTACAAAAATACGACCGTTAAAAATTACATTTGTAAACAAAAATATACTATTTGTTAGCTATTTATATCCAGTAAGTGGAAGATGTATACTGCTGTTTAATATATATCGTAAATTATAAACAACTATTTTAAAATCAATTATTTAAACAACATTACATAAACTATTAGTCTATAAATATTTACATACAAAATGGAAATAGTAATCAGGATTCACGTAAATTATGTAGTTTTGTAAACACTATATGGATACTGAAAAAATTACGCATCGCATAGCGGAAATTATAAAGCATTATGAGCTATCTGCAGCTTCATTTGCAGACAGCATACACGTGCAGCGCTCTAGTATTTCGCATCTTCTTAAGGGGCGAAACAAGCCAAGCCTTGAGTTTGTAAGCAAGCTAGCTCAAACCTATCCTGAAGTTGATTTGTATTGGTTGTTGTACGGGAAAGGCAATTTTCCAACTACAACCAAAGAGCCCCAGAAAAAAGAAGCAACTACCAAAGTGACCGACAGAGTTGTTTCTAAAACAAAAGAAAAGCTGGTGGAGAAAGTAATGATATTCTACAAGGACGGTTCTTTTGCATCCTATAATCCGGAGCAATAGTCTTTTTCTTAAATTATTCTATCTAAAATATATAGGATGCTTCCTATTTTGAGTATTTTGCATTCATGATTAGAAATGTAGTTTTTACCATTTTACTTGTTGTTGGATTATCCTCCTGCTACCAGCCCGAACGCGATTGTAAAGCCTATGAAACGGGAACTTTTTCATTTAATTACGAAGTAGGTGACACGGTGAAAGTTGGGAAATTTGTACGAGGAAAAAAATATAGCGTAGATTACTACGAAGGAAAAATAGACAGTGCTTCAATTAGATGGTTTAATGACTGTGAATTTGTGCTTCAGGACATTCGTAGCAAAACTGCCATTCACTATAAGATTGTAAGTACAACTGATAGTTCCTATACCTTTCAATATAACAAAGCGGTTAAGGACCCTAATAAGGAGCTGGACGTAAGAACTGGCACCGCTTATAAAACTGACTAACCATGTTTGATATTTTTACGAGTCCAAATGCCTGGATGGCGCTGTTAACTCTCACTTTTTTAGAAATTTTTATTAGCATAGACAACATTACCTTTATTTCTTTCGCAGCCGACAAACTCGAAAAAGCCCAGCAAAAAAAAGCTATTTATAGTGGCTTAGTACTCGCTGCGGTGGTACGCATTCTACTACTTATTGGCATTACCTTATTACTTTCTATTAAAAAGCCATTTTGGGTTATAGATTTGGATTGGATTTCTGGTGGCGTTAGCGTGCAAAGCCTAATTCTATTTACTGGGGGATTATTTCTATTGTACAAAAGCACTAAAGAACTTAGAGAGAAAGTTGAAGATAGGCGACATGATGAGTATGAAGTAAAGCGGGAAAGGAGCACTAAATTCGCTAAGGCGATTGTTCAAATAGTAGTAATAAATATGGTATTTTCTTTGGATTCGGTGCTGGCAGCGGTTGGGATGACAAACAGCATATCCTCCGATCCTAATGATGCTTTAGTGGTAATGCTACTTGCTACCCTAATTTCCTTACTAGTTATGATACTTCTTGCAAGTACACTAAATAACCTTGTTGAAAAACACCCTTCTATTAAAGTTTTGGGTCTTTCTTTTTTAATGCTAATAGGCTTTGTTCTGATTGCTGATGCAGCACATGTATCACATGTAGTGCTTTTTAACGAGGAAGCTATAAACATACCCAAAGGATACCTTTACTTCGCTATTATTTTCTCTGTGCTTATTGCTTTTATTGAGCTTGTTAGAACGAAAGGAAGCACAGCTGACCTAGATGATTAGTACGTTGACGGTATTACTACCTATGCACCTCAAAACATCTTAGGGGCGCACTATAGTCAATGTTACGTGCGTATGCACTTAAATGCGAAAGGCAAGTTTACTATTCAATCTTCAAAGCCCTACCCTATTAAGAGAAGTCTCTATTGCATATTATTGGCAGCGCTAAAAAAATTGATTTCATTGCTTAATTGTCTATAAAACAAATACTCCATAACAGTACTGTAGCTGACGTGATTTTTTTGCCAAAAAAAACAAGTGCACTTTAAAATTTAAGAAGAAAGATTTATTTCGTGTATCTAAATGGGAGTTACACCCTCAATTTGGCCTGCTAAAAGCCACTTCAGGATTCTCGCTCTTTTGCTTTCTAAACAGTCGTTGTTGCTGTTTTACGGTCATGGTGCTGCCATCATGGCTCCATCCTGGAGGCCCAAAGATATACATTAACTTATCCCCTAGTTTATTGGTCTTCTTCATATCGGTCCAAATATCCTTGAACTCGTGGGTTAGAATTACAATAGGATTGTTTGAGCTCGGAGCATGAATTACGCCATATTTCACATCAATAGAATCATCCAACTCCAACCATGTTCCAAACATTCTATCAAAAATATTCAAGAATCCGCCGTGGTTTTTATCCAAGTACTCTACATTCTGCGCATGATGCACCTGATGCATGGTGTGCGTGTTCATGAATTTCTCAAAAATACCGAGCTTAGGAAGTAACACCGTATGCAGCTGAAACTGCCATAATGCCTCAATCCCTAAACAAAACACAACCATTTCTGGAGAAAAGCCAAGTGCAGGCATCCACATGTAGAAAAAAGGCTTATAAAGCAAGGTAAACCAGCCATTACGAACCGCAGTACCTAAATTAAAATTATCAGAAGAATGATGAACGATGTGCGCTGCCCATAATATACGTATCTCGTGGTTTGCCCTATGAAACCAGTAGTATGTGAAGTCATCTGCAAGTTGACATAACAACCAAATATACCATGCATAACCAAAAGATTCATAGCCCATTACATTGGTGCGAATACCATCAACAATGGGATTAAAAAGATCATATACAAATGAAAAAATAACTATAGCAGAAACAACTTTTAAAAGAGCGGCAAGTATTGCAGAACCCACACCCATAAAACCACTTGCAAAAAGATCTTTCCAATCGTACAAATCATGATGTTCATCATGGTTTTTACTATAGGTAAGTTCTAGGAGTATAAATATTATAAAACAAGGTGCGCCATACACCAGGGGGTTTGTCAAATCCATTTCTTCAAGTCAATTTTTGATAAAGATACCCAATAATGCAACCAAACAATAACTTGTTTAACCTTTGGCTTTTGAACCATAGCTATTATACCTATAGCCCTAAACAACCTATTCTTCTTTTGATTTTTTTAGAATCTGATTTTGCTCCGTCATCAATTTTTCCAAATTAGACAGTAGTTGTATTTGTTTTGGAGTTTCCACCTCTTTGTTTTCTGGGTCTTCTGCCTTATCCTTAAATCGATTGATAAATTTGAGAACTATAAATATGGTAAAAGCAACAATACCAAAATCTATTAATACTTCCATGAATTCACCGTAACCTATAGCAACTTCTTCAACTTGTTCCGATGCCGGCCTTAAAACCATTTTCTTATTTCCTAAATTCACATCATTGGTTAGCAGCGATAAGGGCGGCATCAAGATTTTTTTAACCAAAGTGTTCACCACATTATTAAAGGCCGTACCAATAATGATACCGATAGCCATATCAATCATGTTGCCCTTTACTGCAAAATTTTTAAACTCTGTGAAAAGACTTTTCATTTAGATAGTTTAGAACAACGTTATTTGACCTTCGTCTTCATCCTCGTTTTCCTCTTTTGAGTCGGAGGTATTCTTTGATTTGATATTGGTTGATTTCGAAGTATCCTTATCACCTGACACATCTTCCTCATCAACTACTTCCATTTCACTTGCGTCCTCCGTTTTAGGCTCCTCAAAGGGAAGTGGCTCTAATGCATTAATATTCTTTACCTTTTCCGTTGTCAGTTGATTACCTAAAGCTTTCATTCCTTTAATCGATATAAATTCTTCAATATCAATAGATTGATTTTCTTTAAGTTCTTTTCCTCGCGCCTTAGTAAATTCAATTTCTATAGCGGGTCGCCAATCGGTAGAAACAAGTTCTAAATATGATTTAGGATGTTCAGAGATAAAAATATCTTCCCTATTTTCATTTTCAATCAGGAAACGTTTTACATAAAAGCGCTCTTTATCAGCCTCCCAGTAAATGACCGAAATGGGCTTATTTGGATTCCATTTCTCCAGTACAATCATATCATCATCAAAGTGAGATGTAAGTACTGGTAAAAAAGTTTTTGCAGTTCCTTTTTGAGTGATGACAAGTAAAAGATCCTCTCCTCTAAACTCGCCTATAAGTTCTCCTCTACCGTCTACATTTAAACGCCTTACTACATCGTCAAACCAAATTTTCCTAGGTTTTAATGTAGAAACCCCTTTTTCCTTAAGTTCTATACGCTTCACGGTGTATTTAGTAACAATATTGCCTTTAGAAACGCGTCCTTTTATTCTAACATCAGCAAAGTCAATATCCCATTTTAACTTTTTAATACTGCCTGCCTGCCTAAGGTTTATAGTAACCACTTCTGCCTCCCCGTTCGAATTTGCTGAAAAATAGGACACGGTGGAATTGGGACTCCCTGCAGTAAGGTCATACGGCTTATCTCTAGTAACCGAAGTCACATTAAATCGCTTAACGTAGGTAGCACCTCCTTTACCGTCTTTGTAAATTATATTATACGTGGTACGTTTATCTTTTTTCTTAAAAATAGCTACATGGATAATATTCTTACCAATGAAGACCTTTGTACCCACCTTAACTACTTGCATTTTACCTTCTTTGGTAAAAACAATAATATCATCAATATCACTGCAATCGGTTACATATTCGTCTCGTTTCAGGGAAGTTCCTACAAAACCTTCCTCACGATTCACATACAACTTGGTATTTCTGATTACTACTTTGGTAGCTTCTATATCATCAAAGACCCGAATCTCCGATTTACGCCCTCGATCTTTACCGTAAGTAGCTTTGAGGTTTTTAAAATAAGCTATAGCAAAATCTATAAGATTAGCCAAGTGATGCTTTACTTGTGCAATTTTCTCCTCTAAGGTATCTAAGTGTTGTTGGGCTTTGCCTAGGTCGAACTTAGAAATACGTTTAATTCTAATTTCTGTAAGCCTAACAATATCATCCTCTGTAACAGCACGGCGTAAATGCGTAGTAAATGGCTTTAACCCTTTGTCTATAGCTTTTATAACACCTTCCCACGTCTCTTCCTCTTCAATATCCCGATAAATTCTGTTCTCTATGAAGATACGCTCCAAAGAAGCAAAATGCCACTGCTCCTCCAATTCCGACAATTGCAGTTCTAGTTCTAGACGCAACAACTCTAAGGTGGCATCAGTAGAACATTTGAGCATTTCTGTCACCCCAATAAACAAAGGTTTATTATCCTCTATAATACACCCTAACGGAGAAATAGAAGATTCACAGGCCGTAAAGGCATACAACGCATCAATTGTTTTATCAGGAGATATTCCCGATGGGAGGTGTACCAATATCTCAACGTCTGCTGCTGTATTATCTTCTATCTTCTTTACTTTTATTTTACCTTTATCGTTTGCTTTTAGAATAGAATCTATTAAAGAAGAAGTATTAGTACCGTAAGGTATTTCGTTGATTACCAGCGTATTTTTATCGTGTTGTGCTATTTTTGCTCTCACACGTATCTTCCCGCCTCTAAGTCCGTCGTTATAGTTGCTAATATCAATTATACCCGAGGTGGGGAAATCTGGAAATATAGTAAAACGCTGCCCTTTTAAGTGTTTGATAGAGGCGTCTATTAACTCGATAAAATTATGAGGGAGAACTTTGGTAGACAAACCAACAGCTATACCCTCTGCCCCTTGCGCTAACAACAATGGAAATTTTACAGGAAGATTTACGGGTTCTTTTTTTCGCCCATCATAAGATTGCTGCCACTCGGTTATTTTTGGACTAAAAACAACTTCTAGCGCAAATTTGGATAGTCGCGCCTCTATGTACCTGGATGCAGCTGCGCGATCTCCAGTTAAAATATTACCCCAGTTTCCCTGTGTGTCTATTAATAGGTCTTTTTGACCTATTTGTACCATGGCATCTGCAATACTAGCATCGCCGTGGGGATGGTATTGCATAGTATGACCCACAACGTTGGCCACCTTATTATAGCGACCATCGTCCAATTCTTTGAGGGAGTGCATGATTCTGCGTTGCACTGGTTTAAAACCATCTTCTATAGCAGGTACTGCTCGTTCTAGAATTACATAAGACGCGTAATCTAAAAACCAGTCTTTATACATTCCTGAAACCCTTGTAAGGGCATCAGTTGTTTCCGGGGTGGTGTTTTCTCCCGCTGATGGATTATTGTTTTGTTCCTCGTTCAATTCTTCATTCTCTTCCATTACAAAGGAATCGTATTTGCTTGATTATAATTGTTTTTCCTTGATTAAGTCAACTTCTACTTTAAGATTTTTTATAATAAATTCTTGTCTGTCTGGCGTATTTTTTCCCATGTAAAAACTCAGCAAATCCTCTATAGACATTGCCTTGTCCAACATCACAGGCTCCAAGCGGATATCATCACCGATAAAATGTTGAAATTCGTCTGGTGATATTTCTCCTAATCCTTTGAAACGCGTAATTTCTGGCTTTCCAGATAGTTTGTTTAAGGCATGCTGACGCTCCTCATCACTATAGCAGTAGATAGTTTCCTTTTTATTTCGAACCCTAAATAATGGGGTCTGTAAAATATATAAATGATTTTCTTTTATTAATTCTGGAAAGAACTGTAAAAAGAAAGTAATTAATAGCAATCGTATGTGCATACCATCTACATCAGCATCCGTTGCGATAACAATATTATTGTAGCGCAAATGCTCAATAGATTCCTCGATATTCAAAGCTGCTTGAAGTAGGTTGAATTCCTCATTCTCATAGACTATCTTTTTAGACAATCCGTACGAGTTTAAAGGTTTGCCTTTTAAGCTGAATACCGCCTGAGTATTCACATTTCGTGACTTCGTAATAGAACCAGAAGCGGAATCACCCTCTGTAATAAACAAAGTGCTGTCTAAGCGATTGTCCTTTTTCAAATCGCCCAAATGAACTCTACAATCCCGTAATTTTTTATTATGAAGATTTGATTTTTTTGCTCGATCCTTGGCAAGTTTTCGTATACCTGATAGTTCCTTACGCTCCTTCTCTGCCATGATAATCTTGCGTTGCAATTTATCAGTAGTTTCAGGATTTTTATGCAAGAAATTATCTAAGTATTTCCCAATGAAATCATTGATATAACTTCTAACCGTGGGAAATTCTCCTCCCATTTCTGTAGAACCAAGTTTTGTTTTTGTCTGACTTTCAAAAATAGGTTCAGTTACTTTTATAGCAATAGCGGAAATGATACTTTTACGAATATCCGAAGCATCATATGTCTTACCAAAATAATCTCTAATAGTTTTTACGATAGCCTCTCTAAACGCAGCCTGATGTGTTCCGCCTTGCGTGGTATGCTGTCCGTTAACAAAAGAGTGGTATTCCTCGCTATACTGCGTTCTACTATGTGTGATGGCTACTTCTATATCTTCTCCTTTTAGGTGGATTACAGGATAAAGCATATCATCCACATTATTATTATCCTCTAGAAGATCCTTAAGTCCATTCTCAGAATAAAACTTTTCTCCATTAAAAACAATAGTCAACCCAGGATTTAGATATACGTAATTCTTGAGCATCCGCTCAACATACTCATTGCGGTACTTATAATTTTTAAAAATAGTTTCATCGGGAACAAAAGTTACTTTGGTGCCTTTTCGCTTCGCAGACTCTAAGGGTCCTTCTTCATTTTCTAAATTACCACAACTAAACTGCGCTGTTTTAACCTGATTATCTCTAGAGGATTGAACTTCAAAAAAACTTGATAATGCGTTGACCGCTTTGGTACCTACCCCATTTAATCCTACCGACTTTTTAAATGCCCTACTGTCGTACTTGCCACCAGTGTTCATTTTAGATACTACATCTACCACTTTACCTAGTGGAATACCTCTACCATAATCGCGAACCTTAACTGTTTTGTCCTTGATAACAATATCAATAGTTTTCCCGGAACCCATTACAAACTCATCGATACAATTATCAATGACTTCTTTTAACAAAATATAGATGCCATCGTCAGCAGAAGAGCCGTCTCCCAATTTACCAATGTACATACCAGGCCGCAATCGAATATGTTCCTTCCAATCAAGGGAACGAATATTGTCTTCTGTATACTTGGTATTTTGGGACATTTAACTAAAAATTATGAAAGTGTTGCTAAAGATAGCACGACTATCAAAAAGATAAAACCCTTATCAACTAAAGTAATTAACAATAGAACCAACTGTTTTGTTGATATCAATGAGAATGGCTAGGCACTAAAAACGAGCTAGTAACTACTCCCAAAAATAAAAATTGAAAGGATTATGAAGAAATGAACAAGACTAGTCTTGGTGCGCTATACATTAAATCTAAAGTGCATGACATCGCCATCCTTAACAATGTACTCCTTCCCCTCTACCTTCATTTTTCCCGCTTCTTTCACTTTGCTTTCACTGCCGAAAGTCACATAATCATCATAGGCAATAACCTCTGCACGGATAAATCCTTTCTCAAAATCGGTATGAATAACACCCGCTGCTTGTGGGGCAGTTGCACCAATTGGAATCGTCCAAGCGCGGACTTCCTTAACACCAGCCGTAAAATAAGTTTCCAGATTCAATAGTTTATAAGCACCACGAATTAATTTACCAGAGCCTGGTTCGTCTAAGCCTAGGTCCTCTAAGAACATTTGGCGTTCTTCATAGGTTTCTAACTCAGTAATATCGGCCTCAGTACCAACGGCAAGCACTACTACCTCTGCATTTTCTCCCTTAACAGCTTCTTTAACTTTATCAACATATGCATTTCCCTTCACAGCAGCATCCTCATCAACATTACATACATACATCACTGGTTTATCTGTTATAAACTGCAATGGTGTTACAAACTCTATTCTATTCTCTTCCGTAATTTCTAGTGCCCTCACGGATTTACCCTCCTCTAAACCTGATTTAATAGCAAGTAAAACTGCTTCTTCTTTCTGAGCATCTTTATTACCTGTCTTTGCGGCTCTTTTTACTTTATCTAATTTTTTCTCAACCGTTTCCAAATCCTTCAGTTGTAATTCCATATCAATGGTCTCCTTATCCCGAATTGGATTTACATTACCGTCTACGTGTATAATGTTATCATCATCAAAACATCGAAGTACATGCAGAATAGCATCGGTTTCCCGAATGTTCCCTAAAAACTGATTCCCCAAACCTTCACCTTTACTTGCTCCTTTAACCAATCCGGCTATATCCACTATCTCAACAGTAGCAGGTAGCACACGTTCAGGATTCACTAAAGTCTCTAATTTTTGCAAACGAGAATCAGGCACATTTACAACACCAATATTTGGCTCAATGGTACAAAATGGGAAATTTGCACTTTGGGCTTTTGCATTGGATAAACAATTGAAAAGGGTTGATTTTCCTACATTTGGCAATCCTACAATACCTGCTTTCATGGGTGTGATTTTTTAAACGATGCAAAGATAGTTTTTACTACAAGAAATGCTACGTTAATATTCGGTAATTACATCCTTAATTTTTTCGATTCCAAATTGAATAATTAGCAATAAAATATCTTATACAATATATATTTTACAATAATACTTGCTTTTTATTAATAATTATTTAATACTTTACACTGCTTGCTTATACCAACATATGGATGTAACCTCAGACGAATCGCTGTGGTATTTTTTTAAAAAGGGCGATATTAACGCTTTTAAATCGCTATTTAAAATATACTATCCCTTATTATATGCCTACGGTGTAAAGCTGACTAATGCTCCAGATTTAACGGAAGATTGTTTACAAAATTTATTCGTTTATCTATTTGAAAACAGAGCAAATCTTGGCCATATACGGAATTTGAAGGCCTATTTCTTCATATCTTTTAAGCGGAGACTACTTAAACAAGTGAAGAAACAATATGTCAGGACAAGTATATCAGAATTTAACTCGTTTGAACAAGAAATAGCCTTTTCGCCTCAAGAAGTAGCCGTAAAACAAGAAGTGCAATTTCTATGTACCCAAACACTTCACCAACTACTCAATGAACTTCCACCCCGAGAGAAAGAAGTAATTTATTTAAAGTATTACTGCGGCTTAAATACCAACGAGATTTCCGAAATAATGGCTATTAAGTCTCAAAGTGTTTTAAACATTCTTCAAAAAGCAATGACAAAACTTCGAAAACAGTCTGAAAATCAACTCATTGCAGAAATCTTAAAAAAATCTTAAAAAAGTAGGGTATAAAGTTTATGCGTAAGGCTCTTTATAGTGGAACACCTTACGCATGAAAGAAGAAAATACATTTTTACACAGATTATTAGACGACCCATCTTTTGTTAATTGGACAAAGAATACCAATAAAAACGATATAGAATATTGGAATTCTTGGATCAGAGACAACCCATCTCACATAAATACCTTAGAAACTGCTAAAGCAATTATTTTAGGAATAAATTTTGAAAAAAAACTACCAAACGAGCAAAAGGTAGATGAAGCCTTAGCTCAAGTATTACCTAGGTTAACTGGTAAAACCTCTGAGATTAAAAACATTAGAAACAGGCATAAGACCAGAACCATTATGTCTTTGGCCGCTGCAGCGGTTGTTTTATTCTTAATGACATGGTCTGGATTTCAACTTTACGAAAAATCTACTCACACCATCCATAAAACAAACTTTGGAGAAATAATTGATTTAAAGTTACCTGATGGAACCTCTGTTGTCTTAAACGGAAATTCTGAAATTAAGTACAACAACGAAAATCCAAGAAACATCTTTCTGAAAGGAGAGGCTTATTTCAAAGTAAAATCCATTCCGTCTACCCATGCGAAATTCTGGGTACATACCAATGATTTAAAAGTTGAAGTCTTAGGAACTGAATTTCTTGTTAATTCTAGAAAAAAGAAAACAAATGTAGTTCTGGACGAAGGCTCCATACATCTTGAATTTGATAACGGTGAGGTAAAAAAGATGGTGCCTGGAGAATTGGTTACGTTTTCCAAGGAGTCTAAAACCGTAGAACACAAAAAAGTATCCACATCCACTCCTTATGCGCTTTGGAGAAACGGCACCTATACATTTAATGAAATATCATTAAAAGAAGTGATGTTGAATATTGAATATACATATGGTGTAAAAGTGAAATATGAAAATCTAGAATTACAGAATCTTTTAATCACCGGAGGGGTTCCAAATCAAAATTTAAAAATATGCATCGCCGCCATTGAATTGGCAACTAATACACGAATCATTCACAAAGACAACACGTTACTAATTCAAAAGAATTTGAACAATTAACTTAAACTTTATACCATGAGAACAAAAAATCGAATTAAAACGCTGCTTGCAGTACTGCTTTTTATAAGCAGTATGGGCATGCAGGCTTCCGAAAAGTTGGAAAAAGTAGTCACTCTTAGTGAGTTTCTAAACGACATCAGCGCAAAACATGAAGTATTCTTTACGTACAACCCGAAACTTGTAGAGTCTACTAGTTTAAATCCAGCTGATTACGAATATCCTGCGTTAGATAAAATAATAAACAAGCTAGAACGAAAAACTAGTTTTGATTTTGAATATCTAGGGAATAAATATTATGTAGTACATCATAAAAGAAACGCCAGAGTTAAACTTGCAAAAATAAATACTACTTCCCCTGTACTGCCGGTACTTTTAAAAACAGAAATCAGTCAACAAACAATTACTGGTAAAGTTTTGGATGAAGATGGAGTCCCACTACCTGGCGCCTCAGTCGTTATTAAAGGAACTACGGTAGGAACCACCACAGATTTTGATGGTAATTTTGAACTTGAGGCAAACATGGGAAGTACTATTGTAGTTTCCTATATAGGATTTAACGCTAAGGAAATTGTAGTAAATAATACCAACATGGTAATTACCCTGTTATCTGGTTTGGAATTGACCGAGGCGATAGTCATTGGTTCACGAAATCCAAATAGAACAGCAACTGAAAGCGCTGTTCCTGTAGATGTAATAGACATTAAGGAATTGAATAGTGTTGCACCGCAGGTGAACTTAAATCAAATATTAAATTTTGTAGCTCCATCATTCACCTCCAATACACAGACTATTTCTGATGGTACGGACCACATTGATCCCGCTTCGTTAAGAGGATTAGGCCCAGATCAAGTTTTGGTATTGATTAATGGTAAGAGAAGACATACTTCTGCTTTAGTTAATGTTAATGGAACCTTTGGTAGAGGAAGTGTAGGAACAGATTTAAATGCAATACCAGCCGCGGCAATAAAAAGAATAGAGGTTCTTAGAGATGGTGCCGCAGCACAATATGGATCTGATGCAATTGCTGGAGTTATAAATATTGTTTTGAACACAGCTGTAAACGAGTTAACTGCTACAGTAACAACTGGAGCTAATTTTTCAAAAAACGCAAATGAACAAACAGGTGGTTCTGATGGAGAGACAACAAACATAGCTGCAAGTTATGGCCTACCACTTGGAGATAAAGGAGGTTATTTAACGTTCTCCGGAGACTTTGATGTACGACAAGATTATAGTCGTATGAAAGCATGGGAAGGGAATGTTTTTAATGACTACAATACCGTTGAACGTTTTGCTAGTCAAGATGGCTATAATTTAGCCAACCTTTTGGATGATGATGTTGCCGATGTTATACAATACGCAAACCAGGCAAACATTGATTTAAATGGAGCAACGACCAAGGAGGAACTCCAACCAATTCTATCCGCAGATAATACTGACGCAGAACTTGCAGCAAGAGGGCAGCAAAGAAGTGATTATAATATGCGCGTTGGGCAGTCTGCTTTAAGAGGAGGAAGATTCTTTGCTAATTTTGCTTTGCCTTTAGATGATAATGGCACAGAGTTATATTCCTTTGCTGGTATCAGTTCCAGAATAGGTAACTCTGCCGGATTTTATAGACTTCCAAACCAAAGCAGGACATACACCCCTGCCTATATAAATGGATTTTTACCAGAAATAAATTCAGCTATAAGTGATCAATCATTTTCAGCAGGAATAAAAGGAATGATTGGTGATTGGAATGTAGATTTCAGTAATACATATGGTAGAAACTCTTTTCTGTATACCATAGGAAATACCTTCAACGCATCCTTACAAAGCTCCTCTCCGACAACTTTTGACGCAGGTGGATTTTCGTTTTCCCAAAACACAACGAATTTAGATGTCAGTCAATTTTATGATGATATATTTTCAGGGTTGAATGTAGCTTTTGGAACAGAATTTCGGGTAGAAAATTACGAGATTAGATCTGGTGAAGAAGCTTCCTATTCTCAATACACCGCTGATGGACAAGTTATTACGACGGCCTCGCAACAGCCATCAGAAGATTTCTTTGGAAACTCTAGACCAGGTGGGTCACAAGTTTTTCCAGGTTTTAGTCCTGACAACGAGCTTTCTAGAGGAAGAAGTAGTGTAGCTGGATATGTTGATATTGAAGCTGATTTTTCTGAAAGATTCCTTGCAAGTTTTGCAACAAGATTCGAAAACTACAGTGATTTTGGTTCAACAATTAACTTTAAGATAGCGTCCAGATATAAACTTACAGATAACATGAATATCCGTGGTGCTGTAAATACAGGGTTTAGAGCTCCTTCTCTGCATCAAATTAATTTTAATTCAACATCTACAATTTTTGATCAGAATGGCAATCCTCAAGAAGTGGGAACATTTGCCAATGATAGTAGAGCGGCCCAACTATTAGGGATTCCACAATTAAAAGAGGAAACATCTAGCAGCGTTAGTATAGGGCTTACGGCAAAATTACCAGATGCCAATGTTACAGTGACGGTTGATGGCTATTTTGTAAGAATCAATGACAGGGTGGTATACACAGGTCAGTTTGCAGGACCTGGGACTGGCACCGAGCTTGACAACCTTTTAGCACAGGCAAATGCTACAGCCGCTTCATTTTTTGCCAATGCTATCGATACGGAGTCGAAAGGAGTAGATGTTGTAATTACCCACAAGATTCAATTGGGAGATAATTGGAATTTAAAAAATGACTTGGCAGGTACTTTCTCCAATACCAGACAGGTAGGTGATATTAATGCGTCGCAAGTTTTAGAAGATGCGGGTCTAGTAGACACTTATTTCCCGGAAGATAGCAGAGTTTACCTAGAGGAAGCGGTGCCAAGAACTAAAGTTAATTTATCCAATAGTTTAACTTCAGATAAGTTCATCATTTTCTTAAGAAATGTGTATTTCGGGGAAGTTACTGAAGCAACAACCAATATAGACAGACAACAGATATTTAGCTCAAAGATAGTTACTGACTTATCCTTAGGATATAAGGCTACGCCATCACTTACATTTACGGTTGGCGCCAACAATTTGTTCGATATTTACCCAGACAGGGCTGCTCAAACTTTTGCAGACGGAGGAAATAATAGAAGTTCTGGACGCTTTGATTGGTCTAGAAGAGCTCAACAGTTCGGAATCGGTGGTCGCTTCTTATTTGCGAGAGTTAGTCTTACGCTTAAATAGGAGTTCTATTTAATTTTAAAAATTCTAGCTGATACTAAAAGAGCTGCCAATACTATTGGCAGCTCTTTTTATTTAAACCCGATATAATTTTATTCCTCAGGATGCATAAAAGCTTGCTTACCTAAAAGCACTTCATCTGTCTCTACATGGTTATCATCAGGAACGCAACAGTCTACTGGACAAACAGCAGCACATTGCGGTTCTTCATGGAAACCCATACACTCCGTACACTTATCCGGGGATATATAATACACTTCATCACTAATAGGTTCTTGGACATTATCAGCATTTACAGCTTTCCCATCTGGCAATATCACATCGCCTTTTAATGATGTTCCGTCGCTATATCGCCACTCGTCTGCTCCCTCATAAATTGCTGTATTTGGACATTCTGGTTCGCAGGCACCACAATTTATACACTCATCTGTTATTATAATAGCCATAATTTTCTCTTTAGCAAGTTTGGATAAAAAATCTAACCGTGCGTTTGAATACTATATTTTGAACGGTATCCGTATTTTTGCACAAAGATAATTCCTAATACCTCTTTTTACAAATATAATGACTGCACAAAATCCTAACATTAAAGCTTTTGTTAAACTTGGTGAGTTTCTTGGTAAATTCTGCACATCCATAGAAGATGATAAGGGTATGGAAGGAAAAGATGAAGAATGGTTTGCAAAACTTCACCACATTGTGGAAACCGCGCATCATTATAATGGTTGGTTTACTAAGGCTAATCTGCTATTTGCTTTGAAGCAATGGTCCAATGCATTGTCTAGCGTAAATTTAGAAAAATGGCTATCTAAATACAATCTATCTAAAAACACTACCAAACGTGTCGCACTTATATTGGCAGGAAACATACCCATGGTAGGCTTTCATGATTTGTTGGCGGTTCTAGTTACCGGAAACAATGCGGTTGTAAAGCTTTCTAGCAATGATAAACTACTACTACCTTTACTTGTAGATTACTTGATACATCTAAATCCTGATTTTTTAGACAGGGTACTATTCACGGATGATAAATTAACCGATTATGATGCGGTCATAGCCACGGGAAGTAACAACACAGCTCGTTACTTTGAATATTATTTTGGCAAAAAGCCCAATATTATACGTAAAAATCGAAATTCTATAGGTGTCTTATCTGGGAAGGAATCAGAAAAGGAGCTGGCAGCATTAGGCGAGGATATTTTTAGATACTATGGTCTAGGCTGCAGAAGTGTGTCTAAATTATTTGTACCCAAAGGCTATGATTTTGATCAGTTCTTTAACGCTATGTATCCCTATAAAGAAATCATTCATCAAAATAAATATGCCAACAATTACGATTATAATAAGGCTGTTTATTTAATGAGTGAGTTTAAGATTCTGGATAACGGGTTTCTGATGTTAAAAAATGATGAAAGCTACGCCTCCCCTATTGCTACTATTTTTTATGAAGAATATGACACGATTGCATCTGTAAAAGAAAAATTAGCTGCCAAAAAAGATGCTATACAATGTATGGTTTCCAAGGGATTCTTTCCTAATGAAATTGCTTTTGGCAAAACCCAAACACCAGAATTATGGGATTATGCAGATGGTGTGGATACTGTTGAATTCCTGTTAAAAACATCCTAGAATTAATTAAATTCAACAGGGCACATTAGTTGAAAAATTCTGACCTTTGCCTTTGCAAAATCAAGGAGAGAAATATGCCATTTTAATTCTTAAACACCGAAAAGAATTTTTATGCAAATCACATCTATCAGCCAGCAGGCTTGTAATTAAAAGTAAACAAATGAAAAAGCATAATTTTAGTGCAGGTCCGTGCATATTACCAAAGGATGTTTTATTGAAAGCTTCGGAAGCAGTAATGGATTTTAATGGTTCAGGGCTTTCATTAATAGAAATTTCTCACCGTAGCAAGGATTTTGTTGCAGTTATGGAAAAAGCTAGATCCTTGGCCTTGGAACTATTGAACTTGGAAGGCAAAGGCTACCAAGCACTCTTCTTGCATGGTGGCGCCAGCTTGGAGTTCCTAATGGTTGCTTACAATCTTTTAGAGAAAAAGGCAGGATATCTAAACACAGGGACATGGAGCGACAAAGCACTTAAAGAGGCTAAACTTTTTGGGGAGGTCGTTGAAGTAGGCTCCTCTAAGGATGAAAACTTCAATTATATTCCAAAAGGGTACAATGTTCCCAAAGGTTTGGACTATTTGCACCTCACCTCCAATAATACCATTTTTGGTACGCAATTCAAAAAATTTCCAGTTACAGATTCCCCATTGGTATGCGACATGAGTTCTGATATTTTTTCAAGGGTGTTGGATTTTTCTCAATTTGATTTGATATATGCTGGTGCTCAAAAGAATATGGGACCCGCTGGCACCACGCTTGTAGTCGTAAAAGAAGATATACTTGGTAAGGTATCCAGAAAAATTCCGTCAATGTTGGATTATCAGGTTCACATAAATAAAGAAAGCATGTTTAATACTCCTGCCGTTTTCCCAGTGTATACATCTATGTTAACACTAGAATGGTTAAAAGATTTAGGCGGAATTGAAGCTATTGAAAAAATCAACAAAAAGAAAGCTCGCTTATTGTATTCAGAAATTGATTTGAACCCAGTCTTTGACGGTTACGCAAATAAGGATGACCGTTCTTCAATGAACGCAACTTTCAGTATAACGGAAGAAGGTCTTAAAGACACTTTTGATACTATGTTGAAAGAAGCAGGGATTAATGGTTTAAATGGTCACAGATCTGTTGGAGGTTATAGAGCAAGCATGTATAATGCCCTATCACTAAACAGTGTTGGTGTTTTGGTTGACATAATGAGCGAAATGGAACGAAAAGCATAAGTATGAAAATATTAGCGAACGATGGGATATCCGAATCGGGTATAAAAACTCTCGAGAAATCAGGTTTTGAAGTACTTACCACAAATGTTGCGCAACAGCAATTGGTGCGCTTTATAAATGAACAAAACGTCACTGGCCTTTTGGTAAGAAGCGCAACCCAAGTAGGAAAGGATGTTATAGATGGTTGCCAAAGCTTAAAACTAATAGGTCGTGGAGGTGTTGGCATGGACAATATTGATATTGCGTATGCAAAGCAGAAAGGTTTACATGTAATTAATACACCTGGTGCCTCTTCAGAATCAGTAGCCGAATTGGTATTTGCTCACTTATATGGTGGGGTGCGTTTTTTGTATGATTCAAATAGAAATATGCCCTTGGAGGGCGATAGCAACTTTAAGCAATTAAAAAAAGCCTATTCTAAAGGAACCGAACTCAGGGGAAAAACCCTTGGGATTATTGGTTTCGGAAAAATTGGGCAGGCCACTGCAAGAATTGCTCTAGGTGTGGGTATGAACGTGATTTATCATGACCACAACCTCGTTGAATGTGATTTGACCTTATCTTTTTTTGATCAACAAGAACTTACATTTCATTTAACCTCCAGTACTAAAGATGCCGTTTTAACTACCGCAGATTTTATAAGTATCCATGTTCCAATTCAAAAAAACTACGTTATCGGCAAGTCAGAATTTGCCCAAATGAAGGAAGGTGTTGGCATCGTAAATACCTCCCGAGGTGGTGTTTTAGATGAAGTAGCCTTAATAGATGCCATGGAAAACCATCAAGTAGCTTTCGCGGGGTTAGATGTTTTTGAATCGGAACCTAAACCGGAGATACGAATTTTAATGCACCCAAATATTTCACTAAGTCCTCATATTGGTGCTGCTACTTTAGAAGCACAGCAGCGCATTGGTGTAGAACTTGCCAATCAGGTAAAAGAGCTCTTAAAATAGATTGATTCAGTATTATTTTTCAAAAGTCTTTTTGTACATTGCTACAAACATTAAATTAACTATACATGTCAGGATTATTAGATTTATTAAACAGCCCAATGGGCAAACAATTAATAAGTGGCGTTGCAGGACAAACTGGCCAGCCAGAAGGCAAAACTTCAGATGTACTTAGCATGGCTATGCCTTTGTTGTTAGGTGCAATGAAAAAAAATGTTTCTTCGCCCGAAGGTGCCGCAGGTCTTATGAGTGCGCTATCAGGAAAACATAACGGTGGTATTTTAAATGACCTTGGAAGTCTTTTCGGAGGTGGTGTTGACGATTCTGTAATGCAGGATGGTGCAGGTATACTTGGTCATGTATTTGGCAACAAACAACCACAAGTAGAGAATGCGCTAAGTCAAAAATCTGGATTGGATGCAGGCTCAATTGCACAGATTCTTAAAATAGCTGCACCGATTGTGATGGGCTATATAGGAAAGCAGACTGCACAAAGTAATGTTAGCGATTCTAGCGGAATGAACGCCTTATTGGGTGGTATGTTAGGTGGTCAACCTCAAGAAAATCAAAGTTTGATTACGACCTTATTAGATGCTGATGGAGACGGAAGCATTTTGGATGATGTTGCCGGAATGGTTATGGGTGGTAGTAAACAAAAAGGCGGTTTAGCTGGGTTACTTGGTGGATTGTTTGGTAAATAAATTTATTAACTCTTTTTAACAAAAGCCGTTTGTACTCACAAACGGCTTTTTTTGTATCTTGCTTACATGAAAAAGAAAATAAAAGTTAAAAATTTATTGGTTCTCTTTACTTGTAGCATTACTCTAGCATTGCTTTCTAGTTGTGGAACCTCAAAAGAAGTATTATCCATATCGGAAGAGGAAAAACTAGCATTTGCAGCAGAAGATGACGAGCCTGTCATAATCGCCAATGAAGATGTAGAGTATGAAATTACGATTATAGATCCTGGTTTTTACACCTGGCTTAAATCTGTTGCAAAACCAGAGGGCTACTATTCCCAAGGTTTCTTAGAGAATAGAAACATGCTTATGGTCTTAGAGTGGAACCAAAGAGCCATCCAGCCAAATCGGTTTAATCCTGACCTTTATTTAATGCAGATAGACTATAAAAATGGTATTGATTATGGGTACGATGTAAATTATAAAATGTATAATTATTTTATTTTTTTCCAACGAAAGTATAATCAGCGTCTAGGTGCTTTTGTTCCTCGGATATAAAAAGTATTTTTGTTGCTTCTAAGGAGCTATGAAAAAACTAAAGGACCGTTGGGGGATTATAAGTAACTGGCAAGTATTAATAATATGCGTTGTTTTTGCAATAACGGGTTCCTCATCGGTATATATCGCCAAACCATTTTTAGCTTGGGTAGGCATGGACAAAAGTAATTTTCCCGATGCTTGGTGGGCTCAGACTGGCTATTGGATGCTGCGTATTTTACTTATTTTCCCTTTCTACCAGATTTTATTGGTTGTGTTTGGTTGGCTATTCGGTCAGTTCAAATTCTTTTGGGCATTTGAGAAGAAAATGTTGGGTAGAATTGGATTGGAATTTTTATTTAACAAAAAGAGTTAGTATTTCCTTAACAAAAAACATTGTTTCATTGTTTATTTTCGTGATGTGAAAAGAACAGTTTTTTCTAATAGTATAGCGTTTTTGCTGTTTATCTTGATGGTTTTCAAGGTATCATCATTTCATGTGTATTCCCATCAAGATACTACTGCAGAGGACATTGAAAACTGTGCCGTCTGCGCGTTAGCAATAGAAAATCACAATGCAGAATTTGTATTTTGTACACCGCAGACCATTAAAGTTCCTTTTTTAAGTAGCAATACAACTAAGCAAACTACCATATGTAAGGTAGTTGTTTCTTCTTCTTTAGTACGTTTTAGTCTCTTTGGCAGACCTCCGCCAAACCTGGTTTAGCATTCAGAACTAAACTATTTATGGTTCATTTTAGTAATGAGCCACCATAAGCGTAACATCCATATAATGAAATATAGTAGTATACTATTGGTTATCTGCCTTTGGGGCGGTACTAGTATAGCACAGGATTGCAAATCCATTCTTTTAGGAGAAATTATAGATTTCCACGATAATACGCCCTTGGCCGGGGCAACCGTTAGTCTAAGTGGGAAAGTGCTTACTACCTTATCCAATAAGGAAGGAAAATTTAGGTTTGAGCACTTATGTGACGGGGTTTTGGAACTGGAGGTTTCTCATCCAGAATGTACATCAAAATTCGTCACGCTAACAATACAAGGGGATACGTATAAGAAGATATTATTAGAACACCATCTGGAGGAACTTGAGGAAGTACAGGTTACGGGGACTGTTCCTAACAACACAAAATCTTCTCAGGAAGAACGATTAAGTCTAAATGAGCTGGAGAAGTATAGCGGCAGTAGTTTGGGAGATGCCTTAAAAAGTTTAAATGGTGTTTCCTCATTGAATACAGGTGCTAACATTGTAAAGCCGGTTATTCAAGGACTCATGGGAAGCAGGGTTTTAATTTTGAACAATAATGTTCGAATGCAGGATATGGAATGGGGAGAAGAACATGCCCCAAATGTAGATATTAATACAAACCAGGATATTAGTGTGGTTAAGGGAGCGGCAGCATTGGAATATGGCGGTGATGCCATTGGCGGTGTAATTATTATGAATCCTTTACCTATTATTAGAACCGATTCTCTTTTTGGAAAAACCCAAACCAACTTGTCTTCTAACGGTCGTGGGGGCAACATCACAACAACGTTGACCAAATCTTATAATTCAGGTCTTTATATAAAAGGCCAAGGTTCTTTTAAAATACTTGGTGACTTAGAAGCACCGGACTATCTCCTTTCTAATACGGGAATAAAAGAAAAGGGAGTTGCCTTCTCTGTTGGTAAGCGGGAGTTTATTCAAGGTTGGGAAGTCTATTATTCTTATTTTGATTCGAATATTGGTATTTTAAGGGCTTCACATATTGGAAATGTAGATGATTTAATAGCGTCCATAAACAGTCAGCAGCCCAACATTATCAATAATTTTAGTTACGACATAGACAACCCCAATCAAGAAGTAACGCACCATCTAGGAAAACTAAACTACTACAGGCGATTTGAAGGTTTGGGCAAATGGACCGTACAGTATGATTTTCAAAAGAACAGACGTTTTGAATACGATGTGCGAGTAGGAGCTGATGCGGATAAAGCCGCATTGGATTTGAGTCTCACCACACATTCTATCACTACAAATTTTCAGTTCGATTCAAAAGAAGGACTAGCCGTTAAAACCGGGCTGCTAGGAAGATATCAGAATAATTTTGCAAATCCAGATACGGGTGTAAGAAGATTGATTCCTGATTATTATAAGTATGATTTTGGGATTTTTTCGGTGGCCGAATATCAACTTGGTGGCAATATGATTTTGGATGCTGGTTTTAGATATGATTTCTCTCGAATCGATGCTAAAAAATTCTATAGGACTTCTCGTTGGGAAGAACGCGGTTATGATGAAGATTTTGCAGATATAGTCATCGAAGACCTAGGAACGCAATTGCTTACCAATCCTGTTTTTGACTTCCATAATATATCCGCTACAGCAGGCTTTCAATATAATTTTGGAAAAGAGACCCAACTGCGCTTTAATTATAGCTTGGCACAGCGAGCACCGAATCCGTCTGAACTTTTTAGTGACGGACTGCACCATTCTGCCGCTAGAATAGAGCTTGGCGATTTAAGAATAAAGAGTGAAATAGCGAATAAGGTATCCTTATCGATAGAAAAAAATAGCCCAAAATGGGGGTATTCGGTTGCGCCGTACTTTAATGCTATTAATGATTTTATTATTCTGGAGCCGACCGGGGTAGAATTTACTATTAGAGGTGCATTCCCTGTTTGGGTCTATAGGCAGACCAATGCAAGACTTTTTGGTGTGGATGCATCTGTATATAACAATTGGACTCCTAAAATAAGAACAGATCATAAATTTTCTTGGGTTCAGGGAACAGATGTTAGTACCGATATTCCGATAATAAACATCCCTCCGGCAAATTTCAATAACAGTATTTCGTATCAAAATTCGAAATGGCAGCATTTGGTGGTTAGTTTGGAAAGTATGTATGTCTTTGAACAGAAAAGGTTTCCGCCCAACATCTTAGTATTCTCCCCAGAGCAACAGCAAGAGGTGGAACTAGCTATTAATACCCCACCACCAGACTATCATTTATTGACCTTAGATGCTGAAACAGCATATTCTATTCGGCATAAAAACGATTTACAAGTTGGTCTTCGGGTAACCAACCTATTAAATACCTCATATCGCGATTACTTAAACCGCCTCCGTTATTTCGTGGACGATTTAGGTCGAAATATTAGCTTACGTATTATCTATAACTATTAATTCAAATTCTAAAAAAATGAAAACAATTGCACTAGAACACAAAAAGACAAAAATTAGAGCTATCGTAGCACTATTAAGCTTAGGAATGATCATACTTTCCTGTTCTAATGATGATGACCCAGATCCTGTAGACGAAGAAGAAGTAATTACCACCATGAACATTACGCTTACCTCTGGTACTAGTATCATTACCTTACAATCGATAGATTTGGATGCGGACGGCCCCAACCCCCCAGAAGTATCTATTTCGGGTAATTTGATAGCGAATACAGTATATGCAGGTACTGTGCAGTTATTAAATGAAACAGAGACGCCTGCCGATAACATTACCTTAGAAGTCGCCGAAGAAGATGATGAACATCAGTTTTTCTATACTGTTACTGGTGCATTAAGCGGACTAGATTATGATGATGAGGACGAAAACGGTGACCCTGTTGGACTATTGTTCAACTTAACTACTGGCGATGCTGGAAGCGGAACGTTGCAAGTGACTTTGCGTCACGAACCTAAAAAGCCCAACGATGGAACTTTAGTTGACGCCGGTGGAGAAACTGATATTGCACAAAGCTTTTCTGTTGTAGTTGAATAATATTTTTAGTTATCCTTCGGTTTTGGTTTTCCAAGGCCGAAGGATATTTGCTTCCAAAACCCGTCTGGAATCTCTTCATCTCCTTTAAAGCCTAAGGGAACTGTACCACTATCCTCTGGAACATAGTCCGTTTTAAAAATATAGTCCCAAAGACTTAAACTAATTCCAAAGTTAACTCCAAATTTTCCTTCGGGCATTTCGTATGCATGGTGATATAAGTGCATAATTGGATTGTTAAGGATATATTTTAAAGGACCCCAGGAAATTTTAATATTGGAATGGTTCAAGTGTCCTATGGTGATGGCGATAAAATGAACAATATAAGCTTGTTCTGGTTCAAAACCTCCCAACACCATAACGGCAATTGTTTTTAAAGGTTTATAGAAAATGTTTTCCATCCAGTGATAACGAAGGTGTGCAGCAAATCCCATTTCCTTTACACTATGATGAATCTTATGAAATTGCCATAAAAACCGGTATTTATGCAATAATATATGGGTAAACCATTGTACGAAATCTAACAATAGAAAGAATATCAATAATTGTGACCACTCCGGTAATGTAGAGATTGGAAGTACGGAGAAGGAATCTAGCTGTATCCCCATATGCTTAAAAACAACTGCTAGAATCTTGTAAAAACCACTAATAACAATGCTAAAAATGAAAAAATTAAAAAACATATAAAACCCATCCAACCAAAAATCTTTTCGGAATATGGATTGGTTCTTACGCCAAGGGAATAGAATCTCTAATCCCCAAACCACAAGCGAGATTAGTATTAATCCCCAAAAGTAGTTGGTGTACCAGGGAACTTCAAAGAGGATAGACTTCCATGTCCACTGCAGGCTTCCATTAAAAGCAGAACTAAAAACATCCCAAAGTGTTTTCATTATGGATTATTGAATTTATTATACCACCTAAAGTGATGAACTCCTACGTTATTTTTAAATAAATATGTGTGTATAACATTTCTATAGCTATTCAAAAAGTACTACAGTTTTACGCTGTTTTTTAATTGCTCATTAGACCGATTACAACCAAAATTTACATTGAAAATCAAATAGTTATACCTCAATGGTTTTTTCGATTTTACTTCCTTTAAAAATATAGGTGTACAACCACATAAGAGTAAAACTTGGTATGATATCCAATCCTGGAATAATTTCTTCTATGAATACTATCAACCCTGCCGCTTGTCCAATTTTTCCCTTGTACATCCTAGTCATTAACCAACCTGCCAATGGAGCCCACAAGATGTCTGAAAAATCCCCTACAAAAGGAATCGCAAATGATAGCATTCCTATACCATCAAAAAGAAGTCCTAGAAATAGATGTTTGTACTTTTTGTCTTTCGTTTTTGACATATTCTTAAGTTAATAATCCAATTTAAGGATTACAACAAAGATGCCAAAAAAGAATTAACCAAGTTTTTATGTTTTTAACAATAGGTTCGTTTAAAAACTATGAAAGCTTTGAACTTATCAATTTTAAAAACTCGTTTCGTGTTTCAATCTTTTCAAATTGTCCTCTAAAACCAGATGTGGTGGTAACCGAATTTTGTTTTTGTACACCACGCATCATCATACACATGTGCGAAGCTTCAATAACAACGGCCACACCTTTAGGTTGGAGCGTATCGTTGATACATTCCAGGATATCATGGGTAAGGCGCTCCTGAACCTGAAGTCTGCGAGCAAAAACATCAACTACACGAGGTATCTTGCTTAAACCTACAATATGTCCGTTTGGGATATACGCAATATGTGCCTTCCCAAAAAATGGTAACATATGATGCTCACACAAGGAATACAACTCAATATCTTTTATGATGACCATATCATCATAGTCCTCTTTAAACATGGCTCCTTTTAATATCTCAACGGGATCTTGCTTGTAGCCTTGCGTTAAAAACAACATAGCTTTTGCAGCTCTTTCCGGAGTTTTCACCAAACCCTCTCGAGAAACATCCTCTCCTATCTCATCTATTATAGAGGAATATCTACTTTTAACCTCGTCCGTAATCTCTAAATTATACTCTTCTAAGTTTCTATATGGGGACATAAAATTTGTTTATTAAATTCTCTAATACTTTAAACAAAGTTAGCTGTTTATTCTAGAAAAGTACCATAATTTAAATAAATAAGGTGTTAAAATTCACCGCCAATTATCTTACTCAAATCATGGGGAAGCAAAAACCGAGATAACCTTAGACTTCTCCAAAAAGTCCCCTAATAAGAATTGAGCTACATCCGATTATTTTGCCATGTCCGCCCCAATGCCTAATTTCACTAGCTATTTGAAAGAGGATGATAAAAGCGACAAACATACATAAGTATTACGGGGACCTAGAGGTACTTAAAGGAGTAGATTTACATATTAAAAAAGGAGAAATAGTGTCGATAGTGGGGCCATCAGGAGCAGGAAAAACTACGCTTTTACAAATTTTGGGAACCTTAGATGAACTTTCTAACAAAAAGGAAGGAACCCTTCTCGTTAACGATACAGAAATTACCAAATTGAAAGATAAAGCCTTGGCTAAATTTCGAAATGAACATATTGGTTTTATCTTTCAGTTTCATCAATTACTGCCAGAATTTACTGCCTTGGAAAATGTATGCTTACCTGCTTTTATTAAGAAAACTACTAAGCCCGTTGCAGAGAAACGAGCGAAAGAGCTTTTAGACTTCCTAGGATTATCGCAAAGATATGAGCACAAACCAGCAGAGCTTTCTGGTGGTGAACAGCAGCGCGTAGCCGTGGCCCGTGCACTAATCAATAATCCTGCTATCATTTTCGCAGATGAGCCCAGCGGAAATCTGGATTCTGAAAGTGCAGACAATCTACACAAACTTTTTTTTGAGTTGCGCGAGAAATTTGGACAGACCTTTGTGATAGTAACCCATAATAAAGAGCTTGCCGAAATGGCAGATAGAAAACTTACTATGGTAGATGGAAAAATTGTGAACAAGGTGACTGTTTCTGCCTAAAAAACCCAATGTATATGTTAAAAGAAGTTTGGGGGTTTTTCAAATATCCAACGAATATACAGTTACAACCCAGTACTGCTGAGAAAAAACAGATGTTTACTTGGCTCCTACTCCTAGCAGTTTCTTTTAGTATATTTTTTGGTATTTTTATTGAAGGAATATCCTATTTGTTCAACTTGGATTTTGGATCACACGCAGCGGAGGAACTATTTAATGAATTTTCTACTCTAGCTATTTTTGTGTTGGCGGTGATTTTTGCACCCGTTATTGAAGAATTGTTGTTCAGAGGACCTTTAACACTATTCAAGAATCCTATATACTTCAAATATGCATTTTATAGTTCTATACTTCTCTTTGGAATTATCCATATTACCAATTTTGAAAATATTAACGGTCAATATTGGGCAGTACCAGTGCTAGTGCTACCTCAACTTTGTGCCGGTGTATTTTTTGGTTTTATTCGCGTAAAACTAGGCTTGCTCTGGTCTATGCTATTACATGCTGCCCACAATCTGGTTCTCATAGGACCAGTGATAATTCTAAAATTATTAGATATTCCATTGGAATGAAAAAAAGCGAGCTTAAAGATTTTCTAGACGCCAAAGTGGTACAGTACAACCAACCCATTTTTCTAGAAAGCGATCCTATTAAAATTCCACATCAATTCAAAAATAAAGAGGATATAGAAATTAGCGCTTTTCTTACGGCCACCATAGCTTGGGGAAACCGAAAAAGCATTATAAACAATGCACAACGTTTGGTAGATATCATGGACCAAAGTCCGTACGATTTTGTCATAAATCATACCGAAACGGACATCGAAAAATTATTGAATTTTGTCCACCGTACTTTTAATGCTTTTGATGCAAACTACTTTATCAAAAGCTTACAAAACATATATACTGTTCATAATGGTCTTGAAGCTGTTTTTACCAAATACCAAGCAAAAGATTCGCTACAACCTACCATCTCTAAGTTCAAGGAAATATTTTTTGAGCTGCCTCATGAACCGAGAACCACCAAGCATGTTTCAGACCCTATAAAGGGCTCTGCCGCCAAACGGATAAATATGTTTTTGAGATGGATGATACGAGATGCAGGTACCCATGTAGATTTTGGTTTGTGGAAAGACGTTCCCGCATCCAAGCTATCCTGCCCTTTAGATGTGCATTCCGGTAATGTTGCCCGAAAATTGAACTTATTGAAGCGAAAACAGAACGATGCCAAAGCAGTATTTGAATTGGATTCAGAACTTAGAAAATTAGACCCCCTAGACCCTGTTAAATATGATTTTGCACTTTTCGGCTTGGGTGTTTTTGAAAAGTTTTAAACTATTGTAAATACGAATAGGTTTTGGTTCTTTAGCTATGGTAATCACAACGTAAAACAAGGACCTTACCATTACTTTTAGATTACAATACCCATATTACCCAAATCCAATAGCTGTTTTTGGCCATTTTTAGCAATTGATTTATAAATTGCTTCAACTATAATCATATCCCTTTTTCCCATTTCCCCTGGTGCCACGTTTTTTGAATCCCATAGAATATGTTTGGAAAAATCATCCATTTGTAACGCCTGCTGGCTTTGATGCCTAAATTTAATTTCTTTGCCCTTGGAGGTCCTTCCGCTAATAGGGCCATAACTGTGAGCAGGGTCAAGTTCAAACCAACCTTTTTCACACGATACTTTTAATTTATTACCATTGGCGTTATGTGAGGTCATCATGTGACCAACCTCTCCGTTCGCGAATTCAAACTGCGCAGTAATGGTTTCGTCCGTGTTCTTAAAATAGGCTGGACGTGTACTAAACTCTTGTGCACTTACGCTTATGGGATTACTACCTGTACCATAAATTGAAGTTTGTATGGAATAAACGCCCATGTTCATCAATGCTCCTCCCCCAGACAGAGCTTTGTTCAATCGCCATTGGTTAGGGTTCCCTTTAGATATATATGCTGCATCCGAAGAAACGAAGGTAACAGCTCCAAAAGTCTTTTCGCGTACATATTTTTTTACTTCCTTAGTATAGGGGTCGGATTGCATACGATAACCAACACCGAGTTTTACATTGTTCTGCTGACACGCATTAATGATAGCTTCACACTCCAAAACACTTATGGCCATGGGTTTTTCACAGATGACATGCTTTCCTGCCTTTGCTGCTCTAATGCAAAAATCGGCATGCATACTATTAGGCAATACCACATATACAATATCAATTTTCGCATTATCTAAAATCGTATCAAAATTTTCATAGGTATAGACGCAATCATCAGATAGCCCGTATGCATCCTTCCAAATCAACTCTTTTTCCTTAGTACCGGTAACAACTCCCGCAAGGTAACAATGCTCTGTTGCTAATAAGGAAGGTCCTAACTGATGCGTACTATAACTCCCAAGGCCAACAAGAGCCACGCCAAGTCTTTTTTGTGCTACCCTAGTTTGTCCAAAAGTGGAATATGCTGGGTTTATAAGAGTGGTTGCGACCAGACCTTTTCCTAGCGCTTTTGTAAAGTTTCTTCTTGTTAGTTTTTTCATTTCCAAACGTATCAATTATGGAGACCTAAAGATAGAAATTATCTAGACCAAAAATAGTATCTGGACTAGGTGGTAATGTATCAAAAAATACCTATTTTTAAAATTGATTAATTCAAAACAAACCATGAGAACACAGTATACATTAGTACTTCTATTGCTTGCAACGATTAGCGGTTTTTCTCAAAGCAGAAAATTACCTATAGATACCGTGGTGACCACCCAACACAGCGTTACCATTAACGGTGCAGCTATTAATTATACTGCGCAAACAGGCACACAGCCAGTTTGGGACGAAAACGGTGAACCAACGGCTGCATTGCACTACACGTATTACACCAGGAACAATGTTAAGGATCGTGCTTCTAGGCCGTTACTAATTTCATTTAATGGAGGTCCAGGTTCTGCTTCTGTTTGGATGCACTTAGCCTACACTGGGCCAAGAGTCTTAAAAATAGATGATGAAGGTTATCCAATACAACCTTATGGCATAAAAGAGAATCCCTTTTCCGTATTGGACGTTACCGATATTGTGTATGTAAATCCTGCTAATACAGGGTATTCACGTACGATTTCAGAAACAGATAAAGAAGTAGATCGTTCTAAATTTTTTGGCATTAATGCTGATATAAAATATTTGGCAGAATGGTTAAACACGTTCGTAACAAGAAATAACCGTTGGCGTTCCCCAAAATATATTATTGGAGAAAGTTATGGAGGAACTAGGGTAATGGGGCTTTCATTAGCTTTACAAGACCAACAGTGGATGTACCTCAACGGCGTTATAATGGTGTCTCCTGCTGATTATAAGGTGATACGGGAAGATGGTCCTGTTTCCCAAGCGTTAAACCTACCTTATTACACAGCTGCTGCTTGGCATCACAAAGCCTTGCCCTCTGCTTTACAACAAAAAGATCTTTTAGAAGTATTGCCAGAATCCGAGGCATACACGATTAACACATTGATACCGGCAATCGCCAAGGGTGGATTTATCTCCGAAGAAGAAAAAATCAGTGTTGCTAAAAAGGTAGCCTATTATTCTGGTATTTCGGAAGAAGAGATACTAGACCAGAATTTGGTACTCCCCACTTCCTATTTCTGGAAAAATTTATTAAAAGATAAAGGTGCCTATACCATTGGAAGATTAGATTCTAGGTATTTAGGTATCGATAGGCAAAAATCAGGGACACGTCCAGACTATAATTCTGAGCTAACTTCATGGTTACATAGTTTTACCCCAGCTATTAATTACTATTTGCAAGAAGAACTGAAGTTTAAAACGGATATTAAGTACAATATGTTCGGCCCTGTACACCCATGGAACAATGAAAATGATACTACAAGAGATGATTTAAGACAGGCCATGGCACAAAATCCGTATTTAAACGTACTGGTGCAGTCCGGATATTATGATGGCGCAACTACGTATTTCAATGCTAAGTATACCATGTGGCAAGTAGACCCAAGTGGTAGAATGAAAGATCGTTTTAATTTTAAGGGATACCGTTCGGGACATATGATGTATCTGCGAAGGGAAGATTTGAAGAATGCTAACGATGATATTAGGAAATTTATTTCTAAAACTTTAGCAAATGGTAAAAGTGCAAAATATTAAATAACTAAGGAATACTTAGGCGTACTCGGCTAGAAATACCTAGTAGCGTTAAGGGTTCTTTATCATTTAGCGAAAATAGCGCAGCAGGCGCGATGTATTTTTTTTGGCCAACAGCCTGTCTAAAAAGTTCATCGCGCTTTCTTTTCTTACGTTGTTTGAAAATATCAATCGTTACTCCTACCGAAGCTCCTCCTAAAACGGTAGCTAACAAATCTCCATTGTCCCAACCGTCATATTGGTTGCTGTCTATCGCTTCCTTTGCTAATCCAATCAGTAAACTTCCCCCTACCGCACCCACAAAAGTCCAAGCTCTGTTTCCTTTAGAAATTTGAGAGGCAACTCCAGCTCCCACCATACCATAAAGACTACCTCCTAAAAAATGAAGCGCTTTATCCTGTTCTATTTGAGTATAGGATTTTGTGACAATGAACAATAAAATAAGTAGTAAAGGAATTTTGCCTTTCATGGCTGCAAATGTATTAAATCAATCTTTAAAGGTAATAGTATCAAAATGAAAATAAATTTGAGTAAAAAAATTCAAAATATACTATCTTGGACTCTTAATATTTTTTAAATGGATATAAAGAGTTTTTTTAAATCACTTAAATTTCTTCATTTGGCTCTTGTTTTTGGTCTTTCTTTATTTTTAATAATTGCCATTGTACAAGGTACTAGTTTTAATACTGATTTAAACACCAACAGTACATTACTCTATCTGGTTCCCATTTTTGCCTTACTAGGGTATTTTGGTAGTCAAGTGATTTTTAAAAAAATGCTATCAAGTGTTCAGCTATCGGATTCCTTTGAGACTAAATTAAAAAAATTTCAATCCGCATCCCATATTAAATATATATTGATAGAAGCTCCTGCTTTTTTAGGATTATTTGTTTATTATGCTTCGGGAAACGCCTTGCCTTTAGTTATTTCGGGGTGTTTATTAGCCTATCTATTTGTGCAAAAACCTACCAAAGAAAAAGTACTAAATAGCCTGCCTTTTAATTCGGAAGAAAAAAAGGCATTAATTTTAAAATAAAATAATGGTATGATACAAAAAACTCTTTTGATAGTGAGTTTGCTAGCCACGCTATTTGGTACTCAAAACATAGTTTCACAGGAAGCTACACAAGATTGGGCAAATTTAAAGCACTTTCAAGAAGCCAACGCCTTGGTAAACACTTCCGAACCAGACCAAAACCGTATTATTTTCATGGGAAATTCTATAACCATAGGCTGGCTAAATGCAAGACCCGAATTTTTTAAGGAAAAACCATATATCAACAGAGGTATAAGTGGACAAACCACACCACAAATGCTCATACGTTTTAGGCAAGATGTTATTAATTTAAAGCCTAAAGTTGTAATTATTTTGGCCGGAACGAATGATATTGCTGGGAATACGGGTCCTTCAACCATAGAAATGATTGCGGATAATATTAAAAATATGGCCGAGTTGGCTCATGCCCATAACATTAAAGTCGTTTTATCCTCTACCCTGCCGGTCTATGACTATCCTTGGCGACCTGGTCTGGAACCTGCCGAAAAGATTATAAAGCTGAACGATTTCTTAGAAGCATACGCGTTAGAAAAAGGACATATTTACTTAGATTATTTTTCTGCAATGGTAGATGACCGCAATGGGCTTCCTAAAAAATATGCTGGTGATGAAGTACACCCAACCGTTGCTGGCTACAAAGTGATGGAACCTTTGGCAGAAGCTGCAATAGCCAAAGCCTTAAAATAGTATAGTTAAAAAAGGTAAGGCGAAAATTAGTTGATGAAAGTACCTTGAACCTATACGTAAATACTTTTGATTTTAACCTTGATATTGAATATGTTACATGTAAGTTTATAGCTGTTTAATGCAAAAAACCACCTATACATGCTATGGAGTTCCATTTGTTAATTTTGATGAAACTATACTTTTAGGGATAAAGTAAAGGGAAATATTTTCCTTGCATCTTTTCCCCTTTTTTAACAGGTGGCACTCCTCTTAATAATTCATCATTGGTATTACTTACGGTACCATCTGCAAATGCATTAAGAACGAATGCCCTCCTTGGTCTATTAGATTTATTTTCATAGGAGCCATGAACCAATAATGGGTGATGAAAAGAACCATAGCCCTTTTTTAATTCTATGGGAACGGGTTTAAATTCCTTTTTTTGCTCATCGGTTAAATAGTTTAAAATTCCATCCATATCTCCCGCAAGCTGGGGTGCTTCTAGTAATCCCCATTTGTGACTTTTAGGAATGTATTGTAGACAGCCATTTTCCACGGTAGCATCGTCTAAACCTGTCCAACAGGTTAAATGTTGCATAGCAATAGTACGGGTCCAATAGGAATAGTCCTGATGCCATGCCACTACCCCACCATGTTCCGCAGGTTTATAAAATAGTTGATCGTGCCAAAAACGCACGGCTTTATTTTCCAATAACTGGTGGGCTGCCATAACAAAAGCAGGATTCCATAGGATATCATGAAAGCCATTTGTGATTCTCCAATGTCCTAAAGAATGAAATAAAATAGTATCAGAATTTCCAGATTCGTTACTGTGAAATTCATAAAAAAGAGAATTACCGGGATGGTTAGGCGCAATAAGTTCTTCCAATTCCCGTCGTAATTGATCTATCACTTCCGTATCCAACAGTTTAATTCCGGAAACATACCCAAATTCATGAAAGTGTTGTACTTGCTCTTTGCTTAAGCGATACGGCTCCCATTCCTCTTGGGTGGTGGGCCATGTGAATAATTCGGAAACCAATCCGTGAACGTCCGCTAAATCTTTAATCATTGCCTTTACTATTAACTTAAGTTCTTAAAAATAAGAAAAATTAGATCAGTAGATTAAGAAACACTAACATCCAATTATTTTCAAACGCTGCTGCTAGAAGACCTCTTTGTTATTACTTTACTAAGAACAAAGTACCAGCATTAGAATGTTTTCCTTTTGCACTATTAAAAAGACTAGCATTTGGCAAAAAACTAAAGGAAATGGTAAAAATATTTTTCACTTCTTATTCTTGTAATAGCTGTAAAGGAGACAATTTTAGTAATTCTTCATAAGGAAGCAATACACAAGGTTTCTTTTGATTATTTTTGACAAATTTTGAACACTACTAAAATGAAAAAAACCGTATTTATTCTTGCTGGGCTGGCGATGGCTTGTAATTCTTCACAAAAAACTATTGTTCCTCCTGCGGATAAGGATATCGTAAAAATAGCAAACCCGGAAACCTATGCCGAAACTATTACGGAGGCCGAACTAAAAGAGCATCTTTACACATACGCATCGGACGAGTTTGAAGGAAGAGAAACCGGAGAACCAGGCCAGAAAAAGGCAGTAGCCTATTTAAAAGCGGAATACGAAAATCTTAAAATTCCTGCTGCCCAGCAAAATGGGGAGTATTTCCAAAAAGTGGCGCTAGAAGTGGCTAAAATGCCAACAGGATCGCTAACCATCAACGGTACAGTATATGCTTTAGGAGAAGATTTTGTTAGTTTTAATGATGTTAACGCAGATTTTAATGAAATTATTTATGCTGGATATGGTATAGAAGAAGGAGAATATTCAGACTTCAAAAATATCGACATTACAGATAAATTGGTTTTAATAAAGAAGGGAGAGCCAAGAAATAGTGATGGCACGTATCTACTAACAGGTACCGAAAAACCTTCTAAATGGAGCGAGGGTTCCATGAATAGAGCTCAATTTGTCTTGGATAAGGGAGCTAAAGGTGTTATCATGTATGCTCCAATATTGTTTCCAAGAACATTGGCTTCTTATAACAGATCTAAAAACAGTTCCTCCAGAAGGATGAAGGTTAAAGGACTAAAGAAAAATAGTTTTAGTATTAGTATTAGTGATAAGATGGCACAGGATATTCTTCCGAATATCGAAAAAGATACTACCCCAAGGATATTAACTGGTACGGTAGCTTCAAACATTAAAGGTAATGCGGAAGCGGTAGATTCGGAAAATGTAGTAGCGTTCATTAAGGGATCTACAAAACCTGATGAATACTTGGTCATTTCCTCTCATTTAGATCATATTGGCATAACTAATGACGGTCAAATAAACAACGGTGCAGATGATGACGGTTCTGGTTCCGTAGCCCTTTTAGAGATTGCAGAAGCTTTTAAAAAAGCAGCGGATGCAGGTGATGGACCAAAACGCTCTGTTGTCTTCCTTCATGTAACCGGAGAAGAAAAAGGGTTATTAGGTTCTCTTTATTATACGGACGTTGAGCCCGTATTTCCACTAGCCAAGACCGTTGCCAACTTGAATATTGATATGATAGGTAGAATTGATCCAAATAGAGAGGGTGAAAGAAACTATATTTATTTAATAGGGTCAGATAAATTGAGCACAGAATTACACGAACTGTCCGAAGCAGTAAATACTAAATATACCAATATTGAATTGGATTACACGTATAATGACGAAAACGACCCCAATCGTTTTTATTACCGTAGTGACCACTATAATTTCGCGAAAAACAACATTCCAATTATTTTCTATTTTAATGGTACTCATGATGATTATCACAGGCCAGGAGATACCCCTGACAAGATAAACTATGATTTACTGGAGAATAGAACCCGACTTGTTTTTTATACCGCTTGGGAAGTAGCCAACCGGGATAACCGTATTTCTGTAGATAAAGCAACAGAGTAGAAGGTTTACAAATCAAAAACCTATGAGCCTATTTTTAAAAAGATAGGCTTTTTTTATTGGCTTAAGAGTACAAAAAAAGTCCCAAGTAATTACTTGGGACTTTATGCCTCTTGGGGTGGAAGACCGGGTTCGAACCGGCGACCCTCGGTACCACAAACCGATGCTCTAACCAACTGAGCTACAACCACCATTTGTAAGCGTGGGCAAAGGTAATTTTTTTAAAATACTTATCAAAGTAAAAAGATGTAATTGCAACGGAATTTGTCATAAGTAACCTAATATGCTCCTATATTTATAACCATTGAAAAAGCATGCTGCCGAATACCAGTATATTACCTACTTATTTTATTTTTTGTTTTTTTTATGGTGGCCATTACTCCCAAACAGGTTTTATTATCTTTTCTAAGAAGAAGAAGATTAGCACTAAACCACTTAGTGGTTTTACCCCTAAAAACACCTCTAAAATCCAATTATTGAATGCTTTAAACGCTAAGTACACGTACTTACCGATGAAGGTCATAGATAAGGTTTTTAATAGTATGCAGCATTACACCACTTTTAGGAATAAGAATGATCGCGGCACAGGTCTTGGACTTATGACGTGTAAAGCCTTTCTGGGAAAAATAACAGTCCTATCAACGTACTGCCTAAACCTGAACAGGGAGCATTTTTTTAATCCATTTTGTTTCGAATGCTTACAACCTTTAATTAGCATACACATCAAATTGGCAATCAATCATATAATCAAAATCAGTAATATTTTTATATTATAATAACAAATAATCGATGAAATACACTTAATCATAGCTAAAACACACACTTAAGTGTATTTCACAACATAATTTAGCTAGCAACTGAAACTTATAGTAGTTTTCGTCTTCGTATAACTGAATAAGATAATGTTTTTCAATACCAAGTCTTCCTTAACGCCACGAGTCCTAATTAAAATTAGGACACTTTGCTTTCTAATGCTTTTGCTGCATATTAATTTTGTCTTTGGCAAGACTAATACTGCGGTAGATATTAAAGTTGAAATTGATGTACTCAAATCTCAAGAAGGACTACTACAAACAGACTCGCTTTATATTAATACATTGATAGACCTCGCTGCTAAACAACGCTACTATAGCTTGGATAGTTTACAAACCTTAGCATCGAAAGCTTTATCCTTAAGCAAAAAATCCAACTATAAAAAAGGGGAATCAAAATCATATTCCCTACTTGGTGATTTTTATTCCGATCAGGGAAAACATGATGAAGCTATACATAGCTTTAACAATGCTTTCAAATTGGCCAATGACCTTGAAAATACGTCTTTACTATTGTCGATAATTAATGATTTAGCCGGGGAATACGGTTACAAGGGTGATTATGCTATGGCTTTGAAAGAATACCTTGTAGGAATCGAACTTGCTGAAGTAGGTAACAATAAGCTAATGCTATCAATTCTCAATGAAAATATAGCTGAATTATATCTCTCTCAAAAGGATTTTGAACAAGCCATGTTATTCTATAAAAGAGTCAAAAGAATAAACGACGAAATTGGAGATTCTGAAGTTATGGCAGAAACTATGAGCAACATGGCCTCTGCTTATGCAGATATGGGAGAGTTAGACCTAGCCATGTTCAATATAAATAGCAGTATTCGTGTTTTTGAAGAAGAGAAAATAATGGATTGGTTGGCATACGCCTATGAAATAAAAGGTAAGGTGTACTTAAAGCAGAAAAAGTATGATTGGGCCATGTATTGGTACAAACAAAGTGAATTAATACACAAAGACCTTGAGGATGAGCGAGCTGAAATTGCATTATTAAATGGTATGGCTGAGGCAAATTTAGGTACTAATAATGATAGTATTTCGGAAATTTATGCACACAAAGCCTTTGAATTATCTACAAAATTGGACTATATGTCCGGAAGCAAAGACTGTGCAAAAATTCTATATACTATAAATAAGAATAAAGGAGATTATGAACAATCTTTATTTTTTCATGAGCTATTTCAACGATTGTCAGATACTTTGTCTAGAAACGAAAATCAAAAAAGTTTAACATTATTAAAAACAAAAATTGAATACGACCAACAAAAAGAAGAACTAATTCTTGAAAACGCTAAGGCGTTAGCAAAACAAAAAATATATGTTTATACTTCCCTTCTAATTTTAATGATATTCCTTTTCATCACTCTTTTGATACGGAGAAATGGAAAAATACAAAAGAAACTAAATAAGGAGTTAATGTCCAAAACATCTGATTTAGAAAAAAGTGAGCTACATTTAAAAAAGGTAAATCAAACTAAGGACAAGCTTTTTTCTATTATAGGGCATGACTTAAGAGGACCCATTGGTGCTTTCCAAGGGTTGATTAAACTTTTTAAAGACGGAGAAGTAACTAAAGAGGAATTTCTTGGTTTTGTACCTAAACTAAAAACAGATATTGACAACATTGCATTTACATTAAATAATTTGCTCTCTTGGGGACAAACCCAAATGAACGGTTCTGTTACGACACCCGGAATTACATCTATAGAAAATATTGTAGAAGAAAATATAGGTTTACTTTCAGAAATAGCCGCAACAAAATCTATTAGACTAGTCAACAGAATAGCACCAAAAACCATAACCTACTCAGATAGTAACCAAATTGATATTGTAATCAGAAACCTTTTGAGTAATGCACTTAAGTTTACACCTGAAAACGGTATTGTTACCATAGGAGCCGTTGAAAAATCAAAACACTGGGAAGTATGTATAAGAGACAACGGAATTGGTATGGACGAAGAAACCCAAGGTAAAATTTTCAACAATGATTGCACACATACCACATATGGTACTAATGATGAAAAGGGTACTGGGTTAGGTCTATGTCTTTGTAAGGAAATGGTAGAAAATAACCATGGTGTTATTTGGGTAGATAGTGCTATAAATAGAGGGTCTAGCTTTTACTTTACTATTCCAAAGGCCAAAAAGGAATATAAAAAAAGTGCTTAAAGCAAGCTATCTAGAGAATCAACAGCAATCATTCTTTCCACTGTAAATCCTTCTGCATAATCTTTACCAACTAACCTCCCTAAGTCTTTAGCCCTATAGTTAACACTTTCAATAAAAGTTTTACTACTGATAGGTGTTTCTGGTTCCTTACTACTAGGGTCATGAAATTGTGAGCTATAAGCCAAAATAGCAGCTACTTTTTTATTCATAAAGTCGCTAATATCTACCACGAAGTCAGGAGTAATGTTCTTCCATTGTATATAGTGGTACACTAATTTAGGCCTCCAAGGTTCTTGCTCATTTCCTCCAATTTGCGTGTTTATTTTCACAAGACCACTTAGAAAACATGCATCGCTAACCAATTTACTTCCCTTTCCGTGGTCAATATGGCGATCATCAATTGCATTGCACAAAACAAGTTCTGGCTTGTATTTACGTATCATTTTAATAATTTCCAATTGATGCGCCTCATCATTACTAAAAAAACCATCCCTGAAGCTTAAATTTTCTCTAACGGATACCTTAAGTATTTTTGCAGCTTCCATAGCTTCCGTATCCCTTATTTTCGCAGAACCACGTGTGCCTAGTTCGCCACGAGTTAAATCAACAATACCTACCTTTTTACCATTAGCAACTTCTTTGGCAATAGTTCCACCAGCCCCAAGTTCTGCATCATCGGGATGTGCCCCAAACACCAATATATCTAGTTTCATCATAATCTTTTGTTGCTGTAATTATTGGTTAGGTTAACTTTATAGTTACTATTTATCTGTTGTAATTGCAGAAGTATTTTTCACAGTGGTAATTGCCTGCTCTATATCTGCAATAAGGTCTTCCACTTCCTCAATACCAACGGAAAAACGAATTAGGCCGTCCTTTATTCCTTGTTCGGCCCTAACGGCCTCACTCATTAATGCATGTGAGGTTTGTGTTGGCGATAATACCGTACTTTCAACACCTGCTAAACTCATAGAAGATTTTATCAATTTAAGTGCCTTTTGAAATAAGGAGGCATCCAAATGTGCTTTAAGCTCAAAGGATAGCATACCTCCATACCCCTTCATTTGACGCTTAGCCAATGCATGGTCTTTATGAGAAGGTAGACCAGGATAGTATACCGCATCTATATCTTCATGGGTGTATAGGTGCTGTGCCATGGCCATTGCATTTTCGTTTTGGGCCCTTACACGAATTCCCATAGTCTTTATGCTACGCTCTAGTAGCCAAACCGTATAATCGCTTAGACTCCCACCAAAATTTTTGGCGAGTTGAAAAATACGATCCATGTTTGCCGCAGTTGAGGCTACTGCCCCTGCACAAATATCGGAGTGTCCACCCATATATTTGGTCGCGCTGTGGATGACAATGTCTATTCCAAAATCTAATGGATTTTGGTTCACAGGACTAGCAAAGGTATTGTCTATCATGGAAATTATACCATGCTTTTTTGCTAGTGTAGCAATACCCTCCAAATCTGTAATTGTTAGCAATGGATTGGAAGGAGTCTCTATATAAATAACCTTCGTATTTTCTTTAATTTTTTCTTCAAAATTAGAGGATTCCCAACCTTGGGTAAAAGAAAATTCGATACCGTATTTCGAAAATTCTTCGGTTACCAAGTTATACGTACCGCCATATAACGTCTGTTGCAGAACAACGTGATCTCCTGCCCGTAAAAAGGCCATTAGAGTCGTACTAACCGCCGCCATTCCACTACCGAAGATTAGGGCCGACTCTGCATGCTCCAAGGCTGCAACTTTTTTACAAAGCCCTTCCTGGTTTGGTGTATTAAAATATCTGGGATACCTTTTAACATCTACATCATCAAAAGCATAGGAGGTACTCATGTACAATGGAGAAACGGCACCTTTGTGCTGTTTGTCCTCCAATTCTCCAACGTGGGTGCAGACAGTGTTTAAACCTTTTTTATCGAAACTCATGGATTCTCTACTTTTAGTACTTAAAGATACAACAGAGCAAACTTTATTTAGAATAATTCACTTTATATCGCCAGTAACTTAAGGCACCTAGAAAAAGAACACCTGCAATCGTATAGTATATAAATGTTGGCGTAATTACCTGCGCCCCACTGGCATAACTATGAAGTCCTACTAAATAAAAATTAACACCAAAATACGTCATCATTATGCTTCCGAAGGCAACTACGCTCATGAAATTAAAAAGCCACTTGTTGCGTAACCCAGGCACTAATCTTGTGTGTATTACAAAAGCATATATCATAATGGATACCAAGGCCCAAGTTTCTTTTGGATCCCAACCCCAGTATCGACCCCAACTCTCGTTTGCCCATTGTCCTCCAAGGAAATTTCCAATGGTTAACATGATTAAGCCAACGGTTAAGGTGAGTTCATTAATAATAGTAAGTTCCTTTATATTAATCGCCATACGTTCCTTATTCTTTGCATTGGTGAGCACCATTAAAACAAGACATACCACACCAAGAATCATTCCTACGGTTAAGGGACCATAACTACCTACGATAACGGCTACATGAATCATTAACCAATAACTATCCAATACAGGGACCAAATTAGATATAGATGGATCCACCCAACTTTGGTGTGCAATCCAGAGTAGCATTGCAGTTACAAATGCAGAGGCAGCAATGGTCATATCACTTTTTCTTCCAAAAGCTAGTCCCATTCCCATAGTAGCCCAAGAAACGTACAATATGCTTTCGTAAGCATCACTCCAAGGCGCGTGTCCAGAAATATACCATCTCAATATTAAGCCAGCGGTATGCCATAAGAAAAATAGAATAATTACCCCTTTAAAAAAGTAAATACCTGCTTTCCAAATTTCTCTTTCTTTAAATATCTGAAATATTAGTATGAAGAACATAACTACACCAACAAGGGCATAATACCTATAAAGTCTATTGAAAATATCCAATTTGTTGTAGATAACCTCCGTTTCAATTTTAGAATCAGAAGGCAAAACCTCACTCCCATGATTTCGTTGGTTCTGTTTGAACGCAGCCAATAATTTATCAGCTTCGGTATAATTTCCAGTTTTCTGGGCCTTATCTAAGGTCATTAAATAATAGGGCATTGCATTTTTGACAAAATTGGAATAAAGAGAATCAGAGATTTGGTACTGCCCTCCCCTAAATTCTACAGCAGATATCCATTTATTATTCTCATCGTCCAACAGAGGAAAAATCTTTAAAATTTGCTGTCCCAAGGCCTGGTTTAGTAAACTTAATCTAATATTAGCATCCTTAAAATCCTGCTCAAATTTATTAGGGTTGTTTGTTGCCGTGGCTTCACGAAGGAAAGGTTCTAACTTATAATTACCCTCATCATCAAAAAAATCGGTTGCCTTTACGTATTTCTTCCCCATAGGGATACCAACGATTTTCCGGATACTATCATTCTGTGCTTTCTTATCCAATGCAATAAATTCGGTGTTATACCACACCGCAGGATTCATCATCATGGAAAGTAAAACTTGATCAGAATCATAACCTAAGTAACTATCCTTTAAACTTAATTTACGCAATAATTCGGAAGAAAACGTATGTATAGGCTTCATACGTCCACCCTCATCCTGGATGACTAGTTTTCCAAATTCATCAGCATGTTCTCTATCTACAATAGAAGCCTTTATCAAAGAATCTACCTGCGATTGCGTAGGAGCAGCTGAATGCCCATGACCATCATCAACAGTATGTTCTTGAGCAGACATAGGAAATGAAAGACCAACAAAAAGGAGTATGGTAGCGCTTATTGTTTTTTTCTTTTTCTTAACCTTTTCTAAAGATGAGGCCAAATCTTTAAAACGTGTTTTACCAAAGAACATAATTCCCAACAGTCCTGCGTATAAGAGAAAATAACCAATGTAGGTAATCCAAGTACCCCAAAAATCATGATTTACAGATAAGGTGGTACCTTTTTCATCGGCGTCGAATCCGGATTGAAAAAAACGATATCCCTGATGATCCAAAACATGATTCATATATACATCGTAATCAAAAGAACGCTCGTCTTTTACAGTAATTCTACTCATAAATGAAGCATAGGCACTCTCTGTTCCTGGGTATTTCTCAGCAATAAAATCGTTCAGTTGAATACTAAACGGTAGTTCGTATACTTTTGACCCATAGCGTAGTGAAAAGTCAAGACCACCTACGGTAACTTTTTTCGAAAATTTGGTGCTTCCCTTACCTCCCAATACTTTTATCTTTTTAACTTCTCCGTTAGCAACAACATTAATGATAAGAGCGTCCATATCTACTTCTGTTCTTTCTTCTTCGGGAATTTTGACAATACCGTTTTTACCAGTTACCAAAGAATCTGGAATAACAAACTGCATATTAGCCGTGTTGTATAAAGACCGAAGCTGCAAGGGTTGTAAACTATCCTTTACTAACTGACCTTGAAACTGATCAGCCATGCGCATAAACGTACCGTCAAAAGGTGATTCTATTTGATAGCCTAAACTTGACGTTGTAATGTTGATAGCACCTTGCGTAGGTATGTTTAGTGCAAACAATACCCCGTGGATGCTGTTTACTTTTCTGTTCTCCAAATAATGTTCGTGGCGTTGTCCATCTCCCGCTTCTACTATTTTTAGGTAGCTTTCCCCATTTTCGTCAAGAATTAAACCTTCCTTAGCTCCAGCAATAAAACCTTCATAAGAAATTTCAAAATCCTCACCGTTAAAATCTGCCTTCCAAGGTAAATTAGATTGTATGTCTTCTGCCGTTACAATTAAATTATCTTCCAAAATTTTCCTTCGTGGTTCACCTTCAATTTTACCATCTACATGTGCGGTAAAATAGGTTTTATCGGAATAAAAAACATTTTCAGTCTTTCCCTCCCTTATGGGCATCATCCCTTCAAAACTAATGTAGCGCGTTACGAATGCACCAACAATAATCAATATCCATGATAGATGAAGTAATAGAACGGGCCATTTTTCTTTTCGTAGTAGACGGTATCTAAATATATTTCCTGAAAAATTAATTACAAAAAATACCATAATCACTTCAAACCACGTAGCATTATAAATCCAAATACGCGCTGTCTCTGTACTATACCAACTTTCTATAAATGTACCAAAGGCCATAGCCGTTGCGAATACAATAAAAAGAACAGCCATTAAACGGGTAGAGAAGAATATTTTCTTGAACAAATCTGTCATAGGAAAAGACATTGGTTTTCAGTCCGCAAAAATACGCCCTTTTTCGCATTTGAGAGTTGCATAATCTTATAGAATCGTTAAACAAGAGTGTTAATTTTAATATAAAATCAATGCAGTATTTCTTTGTATTTTTGTTCCATGATTACCATTACCATTCTAGGAACAGGCAATGTTGCCCAAAATTTATTTGAGGCATTTATGTCTGTGGACCATGTGAATGTGGTTCAGGTAGTTGGAAAACATACGGACAAGCTTACTTATTTTAAAGGTAGAACCGCTTTGACTACTTATGAGGATTACCTACGTCCTACCGATGTGTATCTTTTGGCGGTTAGCGATGATGCAATAGCAGAAGTATCAAAAAAATTAAGTGTTACAGGTTTGGTAGTGCATACTTCTGGAGCAGTAGCTCTGGATGTTTTGGAAACGCATAAAAGAAATGGTGTGTTTTATCCTCTACAAACATTTACAGCCGGTAAAATATTGGATTTTTCAATGATTCCTATATGTTTGGAAGCTAACAATGAAAAAGACCTTCAGCTTTTACATCGTTTGGGTACAGCTCTTAGCAATACGGTTAATACTATTGTTTCAGACAAAAGGAAAGCGCTGCATCTGTCAGCAGTTTTTGTGAACAATTTCACTAATTATATGTATACTATAGGCCAAGAATTAGCCGAACAGAACGAATTGGACTTTTCCTTACTACAGCCCCTAATTCTAGAAACGGCGAAAAAGATTAAAAATTTAAATCCTATGGATGCACAAACCGGGCCAGCAAGAAGAGGTGACCAAAATACATTACATGCGCATCTAACCCTTTTAAAATCAAAAAAACATCGAGAAGTGTATACACTTTTAAGCAATAACATAAAGGCATCCTATGGGTTTAAAAAAGATTAAACTGAGCATCGGACGAATTCAAATAAAAATTAGATGAATAAGAGTTACAAAGAATTTCTAAAGAACATAACAACGTTCATTTTTGATGTAGATGGGGTTTTTACAGATGGTAGTGTTCTGGTGAATACAGACGGTGAAATGTTAAGAACAATGAATGTAAAGGACGGATATGCCTTAAAAACCGCCCTAAATAAAGGATATAATGTTTGTATAATTACAGGAGGGACCAATGAAGGCGTTAAAAAACGTTTACAGGGTTTGGGAGTTATGCACATTTATATGGGGTCTCACCTTAAAATTGAAGCGTTAAATGCTTATGTGAAAAACCTTCAAATTGATACAAAAAACATACTATATATGGGAGACGATATTCCCGATATTCCTCCCATGAAAGTTGTTGGATTGGCTACTTGTCCGCAAGATGCTGTACCCGAAGTAAAAGCTGTCAGCGCCTATATTTCTCATCGCTTGGGCGGTACCGGATGTGTTAGGGATGTTATAGAGCAGGTGTTAAAAGTACGCGGAGACTGGATGGACCATTTTAGCGCTGCAAACGATTGAAAATGTTAAAGCACAAACTTAGTACATATAGCATTATATTGGCGTCGGGCTCGCCGAGAAGAAAAATGTTTTTCGAGGAAATGGAGCTAAATTTTAAAATAGAACTTAAACCCGTAGCGGAAATTTATCCTCAGGAGTTAAAGGGCGCCGAGATTTCCGATTATTTATCAGAATTGAAAGCAGTTCCTTTTAAGAAGTCACTAAAAGCAAAAGAAATTTTGATCACGTCCGATACGGTAGTATGGCATAAAAATCGTTCTTTGGCAAAAGCGGCAACACCCCAAGAAGCCCATCAAATGTTACGAGATCTTTCTGGTGATTGGCATGAGGTCATTACTTCCGTGTGTTTTACCACAATGGAAAACCAACAAACAAAACATAAGGTTACACATGTGAAATTTAAGGAGTTAAGCGATTCGGAAATAGAACACTATGTGATGCAATACCAACCCTTTGATAAAGCCGGAGCCTATGGCATACAGGAATGGATTGGATTAATAGGTATCGAGGAAATTAAAGGATCCTACACCAATGTAGTAGGGCTACCCACCCAATTGGTTTACGAAACCTTGATAGCTATGGCGCATCAGTAGTTTTTGCATAATTTTAAAATAAAAAATAAACATTATGATTAAGAAGCATCTTATAATTAAACTGTCTGCGCTAATGCTAATAGCTAGTGTTACGCTATGTATTTCCTGCAAGGAAAGATTGACAGAAAACAAAGAGGAACTAGTGGCCGTAAATGAGACAAAAAAAACAGCTACTCCGAAGAAAGCACTTTCCAAAAATTTTAAAGCGTACTGGTACGCCGGTAATGCCGAGATTACCTCCTACAAATTAGAGCAGGCAAGGTATGGCGAACTAAGACAAGGAAAAGCGGTTAAAATTTTCGTGACAGAGCCATTTTTAAAAGACAAACAAGTAAAAGCTGATGGCAACAATTCAGATAACATACCCGTGTTAAAATTAAATTCAACGAAAAATTACCTGACCGGGATATACCCCTACTCTATTATGACGAGTAGTTTTTACCCTGTTCATGATAATGGCCATGCCATAAAACTTGCTTTTTCTTCACAAGAATGGTGCGGCCAAGTATACGCGCAACTTAACAATAGGGAGGTATTTCAAATAAACTCACACTCTTATTTTGAAACCGAGGGAGATGAAGAAATCGATGTAGCAAAAACAAACTTGGAAGATGAAATATGGAATAGGATTCGAATAAATCCAGGCGCTTTGCCTGTTGGGAAGTTTGAAATGATTCCTTCCTTAGAATATATCAGGTTAACTCATAAAGCCCTAAAAGCTTACAAAGCGAACGCTTCGTTAACCTCCAAACAAGGGCTAAGCAGTTATATCATTAACTATCCTGAATTAGATAGGACCTTGACCATTTTCTTTACCAGAGCCTTCCCTTATGCAATAGAAAGTTGGTCTGATTCATTTAAAAGTGGATATGGCCCAAATGCTAAGACACTAACTTCTACAGGCACAAAAATAAAGCGTTTAAAAACCCCCTATTGGAGACAAAATGGCAACAAGGATTTATATTTACGAGATAGTTTAGGCCTACAATAGGCATTAAATTAATAAAATAGGTAATACTTAGCCTGCCTGCATTAGTATAACGGTTTACTAAATCTTAACTGAATAGGTTAGCGTAATTTTATTTGAATGAAAGAGTTTATTGCCACCCATCAAAACCAGTTGCTAACTAGTATAGTAATTCTAGTGCTGGTATTAATTTTTAAATTAGCCTTTACGCAGCGGCAAGAAAAGTTGGTAAAATAGGAGATTTTAATCCGGTCAGGACTAATCTTATACTAAAATATATTTCTATTGCACTCAGCTTTGCTTCTATTGCTGCCCTTACCTTAGTCTGGGGAATAAACTATAAGGATCTTGGGGTACTATTATCTTCAGTTTTTGCCGTTATTGGTGTTGCACTTTTTGCACAATGGTCTATCCTAAGCAACATAACGGCAGGCGTTATCATTTTTCTCTCTTTCCCTTATAAAACAGGAAATACGATACGTATTTTGGACAAAGAACTGAAATGAAAACCTTTGTTATAGAAGATATAGGTGCGTTTCATCCGCATTTATGAAAAAGTAACGGTGAAATACTGACCTACCCAAACAATACGGTTTTACAAAAGGGAGTGATTCTAATAGAGTTGGACAACCCAAGTGAGTTTTAGTTTGTTAAAGAAGTTGTAAAAACCCTACCTCCTGTTTTAAACTTGCTATATTTGAAATTCTTCTAAAATCAACACCATGCGTCATATTTGGGTATTTCTAAGCTTTAGCCTTTTTTTGTTACCTATAACCAAAGCACAAACTCCCAAAATTAACACCCCATCAGATGTTTACCATGCTGTTCAAAAGCTAAACTTTCTTGGCACTGCACTTTACATAGCAGCACATCCAGATGATGAAAATACTAGATTAATTTCTTATCTCTCCAACAATGTTCATGCAAGAACCGGTTATCTTTCCTTAACAAGAGGCGACGGTGGTCAAAACCTAATTGGGCCGGAATTAAGGGAATTATTAGGTGTTTTGAGAACACAGGAACTATTGGCAGCAAGAAGAGTAGACGGCGGAGAGCAATTCTTTACTAGAGCAAACGATTTTGGGTACTCCAAAACTCCTAAGGAAACCCTCGAAATATGGAACAAAGAAGCTATTTTAGGGGATGTTGTTACCGCAATCAGGCAATTTAAACCAGATGTAATCATCAACAGATTTGATCATAGAAGCGCAGGAACGACACATGGACACCATACGTCTTCTGCCATGTTAAGTTTAGAGGCGTTTGACTTAGCAAACGATGCCAACGCTTTTTCAGAAAGACTTATAGATACCGAGTTATGGCAACCTAGACGGCTATTTTTTAATACTTCTTGGTGGTTTTATGGAAGTGAAGAAGCTTTTGAAAAAGCAGATAAATCGAAAATGCTAAATATGGATGTAGGCACCTACTACCCCATTTTAGGAACGTCTAACAATGAAATTGCTTCTTTGGCTAGTAGTCAACATTTATGTCAAGGTTTTGGAAGATTAAGTTCCCGAGGCTCACAACCTGAATATATAGAACTCCTAAAAGGAGATTTACCTGATAACAAATCAGATTTATTTGATGGTATTGATACCTCTTGGAACAGAATAACTGGTGGTGCTGAATTGGCCGCTATTTTAGGACCAATTGAAACTAATTTCAATTTTAAAAAACCTTATGAGCATTTACCACAACTGGTGGAGGCTTACAAATTATTACAAGAAGTTAAGGACGAACACTGGAAAAGCCTGAAGACCATAGAGTTAAAGGCTATCATTACCGCAGTGGCAGGATTACACCTAGAGGCCTCCTCCTATGATGGTTATGCCAATCCGGGGGAATCTGTTACGCTTGGTATAGAAGCAATAAACAGAAGTCCGGTAAAAATAAGTTTAGAGTCCGTAAGCATCAACGGTGAAAAAAGCGCGTTCGTGCCTATTCGATTAGAAGAAAATAACTTAATAAAAGAAAAAATTAATTTTAAAATACCTCTTGAAACTAATTATACTAGTCCGTATTGGCTAATAGATAAGGGTACCCTAGGAACGTATAAAGTTAACGATATGCAGATGATTGGAAAGCCCGAAACTCCTAGAGCCTTCCATGCCTCCTTTGAACTCAGTTTTAACGGGACAATTATTCCTATAAGTACCCCAGTTCTATACAAATTTGCTAAACCAGACAAAGGAGAAATTTATCAACCTTTTGAAATCGTTCCCGAAGTTACGGCCAGTTTCAAGGATAAGGTAATTATTTTTGCAGATGATATGCCAAAGCAAATTCCAGTAACCATAAAGGCTCATGCAGATAGTTTATCGGGAACGGTTCAGTTTTGTTTTGATCAAGCGTGGAAGGTAAAAAACGATACGCAACCTTTCAATATTGCAAAAAAAGGAGACGAACAAACCCTTTACTTTACCTTAAGTCCGCCTCTAACCGAAAAGGAAAGTTACATCTCCCCTATGGTTAGGGTTAATGGTAAGGAAATTAGTAAGGAACTAGTTACTATTGATTATGACCATGTTCCTATGCAAACCATTCTTTTGCCTTCGGAGGCTAAAACAGTTCGTTTGGATATCACAAAAGCAGGTGAACACATTGGTTACATTATGGGTGCCGGCGATCAAATGCCCACTAGCTTGGAACAAATGGGCTATACAGTACATCTCATAGATCCAGCAAATATCTCTGATGGGTCCCTTACTAAATATGATGCGGTTGTTCTTGGCATAAGGGCTTATAATGTAGTTGAAGAATTAAAATTTAAACAACGTTTTATACTAGATTACGTAAAACAAGGGGGAAATGTAATTGTACAATACAATACTGCCAATAGATGGGGAAATCAATTTGAGAATATATCTCCTTACAAATTGGAAATTTCCAGGGATAGGGTAACTAACGAAAATTCCGAAGTACGTATTTTGGCCAATGACCATTCCCTAATGAATTTTCCAAATAAAATCACGCCTTCGGATTTTGAAGGTTGGGTTCAGGAAAGAGGGCTTTACTTTCCAAATAGCTGGAGTTCCGAATTTACCCCTATCTTAGGCATGAACGATGAGGGAGAATCAGAAAAAAAAGGAAGTTTACTCGTAGCGCCTTACGGAAAAGGAAACTATATTTACACTGGATTGAGTTTCTTTAGAGAGCTTCCGGCAGGTGTACCAGGAGCCTACAAGTTATTTTCTAATATGTTATCTATTGGTAAGGACAAACTAGAACAGAAAGAACAGATAAAAGGATGAGTCAAGAAGAGGACGAAAGTAAATCTTGGAAAAAGGAGTATACTATTGTACTTGTTTTAAATCTTATCTATGTACTTATTTTTATGTACATAATGACATCATTCACCTAATATGGGAGCATTAGATTGGACTATTCTTTGTAGCACCTTACTTTTTATAGTTGTCTATGGTGTATGGAAAACTAAGGGAAGTAAAGACGTAAATGACTATGTAAGGGGTGGTAAAGAGGCCCAATGGTGGACCGTAGGACTTTCTGTGATGGCCACGCAAGCTAGTGCTATTACTTTTCTTTCTACACCAGGACAAGCGTTCCATGACGGTATGGGCTTTGTTCAGTTTTATTTTGGACTACCATTAGCCATGATTATCATTTGTTTGGTGTTCGTTCCTCTTTACCATAAAATGAAAGTGTATACCGCCTATGAATTTCTGGAGGGTAGATTTGATTTAAAAACGCGATCATTGGCTGCTATTTTATTTCTTATACAAAGAGGACTTGCTGCCGGGATTACTATTTTTGCGCCATCTATAATACTTTCTGCTGTGCTTGGGTGGGATTTGAGAACTCTTAACGTCATCATTGGAACTTTAGTGATTATCTACACCGTATCTGGAGGGACGAAAGCGGTAAGTGTCACCCAAAAACAACAGATGTTCATTATCATGACAGGGATGTTCATCACCTTCTTTTTTATTCTGGGGTATTTACCTGCCGATATTACATTTAGTAAGGCCTTAAAGATTGCAGGAGCTAGTAACAAACTGGAGATTCTGGACTTTAGCATGAATACCACAAGTAGGTATACTTTCTGGAGTGGTATTACAGGAGGACTCTTCCTTGCATTGGCCTATTTTGGCACAGACCAGAGTCAGGTACAACGTTATTTATCAGGTAAATCTGTACGGGAAAGTCAGTTAGGACTGGTATTCAACGGTATTCTAAAAATACCAATGCAATTTTTTATACTGCTTGTCGGTGTCATGGTCTTTGTTTTCTATCAATATAATCCATCCCCTTTAAACTTTAATCCTGCCGCTACCCAAACGGTAATGGAGTCCAAATATGCGGAGGATTATAAACTCCTACAAGAAAGTCAAGTTGCTTTAGAAGCTGAGAAAAGAATAGCTCAAAATGATTTTTCAGCAGCCTTAGATATTAAGGAATATATTGCTGTGGAAGCTGCAAAACAGCAAATCATAAAAATTAACAGAAAAGATAGTACCAATAGGTTAGTGGCCAAGACTATTATAAAACAAGCTGATGACACCATAGAAACCAACGACAAGGACTATGTGTTTATTCATTTTATACTAAACAATCTCCCAAAAGGTCTTATTGGATTATTACTGGCGGTTATTTTATCGGCGGCAATGTCTTCCACCGCTTCCGAGCTTAATGCGCTGGGCACCATTACTGCTTTGGACTTGTATAAAAGAAATCATAAAGCAGAAGAAACGGAACAACATTATGTAAAAGCTTCCAAATGGTTCACTTTTGCTTGGGGCGTTATTGCGATAGCAATAGCCAATGTCGCAAATCTTTTTGACAATCTTATTCAACTTGTGAACATTATAGGGAGTATATTCTATGGTAATGTTTTGGGTATATTCTTATTGGCATTCTTTTTCAAATTTGTAAAAGGAAATGCCGTGTTTTTTGCGGCGGTACTAACTCAACTTATCGTTTGTGTTATTTATTATTATCTCATTCACATTTATCCATCAGGCGAAGAAAAACTAGGCTATTTGTGGTTGAATTTTATTGGAGCCGCACTGGTAATTGTCATAGCTTACATTTTTGAAGTATTTGATAGGATGCTCAAAAGGCCATTAGCCAATCCATCATAATTTCAATTTTAGTATGGTTAACTATTCGTGAAAATTTTTGATATTAACTAGTCAGACAGCACCCACGACTAACTGAAATATTGGATGTTATAAAAAATAAACGTTTTGTTCTCTTTGGTTGCAAACCTAAACCAAGCTGTTGCTTTGTCAGGTTTTAACCTTTTAGAATAGGAGGTTATCTTATATTTTCTTCATCGTATACTTAAAACATAAGGACATACCATCCATGATTAAAAATGAAATTGTATCCTCGTTTTTAAAGAAATATAAAAACAAGCCCATCCTTGTAAAAGCTCCTGGTCGTGTAAATTTTATTGGTGAGCATACTGATTACAATATGGGTTATGTATTACCTGCTTCCATAGAAAAAGGAATCTATTTTGCAGCTCAAAAAAATGAAAACTTAAAAATTAATATTGAGACTTTCCTTACCCAACCAGAGCAAATAAGTTTTAATTTAAATGGTGCACACCAAGCTTTTCATGCGTTTTGGGGCAACTACTTTAAAGCGATTATAGAAATACTATTGGAGGAAAACTATACGCTAATCGGTTTTGATTGTGTTTTTGGTGGGGATATACCAATTGGCGCAGGACTATCATCTTCCGCCGCTCTATGTTGCGGGTTTATACATACATTGGCAGCGGTAAGTGATACACCTATATCGAAGGAGAAAATAGCTGTAATTGCGCAAAAGGCGGAGCATAAGATTGGTCTTAACTGCGGTTTAATGGATCAATATGCAGTGCTTTTTGGTAAAAAGGGAAATGCCCTATTTTTAGATTGTAGGAATTTGACCCATGAATATGTCCCTATAAAATTGAAGGGCTTTAGCTGGGTATTAATCAATAGCAATATAAAACACAATTTGGCCATAGATTCCGAGTATAACAAAAGGAGATACTCCTGCGAATTGGTCGTTAGTCAAGTTAGCAAGTTTAGAAAAAATGTAAGCTCTTTACGGGATGTTTCTCTAGTAGATTTGGAGACCATAAAAAAACAAGTCTCCACTACAGACTACAAAAGAGCTAAATATGTGCTAGATGAAAACGCAAGGGTTTTAAAAATGATGGAAGCTTTACGCCAAGATAATGCCCAGGAAGTTGGAAATATTCTACTGAAAGGACATTGGGCCATGTCAACGGAATTTAAAATAACGATTAGAGAATTGGACCTATTGGTAAGCACAGGGCAAAAATTGGACGGGATATTAGGCTCTAGAATGATGGGTGGCGGTTTTGGTGGCTGCACCATCAACCTTATGAAAACAGAACTAATGGATGCTACTATAAAAGCAATCCTATCCTCATACAAAAAAGAAACAGGAATTGAAGCAGCGTCGTACCAGCTTAGAATAGATGACGGAGTACGCACGTTAGGTGCATAAATAGGGTTTTAATAAATTAATCTTGTTAAAAAATCAAGCGGAGAAAAGAATAATAAACCTCACAGTTTATAGCATCTCTATTCCGCTTGACATAAAAAGGATCGATAATTAGATTAAACTCCTAATGCGACCTTTAAAAAAGTATGCTTACATAGCTCCCCATTCCTTTAAGGAGTCCATATTCATTTTCACGTAGTCATTATTTTTGGCTTCTTTAGAAGCTTCCAAAGATTTTTTAGCAACTGCGATAGCTCCTTTCTTATCTCCTGCTTTTGCCAAAATCAAAGATTGTTGTCTTAATTGCCAAAAGGCTGGTTTTTCAGTCATTGCCATGGCCTTGTCCATCCATTCTTTAGCTTTATTGATATCCTTCCCTTCGCTAGAATAGTATACGGCAGATGCATAGTAATCTCCAGCAGTAGGTCCAGAAAGAGCACGATCTATACTCTCCATTACCGCAGCATCTGAAGGAACACTAAAAGGTATAGCTACATATGTTTTTTCCCACATAATACCAAGGTTGGCACCGGAACTGGTAATATCATCTATAGTTATAGTAAAGGTCTCAACATTCATTTCTATTGGCCAAACAGGCACATTAGCTTTCGCTACTACCTTACTATCGTCCCAATCTCTTGGTGTACCTCCTCCTTCAGTATCTGTATAAAAGAATACCTCCCATGTTTTCACACCTGGTTTTGTAAAAATGGAATACTTACCTGCTTTAACATCGTTTCCAGCAATGGTCACATCTGAATCAAAACTTATTGTTGTGTAAGCGTTAGCGCCTGTTCTCCACAATTCTCCGTAAGCCTCTAATCCACCAAAAATAGTTCTCCCTCTCATGGAAGGTCTGGAATAATCTACAACAACCTCAGTTAAACCAACGGTTTGAATAAGTTTTGAAGCCGGACTCGGCGCCGGAGTATTAATTTGGGCCTCCAAAGAAAATGAGGCTACAATGGCTAATAAAAATAGTACTACTTTATTCATGATTATTTTGTTTTAAGTGCAAAACAAAACTAATTATAAACACAGGGTACAATTGTTAACAAAGTCATAAATAACAAGTATATAAATGAGTAGGATAAAGGATGTCTAAAACCCTGGCCTAAAGTTATTTGGAAATAGTATGCTTTTGATCAATATCACAGCTAGTAGACGGCGAACGCTTTGGAACATATAGAATTGTCGAAATAAACCACAAAATAGTATATGGATGTAGGCATAGAAGGCAAAACCACACCTTCTTTTTCAATATCAGCAAACTGTTCCCAAACGGTTTTTCCGGTTACGTCATAAATTCGGGTACCATAGATATTACTTTCAGAGGTAATACGATACCGTATATCACCTGTACTTAATTGTTTATATATAAGTAACTCCTCTTCATTTTCATCTGGTGAAGGATTTGGTTCTGGTTCCTGTTCAGGCTCACCTTCCTCCTCTTCTTCTTCTTCTTCTTCTAATTCAATTTGCGTAAACTTAAAAAGTCGAGATAGTGATGTAATATTGGCTGATTCTCTAGCGAAAAATTCTGAGGTAATAAAATAGTTTCCCAAACCGTCATTGGTTAGTCCTTCTACTTGAGCCAGTCCTATTTCTATGGGAACATCCGTAACGGTATCGTTGAAAATTTCGGAACTATCAATCGTATATATTTTCACAAAAGGAATTAAAAAACTGGAATACCCTAAAACAAATAAAGAAGCTGTTTCTGCATTATAATCGGCGTCTGTGACTAATCCTATATTCTCTACAGCACCTCTTCTTTCGGCTGTGTAACTTCCAGGGACCTTTGGAAGCGCGTAGGCTACTGAACCTAAGCTTTTCCATTGTTTGGTGAGTATAATCAACTCGTTTTCCAAAACAAAAAAAGATTCGGCATCCCAGTCACTATTACCTGTATCTGTAAAATCTGTTTGATCCTCATAGGAAAAGGAAATACGCTGTGCAATTACAGTAGTACCCGCCAAATAATCTGTTTTAGAAATACGATACACTACCAAATCTTGCCGAGTTCCTAAATTATTTCCGAAATCACCAACATAAATATAGTTTTCATCCTGACTTATAGCCTCCCAATCCATATTCGTAGCGTTAGATATGGTAACGGTCCTACTAATGGTTCTAGTAAGGGTGTCTATTTCAAAAAGCCTAGGCTCACCGCCAGAATCGTTATGAGTTATAATATGGTCGTTATAAAAAATGAGTCCGGAAGTTTCGGAAACTTCCTGCGGTAATTCACCAAGTTCCACAAGAGATGTCTGTGCTATAACAACAGTAGTACATAGTAAATAGAGTCCAAGGACAATTCTCATAAGATAATTTTTATAACACTTTGCAAATTACAAAATATGCGATACCTCGAAAGTATATTTAGTTTAAAAAGTAATATCACCGATGAAGCGCAATTAAAGTTTAGTAAAATACATATAATTTTATTTTGTTTAACGAATTAAATTTTTAACTGAACAATAATGCTTCTATCTTTGTTTAAAATACCTGAATGAAACTATATCAACTGCACTCCAAGCAGTCCTTCCCAATTACGAAACAAGTAGCTTGGGATTTTCTATCGAGTCCCAAGAATTTACAAGCAATAACACCAAAGCATATGGGATTTACTATTCTTTCTGGTGCAGACAGGCCCATGTTTCCTGGCCAAATAATTCAATATAAAGTGTCTCCTTTTCCTGGATATACCACCAAATGGGTTACAGAAATCACACATGTGGAGCAGGGAAAATATTTTGTAGATGAACAGCGCTATGGCCCTTACGCATTATGGCATCATAAGCATTTTATTAATGAAATAGAAGGTGGAATTGAAATGGAAGATATTATCGACTATAAAATACCTTTTGGCGTATTTGGCCAAATAGCACATCCTATCTTAGTAAAAAAACAATTAAGTCAAATATTTGAGTATCGGGAGCAAAAACTAATAGAACTTTTTGGTAGTATACCAGGATCAGAAAAAGAAATTCATTTTAAATCATTTTAAGATATGAGTAAAAACATACTATTAATTGGAGGATCTCATGGTATTGGGAATTCGTTAGTACATATATTACACAACGATCACACGATTTTTGTTGCATCCCGTACTACGGAAGGTTTGGAAGGGTTAAACGTAACACATATCCCGTTTGATGCCACTACAGATGATTTGGACACTTCCAAATTACCTGATGAAATTCACGGTTTTGTATATTGTCCTGGCAGTATTAACCTTAAGCCTTTTAAAATGATGAGCCTGGATACCTTCCAACAGGATATGCAGTTGAATTTTTTCAGCTTGGTAAAAACGGTTAAAACAATAATTGGTAAAATGTCTGAAGGAGCCAGTATGGTATTCTTTAGTACAGTTGCCGTTGGTACCGGAATGCCTTTTCATACCAGTGTTGCTGCAGCAAAAGGAGCCATAGAAGGATTTGCAAAATCTATGGCAGCAGAATATGCACCCAAGATTCGTGTAAACGTCGTAGCTCCTTCTTTAGTAGATACACCTTTGGCGGGGCGCTTGTTAAGCAACGACAAAAAAGTAGAGATGATGTCCCAGCGACACCCATTAAAAAGAGTAGGAAAACCTGAGGACATCGCAAATATTGCTGCATTTTTGCTAAGTGACAATAGCACTTGGATGACCGGACAAATTGTTGGTGTAGATGGTGGTATGTCTACCTTGAACATTTCATAATATGAGTAAGAAAGTATCTGTTTTTTGGTTTCGACGTGATTTACGTTTGGATGATAACTTAGGTTTTCTAAAAGCCTTAAAAAGTGATTTCCCGGTGCTCCCTATTTTTATTTTTGATACGGAAATACTAGACAAGCTTTCTAAGGATGATGCAAGAGTAACTTTTCTTCATGAAACTCTACAAAAAATGAGGGATACATTGCAAAAGGAACATAATAGTTCTATGGCCCTTTTTCATGGTAAACCTCTGGAAATATTTAAAGAGTTGACCAATGTATATGACGTCCAAGGTATTTACACTAACCATGATTATGAGCCCTATGCAAAGGATAGAGATACGGAGATAACATCTTTTCTTGAAGAAAAGAAAATTGACTTTAACACCTTTAAAGACCAAGTTATCTTTGAGAAAGATGATGTAGTAAAGGATGATGGCAAACCTTATGTAGTTTATACACCCTATAAGAATAAATGGAAGTCACTTTTTAATGCGAACCAGCTTATCACCCATGATACAAATGAGTATATGGTTAACCTCATAGCACTTACAAAGCTACCCAACGTATCCCTTTCGGATATGAATTTTGAAATTTCTAAGGTAAAAGTGTCAGAATTCACTGTAAGCCCTTCCCTAATTCAAAATTACGAGGATACTAGAAATTTTCCCGCAAAGAAAAATGGCACTTCCCGGTTAGGGCCACATTTACGTTTTGGAACGGTATCGGTTCGTAAGATGATGAAAAAAGCAATTGCTGAAGAAAACGAGGTATTTTGGAGTGAGCTTATTTGGCGCGAATTTTTTATGCAAATTCTTTGGCATTTTCCTCATACTAAAGAACGGTCATTTAGACCTAAATATGACCGAATTGATTGGCGTAATAATGAAGAGGAATTTGAAAAATGGAAAAACGGGTTGACTGGTTATGCACTGGTAGATGCCGGAATGCGAGAGCTTAATTCTACGGGGTATATGCATAATAGGGTCCGTATGCTAGTAGCCAGTTTCCTTTGTAAACATTTATTGATAGATTGGCGATGGGGAGAAGCTTACTTTGCAGAAAAGCTTTTGGATTACGACATGAGTGCGAACGTTGGGAATTGGCAGTGGGCAGCCGGCAGTGGCGTTGACGCTGCTCCCTATTTTCGTATTTTTAATCCTATGACTCAGGTAGATAAATTTGATAAGCAAAAGGAATATATAAATGCTTGGGTGCCAGATTTACAAGAGCTAACCTACCCGCAAAAAATGGTGGATCACAAGATGGCTAGAGAACGCTGTCTTAAAACCTACAAAGACGCCGTAGCTTAATGGTTGTAGTTTGGTTCAAAAAAGATTTAAGATTACTGGACCATGAACCTTTGGTTAAAGCAATAGCTACCGGAGAACAAATACTCTTGCTTTATAGTTTTGAGCCTTTATGGACGAACGATGCGCATTACAGCGAAAAGCACATTAATTTTATTAAACAAAGTTTATCTGACCTTCAAAGACAGCTTTTTTTATATGACACAAAAATTCTAGTTGTTGCAGCTGAAATTTTATCTGTTTTTGATAAACTGAACGACCATGAACCCATATCTACTATTTTCTCCTACCAAGAAACCGGAATGAAAATGACTTACAACCGGGATAAACGCGTTTCTAAATGGTGTGGAACAAAGGGAATAATTTGGGAAGAAAGTATACAAAATGGAGTATTTAGAGGGATAAAAAATAGGAAGCAGTGGAAAAATGATTGGGTGGCCTTTATAAATACCAACATTGATAAACCGCAAATGCAAATGGGCAGCTTCTACCCTATTACCACTATAGATGAATTTATAGAAACGCATTTTAAAAAGGTTTCTTTAGATACCAAATTAAATGCACAGGTTCAAAAAGGCGGTACACATTATGGCGTAAAATATTTAGACTCTTTTTTAAACGAACGTATTTGGGGTTACAACACCAATTATTCCAAACCCGCAACTTCCAGAAAACATAGCAGTAGGCTTTCTCCTTATCTTGCTTGGGGATGTTTGTCGTCTAGACAGGTTTGTCAATATGCAGCGGGACATAAAAAAAGCATTAATAACAAAAGAAACCTCAGTTCATTTCTTTCTCGCATGCGTTGGCAGGCCCATTTTATTCAAAAATTTGAAATGGAGGGCGAGATGGAATTTAGAAGTATAAACAAAGGGTATCACGAACTAGAAAAACCAAGAATTCTGCATTTACAAAAAGCATGGCGGGAAGGCCAAACGGGAATACCACTTATTGATGCCGCCATGCGATGTTTGGTTACGACCGGTTTTGTAAATTTTAGGCTTCGCGCCATGCTGGCATCCTTCTTTACACATCTGCTTTGGCAACCTTGGCAAGATTGCACGGAACATTTAGCTCAAAACTTTTTAGATTTTGAACCTGGAATCCACTTTCCACAATTAAATATGCAATCCGGTGAAACTGGCGTAAATACCATTCGGATTTATAACCCTATAAAAAACAGTAAGGAACACGATACCCAAGGTATTTTTATTAAAAAATGGGTTCCTGAACTTTCCCAACTGCCCTCACAATATATTCATGAACCTTGGGAAATTCCTCCAATGGAACTGCAATTTTTAGGTTTTGAACTTGGTAAAGATTATCCACAACCGATTGTATCCTTAAAAAAAATGCGAAAGTTCGCCAGTGATGCCTTGTACACCTTTAAAAAGAATCCTAAAACAAGAAAGGAGAGTAAACGAATCATAGCAAAACACACGTTGCCTGGAAGACCTGTTTGGGACCAACATAGCTGAGTTTTGATTCCTAATTTGATTCAAGTTTGACTATCTTTAATTACTTGCTAAAACATCAACCTAAAAAAGACCAACCATGATTAAAACGATTCTCACTTCCTTTCTTCTCGTGTTTTGCTTATCGATTTCTGCTCAGAAATTAAGCAACAATAAAAAAGCATTAATAGCATCAGTAGAAAACCATAAAAGCGAACTTATTAAAATTAGTGATTCTATTTGGGCCTTAGCAGAAACTGCTTTTGAAGAAACAGGCTCTGCAAAGGTACTGGCAGATTATGCAGAAAAGAACGGACTTAAAGTGACACGCGGTGTTGCTGGTATTCCTACTGCATTTACCGCAACATATGGCTCTGGTTCTCCGGTAATAAGTATTCTTGGGGAGTTTGATGCGCTACCTGGAATTTCGCAAAAAGCTTCGCCAGTAAAAGAACCGTTAAACCCTGGTGCTGCTGGTCATGGTTGTGGACACAACCTTTTTGGCGCAGCGAGTCTTGGTTCAGCCATAGCTATTAAAGAGCTAATGGACGCTGGTAAGATTAAAGGAACCGTAAAATTTCTGGGAACGCCTTCAGAGGAAAAATACTTTGCAAAAGTGTGGATGGTTAAAGCAGGACTTTGGGACGATGTAGATGTAAACATAAGTTGGCATCCCGGTCCAAAAACGGAAGCTGATGTACAAAGTGGACTTTCTCTCATAGATTTTATAGTGGAATTTAACGGACAAGCGGCCCATGCATCTGCAGATCCATGGAATGGTCGTAGTGCATCAGATGCTTTAGAACTATATACAACCGGCATCAACTACTATAGGGAGCATATTTTACCTACTTCAAGGATACATTACCATATACAAGATGGTGGACAGGTAGTTAATGTTGTTCCAGATTATGCTAAGCTATGGGTGCGCGTGCGTGATCCAAAACGAAACGTAATGTTACCTACATATGAGCGTGTAAAAGAAATGGCCGAGGGAGCAGCCATCATGGCTGATGTAGATTATAAAATATCTTTGGTTTCTGGTATCTATGAAACTTTGGTCAACCGTACCGGCGGTGGCATTATGCAGAAAAACCTAGAGCTACTAGGGTCGATAGCATATACAGAAGAGGAAACTGCATTTGGGAAGGCAATTCAAAAAGCTACCGGCAAACCAGAAGTTGGAATGGACAGCAAAATTCTTCCACTTAGGGAAACAGAAAAAAATCCTGGAGGCGGTTCTACAGATGTTGGAGATGTAAGTTGGAATGTGCCCAACATTAACCTTAGAGCAACAGTTGCTCCAAAGGATACACCATGGCATTCTTGGGCAGTAGTTGCCTGTGGCGGAATGTCCATTGGGCATAAAGGAATGGTATATGCCTCCAAAGCTATGGCCATGACCATGGTAGATTTATTTGAAAACCCAAAAATGGTACAGGAGGTAAAAGAAGAATTTAAAACAAGAAAAGGAAATGAGGTGTATGAACCAATGATAGAAGGTCCACCACCCATCAATGGAAATTAATATCTAAAATTAAAATTACTATGTTCGGATTATTTAAAAAGAAATCAGAAAAAGAAAAACTAGAGGAGAATTATAAAAAACTGATGAAAGAAGCCTTTGATCTTTCTAAAATCAATCGCTCTGCCAGCGATGGAAAATATGCAGACGCTGATAAGGTTCAGAAACAGATAGATGCCTTAGATAACAAATAGGTTAAAACGCACTAGTCCCTATGAAAAAATTGTATTTGATAGTTTTGATATGTCTCTATGCCATAGTAGCAAAGGGACAAGATTTCGACTTTAAAATTGACCATTTTGCCATTGTGGTAGATAATGTAGATATAAGTGCAACTTTCTATGCCAACATTCTAGGATTGGAAGAAACACCTCATCCGGATAAAAAACCAGGATTTCGATGGTTTTTAGTCGACGATAGCTCCCAGATACATCTTATTCAGAAAGAATTTACGCCTTTTGAAAAGAACAAATCAATGCACCTTTGTCTAGCTACCCAAGACTTAGCCGGTGTAATTGCACATCTAAAAAAGAACAGCGTTCCTTATTGGGATTGGCCTGGAAAAGAAAATGCTGTAACCCTAAGGACAGATGGTATACAACAAATCTACATACAGGATCCCGATGGGTATTGGATAGAAATAAATACTGTTAAACACTAATATGGGCAACAAAATACAAGAAGTTTTTAAGTTGGGGTTTCCATGGCAAACACAGGATCCTTTTTTATTTTGTGTGTACCACTTGGACCATTATCCAAAAGGAAAAGAGGACATGTCTCCAGATGCTTCTTTAAACGGTAGGAATTTAGGGAATGATTTCACGATAAAAGATGGCTGGCGCATGTATCACGGACAAACCATTCCAGGTTTTCCTGCACATCCGCACCGGGGTTTTGAAACCATTACCATAGTAAATAAAGGTTTTTGCGACCATTCGGATTCTTTAGGAGCCGCAGGTCGTTTTGGACAAGGAGACGTACAATGGATGACGGCAGGCAAGGGTGTTCAACATTGCGAAATGTTCCCGTTGTTACATACAGATAAAGAAAATCCTTTGGAGCTTTTTCAAATATGGCTCAACCTTCCTAAATCAAAAAAATTCGTTGACCCTCATTTTAAAATGCTTTGGCATGAGGATATTCCCATTGTTAAGACGGAAAATGCGAGCGTAAAAATAATCGCTGGTAGTTACGGTTCAGAAAAGGCTCCTAAGCCGGCACCAGATTCTTGGGCTGCCAATTTAGATAACCACATTGCCATTTGGAACATACATATTGATGCCCATGGAGAATTCTCTCTGCCTAAAATTGATGGTATTGTAAACCGCACTTTATATTTTTATGAGGGCGACACCATAACAATTGATGGTTCCACTGTGTTACCAGATCATGGAGTAACACTAGATGCTTCGCAAGAAGTTACAATTTCCGCAGGAGAAGACAAAGTTCATCTTCTAGTACTCCAAGGTAAGCCTATTGCCGAACCTGTAGTAAAACATGGACCTTTTGTTATGAATACAGAAGAAGAAATACAGCGTGCTATGCAGGAATATAGGATGACTCAATTTGGTGGGTGGCCTTGGCCCTATCCAGATAATACGCACGATAAGAAGAAAGGAAGATTTGCTAAATATCCTGATGGGACACTTATTGAAAAAACATGAAGCTTACACTTAAACTAGCAGCTATTTACAACATTCTTTGGGGTGCTTGGGTAGTTCTTTTTCCTAATCATTTCTTTGAATTGGTAGGTATGGAACCCCTTAATCATCCCATGGTTTGGCAAGGAATGGGAATGGTTATTGGAGTCTATGGCCTGGGTTATTGGTGGGCATCTTACGACCCCATGCGCCATTGGCCAATTGTTGCCGTAGGTTTTCTTGGTAAAATATTTGGGCCTTTGGGTTTTCTTTTTAATTATATACAAGATATAGTGCCTTTTGAATTTATCTACACGCTAATCACCAATGACTTCATTTGGTGGATTCCATTCTTTCTTATTCTAAAAAAGGTTCACGTTGATTATAAATGGAAACTAGCTTAACCAAAAAACCTTATACGGTAGTTTTGGCGCTATTTTTTAGTATTGCCGGACTATACCACTTTATTAATCCTGAGTTTTATTTGGGACTTATACCTGATTATATTCCAAAACCTATCCTTATTAATTATTTTGTCGGGGCCTTGGAATTATTGCTAGGGCTGTTGATTATAGTTCCAAAGTGGAGAAAGCGAGCTTGTTACAGTATTGTATTTTTACTGCTACTTTTGATTCCGTCACACGTGTTTTTTATTCAAATAGGTTCTTGCATTACTAACGGACTGTGTGTGCCAAATTGGGTGTCTTGGAGCCGACTTATACTAATTCATCCCTTGCTTATCTATTGGGCCTATGCCGTATCTAAAAACTAATATAAAATGGTAATTGAAATTCTGAGATTACTCTTTGACTTTGGATTGTTAGTCCTTATTTGGATGGTGCAACTAATGGTTTATCCTAGTTTTAAATACTATAGTAAAAAAGAACTGATACGCTGGCACCGTGTTTATGTACAACGTATGTCCTATGTTGTGATTCCTTTGATGTTTGGGCAAGCAATAATAGCTCTATATCAATTGTATCATACCCCTACCCTATATACAGTAGGAAGTGTTGTTTTGATTGTTTTGACATGGGTACTTACATTTACCCTATTTGTCCCAAGGCATAACGCCATTTCACGTGAAAATTTCGATAAAAACACCCTATCTGAGTTGGCTTCCTACAATTGGGCAAGAACGGTACTTTGGAATTTAGTTTTTGTTTGGACAGCCCTTACACACGTGTTATCCTAGCTCCTATAGCTCTTAATCGTTCATCAATATTCTCATACCCACGATCAATTTGCTCTATATTGTGTATAGTTGACGTGCCTTTAGCGGAGAGCGCAGCAATCAATAAAGAAACACCTGCTCTAATATCTGGAGAAGTCATGGTTGTAGCTTTCAAACTAGATTTAAAATCATGCCCCATTACTGCGGCCCTGTGTGGGTCACAAAGGATAATTTTTGCACCCATATCCAAAAGTTTATCCACAAAGAATAAACGACTTTCGAACATTTTTTGATGAATAACAAGTTCTCCCCTTGCCTGTGTGGCTATTACCAGAATAATACTCAATAAGTCTGGTGTAAGTCCAGGCCATGGAGCATCTGCAATGGTTAATATAGAACCATCAATATAATTCTGAATTTCGTATCCATTTTTATGTTCTGGAATGTAAATATCATCTCCTTTACGTTCCAGTGTGATACCTAATTTTCTAAAAACCGTAGGAATTTGACCTAAATCGTCCCAACTTACATTTTTGATGGTAAGTTCACTTTTGGTCATGGCCGCAAGACCTATCCAACTACCAATTTCGATCATGTCTGGTAACATACGGTGTTCTGTGCCTCCAAGACTTTCAACGCCATCTATAACCAAGAGGTTAGAACCAACACCAGAAATTTTAGCGCCCATACGGTTTAACATCTTGCACAATTGTTGCAGGTAAGGTTCGCAAGCTGCATTATAAATAGTAGTTTGACCTTCCGCAAGCACTGCTGCCATTACAATATTTGCGGTTCCAGTAACGGAAGCCTCGTCTAACAACATGTAGGTGCCTTTTAATTTCTTGGCCTCTACACCATAAAAATATTCTTCTTTGTTATATCTAAATTTTGCGCCAAGTTTAATAAACCCTTCAAAATGGGTATCCAAACGTCTACGTCCTATTTTGTCACCACCCGGTTTTGGAATATATCCTTTACCAAAACGAGCTAATAAGGGTCCTACTAGCATTATGGAACCTCTTAGTCCTCTACCATCCTTTTTAAACTGATCGCTTTGGAGGTATTCTAAATTTATATCATCCGCTTTAAAAGTATAGCTGCCTTTTCCTTTCTTTTGGATTTTAACACCCAAATCCTCTAGTAGAGAAATTAATTTATTGACATCTATAATATCAGGAATGTTATGTATAGCAACCTTTTCAGAGGTTAGTAGTACTGCACATAGAATTTGTAAAGCTTCATTTTTGGCCCCTTGTGGTGTTATTTCACCGGATAGCGGGTGCCCTCCTTCTATTTTGAATGTTCCCATCTAAAGTAGTAGACGATTAGTAGCGTTTCTTGCCACGATTATTATTTCTTTGATTGTTCTTTTTGTTGGAATTGGAATTGGAATTGGAATTAGACCTAGGGGTCTTGGCAATTCTGTTTTTTAAGAACTGACCGCTATCGGTAAGACTCTCTCCTTCTGATGCCAAATCTATTTGACCGTCACTAAGATCAAACAAATGCTTGAAAATAGCCGAATCGTCTACTACATCCTTGTTCCAATTCAAGTAACACTTCTTCATGTGATTGGCAATAGCATATTCCAGTCCGGAACGCTTATCGCCTTTTTCCCATTCTACCGCCACATCAACCATACGCTTGATATTGTTACCATAAAAACGATATTTTGGAAAATTCTGAGGATATTCCAATGATTCTGGGTGCTTTCGCAATATTTCCTTAGATGTAATAGGAAAGGGAGATTCTACGTCCAATTTAAAATCGGACATAATAAACAATTGGTCCCATAACTTATGCTGAAAATCTGGCACATCCCTTAGATGTGGCTGCAGATTTCCCATTACGCTTATAATAGCGTTGGCTACTTTATTTCTTTCTACAGAATCCTCTATAGATACCGCATGGTCTACCATCTTTTGAAAATGACGACCATATTCAGGTATGATCAAATGAGGTCTTTCTGTATTATACTCGAGTTGTTCTACTAAATGCAAATTGGAGTTTTTTACTTAAAAAATGTTTGAAGAAGTCTTCTTATAACGTGCGCAAAATAATAAAATTATGGCTCATATACTATTTTACAACGATATTACGCCCTCTATTGTACCCACTTCCTTATATTTTTGAATGACTGCATCCGCATTCTTTAGATTTACGGTAATCGATACACTCGTATATTTTCCTTTTTTAGATTTTTTGGATTCAATTACTGCTCCAGTATTGTCAAATATCTTATGTATTTGGTCAATCTTATCAGCATCGGACAAAACAATAAATTTATAGAGGTAATTAGAGGGCCATACAGTAGTTTCTGTTAGTTGTTCTTTTAATCTTTTGTAGAACTCTTCTGGATTGTTTTTTTCCATTACGTCAGTTTTTAACAAAGATAAGAGTAAACATCTGGTTTTTTGGTCTCCAAGGTTTCCCTATTTTTGTACTTATACTCAAATACTTTGAAGTTTAAACGAATTGTAATCACAGGAGCACCTGGAACGGGAAAAACATCGATCATAAAATCTTTAGAAACTTCCGGTTTTTATTGTTTTCATGAGGTTATACGTACGATGACATTAGAGGCTAAAACGAAACAACATCCAGACACTGTACTTAGCAATCCCATCGCATTTGTAAATGATTCAAAACAATTTAACCAACAATTGTTAACCGAAAGGCGAAAACAATTCGAAGGTGCGGAAGGTAAAAAAGAAGCAACTATTTTTTATGATAGAGGAATGCCAGATGTGTTAGGCTATATGGATTATTTTGATCAGCCCTATACATCAGATTTTATAAATGCATGTAAACAATATAGGTACGACGCCATATTTTTGCTTCCGCCTTGGAAAGCCATATACGTTCAGGATAATGAAAGGCTGGAAACATATCTACAGGCTACAGAAATTCATGAGCATTTAAAAAGCACCTATATTTCCCTAGGGTATGATGTTATAGAAGTGCCTTTTGGAACAGTAAAGCAGCGATTATCATTTATCGTTAATCATATAAACTCCTAGTTGTGGATATAAAACCCAATGAAATTCTTGAAAAGTATTGGGGTTTTACATCTTTTAAAGATTCTCAGGAAAAAATTATTACAGCATCCTTAGCAGGAAGAGACGTTTTGGCGCTTTTACCTACAGGAGGGGGCAAATCTATTTGTTTTCAGGTACCCGCAATGATGCGGGAAGGAATTTGCATTGTAGTTTCTCCCCTGATAGCATTGATACAGAATCAAGTCTCCAGTTTAAAAAATCTAGGAATAAAGGCTGTTGGATTGACTGGAAGCTTAAATTTTGAGGAGCTAACAAATGAATTAGATAATTGTGTTTATGGTGGATATAAGTTCCTTTACCTTTCCCCAGAACGATTAGGTCAAGAACTGATACAGGAGCGCATACAACAAATGAACGTGAACCTATTAGTGGTAGATGAGGCGCATTGTATTTCGCAATGGGGACATGATTTTAGGCCTGCTTATTTACAATGTTCGGTATTACGAGAACTACATCCAGGCGCCCCTCTTATGGCGCTAACCGCAACGGCAACACCAAGGGTTTCTAAAGATATTGTTACATCCTTAGAGCTGATTGCCCCTTTGGTTCAAAAAGATTCTTTTTCAAGAAAAAATATTGCTTTTAAGGTGATTTTTGAAGAAGACAAAAAGTATAAACTTAAGCAGTACTGTACCTTACTAAAGACGAGCGGCATCGTATATGTTAGAACCCGGAGGCTTGCCGAAGAAATTTCCAGATTTCTAGTAAATAATGGTATTACGGCCAGCTTTTACCACGGCGGTATTACAGAAAAAGAAAAAAAGAAAAAATTGGAGCATTGGCTCGAAAATCGCACTAGAGTAATGGTAGCTACCAATGCTTTTGGCATGGGAATAGATAAACCAGATGTAGCGCTAGTAGTTCATTACCAAATACCAGATTGTCTAGAGAATTATTTTCAAGAAGCTGGCAGAGCTGGTAGGAACGGAGAACCCGCAGTAGCGATTTTACTAACTAACCCCACCGATAAAGAACAGGTAAAAAGACAATTTCTAAGTATTCTGCCAGATGTATCCTTTGTAAAATTGGTATACAAAAAATTGAACAATTTTCTACAGATTGCTTATGGTGAGGGATATGGGAGTACCTATCCTTTAAACTTCAATGCATTTTGTTCTAGGTATCAATTGAATTCCATGCTAACCTATAACGCACTAAAAATTTTAGATAGGAATTCTGTGTTCGCGTTATCGGAGTCTTTTTCAAAGAAGATAAGTATTTTTTTTAAGATAGGAAAAGAAGAATTATTTGGATATATGCAAGATCATCCAAGCTCGGAAGATGTAATAAAAACCATCTTAAGAACCTACGGCGGCATTTTTGAGTTCGATACTCGGATAAATACCTTGCTCCTTTCTAAAAAACTGAATATAGAAGAATCGATAGTTTTAAAAGGCTTGGAAAAATTGGCAGCTGATGAAGTGATTGATTACAAAGGATCCCATAGCGATTTGGAACTCAACTTTCTGGTACCACGAGACGATGATCGGACCATAAACCCCTTTTCCAAAAATATACGTGAACAAAACTTGCTCAAAGAGCACCAAGTGTCCCAAATGTTGTTATACATAGAAAACGATACGGTATGCAGAAGTCAGCAGCTTTTGGCCTACTTTGGCGAGAAAGGCGCAACCCCTTGCGGACGCTGCGATGTATGTAAAAAAACAATAGTCACAAACCAGAACATTAAATCAGTTAAGAAAAGCATCGTACACTTCCTAGCCTTAAAATGCGCTAGCTCTAGAAACATACAACAAGCCTTGGAATTAGAAAACGAATTGGTTTTAATAGCTTTACAGGAATTATTGGAGGACAGAAAAATTAGTGTAAATACAAAAAATCAATATCAACTAGTTTAAAGGATATATGACGGACTTACGAATCGTATTTATGGGAACCCCAGATTTTGCAGTAGGCATCTTAAAAGCACTCTGCGAGGGCGGACATAAGGTTGTTGGGGTTATTACCGCACCCGACAGACCTGCGGGAAGAGGTAGAAAATTGAACCAGTCTGCTGTAAAAAAGTATGCAGAAGAACAGCATCTAAAGGTGTTACAACCCACCAACCTAAAGAACAGCCAATTCTTAGAAGAATTAATAGGACTTAAGGCTAATCTGCAAATAGTAGTGGCCTTTAGAATGCTCCCAAAGGTAGTTTGGCAGCTTCCAGAATACGGGACCTTTAACTTACATGCCTCTTTACTGCCAGAATACCGTGGCGCTGCACCTATTAATTGGGCCATAATGAATGGTGAGACCAAAACGGGAGTATCAACCTTCTTTATTGATGAAAAGATTGATACGGGTGCAATTATTCTACAGGATGAAACAACCATTTTGCCAGAGGAGGACGCGGGAGGTTTGCACGACCGCCTTATGGTCTTGGGAGCAAAAACGGTTCTAAAAACAATAGAACGTATCCAAGAAGGTGATTTTTCGACTACACTGCAACAAAATCCTGAAGATTTAAAATTGGCCTATAAGCTAGAGCGAGATACTTGCAGAATAGATTGGAACTTACCATTGGAATCTATACATAATTTTATTAGAGGTTTAAGTCCTTATCCGGCAGCTTGGACCACATTGCATACTAATGAAGAACAGCTTACTGTAAAAATTTATACCGTTTCTATCGAGAAAATAGTCCATAAATTAAAACCAGGAGAACTTGTTTTTAGCAAGAAAGAAATAAGAGTAGCGGCAACGGGTGGTTATATAAACCTACTAGAAATTCAACTCCAGGGCAAGAAAAGAATGCGGACCTTAGATCTGTTGAACGGTCTAGTTTTATCCAAAAATGCGGTTTTTAGGTAAAGTGCCGCTATCATTGGGTTCGATGAAAGGTAAAAAAAACCCTACGTTATCAACAAACCTCCCGACTTATCAACAAAACAAGGGATTTAGGACGGTTTTACTTGTGTTCGTCGTAAATCCATATAAATTTGTTAAAAGGTTAAAACTATATTAACAACAATTAATTTAATTACATTATGAACAAAACAGAATTGATTGATGCAATGGCAGCAGACGCTGGCATCACAAAAGCAGCGGCTAAGAAGTCATTGGAGTCTTTCTTAGGAAATGTTGAAGGTTCTTTGAAAAAAGGAAACAGAGTTTCTTTAGTAGGTTTCGGATCATGGTCCGTATCTAGAAGAAATGCAAGAGAAGGTAGAAACCCATCAACTGGAAAAACTATCCAAATTGCAGCTAAAAATGTTGTTAAGTTTAAAGCAGGAGCCGATTTAGGTAAAGCTGTAAACTAATTTATACGCATACCAGATTTAAAAAGCGCTTTTTTAAAGCGCTTTTTTTTATGACTATTTTTGAGTTTTAGTAAGAATTATCTTATTTTAGAAGTATATAAGATTTTTAAAAATGTTTCAAATCAAACCTAAAAAGGGCAAATTACTCATCGCTGAACCTACTTTAACGGGAGATATTTCCTTTAATAGGTCTGTGGTATTACTAGCGGAACATAATGAGGAAGGTTCTGTTGGTTTTATTTTGAATAAACCTTTAGCGTACCAAATAAGCGATTTGGTAAAGGAAATTTTGATTCCGTTTCAAGTATATAATGGTGGCCCTGTAGAACAGGACAATCTTTATTTTATTCACAAAGCACCGCATTTAATAGCGGATAGTATTGAAATTTCAGATGGTATTTATTGGGGAGGAGACTTTGAAAAGACCGTCTCCTTAATCAACCAAAAAATTATTTCCGAAGATGACATCCGGTTCTTTTTAGGCTACTCCGGTTGGTCCTCTTTACAGTTAGACGAGGAGCTCTCCTCCAAGTCGTGGATTGTAGTAAAAAACGAGTATGAAAGTCAGATCATCAAAAAATCTTCTGTAGCTTTTTGGAAAGAAAAAATGATGCAACTAGGGGGTGATTATTTATTGTGGTCCAATGCACCTGAAAATCCTAGCCTTAATTAGCGCTAAATACTTAGTCTTGCTACGGCGTTTAGTTTACCCACCAATTCCTTACTGGCTTTACTATCAAAATTCTTTTTCCTGTACTTCATAATCGGAATAATACCGCTAATAGTATTTGTTATAAAAAGCTCGTCCGCCTTTTGGAGTTCAAAAGGGGAAATAGATTCCTCTTTTAGTTCATATTCACTTGACTTAGTTAAAATTTCAATTACTTTTTTTCGAAGAACTCCATTAAGACAACCATCTTTTAAGGGAGGGGTTTTAATAGTTTTACCTGAAACTAAGAAAACATTACCGTTGAGTGCCTCCACAACCATCTTGTCGCCATTTAGCAATAAGCAGTTATGATAATCGTTCTCTTTGGCAAAAACACTACCAACTACGTTTAGAATACGATTATTGGTCTTTAGCGTGGAAAGCATATCCTTGTTCAAGTAAAAATCCTTGAATAGTTCTACTTCATAAAAAGAATCATTGATGGTGTAGAATGGACTAGCCAGCCTTTTAGCTTCAATACAATAGGAAATAGTGTTGGTTTCGGGCAAATATAGACCTCCATCGTTTCTATATACTGTAAAACGAACCCTATAGGCATTGTTAAGTTCCATTGCCGCTAAGGTTCTTAAAATCTCCTTCTCCAAAAATTCCATAGTAAACTCCATAGGAATTTCCATACGTAGTATACGCATAGATGACATGAGCCTTAGATAATGATCTTCCAAGAAATAAACATGACCATTTACAACACGAATGGCCTCGAAAAGTGCATCACCATATTTTAAACCTCTATTATTTTGATTTAAAAAAGTAGTGCCTTCCTCCACTAAGGTTCCGTTAAAATTTACCATAAAAAAAGCCTTATAAAAATAAGGCTCAAAGATACTGCAAATACCTAAACTCTATTTGGAACCAAGCACCTGTTTTAAGTCAGAAACCTGGTTTGTCCATAACATTTTAGTCTCCTCTATCTCATCATCTTCGGCAAAATCAGTAATAAACAAAGAAACATCTTTCGTTATTTCGTCTACAATAATTTTCATTTCAAAATAGGAATCATCCTCATTTTCCTCCCAAGCAAACCGAACAAACTCATCCGTTTTACGTTTTAATAAAATGGCCTCTTCTTCTGCCCCATCCCAAATGAATATAAACTTCTCTCCACGGGAATTTACATTATCGGCAAACCATTCCGACAAACCAGATGGGGTCGCCAGATATTGATACAATAATTGTGGTGAGGACTGTATTACGAACTCAATTTCGAATTTTATCTTATCATTCATTCCTGCGTCTTTAAGACTCCCAATATATATATTTATAAATGATTAAAAAATAAAAGAAGCGTATTATTTTTTAATCAACTAATGTTGAAGATCATAAAATTAAACTTTATATTTGCAGCCGTTTAAAAATCATACGCTGTGCTTTTGCACAGACCAACAAAGTTATGGTATGACCATCTCAAAAATGGTTAAGTGTAGATCTATTAAAACGAAAATGGCGAGGTAGCTCAGTTGGTTAGAGCGTCGGATTCATAACCCGGAGGTCGGGGGATCGTGCCCCCCTCTCGCTACTTTAAAAAAAGACAGTTACATTCATTTGTAACTGTCTTTTTTGTTTGGGCACAACATAGATAGCGCACTAGTAT
>RCNB010000056.1_pt1 | contig 84146 bp, 76 predicted proteins | sample 2041321 | NCBI WGS metagenome assembly RCNB01 (sample SAMN09708232, study PRJNA481090) | Marine sediment metagenome, whole genome shotgun sequencing project. | reverse complement strand
TTTTCTTCGGGTCATGGTGCACCTCCATAGGTCAATATAGACCTAAATGAAAGTGTCCACTAAACCTGAGCAAGACCACAAAGCAGACGTTGAAAATTTTGTCCGATAACCACTTCGGCGGCAGAATCGGATGTAGATGAATAGAGCCGATTTTTGTCGTCAGGCAAAATCCGAACTTAATTCTAAAATACTGGGTGACAGTACATGCAACTTGATGCTCGCGTTTCTTTGTCCTTTTTTTTCGTGCTCGTGCTAAGCGCCTGCGATGGTAACTCTCCAGTAGCCATTAATCGTTACCACGCCTCTGATGAGCTCTTCGCAAAAATTGATGACAATGTTGCGAATGAACTTTCGCTTCAGAAAGTCCTTGAAATTGATCATTCTCGGCTAGCCGCTGAAGTTGAATCACAAATGCCGCCAGCAAGAGTGCTCCTGTTCAGCAACATAGAACTCGAGTCAGAGCTTTTAGTGAAAAACCAATTGGTAGGTATTGATCTTCCACTGCGGGTACTGGCCTATGAATCATTGTCAAACGGCCCGTCGAAACTGATATACAACAGTTACGATTATCTCGCATCCCGCTACGATTTGAGCCCATCTGGTGCCGCCAGAACCCTTTTTGACGAGTCAATGTCTCTGGCGCTGAATGGTGTCGATCCAACCGACATAGCCTCCTTTGGGCAAGATAAGATGCAACCAGACGGTATTGTTACCCTGGATAGCCCGTTCGACTTCGAAGAAACTTATCGTCGCGTGCTGGAGGCAATAGAATCTCAGGGTGACGCGGTCTTCTTTGGAGAAGTCGATTTCCAGTCGCAGGTCCGAGAATTCGGTGCGGACATACGGCCTACCACCCTGATCCTGTTTGGTGCGCCTGGACCAGGAGGAAAGGCCATGAGTGATGCTCCTACGCTTGGACTCGATGCGTTCTGTCAGAAGTTTTTGATATGGAAGGATGCTCAACAAGCGGTTCACCTTAGTTTCAACGATCTACTAGATGTTGCTGAACGTCAGGATGCGAATAAGAGTATCGCGCTAAGAGTAGTCGATTTTAGACTCAGTCGAACTTTTGGTGGCGCATTGAGTGAGTGACAGTTGCTCCAGGGCCGGGGCTGTAAGACCGCTTTTGGCCGAATGCAGCCACTAGGCTGCTAAGCTGCTGAGAGGCTGCTTTTGACCCGAAACGGACGTCCTGCGAATCCACTAATTTCTTCGTGTATGCCTTTTTATCTCTGCCAGACCCGCAACACTCTCGTCTGCGCTATGCCAAATTTTCGCGAGTGAGTCGTACGCCTCCATTGACGTTGTATCGTCACCGATTTTCGCTGTAGCGCGTGCCAGTCCGAGCAAAGAATTGGTTCTGAGTTTGCTACGAGAAAGCTGATCCTGATAAGCGAGAATCGCCCCAGGGCTGTCCCCGAGTTCGTACAAAATGTCACCAAGAAGCTCCGCCGTCGGCTTCGATATTCGCGGCGGACCGTATCTAAAAGGCAGGCTCGCCTGCAATTCGGCTGCCTCTCGCGCCATCGTCACAGCCTTCTCACCGTCACCTTCTTTCATCGCTATTACTGATTGAACCTCCAGCTTCAGAATATCCACTTCCTTTTGGCTCAGGATGATCTCGGGGTTGGCTTCCTTCCCGCCCATTTGCATTTTTGGCAACAAGCCACGGGCCTCGTCGAGATGACCTAGTTGGGCGGCGGCATAGGCCTGCGCAAAATAGTAGTGAGGAATCGGAACGTGAATGCTATCGGGTGCAAGCCATTTGTCGGCTTCTTCCCATGATTCCGTATCAATCAAATAACGAGCGTACATCGCACCGTAATAGGCCGGCTCACGCGGTAGCGGATGGTCACTGATTCTCTTCCGCGCCATCGTCAGCATTTCTCTTGCTTCATCAAGTCGCCCCTGCTGAAGACGTCCATAGTGTAGCCAGTATCGGTGATGCCATGCTTCCCGGCTTCGCGGCCCCTCTCCAACAGTTTTTGCAGATTCCACACTCAAGGCAGTTACATTGGCTCCAATCATGTCATCCCACAGGCCTAGTGCTACATAGATGTGTGATGTCATGTGTTGTGCGTGTGCTGCATCGACCGCAATTTTCTCGTACGCTTTCGCCATCGGCAGGCCGAGAATCGCGTGTACCGGATCGTCGTATGAGTGAATCAGGTAGTGCGCCGCTCCTGGATGTGAGTGGTTAGCGTCCCAAACCGGCGTAATGATCGCCGCCGCTTGCATATACGTCGCGTAATCACGATTAGCACTACCAACTCCCAGAATGGACAGCCCGTAAAGTGCTCTCGCTTCAAGATCATCAGGGTAGTTCATGTGCACCTGCTGCATCGCGTTTCGGTAATGAACGTCACGCTCCAACTTGTCGAGGCCCTGTGTCTCTTCAGTCATACCAAACAAGATTTCCGCAGCGTGGATAAAGTCCTTTTCTCGCTGAGTGGGTGCTTTGGCTGCTCGTTCTGCAGAAGTCTTGCCAAGCTTATTCAGAACATCTTGCGCGGCTTGTTGATTCTGCACCTTCCATAAAGAATGATGATTGGTCATCGCTTCGCCCCAAAATGCCATAGCGAAGTCCGGATCAATTGCCTGTGCATTTCGAAATGCTACTGCGGCAGGATCATATTCAAAGCTATGCATATACAACACGCCCTGAATAAACTTTTTCTGTGCTTCTGGCGCGCCTGAAGTCGGAAAATTGACCACGCCGAGTGTCAGTTCCTGCGCCGGGGAGAACGATGGAAACATCATCGCCAGTAGATAAATGAACGTAATCCTTACGGGACTCTTAACACGCTTCAGTGTAAGCACGGATGGTTCCTCTAAACTATTACGTTGTCGATTATCTTACTGTGCCTGGCTTGGCGAGAGCAATATTCGACTTCCGCTTCTGGCCGAAAGCGAACGTTAAATTCGTGCACTTTGAGCTGGTTTGAATGTCCGTTATTGAGAAAAGCGGACACTACGCTGCTGTTTTCAAAATGGTCAAAAAACTTGCAAGGCTCTATCAGTTCGAATTACCGTCTTACCCCGAAACCGGACATTCGGCTAGAATAGGCGCTAACGGGCGCTAACGGGCGCTAACGGGCGCTAATGACCCAACGCGGCCATCGTTTTTTTTTGCGGGAATCGTTATGAAGTTCACCTCACTGATCAGCATCACTGTCATCGTCTTCGTTCTGGCGGCGTTGGCTTCACCGGGACCGGTTGTAGCGCAAGAAGCATCCAGCCTGGCGTCCCTTCCGCTCGACGACATGGAGTTTCGGCTCATCGGACCATTTCGCGGTGGACGATCGGTCGCCGTAGCCGGTCACCCCACTGAGCGTCTGACGTTCTACTTCGGATCGACGGGCGGGGGTGTTTGGAAGACGGAGGACGCGGGGCATAACTGGAACAACGTGTCTGACGGGTTCTTCTCGACCGGATCCGTTGGTGCACTCGCGGTCGCGCCGTCCCAGCCCGAGACCGTGTACGCTGGAATGGGCGAACACGCGATCCGGGGAAACACTTCACATGGCGACGGAGTTTACCGCTCAGACGATGGAGGGGAGACGTGGCGTCACCTGGGACTAGAGGACACTCGCCAGATATCCAACGTGATCGTCCATCCCACCGATCCGGACGTGGTCTACGTTGCAGCGCTCGGACACGCCTGGGGACCCAACGAGGAGCGGGGCATCTACCGGTCGCGTGACGGCGGCACAACCTGGGACAAGGTGCTCTACGTGAACGAGGACATCGGCGCTGGCGATCTTGAGATGGACCCCTCCGATCCAACGGTACTCTACGCCGGGATGTGGGAGGTGCGCCGCTTCGCCTGGGGACTTCGTGGAGCCGGACCCGGCACCGGGCTTTACAAGTCGACCGACAGTGGAGATACCTGGGAAGAGCTGACGAACAATCCGGGGTTGCCAACGGGGGAGAATCGAGGCCGAATCGGCGTGACGGTTTCGGCGGCCAACCCGAACCGTGTGTGGACGATCATCGAAGCCGAGGATGATCAGACGGGTGTCTTTAGATCCGACGACGCCGGGGCCACCTGGGAACTGGTGAGCCAGCGGGCCGAGCTTTCACAAAGGCCCTGGTATTACCACAGGATCCATGCACATCCCACTGACCCGGACCGAGTGTACATTCAGAACACCCGGCTATGGCACTCCACCGATGGCGGGCGCAACTACACGATGATCCCGACCCCGCATGGGGACAGCCACGATCTTTGGATCGATTCGGAAGATCCGGAGCGGATGATCGAGGCCAATGACGGGGGCGGAACGGTCACGTTCAACGGCGGCGGTTCCTGGTCGTCCATCTACAACCAGCCGACGGCCCAGTTCTACCACGTGACCGTGGACACTCGCTTTCCATACCGGCTCTACGGAAATCAGCAGGACAACTCCACACTCTCGATTCCGAGCCGCTCGGACACTGGGCTGATCGATGAAACCGAGCTCTATACGATCGGCGGAAACGAGGATGGGTACACTGCTGTCCATCCTGAAGACCCTGACATCATCTACTCTGGCGATCACCACTGGCTCACCCGCTACAATCACCGTACGAAGCAGGTGAAGTACATCTCGCCGTGGAATGAGATCTGGTGGGGTTGGGGAGCTAAGGACCACAAATACCGGTTCCAATGGGTGTTCCCGGTCGTGATCTCTCCCCACGACCCGGAGGTGCTCTACGCCACCTCGCAGGTTGTGCACCGTTCCCTCGACCGTGGCGATTCGTGGGAGGTCATCAGCCCGGACCTGACGCGGGCTGACCCCTCGACGTTGGAGTCTACCCCCGGGATCGACGATGACCCCGACACCGGCCCGTACTGGGGTCCCATCAAAAGGGACAACACCGGCATCGAGTGGTACGCCACCATTTTCGCCTTTGCGGAATCACCCCTTCAGGAAGGTCTTTTTTGGACGGGTTCCGACGACGGAATGGTGCATATTTCCCGTGATGGTGCAGCAACGTGGCAGGACGTGACGCCGAAGGGATTCCCCGACTTCACCCTGGTCAGCATCATCGAAGCGTCGAGCCACGATCCCGGAACGGCTTACCTCGCCGCGAATCGTTACAAGCTCGACGACCTTAGCCCATACCTCTTCAAGACGACGGACTACGGCGCCAACTGGACGCTGATCGTCGACGGAATAGATGCGGACGACTTTACCCGGGTTATCCGTGAGGACCCGACGCGGCCGGGGCTGCTTTATGCGGGAACGGAAACCGGGCTATACGTCTCGTTCGACGACGGTGGCTCTTGGCGTAGGTGGCAGGCGAACTTCCCAGTAGTACCGGTCCGCGACATGGTAGTAAAAGACGATGATCTTGCTATTGCCACGCACGGTCGCTCCTTCTGGATGTTCGACGATCTGGCTGTGCTCCGCCAGGCCGATTCGGGAGTTGTCGCCGACTCAGTTAAACTATTCCAGCCAGAAGACGCCGTCCGATTCCGAGAAGGAATAGCCGGCAGTCCTCTTAGGGGACAGAGCCCACCGGGCGCGTCGGGGAAGAACCCGCCGGCCGGTGTAACTATCTGGTACTACCTCAAGGACCCCGGTAAAACGGTGACCCTGACGGTCCGGGACGAGAGCGGGACCGAGGTCGCGATGTTCAGCAGTGAAGCAGACCCTGACCGGGTAGGCACGCCGCGGAACCCGCCACCGGACCCGATCGCGGCCGACGCGGGGCTGAATCGCTTCGTCTGGGACCTTCGATACCCGGGCCCACTTCAGATTCCCGGCGCGATCTACCGGCGTTACGACCCCACCGGGCCGATCGCGGCGCCCGGCCAGTATGAAGTCGAGCTGCGGACCGAGGGATTCAGGTCGAGCCAATCGTTCGAGGTTCTTCCAGACCCGAGGTTGGACACGACTCAGGCGGAGTTCGACGAATTGAACCGTTTCCTCCTCGCCATACGTGACGAGATCACCAGCACTCACGAAACCATTTTTGGCATCCGTAGCCTACGGGATCGGATCGAGGTCCAGATCGGCAGCGATGTTCTTGGCAAGAACGCGACGCGCGATGCAGAACTCGTCGTGCGCGAGCTTCTCATCATCGAAGAGAAGCTGATCCAGTTCCGAGCCAAGGCGACGCAAGACCTCATCAATTACCCGGTGCGCCTAAACGACAAGCTCTCGACGTTAGCCACACTGGTGGAGATGTCCGACTCGCCTCCGGCAGCGCAGGACTACGAGCTCTTCGACGACCTGAAGGTGCGGATTCAGGAGGTAGTCGTCGAACTCGACGATCTCGTCGAGACCACGGACTGGACGCGAATTGGAATGGAAGTGAACTGAGCCGTTTACACTCACCTCGTCGTGCCGGAGGAGGTGGGTGAAAAACGGCACGCAGAGCCCAGAACTCAGTTTCAAGACCCTGGCAATCCACGCTGCTCAACGCATGGGCTTCCTGTGACTGATCCAGTCCACCGTGAATTATCGTTGCTCGAATGGATTCGGACAAACAAGTTGGAGGCGTCCCGGCGGTTGGTGATTGGGTCGATTTTGGGTGGCGTCCTTTTGTACATTTACGGAGAGATCGTTTCTCGCGACAAGGTGGTCGTGCCATTTATTGTCTTGGTAGGGTCTATTGCCTTCTTCTTAAGTTAGCCAACCACACGATGTCCGCTTTCCGTCCGAAACCGGACATTGAGCTACAATCAGCCTGAAGGGCCGCTTTTGACTGCGACGTCATCCGGTCGACGCAACACTTTGGTCAAAACGTGAAGAGAGTCTGATTATCAACGAGGCTTCAGGCGTAGTATCTGCGTAGAGCAGTAACCTCGAAAGATAGATCCCAACTCTCACTCGCGAACTCAACACAATGCCCCAAAACGAATAGAAACGATGCAGAGAGACTTACGACTTGATGCAATTCGAGGGTTTCTGCTGGCCGAGATAACGTTCGTCCATACCCATGCGCCAGGTTCATTTATAGTGAACGAGTTCTTTGGCCGCGTTTCCATGGCGGCGGCCTTCATATTTCTCTCGGGTCTGGTAGCCGGGGCTGTCTATGGAAAGATTGCAGACCGTTCGTTGTTGAACTGCTCTAACGTTGCGGTGCGACGTGCTTTTTACATTCACAAGTACCACGTCGCCACATTTGCATTTCTGATTATAGTTGCGCTGCTATTGCCGCAGTACATCGACTACTTCAATTTCGATTGGATCACAAATCCGTCCGAAGCATGGCGCAATATTGTCAAGTTCGTGTTCTTGGGTTATCAGCCAAGTGTTTTTGACATTCTTCCACTCTATACGCTGTTTGTATTGGCAATGCCTTTAGCGTTCTTAGGCTTCAAAAAGGGCCATTCCACCACTGTACTGGGAATTTCTCTTGGTATATGGATTCTTGCGCAACTTGGATTAGGTAACGACAAGGCATTTGGTGGCTCAGACTTCAATCCGTTTGCATGGCAACTTCTCTACTTTTCCGGTCTGTATTTTGGTTATTTTCAGATACACCATCGGCAAGAAATCGTGCGATTTCATCGAGGTCTGATTGCGATTTGTTTCTCAATCGTAGTGTTAGGATTCAGCCTGCGTTGGAACCTGGTTGACTGGCCAAATTACGTACAAAAAGGAACATTCCTGTCGAACAAATCGAGTCACAGTATTCTCTATGTAATTAATTTTTACGCTTTTGTATATCTGGTTTGGTGTGTAGCACGGCGTTTCCCCAGTCTCATAACCATTCGACCATTTGTGTTTCTTGGAAAGCATTCAATTCAGGTGTTCTCGTTTCACATTTTGATGATCTATTTGACGCTGCCGCTAATGCAGGCAACACGGCAGGTTTCGCCCTGGATTGGACTGTTTCTTGGGGTGCTTATCGTAGGGAGTCTTTTCATACCGGCAATGATCCATCATTGGTACAGAGAAAGGGAAAAGATCAAGAAGAAACCCGGTGGCGTTTCGGGTCGGCAATCGTTAGGTACGGGACGGACAAGGAAATAAACTTGATTGACAGTGTGAACATTGAACGAGTAACCGAATAGATTTCAGGCCAATGAGCGCCCGCTTTCAGCCGAAAGCAGCCATTGGCCTGGACCTGATAAAATGCTCCGCTATTGACCCATAGCGGCCATCATCGAATAAACAACGTCAATCGAGTACATATTGTTTGTTACGCGGGGCTTTGAAGACCGGCGCAACATTTCTAGCATCACTACAGTGTTTGTCCTTAGCTCGTGCCCAGGATCAACGACACATAGTTGACCTGCATTTAAACAATAGGAGTGCAACCAGATTCGGTAGTCCGATTGCCGTTTGCACTAACGAACAGGACGTTCACTTTCCCGGACTCGAATCCCAATCGGCCTGATATCTGTCCAGACTCGAGAATGATCGGTGCCGATTGATCTTTAGTCATTGGCCAGGAAGTATGTCAACCCTTCGCTGGGGAGTTCGCCTCGGGGAGGCAAACGCAAAAAGGTCCCCGAATAGGGGACCTTTTAGTGTTTGGCTCCCCGACCCGGACTCGAACCAGGGACATATTGATTAACAGTCAATCGCTCTACCAACTGAGCTATCGGGGAATTATTAGCTGACAAACTACGTCAGGCGCGGCATTTTGATTCAGCCCCAATCTCAAGTCAAGGGACCATTCAGGGCATTTCAGGCCTGCCGCGGCTTTATTTTACATCAATGCAGAGGAAATTCTGTTTACCGCTTTTTCAAGCTCCTCTATTGAGCAGGCGAAGGATATCCGCAGGTAGCCGGGAGCGCCGAACGGGGTTCCTGGTACCATGACGACGTCGCCCTTTTCCAGCAATAGTTTGACCAGTTCGCCGTCATCCTTGAGCCCTTGTGCCTCAATGGCACCGACGACCTTTGGAAAGGCATAAAAAGCCCCTTCGCCTTCGCGGCATTCAAAGCCCGGTATTCCGTTCAGTGCAGCAACGATGTAGTCGCTGCGAGATTTGTAGGCTTTGAGCATCTCGGCAATGCATGATTGGTCGCCATCCAGAGCAGCCGCTGCAGCCACCTGGGAGATGCTTGATGGATTCGACGTTATCTGGCTCTGGATGGTCTTCATTGCCTTGATGACTTCAGGTGGACCGCCAGCATAGCCAATGCGCCAGCCGGTCATGGCGTAGCATTTTGAGACGCCATTTATCGTGACCACCTGGCCGGTCAGGTCCGGGCAGGCGTCAGCAAGGCTGCAAAAGGGGTCTTCCGCCCAGTGAATGTGTTCGTAGATGTCGTCCGCGAGGACCACAATATTCGGGTGTTTTACCAACACATCGCCGAGCGCCTGCAACTCTTCACGTGTGTAACAGCTGCCGGTCGGGTTTGAGGGGCTATTGAGAAACAGCATCCGGGTTTTGTCCGTGATCGCCGCTTCTAGTTGCTCTGGCGTCACTTTGAAGCCGTCTTCGATGCCGGTTTTTATGATGACCGGCTCGCCGTCGGCGACACGGACCATGTCCGGATAGGAGACCCAGTAGGGTGCCGGGATAATTGCCTGGTCACCTGCGCTGAGCACTGCCATACAAGCGTTAAACAAAGTGTGTTTTGCACCGCAGGAGACGAGGATCTGATCCGGTCGGTAAACAAGGTTGTTGTCGCGTTCGAATTTCCGCTGAACGGCTGCTTTGAGCGCGCTGGTGCCATCGATGGCCGTATATTTGGTCTGGCCCTCTTTAATCGCCTGGATCGCGGCAGCCTTGATGTGATCTGGCGTATCAAAATCCGGCTCACCCGCACCCAGGCTAATCACGTCGCGGCCTGCTTCACGCAATTCTGCTGCAAGGCCCAATACGGCACTGGTCGCTGAGGGCATTACCCGACCCATACGTTCTGAAACTGATAGACTCACTGGTTACCTCCCATCCCGAAAATGAACGAGCATGGTACGTCAAACAATCAATCTGCCCAAGAAAACTGTATCTGATGATCGGGATCGGCTGACGCTGGTTTCGAAATTCAATCCTGCGGGGGACCAGGAGGGTGCGATTGCCGGGCTGGTCGAGGGGCTGAACGATGGCCTTGCGCGGCAGACGTTGTTGGGTGTCACTGGATCCGGCAAGACCTTTACGATTGCAAATGTCGTTCAGGAGACGCAACGACCGGCTATTATTTTGGCGCCGAACAAGACGTTGGCGGCTCAGCTGTATGGAGAAATGCGCGAGTTTTTTCCGCGCAATGCAGTCGAGTACTTCGTCTCTTATTACGATTATTACCAGCCGGAGGCGTACGTTGCTAGCTCTGACACTTATATAGAGAAAGACGCATCCATCAACCAACACATCGAGCAGATGCGCCTCTCAGCGACCAAGGCGCTTATCGAGCGGCCAGATGCGATTATCGTGGCGACGGTGTCAGCGATCTATGGTCTCGGTGATCCGGAAGCGTACTTCAGTATGATTTTGCACCTTACCCGTGGCGAACGGATCGATCAGCGCTCCATCCTGCGTCGCCTTGCGGAAATGCAATACAAGCGCAACGAGCTTGATCTTTCGCAAGGTAACTATCGCGTGCGTGGCGATGTGATCGACATTTTCCCGGCCGAGTCCGAGCGTGATGCCGTACGTATCGAATTGTTCGATGACGAGATCGAATCGCTCTCTTACTTCGATCCGCTAACCGGTGAGGTTATTCGCCGTGTACCGCGTCTCACGGTCTTTCCAAAGTCGCACTACGTGACGCCACGGGAAAAACTTCTGGCGGCGGCTGACGAGATTAAAGTTGAGCTGAGGAGCCGTCTTGAATATCTCAGAAAGACAGAAAAACTTGTTGAAGCTCAACGACTTGAGCAGAGAACCTTATTTGATTTAGAGATGATAAAAGAACTCGGTTATTGTCAGGGCATCGAGAATTATTCGCGCTACCTGTCCGGTCGCGAGGAGGGCGAACCACCGCCTTGTTTGTTCGACTACGTGCCGGATAACGCAATCCTGGTTGTCGATGAAAGCCATGTCACGGTTCCACAGCTCGGCGGCATGTATAAGGGTGATCGGTCGCGCAAGGAAACGCTGGTCCGGTACGGCTTCAGATTGCCATCTGCGCTCGATAACAGACCGCTGCGCTTCGAGGAATTCGAGCAGCTTTCGCCACAAACGATCTATGTTTCGGCAACGCCAGGCAATTATGAAGGCGAACACAGCGACAACACTGTCGAACAACTGGTCCGCCCAACCGGGCTGGTGGATCCGCAGATTGAGGTCAGGCCTGCCAGGTCCCAGGTTGACGATGTTTTATCTGAAATTCACAAACGTGCCGCGGTAGGAGAGCGAGTTCTTATAACGACACTGACCAAACGCATGTCGGAGGATCTGACTGATTATCTCTCTGAGCACGGCGTCCGGGTTCGTTATCTGCATTCAGATATTGGCACCGTGGAGCGCACTGAGATCATTCGCGATTTACGACTTGGCGCATTTGATGTCCTGGTTGGTATCAACCTGCTGCGCGAAGGTCTCGACATGCCGGAAGTCTCGCTGGTGGCCATCCTTGATGCGGATAAAGAAGGATTCCTGCGCTCGGAACGCTCACTTATTCAAACCATGGGTCGAGCTGCTCGCAACCTGCATGGCAAGGCATTGCTGTATGCCGACAAAATGACGGGGTCGATGGAACGTGCTATTGACGAGACCAATCGCAGACGGGAACGGCAAATGGAGCACAATGAGAAGCACGGCATTACACCGGTATCCATCGTCAAGCAGGTTGCCGATATTATGGAGGCTGCTTATCCGGTGCCGGGTCGCGGACGAAGACGCATCGCCGAGGATGCGACCTCGTATGAATCACTGACACCTGAACAGTTGCTGCGTAAAGCGCAGAAGCTGGAGAAGAAAATGCTCAAACACGCTCGTGACCTGGAGTTTGAGGAGGCAGCGCGTCTTAGGGACAAGATTCAGGAGATGCGTGAGGTTGGGCTGGGCTTAAGTAACAAGCTTGCAGGATAGGGGATTTTGGTAGCAATTCGTGGGAGCGGCTGTCGAAACAATTGTGCTGATACCAGGTTTGTAGATGTGTATGAAAACGAAGTTGCCGCGATTGATAAATTGGCGGCTGGAAGCCGCTGCCACGAAATCTGTTGCACCCAAGGTAGTGCTTGAGTATCTTTATCGCCCGAATTTGGGCCTTAGTGCAGGGCGAATATGAGCGGATGTAAATTCGCGATCGGTTGGCAGACTGCTGAACGAATGTCGCGACGAAGCACAATGATTGTTAGAAAGTAGGGCGATTAGCTCAGAGGGCACTCCAACGAGGGCACTTTGTTGAAAGTAGATTTTCCAAGTAGGGCGATTAGCTCAGGGGTAGAGCGCCACGTTGACATCGTGGAGGTCGGTGGTTCGAGACCACCATCGCCCACCAAGTTGGGTGCCACGGCGAAGATTTCGAATGGTAATTTGATAATTCGTTTGTAGTAGCCGCACTTGGATAATTGTGCGTTTGTGCCGCAAAAACGCATACCTGGTCGATTTCCTCTCCAAATCTATCGGCTACAGGTATCGATCGAGATCGGGTCTGGCAAACTGTTCGGGAAGGCGTTGTTTGATAGTATTTGCAATGACCGGATCAGTGCCCGTTTGCTTCACAAGAACCTGACTTTAATCGATTGTTCGATTGCTTCGATCGGCCGCAGATGTCGATCGCCAAGCCCCTGGACAGACCAATAAATTGGTTATAAGGCCATTTTCACCTATTTACCCCGAATTTTATTGCAAATCAGCCATTTCCGGGCTTGTTTCCGGTTGGTTACGGCTATAAAATTCGCGTCCCGCGGAGATGGACACGCCCATTTATGGACACTCCTGCTGCGGATATTGTTTTCATCAGGAGGATTGACGAATCGCAGGCTCAAAGCGCGTACGACGCAACGAAGAAATTGATGCATCACAAGTCAGAGTAATTGACGCCGAAGGTGAGCAAGCCGGGGTGATGCCCCTTGCAGATGGGATTGAAGTAGCGAAAGCGGTTGGGCTGGACCTGGTAGAGGTTTCGCCGACTGCCGATCCACCGGTTTGCCGGATAATGGATTTCGGTAAATACCTGTTCGAACTCAATAAGAAAGCACAGACTGCCAAGCGCAAGCAAAAGCAGGTGCACATTAAAGAAATTAAGTTTCGTCCGGGAACGGACGAAGGTGACTACCAGATCAAGCTCAGGAAACTGACCGAATTTCTGGAATATGGTGATAAGACCAAAGTCACATTGAGATTCCGCGGTCGGGAGATGGCGCACCAGGATTTGGGTACGAAGCTTCTGGCCAGGGTCAGAGATGACCTGGAAGAAATCGGTTCAGTTGAGCAAATGCCGCAGCTCGAAGGGCGGCAGATGATCATGGTAATTGCACCGAAGAAAAAGTGAGTAACGGCCAAGCCCGATAAGGGTGAAAGCCAATACCCGCCTGCAGCGGCAGCAAAATATTTTGCTGTACGTAGCAAGGCTAATAAATTTGGAGTAGACATTGTGTCTAAGATGAAAACCAACCGGGGCGCCGCGAAGCGCTTCCGCCGGACGGGTAAGGGCGGCTTCAAGCGAGCCCAGTCCCATCTCAATCACATCCTCACGAAAAAGAAGTCCAAACGTAAACGTCAGTTGGGTTTGACCCTGCAAGTTGCGGATTGTGACGTCAAAAGCGTGAAGCGCATGCTTCCTTACAGTTAGGCGGAGATTGAGAAATGGCAAGAGTAAAACGTGGCGTTGTCGCCAAAGCTCGTCATAAGAAAGTCCTCGACAAGGCTAAGGGCTACTATGGCGCACGCAGTAAACTATTCAAAACGGCAAAACAGGCCGTCATCAAAGCGGGTCAATATGCGTATCGTGACCGTCGCCAACGCAAGCGACAGTTTCGGGCATTGTGGATCACGCGTATCAATGCAGCGGCCAGGATGCATGGTTTGACCTACAGTCGCCTGATTAACGGCCTTAACAAGGCGGAAATCGAGGTTGATCGCAAAGTGCTGGCAGATATTGCGGTCCGTGATCCTGAGGCATTTGGTGCGATCGCCGAGCAGGCAAAATCGGCGTTAGTTGAGTCCTGATTTGGGAGTGGCGCATTTATTGCGTCGTCCGGACAGGAAATCCTGATGCAGGCACTGAGCGAGCTGGTACAGCAGGCGGAGTCAGAAATTGAGTCCGCTTCTGATCTGACCGCGCTGGACGCGGTCAGAGTCACCTACCTTGGCAAAAAGGGTCAGCTTACTGCGCGTCTCAAAGATCTCAGCAAGCTGTCGGCTGAAGAGCGTCCGGCGGCTGGCCAGGAAATAAACAAAGCCAAAAAAGCAGTTCAGGAAAGCCTCAATGTGCGCCGTGATGCGTTACAAAGTGATGCGCTGGCACAAAAACTGATTGCTGATGCAGTGGATGTATCACTGCCGGGTCGCGGTTTGTCGATGGGTGGTCGTCACCCGGTGTCGCGCGCAGCAGTCCGCATCGAGAAGATATTTCGTGATGCAGGTTTTGGTATCCGCACAGGCCCGGAAATCGAAGACGATTTCCATAACTTCACAGCGTTGAATATTCCAGAGAACCATCCGGCTCGTGCGATGCACGATACGTTCTATTTTCCCGGTGGCAATCTGTTGCGTACACACACGTCACCGGTGCAGATACGCTCGATGGTGAAAGAAGGCGTACCGATTCGAATCATCGCACCCGGTCGCGTTTACCGTTGTGATTCTGATCAGACGCATACACCGATGTTTACCCAGGTCGAAGGTCTGGTGATAGACAGAGGCGTCAGTTTTGCGAATCTAAAAGCAGTGCTGCACCAGTTTGTGGAAAACTTTTTTGAACGCAAAGTTAAATTGCGATTTCGAGCTTCCTATTTTCCGTTCACGGAACCCTCCGCAGAAGTTGATGTGGAATGGGAAGAGGGCAAATGGCTCGAGATTCTCGGTTGCGGCATGGTGCATCCGAATGTGCTGACTAACGCTGGTATCGATCCTGAGGAATTTACTGGCTATGCATTTGGCATGGGCGTCGAGCGGCTCGCCATGCTTCGTTATGGCGTTAAGGATTTGCGTACATTTTTTGAAAACGATTTGCGCTTTCTGCGGCAGTTCAACTGACGTGGCGGCAATGCGATGAAGTTTTCAGAAAAATGGCTGCGTGAATGGGTGAATCCGCCTCTCGATATAGATGAACTGGCGCATCGGTTGACAATGATTGGCCACGAAGTAGATGCCGTTGAACCGCAAGGCCAGGGTCTTGATGGCGTGATCGTTGGTGAAGTGCTGGCGGTGAAAAAGCACCCTGATGCGGACAGACTGCGAGTCTGCCAGGTATCCAGCGGCAGCGACGAGGTGCTGGAAGTGGTTTGCGGCGCACCAAATGTCGTTGCTGGCATGAAAAGCCCATTCGCGCCGGCCGGAACTCGTTTGCCGAATGGCATGAAGCTTCGCAAGTCCAAGATTCGCGGTGTCGTCTCCAATGGCATGCTGTGTTCCGCTATTGAAATCGGGCTCGGCGACGAGTCCGATGGCATTGTGGAATTACCGCAAGACGCGACCGTTGGTCAGCCACTCGGTGAATTTCTTGATTTGCCGGACAACAGTATTGATCTGGATCTGACCCCAAACCGCGGTGATTGTTTCAGCGTCCTGGGCATCGCCCGCGATGTCTCCGCAATGACCTCGACGGCGATGAAAGATCCGACAGTGGCACCAGTCAAAGCGTCCATCAAAGACGAACACCCGGTCGATCTGGTGCTGCCTGAGGGTTGTCCCCGATTTGCCGGTCGGGTCATACGCAATATCAGAGCGAATGCAGAGTCGCCATTGTGGATGAAAGAGCGCCTGCGGCGAAGTGGCTTGCGGGCGATCCATCCGGTCGTTGATATCACCAATTACGTCATGCTGGAGCTTGGACAGCCGCTGCACGCCTATGACCTGGGGCTGGTGCAGGGCCCGATTCGTCCGCGACTGGCCGAAGACGGCGAAAAGGTGACCCTGCTGGACGAGCGGGAGGTGGAGCTCAGAAGCAATACCTTGGTCATCACGGACGATTCCGGGCCGATTGGACTTGCCGGCATTATGGGTGGTCTGAGCACCGCGGTTAGCGACCAAACCAAAGACGTGTTTTTTGAAGCTGCATTCTGGCCGCCCGCATTCATGGCCGGGATTGCAAGGCAATATGCTTTGCACACCGACGCCTCTCTCAGGTTCGAACGCGGCGTCGATCCCGCCGGGCAGGCACGTGCAGTAGAACGTGCTACCGAACTGTTAATCGAAATTGCAGGGGGCGAAGCCGGCCCATTGTCGGACCACGTCGTCGCCAGACACGTACCGCAAAACGCAGCGCTTGAGTTACGAAAATCTCGTCTTGCAAAAGTATTGGGTACCGATATCGAAGCGGATCGGGTCGGCGAAATTTTGTCCAGCCTGGGGCTGGAAACGGTGCCCAGTGACACCGGATGGCAGGTGCAAATTCCGAGTTTTCGCTTCGATATAGACGTGGAAGATGCGCTGGTGGAAGAGGTCGCCCGAATCTTCGGCTACGATGAGATACCGGAAGAGACCGCGATCGCGGAAACGCCGCTCGCGAGGGCGACGGAAACGACAATTGACCTGGATTTGATCGCCAATACCCTGGTCGCGCGTGATTACCAGGAAGTTATTACATACAGTTTCATCGACGAAAAACTGAACACGCTGATAGCGGGTTCGAGTTCTGAATTGGTATTGAGCAATCCGATATCTACAGAGATGTCGGTCATGCGCAGCTCAATCTGGCCGGGAATTATTGCGGCTGCTGCGGCCAACGTCGCACGCCAACAAGACCGCGTGCGCCTTTTTGAAATAGGCACAACGTTTCACGGCACGCTTGATAAACCGGTTGAAACAATTCGCGTTGCAGGTTTGGCACTGGGTGACGTGGTTCCGGAACAATGGGGGAGCGGCGCGCAGGCTGTTGATTTTTTTGACATAAAGTCCGATGTTGTTGCGTTGTTGGGCATGACCGGTACAAATTCAAAGTTTAATTTTGTGGCGGTGGAGCATCCGGTTTTGCAACCGGGACAAGCGGCAAATATTGTGCGTGATGATGCAGTCGTTGGCGTCGTTGGCAAGTTACATCCAGAAGTCGCGCGCGTGTTTGATCTTGATAAAGATGTACTTGTTTTTGAACTGGATGCCGATAAATCGTTTGCGTCGACGGTTCCTGCGGCGACATCGGTCTCCAAATTTCCGACGATTCGACGCGATATTGCTGTCATCGTTGACGACAAATATACTGCTGCAGACCTTCTCTCCTCGATCGAATCGGCGGCTCCCAAACTGATCAAGAGTGTCAGAATTTTTGACATTTATCGGGGCCCTGGAATAGAAGCAGGGCTAAAAAGCGTAGCTTTAGGCTTGATTTTGCAGGAAACATCCCGCACCCTTACTGACGAAGATGCGGACGCCACGATGGCTGTGGTGGTACGCAGATTACAGCAGGATTTTGCCGCAGTACTAAGAGATTAGAATAAATGGCACTGACTAAAGCAGACATGGCGGAATCACTGTTCAACGAACTAGGATTGAACAAACGGGAAGCCCGCGAGCTTGTCGATTTGTACTTTGAGGAGCTGCGAGCGTCGCTTGCAGTTGGTGAACAAATCAAACTTTCCGGTTTTGGAAATTTTGATCTTCGGGATAAAAACGAACGTCCAGGTCGCAATCCAAAGACCGGGGAAGAGATTCCAATCACGGCACGCCGTGTTGTGACTTTCCGGCCAGGACAAAAACTAAAAGCCCGAGTAGAGGCCTATGCTGGAACCGGGGAATAACGACGAACTACCTCCAATACCAGGCAAACGATATTTCACCATCGGTGAAGTAAGTGACCTGTGTGCTGTTAAGCCGCATGTCCTTCGTTACTGGGAGCAGGAGTTTCCACAGCTGAAACCTGTCAAAAGGCGCGGCAATCGCCGCTATTACCAAAGACAGGACGTGCTGATTATCCGCCAGATTCGGAGTCTGTTGTATGACGACGGCTTTACGATCGGTGGCGCCCGACAACGTTTGACGGGTGAACACGCGAAGACAGATGTGAGTCAAAGTCAACAAATTATCAAGCAGTTACGCATAGAACTTGAACAAGTTCTGAAGATCCTGCGTCGCTGATTTAGTGCTTTAATCAAACGAGGGCGGCAAGTATCATTGCCGCCCTCGTTTTTTTGTTTGTGCATTACTCGGATTTGCGGCAGGCCCCGGAGGGCAAAGCCAGTCACGAATCAGAGTCTCACCGAAAAACACGGTCGGGGCGTAGCGCAGCCTGGTAGCGCACCACAATGGGGTTGTGGGGGTCGGAAGTTCGAATCTTCTCGCCCCGACCATTTCTCAACGGAAAAAGGCCTTCCTCCCCCAAAGGGGAAGGCCTTTTTATGTTGAGAAATGATCGGGAAATCTGGAACTGAATTTTAGCTCGACAAATCGCCAGGAGCGATTTGGAGTGATCTCGCCTGGCGAGATCAGCCCGCAGGGCCGAGGACAGGATGTCCGAGCTCTATCTTCTCGCCAACACGACTTGCTCACGAATTGGCCGTGTTGCGTGTTTGAAATTACCTGGTTTCAATGCTTTGCTAACTCGCCCGCTGGGCGGGCTCCTACAACGCTATTTAGAAATGTAGGAGCCCGCCCAGCGGGCGATGCGTCATTGACTAAACGCCAACATCCCCACCAACCAACTTCTTATCCTCGATACCCAGCAAAATCGGCTCCGCAGTATCCCGATAAATATTAACCTTGGCGTTATAAGCTGTCCGTAACAGTCCGTGTTTGTCCTTGATCTCCAGCTTCCTGATATTGAACTCACCACTTTCCAGCCGTTCTCCAGTCAGGTAACACTTAATGGCGGTTACTCGTTCTCCGGAAAGTTCAAGGCCACTCAACTTGGATAGATTGCCCTGGGCACGACGCAGGAAAGTGACTGCGTCGAGATGAACCTGCGATTCCTCCAGGTCATTAAGCGGCGCACTGACTTTGGCCAGAAAGTCTCCCACTAATATCTGCCCAGGCATCGCTGCATCAATCATTCGTGCCAGTTCAATCGTTACGTCGCCGACGATAAAATCATGAGTGGTTGGGTTCAGGCCCTCAGCCTGGTGAAACTCGTAACAACTGCCGACATGAAAGCAGGCGCGCAGCCGCGGCACTGTCCTGCTGGTCGACTTGCTTTGTGCGATGGCGTTGTCCGCCAGTACCAGGTGCATGAAATGATAAAGATTGACGTTGGCTTCCAGGCCCTGGTCGCGATTCCAGATATAAAATCCGTCACCGCTGGATGAGCGGGCAAAGTTGATGTTGACGTCGAGCTCCAACATTTTCGAGTGTGCGGAATTCAGGGAATAGGAGAGGCTGTTGAGCTGCGTCATTTGCTCAAAAGGGGTTAGTAAGCCGAAGCCGACAATGTCAAACAGGGTGACTGCTCTGCTGGCCACATAGTTGATGCCATAGCGCCTGATCATTTTTTCTATGATCTGCGTTTCTACCGGGAGATCACTCAAAGGTTGCCGCAAGCGCAGGAACTTTGAGTCAATGTTCAAAAGCCTGGCGACTTTTTGCATTTGCGTCAATGTGAGTTGGCGGTCTCCGGATATAAGCTCGGTAACAAAGGTTGCCGATACATTCTGCGTCGTGCGCACATCGGAGGACGCCCCATCTGTGTATTCTGCGATTGCGTAATGAGGGACAACCAGGATTAATATGCCGTCATCAAGCGGGCACCAGCTGAGGATGCTGTTTTGTCCCAGGCACCATTCGCGGTGCAGGCAGCTTTCCAGGTGAACCAGGTTGCTGCGTTGGCGCAGCCCCATCTCATTGGCGTGCGGGCCCAGCTGGTCAAGGTATGGCGAATAATTGGTGATTCGCCGGATCCCCGACTGGGATAGATCGTCTAATTCCATTAGTTTGCCCAAATACGCGGTATCTGCAAAAAACCGATGACGAAGGTATCGTTGCAAGTCTCGCGAACAAGATGGTGAGCCAGGCTCGTGGCTGGTGCGCCGTGACCGTTTGCCCGTCAGTCGCTGTGTTATCGGTACAGCCGTCGAAAGTAATCAACAAATCAGAACAGCGCAAGTATTATTAAGAACCCTATATAGGTTATTCAAATTTCAGCTAATGTCAGGTACAGGGAAAACTTATGTTTTACATAATGTTGACGTACATTGTTGTGCGCAGTTGATGGTTAATCCAGTCTCGAGTCATTGTCGTCATGCCAATTGTGCGCTGCCGGGGCCGATCTAGATGCAAATGCTGGCGCCTGCTATTAACGATGTCCGGGAGTTGCAGCAGCGACTTCAGGAGTGGCTCGTGCGCACGCCAGTGCTGCGTTGCCGTGCGCTGGAAGATCGATTGGCAGATGATGTTGAAATTCACGCGAAGATGGAGTTTCTGCAGCAAACAGGGACCTTTAAGCCGCGCGGTGCTTTATCGGTCATGTTGCAGCTCGATAGCGATCAGCTAAAAGCAGGTGTCACCGCTGTCAGTGCCGGCAATCATGCCATAGCAACAGCGTTTGCCGCTCAGGCGGTCGGTACCAGCGCAAAAGTAGTGATGACAAGAACAGCCAGTCCGGTCCGCATGGCGGCCTGCCGCTCGTACGGGGCAGAAGTTGTGCTGGCGGATGACGTGCATGTCGCGTTTGATATGGTCGATGCCATTCGTGAGCAGGAAAAACGCCATTTCGTGCATCCGTTCGAGGGCCAGGACGTCGTGACAGGAACTGCTACGGTAGGCTTGGAAATTTGCCAACAAATCGGCGATTTCGACGCGGCAATCATCCCGATCGGTGGCGGCGGCCTGTGCGCTGGCATATCCAGCGCAATCCGGCAGCTGAACCCGGGCTGCGAGATTATCGGGGTTGAACCGGAAGGCGCCGATTCCATGCACCGAAGTTTCGCGAGTGGAAAGCCGGAATCGATCGAGAAAGTATTGACCATCGCAGACAGCCTGGGTGCCCCGTTTGCCATGCCATATTCCTTTGAAGTTTGCCGGCAGAACGTTGATGAGCTGGTGATGATTGATGACGAACAAATAAGGGACGCCATGAACTTGCTGTTCACCGATATGAAAATGGCTGTTGAGCCCGCGTGTGCGGCAACGACTGCCGCACTGGCGGGTCCCCTGCGGAACCGATTCGCCGGAAAGAAAGTGGTCCTGGTCCTGTGTGGCAGCAATATTGACTGGCAAACCTATGCCACTCACGCGCGACTCAGCAAATGCTGACGGAACAACTCAAAGCGATTGTAGGTGTGGCCGGTTTCACCTGCGAGAAAGAAGATCTGCAACCGCATCTGCAGGAATGGCGCGATAGATGGCACGGCAAGACGTTGTTGATGGTTTCTCCTGATTCCACGGAACAGGTCTCTGCGGTGGTGCGGGCCTGCAGTGAGGCAGGCACGGCGATCGTACCGCAGGGCGGCAACACTGGTCTTTGCGGTGGGGCAATCCCGGATTCCAGCGGTAAACAGGTACTGTTGTCACTCTCGCGACTGAATCAGATTCGCTCGATAACCGCACAAGATTTTTCGCTGGTCGCCGAGGCCGGCTGCATACTTGAGAGTATTCAAAATGCTGCTGATGCGGCGGGACTTTTTTTTCCGCTGAGTCTTGCGGCAGAAGGAAGCTGCCAGATAGGTGGAAATCTCTCAACCAATGCTGGTGGTATCAACGTGCTTCGCTATGGCACAGCGCGCGATCAGGCACTTGGGCTGGAGGTGGTCCTGGCTGACGGTACGATTTGGAACGGGCTAAGATCGTTACGCAAGGATACTGCCGGCTATGATCTCAAGCAGGTGTTTATTGGCGCAGAGGGTACGCTGGGCATCATTACGGCAGCGTGCCTGCGTTTGTATCCTGCAATTAAAAATGCCAACACCGTCCTGCTGGCGCTACCATCTGCCGCCAACGCGGTCGAGGCCCTTGCCATCTTGCGCGACGAGTTAGCAGATCAATTACAGGCCTTTGAGTTGATTCCGCAACGTGCAATTCGCTATGTTTTGCGGCATATCCCGTCAAATAAATTTCCGCTCGAGTTGGAATCACCCTGGTATGTATTGCTGGAAACGTCAAATACAGAAATGAATGAGGCACTGGAGAGTCGCCTGATGACTTTGCACGAGCGAGGCCTGGCAAGCGATATTGTTATTGCAAAGAGTCGTACAGAAGCAAACGATTTGTGGCGACTTCGGCACGCAATATCGGAAGCACAAAAGTTGGAAGGCGCCAGCCTGAAGCATGACGTATCCGTGCCGGTCAACAAAGTTGGTGAATTTCTGCTGGCGGCTGAGATTGCTGTGCATCGCCAGATGCCGGATGTTCGTACGGTGCCTTTTGGCCATGTCGGTGACGGCAATATTCACTTTAATCTCAGCCAGCCGAAAAAATGGTCGGCGGAGGCCTTTCTGGCCGAACAGGAGCGGCTGGCTGAGGTGGTTTACGATGTCGTCGATTCCTTCGGCGGCAGCATCAGTGCCGAGCACGGTATCGGCCAGGCCAAACGGGAGCACCTGCAGCATTACCGTGGGGAGACGGAGATAGCGCTGATGCGGGCTATAAAATCGGCTCTGGACCCGGCCAACATCATGAATCCGGGTAAAGTAATCTGACGACCAGTTCCCATTGCCAGCGCGGGTAGCGGGCTAAACTAGGGCGATGTGAACATAACCCAGCAGGTCGTACCAGCAAAAGTCGCGTAAATCCATGAGTGGCAAAACTGACAATTCGGGCCGGACATATTCCGCGCAGCTTGCGGACCTTGAAAGCAGGCTGCACAGCGATGCTGGCGATGAGGCGATGCTTGCCGAGATGCATGTTGCTATCAGGACGCTGTTGGCCGGCAATGGCGAAAGTGCCGCACATATTCAGGAATTACTACAAAAACGCTTCAATGAAGGGCACCTGCGGGCCGAATCATACGAACTGGTGAAGAACATGCTCGACAGGATCGTCGCGGAAGATACGGCGAGCCTGTTCGCAACCGACGAGATGATAGCGCTGGCGCCTCAGGACAGTGCCGCCACAACCGACGAATCCTTTAGTGATACGGCTGTTCTTGAAACGTCCATCTTGCACGAAGACTCGGCTGACGAGCGATTGCAGGTTGGTTCCGTATTGCGCGATCGCTTCCTGCTGCAAGAGCGAATGTCCGGCGGCAGTATGGGCGTCGTTTACAAAGCCCTTGACCGCAGGCTCGCCGAGGTCGACGAGCGCAACCCCTATGTAGCGATCAAGGTTTTGAGCTCAAAGCTTTCGCGCAACGGTAACGCATTGCAAGCATTACAGCAGGAAGCGGCAAAAGGGCGCTTCCTCTCACATCGAAATATTGTGCGGTTCATTGATCTCGACCGCGATGATGATTTGTACTTCATCGTCATGGAGTGGCTCGAAGGCCGGACCTTGGCGGACATCCTGGACGATAAGCTCGCCGAAAAAATGGAATTGCGAACGGCACTGGATATTGTCAAGCAAATCGCCCGTGCCCTCGACTATGCGCATCGTCGTGGTGTCGTACACGCGGACGTTAAGCCCGGGAACATCATTATTACGCCGACTGGCCTGGCGAAGTTATTTGATTTTGGAGTGGCCCGCGTCCGGCAAAAAGAAAATGAAGGCAAGTCGAAATTCGACCCGGGTGTAATGGAAGCAAATACTCCGGCTTACTCCAGCATGCAGGTTTTGACGGGAGAGGTTCCTGTCGCCACCGATGATGTTTTTTCGCTCGGCTGTCTGATGTACCGCCTGGTTGCTGATCATCGAGTATTTGGACCACGCAATGCAGCGGACGCGGCGGCAGAAGGCATGGAGCCGCAGCAACCACAGGGCCTCAACACAGTTCAGTGGCGGGCATTGAAAAAAGCGTTGTCGTATTCCCGTGTCACGCGGTTTGATACACCGGCTGATTTTATTAAGGCCCTTGAACCGTCCGCAGCAGCGGAACCAGTGGATGATGAAACCATGGTCGCTGACTACGATAATGCGCCGCGACGCTCGCCGTGGCGGATCGGCCTGGTAGCAGCGATTATTCTCGTTTCGCTTGCGGTAATCGTACAGCCTAACTTGCGTGGCCTTGCCGATAAGGTGCCTGGAGCCGATCCTGCTGCCGTAGTAACGGTAGCGCCCGAAGAACTAACTGAGGTAGTGGACGTTGAACCGCAGGCTGCAGAAGCGGATCCTTTGATCGTCGAATCTGACCGTGAGTCGGCGACGGAGGACGCGAATGCCGAGCCAGAAATCGTTGCAACGGAATCTGTGGATGATGCGGCGGTTGCAGATGTGGATGGCAACCTCGCAGCCCTGGAATCAACAATGGAAGATGCACGGCAAGAGGAGCCTGTGCGAAATCAACCGCCAGCTGTTCCGCTAGTCGATTTTTCCACATTGCCGCCAGCCACGCTGACCATATCACTTGCAACAAATGCTAGCCCGGTCAACCTGGCACTCCGTGAAAATACCGCACCGGCTATTGTCGATCTGATTCGCCCGGATGGAAGTGCAGAGGAAAGAACCTTGGTGCTTGCCGAATCCGCATTCAGTGGTAGTGGCTCGGCCGCTGCCGCGGGTCGGTATACGCTAGAGAATGACGGCGTCGTTACATTCGCTGCCGGTCAGGATCGGGCACGATTTCAGATAGCCGTGCCCTCCAACCAATTGCGTGAGCCCGACCAAAAGGTGACTTTGCAGATTCAGGATGCTGGCGCAGTTGTTGGTGTGATTGACCTGACAGTTGAGGACGATGATCAACGGGCATTTAATGCACGGGTTCCAGCAAATACCATCGCATTTACCAAAACTCAAATTTTTGTCAGCGAGAGTGACTCGGCAGTCCAGATAGACGCTGTTCGATACAGTCCCGACAACACTGTTGTCGAAGTTGCTTACCTGGTGCGCGATATGACGGCAACGGAGGGAGCTGATTATTTCGCACCCGCATTGACTGTTATCTACTTCGGCCCCGGCCAAAGCACCGCCCAGGTGCTGATTCCCGTGACGCAGGATGCCGAGCGCGAAACTGACGAGGTGTTCATGCTCGAACTGCTCACCGATACACCACTGTCAGATCCTGACATTTTTCAGCGAATCGCGGTTATGATTCGTGATGATGACAGCTAAAAATCTAATCTGACTTTCCAAGAGCGATCCCAATGGAAGAAAAGGAACTGCGCCGTTATTCGCGCGTTGTAGTTGATGGTGTTGCACAGGCGCCCAGCCGGGCAATGTTGCGAGCCGTAGGCTTCGAAGAAAAAGACTTCAATCGACCACAGGTCGGCATTGCTTCTACATGGAGCATGATCACTCCCTGCAACATGCATATTCATGAACTTGCGAAACACGCAGCGCATGGTGCGGACACGGCCGGTGGCAAGGCAGTCATTTTTAACACCATCACCGTATCGGACGGCATTTCTATGGGCACGGAAGGAATGCGCTTCTCACTCGTGTCGCGCGAGATAATTGCGGATTCTATTGAGGCGGTAACCAGCGCCCAGGGCTTTGATGGATTGATTGCAATCGGCGGTTGTGACAAAAACATGCCAGCTTGTGTCATGGCGATGGCAAGACTCAACCGGCCGTCAGTCTTCGTCTATGGCGGTACGATCAAACCAGGTGCCAAACGTCGCGACGTTGTTTCAGTTTTTGAAGCTGTTGGAGCGTATGCCGGTGGCAAGATCGGTGATGCCGAATTGCTCGAGGTTGAACAGACGGCGATACCCGGGCCTGGCGCCTGTGGTGGCATGTATACGGCGAACACGATGGCATCCGCTATCGAGGCGTTGGGGATGAGTCTCGCCAACAGTTCGGCTCAGGAAGCGATATCAGATAGCAAGGTTAACGACTGCGAGCGTGCGGGCGAAGCAGTCCTGAACCTCATCAAAAAGGACATAAAACCGTCGGACATCATGACGCGCAAGGCGTTCGAGAACGCGATTTCGGTCGTTATTGCCATCGGTGGATCAACTAACGCTGTTTTGCATCTGATCGCCATGGCGCGCGAAGCAAACGTTAAGCTCGAGTTGAATGATTTCACCAGCATCGGTGCCAGGGTGCCGGTGTTGGCCGATGTGAAGCCAAGTGGCAAATACCTGATGTCAGAACTCATAGCGATCGGCGGCATTCAACCATTGATGAAGCGCCTGCTTGATCACGGTTTGCTGCACGGGGATTGCATGACGGTAACCGGTAAGACGCTTGCTGAAAATCTGGCTGAGGTCGAAGACTATCCGGCGGATCAGGACATCATCCGTGGCTTCGACAATCCAATCAAAGCGAACAGTCACCTTGTAATTCTGTACGGCAACGTGGCGCCCGAGGGCGCCGTAGCAAAAATATCAGGCAAGGAAGGATTGCAGTTCGAAGGATCGGCACGCGTGTTCCATTCCGAGGAGCTTGCAATGCAGGCAATCCTGGACGGCGACATCATTGCGGGCGATGTGATCGTCGTTCGATACGAAGGACCCAAAGGCGGGCCGGGTATGCGTGAGATGCTGAGTCCGACTGCGGCGATCATGGGTAAAGGTCTTGGCAGCGATGTGGCGCTCATCACCGATGGGCGTTTCTCCGGCGGCAGTCATGGTTTCGTTGTCGGTCACGTGACGCCTGAGGCAGCAACCGGTGGCCCGATCGCGCTCATCGAGGACGGTGACCGGATCACAATTGATGCGGAAACCAAACGCGTCGATCTCGATATTTCAGATGATGAATTGGCCAGGCGGCGTAGTGAATGGGTGCGGCCTGTATCCGCTGTAACAGGCGGAGCGCTTGCAAAATATCGCGCCGAGGTGCTATCTGCGTCAGAAGGCGCGGTCACGGTAGCGCCACCCTGGGACTAGAAATTCGTCCCGTACTTGACCTGAGCGTCCCGGTCAGATTTACTCAGTGCAAGACAGATATCCATCTATGTATTGTGCCGTGGTGTCGGCGATGCCGATACCCGATTATTATAAAAACCAATGGTGCGCCAGAGGTGCGTGGATGAGAGTGGCAGCGCAACTGGCCGTATATTAGAGCTCGGATGTTGTCATAAGACCCGCAAGGATCTCCGTGCGGGTTTTTTTTTGGCAGGGAAAAGCAACAGCAATGCGACAAGAAGAAAATGAGGTGTGGTGGCTCAGGAAACGTGCCGAACTGCTTGAGATAGCAAATCACAATTTAAACGCCTACGTTTATGACCTCGAAACCGTCAGTGACGCGGCAGAAAAAATACTTTCGTTATCTGCCGTCGATCGCGCGCTGTATGCAATGAAGGCTAACTTCAACGCAGACGTGTTACGGACACTGGCAGGTTCCGGTGTTGATTTCGACTGTGTATCGCCGGGTGAAGTGCAACGCCTGATCGACGTTATACCTGGCCTTGATATGAGACGGATTCTGTTTACGCCGAATTTCGCACCTCGTGAGGAATACGAATGGGGCATCCAGCAAGGCATACAGGTCACACTGGACAATCTTTATCCTTTGAAGGCGTGGCCGGAAATATTTAACGGACAGCGGTTGTTTATTCGCGTTGATCCGGGCGAGGGGCGGGGCCACCACGAGAAAGTCAGAACGGCCGGTGAGCAGTCCAAATTTGGTGTATCCCGATCCGAGATTGATGAGTTGGCCAGGCTAGCCGAAAAAGCCGGTGCGAAGGTCGTCGGGATTCACGCACACAGTGGCTCAGGAATTCTGGATCCCGGAAACTGGCATACCATTGCAAATGAGCTGGCTCAGGTGGCGCAGCGATTCCCGGATGTAACAGTGCTGGATCTTGGTGGCGGTATCGGTGTCCCGGAAAAACGGGGTGATGCTGCCTTCGATCTGCTTGGGCTGAATGAAAGGCTAGACGAGTTTCGCCGCGTGTATCCGCAGTACGAGCTTTGGCTGGAGCCAGGAAGATTCCTGGTGTCAGAGGCGGGCGTATTGCTTGCACATCTGACGCAGGTCAAGCGTAAAGGCGAAATGCGCTACGTCGGGGTGAGTACTGGCTTCAACTCATTGATCAGACCGGCGCTTTATGACGCTTATCACGAGATCATAAATCTGACTCGTGTTGATGACGAAGCGAACGAATTGGTAACTGTTGTCGGTCTTATCTGCGAGACCGGAGACAGGTTTGGCAGTGATCGTATGTTGCCACCTTCGCAGGAAAAAGATGTGATGCTGATTGCTAACGTTGGCGCATACGGGCAAGTCATGAGTTCACAATACAATTTAAGAGAAGTACCACCGGAAATTGTTATTTGAATTTTGAATTGGAGCAAGATTCCTGATGCGGAAACTTGTAAGGGGTAGATGTGAGTACCAGACGTGAAATCCTTGGCGCAGTGATTGGCGCCGGAGTCCTGAGCATGACCAGGTCGACTGTTTCCCTGGCACAGTCAGGATCCAGAAGTGGCGGATTAGATATTCTTATTCTGGGCGGGACCGGATTCATCGGGCCGCATCTTGTTGACCATGCCATGCAACGTGGTCATAAAATCACTCTGTTCAATCGTGGGCGCACCAACACTCATCTGTTTCCGCAGGTTGAAAAACTTGTCGGCGATAGAAACAATAATCTCAGCGCGCTCGAAGGCCGACGCTGGGATGCAGTGATTGATAATTCGGGCTACACGCCCGGGCAAGCGCAGTTGAGCGTCGAGCTCCTCAAAAATGCCTGCGATCAGTATCTGTTTACCTCCACCCGCTCCGTCTACCACGACTTCACCGCGGCTGTTATGGACGAGGATGCTCCGGTTGGACCGCGGGAAATTCCGGAATCCGAATGGGACGGTTACGGGCCGAATAAGGTTTTGGCGGAAAGAGTTGTTCAGGAGGGATTCGGCGCACGGACTCTGATTGCGAGACCGCCGATCATAGTCGGTCCTGGAGATCGGTCGGATCGATTTACCTACTGGGTTGACCGGATTGATGACGGTGGCGACATACTGGTGCAGGGCGAGCCTGCAGATCCGGTGCAGTTCGTGGATGTGCGAGACCTGTCAGAGTTCTATGTTCACTTGCTCGAGAATGCTACGACAGGCATATACAACACTGAGGGTCCCGGTTCGGCATTGACAACAGCGGGCCTTGTACATGGCATCAAAGCGATCACGTCAACGCCCTCGACGTTCCACTGGCTTGATTGGGACTTCCTGATTGAACAGGGCGAAGTGCCCCAGGACAGCCTCACGTTCTGGCAACCACCGCGCGGCCGTCACCTGAATTACGGGCTAATGGACAATCGTCGCGCGATTGCGAAGGGCATGAAGTTCCGGCCGCTTGCTGTATCAGCGAAAGATACCCTGGACTGGCACCGTACCCGGACGAGAGAGCTGCAAACTAAGCTCCGCACGGGCCTCGGCCGCGACCGGGAGAGTGAGTTGTTACGGATGTGGCATTCCCGGGCGCCACAATAACGCAATAAACAAATCCTTATATGTTTCTATGTTGCCTGTATTTTTGCTACCGGTTCCTTGACGCTGCACTTCAATTACCACTACACTGCCTCCAACTCATCGAGACCGGCTGAGGGAAAGGCCCATTGAAGCCGGGGCAACCTCCAGGACTAACCATCCTGAAAAGGTGCCAACTCCTGCGGTGTAATTAAATTACATCCGAGAGATGAGTGTCGTTGTAACGTCGTTTCGATTACAGACTCGAGGCGCGGAGGGCACGGCACACTTCCTTGCGGTATTCGCAGGATTCTGATGAGTGACAGGCGATTTTTTTATCGCACCATTGGAATTTTGGCGGAGACCCGATCATGACCTCTTCAGTAAATCCTGCCACGGCGGCAGTCCGTGCCTCTCTTGAGTCAGACACACAGCACGGTGCGGTTGTGCCACCGTTGCACCTGTCGTCCACGTATACCTTTGCGGGGCTCGGTGAGAAGCGCCAGTACGATTATTCCAGGAGTGGCAATCCGACCCGGGATTCACTCGCCACAGCACTAAGTGAGCTTGAAGGCGGTGCCGGTACGGTCGTTACGTCGTCCGGCATGGCAGCACTCAATCTCGTCCTGCAGTTGCTGGAGCCGGGCGACCTTCTCATTGCGCCACATAACTGCTATGGCGGTACCTATCGCCTTTTTGACAGCCTCGCTGCGAAAGGACATTTCGAGGTATTGTTTGTCGACCAGACGGATGAAGCGGCAATTCGCACAGCCTGTGCCCGCCAGCCGCGCTTGTTGCTGGTAGAAACGCCATCGAACCCGTTGCTGCAGATAGTCGATATAGAAGCGCTTTCGGTCGCCGCAAAAGCCTGTGGTGCGCTGCTTGCTGTTGACAACACTTTCCTCTCGCCAGTGTTACAACAACCGATCAGCCTGGGGGCCGATATCGTTATCCACTCAACGACAAAGTATCTGAATGGCCATAGCGATGTTGTCGGCGGCGCGGTCGTCGCAGCCACCGACGAGTTGGCGGAAAAACTTGCCTGGTGGGCGAATTGTCTCGGCATTACCGGGGCACCATTTGACAGCTATCTGACATTGCGTGGCATCAGGACGTTGCATACCAGGATGAAACAACATGAGCAAAATGCGAATGTGCTGGCGCAGGTGCTGAACGAGCACGACGCCGTCGAACGAGTTTTTTACCCGGGCCTGCGTAATCATCCCGGGCACGCGATAGCGTGTCAGCAACAAAGTGGGTTCGGCGGGATGGTCAGTTTCGAAATCGCTGGTGGAGAACCGGCGGTTAAAGCATTCGTCACAAGCCTCGAATATTTTTCGCTCGCAGAATCACTGGGTGGTGTGGAGAGTCTCGTCTGTCACCCGCCGACCATGACACACGCCGCGGTTAGTGATGAGGTCCTGGCAGGTGCCGGAATAAAACCGAACCTGATTCGCTTGTCTGTTGGGCTCGAATGTAGCGAAGATCTCGTTATCGACGTGCTGGCTGCACTGGCAGCTGCATCGGAGGCGCTCGACGACTCTTGTGAATACCCGCTACTTACTGCAGTTGCGCAATGATCGCATCGGTCATTTCGGTGGTAGATAAGATCGTGTCATCGGTAGTGGCTATGTCTGCAGTACGTGCGCCATCGGCAATTACCTGGCGAATCGCTTTTTCTATGAGGTCGGCTTCTTCTTCAAGAGCAAGACTATGTCGCAGTAGCATCGCGATGCTCGCAATCATGCCGCAAGGATTTGCAATTCCTTTGCCAGCGATGTCGGGTGCCGAGCCGTGAATAGGTTCATACAAACCACGAGACGTTTCGCCCAGTGAGGCGGAAGGCAACATGCCCAGCGAACCTGCAAGCATGGATGCTTCATCGGTCAAAATGTCGCCGAACATATTTTCGGTTACGATGACATCGAAATCGGCGGGACGATTAATGAGATGCATTGCGGCTGCATCGACTAGCATGTGTTCAACGTTAAGCTCTGGAAACTCTGCATTGAGTGTGCTGACAGTGACATCTCTCCATAAACGTGAGGTTTCCAGCACATTGGCTTTATCTACGGAACACAGGTTTCCTTTTCGGCTCTGCGCAAGGCGCGCAGCGACCCGGACAATTCGTTCAACTTCATACTTGTGATAAACGCAAAGATCACTGGCGGATTCTTCATCACGTGTTTTGTCACCGAAGTAAATACCGCCGGTCAATTCGCGTACAACCATCATGTCGACACCGTGCAATCGATCGACCTTGATCGGCGACGCCTCGGCCAATTGCTCAATTATTTGTACCGGCCGCAAATTTGCGAACACGCCAAGTTCCGCACGCAATGCAAGCAATCCTTGTTCCGGTCTTATTTGTGCGTTCGGATCGGACCACTTCGGGCCGCCCACTGCGCCAAGCAATATGGCATCACTGTCACGACAACTGGCTACAGTGTCGGCAGGAAAAGGATCGTTTGTTGCATCGATGGCGGCGCCACCGATCAACTGTTCAGAAAATTCGAATTTGTGAGCAAACGTCGCTGCGACTTGCCGCAGCACTTTCGTTCCTCCCGCGGCAACCTCCGGACCAATGCCGTCACCCGGCAGAACTGTAATCAGGGCGTCCAGGATCGTGTCTCCTCGAATAGCTGTATATCATTTGTATGTTTTTGCAGGAATCCCAGTTGATCGACACCTTCGAGCAGGCAGTGGCGCGCAAACTCGTCGATCGGATAGTTGGTCGTGCTCCCATCCGGCAACGAAATCGTTGACGTCTCGATATCTACAGTGACTGCGCTGCCTGGATTGTCCAGCAGTAATGCGTGCGACGCTGCATCGATAACTATTGGCAACAGTCCGTTCTTTAACGAATTACTGCGAAAAATATCGGCAATTTTTGTGCTGACCACGGCACGAATGCCATAATCAAGCAGAGCCCAGGGCGCATGTTCACGCGATGAGCCGCAGCCAAAGTTTCGCCCGGCAACCAGAATCTCGCAGCCGTCAGCTGCAGCTGTGTTCAAAACAAAATCAGGGTTTTCTCCACCCTCGGCATTGAATCGCCAGTCAAAAAACAGCTTGCTGCCAAGGCCATCGCGCGTTGTCGTCGTCAAAAAACGCGCTGGAATGATCTGATCTGTATCAACGTCAGTCGCCGCCATGACAACCGTGCGTGAGGATAATTTACTAAATGCTTGCATAGGATTTTTCTACAGGTAAGGCCGGGGGTCAGCAACATGACCTTCAATGGCAGACGCCGCTGCAGTCATTGGGCTGGCAAGAATGGTGCGCGCGCCGATACCTTGCCGGCCTTCAAAGTTTCGGTTGCTGGTGCTGACGCTAAGTTCACCGCTTGCAACTGTGTCGCCGTTCATCCCAAGACACATCGAGCACCCTGATTCGCGCCACTCGGCTCCGGCAGCCGTGAAAATTTTATCGAGTCCAAGTGCCTCAGCTTCGTGTTTAATCTGCTGTGAGCCGGGAACGACCAGCATGCGCACACCAGCCGCGACTTTATTGCCGCGCAAAATTTGTGCCGCCTGTTGCAGATCGGAGATTCTTGAATTTGTGCAACTGCCGATAAATACAACGTCGACATTTGATGCGGACAATGGTTTGCCGGAGGTCAATTGCATGTAGCTCAGCGCTTTACGAAAACTCGCATCGCCGTTCGCATCGGGCACTGGCTTATTGACCGGGATTACCATGCCCGGGTTGGTGCCGAAAGTGACCATCGGCGCGAGCTGGTCGCCAGCGACCTGCACAGTGCGATCGAAAGTCGCGCCAGCGTCGCTATGTAAATATTGCCAGCGGTCGACTGCTGCGTCCCATGCTGCTCCCTGTGGGGCCCTGGAACGCCCACGCAGGTACTCGACCGTTGTGTCATCCGCGGCGATCATGCCGGCTCGTGCGCCAGCTTCGATCGACATATTGCAGATGGTCATTCGTTCTTCCATGTCCATCGCAGTAATCGTGTCACCCATGTATTCGATGACATGGCCTGTCCCGCCATCCAGCCCTATCTGGCCAATAATGGCGAGAATAACGTCCTTCGCAGCGACACCGGGCTGCAACTGCCCGCTGATCTCAATGGCGAGGGTTTTGGGTTTGCGTTGTAGCAGGGACTGCGTCGCCAGCACGTGGCCAACTTCGGTTGTGCCAATACCGAAAGCAAGGGCACCAAATGCGCCATGAGTACTGGTGTGACTGTCGCCGCAAACAATGGTTTTGCCTGGCTGGGTGGCACCAAGTTCCGGTCCGATAACATGCACGATGCCGCGCTTGTCACTATCCAGGTCGAATAGCTCGATGCCGAAGTCAGCGCAGTTTTTCTGCATTTGCAGAACCTGGTTGGCCGCACCTTCACCGACCACCGCGAGATCTTTGAAGCTTCTGACCGGCGTCGTCGGTGTTGAATGATCCATCGTCGCAAGGGTCAGATCCGGTCGGCGTACTGCCAGGCCCTGCTCGCGCAAAAGCGTAAATGCCTGCGGCGTGGTGACCTCATGAATCAGATGCAGATCAATATAGAGAATAGCCGGCGTAGCCGAAGATTCATCCCTTACCAGGTGATCGGACCAGACTTTCTCAAAAAGTGTTTGCGGGGCAGCAGAGCTCAAAGTGGCACCTTCCAGGTTGGCGAATCAGCAAGAAATGGTGCGGTTAGCCGCTGAATTCATGAGCCGCCGGCAGCAGCAACGGGTTGTGCATCCAGTCCGTCAAGCCAGCCTTCAGTATCTTCAGTTTCGCCGGAGAACAATCCAAAAAATGCATCCTGAAGTTGCTTGGTAATCGGGCCTCGTGTACCCGCGCCAATCTGGATTCTGTCTACCGAGCGAATCGGTGTAATTTCTGCCGCTGTGCCCGTGAAAAACATTTCATCAGCCAGGTAAAGGAACTCGCGCGGAATGGCGCTTTCCTCGACCACGAGGCCGAGGCGTTCTGCCAGTACGGTTATCGAGTGGCGCGTAATACCAGTGAGTATTGAAGATGCAGCTGGCGGCGTGATGATCTTGCCATCGCGGATTACAAACAGGTTTTCACCCGCACCTTCACTGACGGTACCGTCAGTGGATAAGGCTATGCCTTCGGCAAACCCGAGACGTTTCGCTTCCGTACTTATTAGCTGGCTGGAAAGGTAATTGCCACCGGCTTTTGCGAGGGCAGGGATGGTATTCGGCGCAACCCGCTGCCAGCTCGAGATACACACGTCGACACCCAGTTCCATGCTATCGGCACCAAGGTATGCGCCCCATTCCCAGGCGGCGATTGCGACATCAACCGGATGGTCGGCCTTTGGTGCCAGGCCAACCTCGCCATAACCCCGTAGTGCGATCGGACGGATGTAGGCGCCGTTCATTAATTCGTTTGCAATGATGACTTCTTTGCAAACAGCAATAAGTTCATCGAGCTCGTAAGGAATGGGCATGCGATAAATCTTGGCCGAATCATAAAGGCGCTGCATATGATCCGTCAGGCGAAAAATCTTTGGGCCGTCGGGCGTTTTGTAAACCCGAATTCCTTCGAAAACCGATGAACCATAATGCAGGGCATGTGCCATTACATGAATTGTGGCCTGGTCCCATTGAACCATCCGACCGTTCAGCCAGATCAGCTTGCCTCCTTCAAAACTCATTACTCAACTCCGAATATCTTATTGGCGCTTGCAGGTGGCGTAGCTTAACAAGCAAGTTACGCTTTGGCATCTGTAAATACGCTTAAATTAGTGCCTGGTTGATACTGCTGTCATCCGGCGCATCATCAAGGCCACGCTCACGACGTCGTAGAATACGGTTGGTTACTTCCAGATACGCGCGACTGGCAGCTTCGACGATATCCGTGCTGGCGCCATGACCACGATAGGACTGATCGTTGTATTCGACAGTGACCGTTGCCTCGCCCTGAGCATCGTCGCCAACCGTTGCACTGTGCAATTCGAAGTTTTTCAATATCAGGTTGACGCCGGTTGCCTGTTCCAGCGCTCTGAATGCAGCTTCGACCGGGCCGTCAGCGCTGGCTGACTCTTCCTGTGCAACACCATTTTCACCAACGAGTTGCAGCGTCGCGGTCGCATCCTGATCGGTGCCTGAACTTATTTGCAGCGCCTGCAGTGTCCATGGGCCGCTCGATGAGTTATCGACGTTCATGATGATCGCTTCAATATCACCGTCGTACATATCCTTTTTCTTATCGGCCAGTTTCTTGAATTCCTGGAAAGCCCGATTCGTCTCGAATTCATCGAGGTCAAAGCCGAGTTGGCTGACCCGGTCACGAAACGCATGTCGTCCGCTGTGTTTGCCAAGCACCAGGCTGGACTTGCTGATGCCCACATCATCGGGCCGCATGATTTCGTAGGTGGATCGATTCTGCAACATGCCGTGCTGGTGAATGCCGGCTTCGTGAGCGAATGCGTTTTCCCCGACAACCGCTTTGTTGCGCGGTATTTGCATGCCGGTAATGCCAGCCACGAGCCGCGAGGTCGGGTATAAATGAGTTGTTTCTACGCCCGACTCGATACCGAAAAACTCTTTTCGCGTATTCAATGCCATTACGACTTCTTCGAGTGAGCAGTTTCCGGCCCGTTCGCCAATGCCGTTGATCGTGCATTCGATTTGCCGCGCCCCGGCCGTCACCGCCGCAAGACTGTTTGCAACGGCCATGCCCAGGTCGTTATGGCAATGGACGCTAAGCGTAATGTCGGCAATCCCTGCAACATGCTGGTTGAGGTAACGGAAAAGCCGGTCGAATTCCGCCGGCACTGTATAGCCAACGGTATCTGGAATATTAACGGTCGTTGCACCAGCTTCTATGGCCGCCGAGACCACTTCGGCGAGGTAGCCAAGCTCCGTTCTGGATGCATCTTCCGGAGAAAACTCGACATCTTCACACAGCTCGCGCGCCATGCTAATCGCGCCAACGGCACTCTTGATTATCTCTTCCTTGGCCATCTTGAGTTTGTATTCACGGTGAATCGCGCTGGTGGCGACAAACACGTGAATGCGGTGCTTGTCGGCACCTTTGACTGCGGCGTGGACTTTTTCGATGTCTTCGGCATTGCAGCGGGCGAGGCCGCAAATCGTGGGGCCACGGTTTTCATCTGCGATTGCCTTTACGGCTTCAAAATCACCAGGAGATGCTGCCGGGAAACCGGCCTCGATGATGTCGACATTAAGATCAGACAAGGCTTTAGCAATTCTTAGTTTTTCTCTGAGTGTCATGCTGCAGCCAGGGGCCTGCTCGCCATCTCTCAGTGTGGTATCGAAAATCCTGATTCGATCGGTCGCCATCGTATTCTCCACTAGTCGCCGTAATCGAGACTTGCCATTGGGAAGTTCGGTATCGCATGCGGTGTGTGCACGGGTGCATCCATGCGTAAAGCCTGCGCCAGGGTCCTGGTGTCAATATTGCTGCCAGTGAGCACCAGTCCGACGCGCTTGCCGGCTAATTCGTCTTTCATTTTTAATGCCGCTGCGAGTGCGGCGGCACCGGCACCTTCAGCGAGCTGATGAATGGTCTCCGCGTAACAACGAATCGCCGCGTATATTTCCTCTTCACTGACCAGCACGAAGTCATCAAGCGCCTGCATCATGCCGAGGGTGTAGCGCACCGGAACTCGCGTTGCCAATCCGTCGGCAATCGTATTTGCCGCGATCATCGGCGCGTAGTTGCCACTGTGCCACGCGTTATGAAACGCCGGCGCGTTTTCTGCCTGTACGGCAATGACCCGGGTTTCCGGTGAACGTGCTTTTATTACGGTCGTTGTCGCCGCAGCAAGACTGCCACCACCGACAGGGACGAATACGACATCGAGGCCGTCCGGGCATTGTTCGAGCATTTCCAGCGCGACCGTGCCCTGACCGGCAACAAGTTCGTTGCACTTGCCAGGATGTATGGAAATGGCGCTGGTGCGCCACGCATGGCGGACCGAAGCGTCCCAGGCGGCATCGAAATCGTGTCCCTTGATAATGAGCTCACCGCCGAGCGCATCAACCGCTGCATTCTTGTCAGGGCTGTTGCCCTCTGGTACGAACACCGTGCATTTTGTGTCATACATCGCACAGGCCTGCGCCAGTGCTGCACCATAGTTGCCACGGGTTGCGGTGACGATTCCTTTCGCCCGGTCGTCCTTACTCATCGAGGCCAGCAAGTTGATTGCGCCACGAATTTTGAATGCGCCAATTTGCTGAATATTTTCCAGTTTGACGAATGTTTCGGTTCCCAGTCGCAGCGATAGCAAAGGATGATTCAACAGCGGCGTAGGCGGGAGAAACGGCTCGATGATTTTGCGAGCTTTTTCTACATCCTCAATCGTAACCGGTGACGGTGGTGTGTCCGAATCGGATCCCCAATCGGTCGCGTCGTATTTCCTGGCGGTTGGTGTCATGTCAATTCTCTGCTATTGGTTTTCTAAAGTTAGTTCTCGAGCCAATCCATGCGGCTTCTCAGGTCCGCACCGACTTTCTCTATCGGATGTTCCAGGTCTGCATTCATCAGGCGCTTGTATTCGGGCTGACCCGCCTTGTTCTCATCGATCCAGCGACGCGCAAAAGTGCCATCCTGAATATCATCCAATACTGCCTGCATGTTTTGTCGCACGTTCTCGTCAATGACGCGGGGGCCGCTAATCAGGTCGCCCCAGGCCGCTGTTTCACTGATGAATTCGTGCATTTTTCGCAAGCCACCTTCGTGTAGCAGGTCGACAATCAGCTTCAGTTCGTGCATGACTTCGTAGTAGGCAACTTCAGGTTGATAACCCGCTTTGACGAGGGTTTCGAATCCTGCGACGACCAGTTCTGTCGCACCGCCGCAAAGCACTGCCTGTTCGCCAAACAGATCTGTTTCTGTTTCTTCGGCGAACGTCGTTTCAATGACACCGGCGCGAGCTCCGCCTATACCCTGGGCGTAAGCGAGTGCCAGTTGCAGTGCATTGCCAGTACTGTCCTGTTCAACGGCGACCAGGCAAGGCACACCATGTCCATCTTCATATTGGCGGCGTACAAGATCGCCCGGTCCCTTGGGAGCGATAAGCACAACATCCAGATCGGCACGCGGGCTTATTTGTTTGTAGTGAATGTTGAACCCATGTGCGAACAGCAATGCGGCGCCATTCTCGATGTTGCCCACGACAGCAGCGTAAAGTGCCGCTTGCGAAGTATCCGGTGTCAATATAGCGACAATAGCTGCGCCCTTTACCGCGTCGAGCGGTTCTTTTACGACAAAGCCGTCCGCCTCTGCCTTGCTAAAGCTGCCACCACCGGCACGGGCGCCGACCACTACGTCATGACCGCTGTCTTTAAGATTGAGCGCATGTGCACGACCCTGGCTGCCATAGCCGAGAATCGTTATCTGCCGCCCTTCGAGGGCTGCGGTATCAACATCTTTTTCCGAATACATTTGCATTTTCTGTTCCCTGGTTTTTCGGCCGTGGCCAGTATTAAAATTCACGTCTTTTGCAGCAATAAAAAACCCCACTATCCTGTTGGGATGCGGGGTTTGCGTGTCTGGTTTTGATTTTTCTACGCTACCCGCTGGCTCCCCTAAGAAGGGTGAGCAGCACAAGCTTCACTGGAAGCACGCTCGCGGCAGTCGTTGTTGCAAAAATAAAGTTAATTCCGTATCTCATTATCGCGGATCATGTTGTATGCATGAATCGATGTCAACTGCTGTAAATTCAGTTACTTGTGATACGAATTGGGCAACCGGAAAGAGCCTGGCGAATCGCGGCCTAAAGACCATGCGCCGAGCGGATCACGGACCGGGTGTTCGGCACCCTGAACAGAGCGCCTGTGACTTTGATTACGGGTTTGGTGCCTATGGTGAAAACACTTTAGGTATTTTCATTAACTAATTGATTTAAAATTAAATTGTTACCACTACTTTTCCCATAGCCCGCCGTTCTGCCAAGGCCAGCAGCGCATCGCTGGCCTGTGCCAATGGGTAAGTCTCGGACACATGTGGCTTGAGTTTGCCCTCATCAAAGAGTTGCAAAAGCTCATTCGTGTTCTCGATACTTAGCGAAGGTTCACGCTGCGTGAACTGGCCCCAGAAGACGCCGACGACAGAGCTGCCCTTGAGTAGTGGCAGGTTCGCCGGAATGGCGGGAATTTTTCCGCTGGCGAAACCAATGACTAATATCCGTCCACCCCAGGAGATGCTGCGCAGGCAATCATCAAACAGGTCTCCGCCAACCGGGTCATAAATTACATCCACTCCACGACCCCCGGTCAGCGCCTTAACCTGTTCTTTGAGCGATGATTCAGTGTAGTTAATGAGGTGTTTCGCACCGTATTGGCCGGCGAGCTCAAGTTTAGCGGTGCTACTGGCTGCAGCGAAGACCTCTGCGCCGAATAAATTGCCGATCTCGACTGCTGCCAGTCCGACACCGCCGGCGGCGCCCAGTACAAGAAGCGACTCACCGGATTTAAGTGCGGCACGTTGTTTGAGCGCATGGTAAGAGGTGCCATAGGTGAGTATGAAGCTCGCTGCAGTGACATAGTCCATCGAGTCAGGTATCGGCACGATCGCGGCGGCCGGCAGGCAGACTTCTTCGGCCATGCAACCGTACTGGTGCATTGCGAGCACGCGCTGGCCTGGTTTGAGGTGCTCGACTTTGTCTCCAACCGCAAGGATCTCGCCGGATAATTCCGCGCCTGGTGAGAAAGGCAGCGGTGGTTTTATCTGATATTTTCCGGCAATCATTAAAATATCCGGAAAATTGACACCACAGGCCTTGACGGCGATGCGTACCTGATCGGGCGCCATTTGCGGCGCTGCGATGTCTTCGATGACCAGATCCGTCGGGGCGCCAAATTGTTTGCACAGAACTGCTTTCACGAATTAAATCTCCAGGTTGAAGCGGCAGAGTGTACGGGCGTTGCAACGCTATTCGCAATGCAGTGGTTTGACGCCCTTTATAAAGGTATTCTGCCGCGGACTTTGAATTCGCAATAAGATAAGGACAGGCGTTTATGGATTTTGAATACTCAGCCAGGGTTGCTGACTTACGGGAACAAGTCGCGGACTTCATGCGCGAGCACGTTTATCCGGCTGAGGCGGCCTATCGTGCCGCCGTTGACGAGGGTGAGTCACGCTGGTCCATTCCGCCCATCATGGAGGAACTGAAAGACCAGGCGCGACAAGCCGGTTTGTGGAACCTGTTTCTGCCGGAAAGTGAGTTTGGTGCCGGGTTGAGCAACCTCGAGTACGCACCACTGGCTGAACAAATGGGTCGATCGCTGATTGGCTCTGAAGTATTTAATTGTTCTGCACCGGATACCGGCAATATGGAGGTACTGGTTCGTTACGGGTCAGATAGTCACAAGAATCAGTGGCTGGAGCCGTTGCTGCGGGGCGAGATTCGTTCGGCATTTGCGATGACCGAGCCCGATGTTGCGTCATCTGATGCAACGAATATCCGTGCAACGATTGCGCGCGATGGCGATAACTACGTAATAAACGGGCGTAAGTGGTGGACCTCGGGCGCTATGGATCCGCGTTGCAAGATTCTGATTTTCATGGGCAAGACGAACTCGGAAGCAGATCGACACAGTCAGCAGTCAATGATTCTTGTGCCGATGGAAACTCCTGGAGTAACCGTTGTCAGGCCGCTGACGGTATACGGTTATGACGATGCCCCGCATGGACATGCGGAAATGTCTTTCGAGGATGTACGCGTGCCAGCAGATAACTTGCTGCTCGGTGAGGGACGCGGTTTCGAAATTGCGCAAGGCAGGCTCGGCCCCGGAAGAATCCACCACTGCATGCGCCTTATTGGTATGGCCGAGCGTGCTCTGGAAAACATGTGTGACCGTGCGAACGAACGCGTTGCCTTCGGCAGGCCGTTGGCCGCGCAGGGTGTTGTGCGCGCGGCTATAGCTGATTCACGGATAGAGATTGACCAGGCGCGCCTGCTGACGCTGAAAGCGGCAGACATGATGGACAAAGCCGGCAATAAAGTGGCACGCAGCGAGATAGCAATGATCAAGGTGGTTGCGCCGGCGATGGCCTTGCGTGTTATTGACCGCGCGGTTCAGGTTCATGGAGGCGCTGGCGTTTGTGATGACTTTGGCCTTGCGGCTGCCTGGGCTGGTGCACGGACGTTACGTCTGGCGGATGGCCCGGACGAGGTTCACCGCAATTCAATTGCCAAAATGGAACTGGCGAGGCGCGGCTAGTAGTGCGGGGCCCGCAACGACACGATTTCATGCGTAACTGTACCGTCATTAGGTTATGTTGTTGTGAGGCTGGCGATATATGAAGCATGTGGTATTCTTATTGCCCAACAAGGCGGGACCTGACAAAAAAGACCAGTATCTCAGGGGAGTAATACAGGTCTGATGGTCCAAATTATTATAAAGAAAGGGTCAAAAATAAAATTAAACGCCGCGGCAATGGTGGAGAGGGTCGCGAGCGCTAGGGGGAATGTATTCAGACGAATGCAGTCCACTCGTTTGTTGTGCAAGTTGTCACGCAAATTATCCGGTGACTGCTGCGCATCCCTCTCCCAAAAAAACTAATAACTATTAAAACTCGATCTATTTAAGGAGTATCAATGAAACGGTGCAAAAACAGCAGCCGGACGATGACAGTTGCATCTATTGCGGCAGTCGTCGCACTAGCTGGCAGCGTCTTCGCCCAGTCCGTAAGTGTTGATCAGGTTCTTCAGGCTGATCAACAACGGATTAACCTGGCACAGGCCTCTCAGGAGCGGATTAATGAAGTGGTAGAGGGAACTCGTTCTCTTTCAGACCAGTATCGGGCTATCAACAAAGAAATTGATGGCTTGCGCGTCTACAACCGCTTGATGACGGCTCAGACCAACGGTCAAACCGCGACGCTTGATGATATCGCCCTGTCAATGGATCAGGTGGACGTGATCAATCGTCAGATTTTTCCATTGATGGAACGAATGATTGATGGTCTCCAACAATCGATCGCGCTGGATATTCCTTTCCTGATGGACGAGCGTCAAAAGCGCCTCGTCAATCTTAGCGAGATCATGGAGCGATCCGACGTCAGCGTTGCTGAGAAATTCCGCAAGGTGATGGAGGCGTATCAGATCGAGCTTGATTACGGCACCAGTAATGAGTGGTACAGGCAGTCACTCGATATCGGTGGCTCCGTCAGGGAATACAATATGCTGCGCGTTGGTCGCGTGGGCCTGTATTTCCAGTCTGACGATACCAACATAACGGGTTGGTATAACGCCGAAACTGGCGCATATGAGATGCTCGGCAACGAACATCGCAGCGAAGTTCGCAAAGGAATCCGGGTTGCAAGGCAACTCATTGCGCCGGAGCTGATACTGCTCCCTGTGCCTGCACCTGAATCAGCAGGGGGAGCTTGATCAATGAAACGTTTAACAATAATTATTGCCACCATCTTTGTATGTGTTGGCGCTGCACAGGCGCAGGAAGATGCCGGTGCCAGCAATATGGGCGAACTCCTGGAACAGATCGAACGTGGTCAGTCACGAGATAATCAGGAAGCTCGTGAACGTGAAGCACGCTTTGCACAATCTCGTAACGAGCAGCAAAACCTGCTCAACCAGGCGCGTGCTGAAAGGTCACGCCAGGAACGTAACAGTGAGAATCTCGAGCAGTTGTTTGAAGCTAACCAGATAAAAATCGTAGCAGCGCGCGCTGCACTCGATGAGCGTCTGGGCGCACTGAAAGAGCTGTTTGGTGTCCTGCAAACGGTCTCTGGTGATGCGCAGGGTCGATTCAACACGTCTCTGACCAACGTTCAGTTTCCAGACCGTGAACAATTCCTGGTCGAGCTGGGCGGCAAAATGGCCGGAGCGAGTTCATTGGCCTCAATCGAGGAAATTGAGCGCCTGTGGTTTGAACTGCAGCGTGAAGTGACTGAGACCGGTAAAGTGGTCAAATTCAATCAGGAAATAACCACAGCTGACGGTGAGGTCCTGAATGTAGAAGTAGCTCGTGTTGGCGCATTTAATCTCGTTTTCGAAGGCGGCTATTTGCAGTACAACGGCAATACAGGCTCTGTCAGCGAGTTACAACGGCAACCGCAGGAGGGTCGTTACTCGAATTCGACCGCCGATCTCATGGCCGCAACAAGTGGCCCGGTAGCTTTCGGCCTTGACGGCACACGCGGCGGTATTCTTGCGTTGCTGGTTGAATCTCCGACGATCAAAGACCGCATCAACCAGGGCGGCATCGTAGGTTATTGCATTATTGGTCTGGGTTTTTTCGGACTGTTAATCGCATTCTGGCGCTGGATTGGGTTGTCATCGGCGAGCCGCAAAGTAAGTGCGCAGCTCAAGCGTGACACTGCCAGCACGGATAACCCACTGGGTCGGGTGCTCGCGGCTTATGAGTCAAACAAAAACGCCGATACAGAAACAGTGGAGTTGAAACTTAGCGAGGCAGCCTTGAAAGAGATGCCGGACCTGACCAAGGGCTTGTTGTTCATTAAGGTAATTTCCGTTGTAGCGCCATTGATGGGCCTGCTCGGTACGGTTACCGGCATGATCAAGACCTTCCAGGTAATCACTTTGTTCGGTGCAGGCGATCCGAAGATGATGGCCGGTGGTATTTCACAGGCATTGATGACCACGGTACTTGGACTGGTTGTGGCCATTCCGATGGTACTGATCCATACACTGGTCAGCGGCCAGAGTCGTAAGATCATCAATATCCTCAATTCGCAGAGTGCCGGTATCATTGCCACGCATTCCGAGAAGAGCGCTTGATGCCCTCTAAGGAGAAGTAATGCTTTGGCTAGCTGACAGTTTTGAAGCCATACGCGACTTTATGGCCCTGGGCGGTCCGGTACTGACGTGGATAGCGATCACTATTTTTGTGATGTGGGCGTTGATCATCGAGCGTTTGATGTATTTTCGCTCACCGATGAAAAAGATGTCTGCGGATATTCATGACAAATGGGAAGCGCGAGCGGAACGCAGATCGTGGAATGCACATGCAATTCGTGAAGCCATGATTTCGCAATTCTCGATGGCGACCAACCAGTTCATTGCCATGATTACGACGCTGGTAGCGTTGTGCCCACTACTGGGTCTGCTGGGTACGGTGACCGGCATGATCAAGGTTTTCGGAGTCATGGCTGTATCCGGCTCCGGAAATGTACGCGCAATGGCTGCAGGCGTCTCTCAGGCGACAGTGCCGACAATGGCGGGAATGGTGGGGGCACTCTCCGGAGTGCTTCTGATAACTTTGCTTAGCCGCCGTGCGGCTCGTGAGGTGGAGTTTCTCGAAGACTCACTCACGATGGATCATTAAAAGGTAATTTAAATGCGTAGATCAAATGCAGGAATGGCTGCTGAAGAAGAAGACAATGAGATCAACCTGACGCCGATGCTCGACGTTGTTTTCATCATGCTTATCTTCTTCATTGTTACCGCATCATTCATCAAGGAGGCGGGCATCGATGTCAACAGACCAGATGCCCCGACATCGGAGAGTGTTGCTGATGCAAATATTCTGATTGCGATTAGCTCAAATGACGAGATCTGGATGGACCGTCGCTTGATCGACCCGCGGGCAGTGCGGCCGAATATCGAACGTATGCACGCGGAAAACCCTAAGGGATCAGTGGTTATCCAGGCTGACAAAAAGTCAACCAACGAATTGCTGGTTATCGTGATGGATGCGGCGCGACAGGCAGGCGTTTATAACGTCTCTATCGCTGCTAACCCATAGGAACTGGATCAGAAGGAGGAGGTCTTATTAAAAGACCTCCTAATTCCGACCAAACAGAGAAAGCCGCTCAGGAGCATTAAACATGATAGGTAGATACGTTTTTTCTATCATCGTCGGTTCAGTTATCACGTTGTCGCTGATTTTCGTCATGCATCTGTTGATTGAGCATGCCGAAGATGCAATCAGCAAAGAAAGAGAACGACATCAGCTGGATTTCGTGCGTATCAAACGAAACGAGACCCTTAATACCGAGGAACTGACCCCCGAAAAACCGCCGAAACCGCCGGAAGTGCCACCAGAGGTGCCGCCGCAGGATTTGGATACCGTTGATCCGAATGCACCATCAATCAAGATTCCGGCGCCGGAAGTTTCGGCGAACGTCGATATTGGCGGACCCGGTGGCATGAATATAGCGGAAGGTGATTACTTACCTATTGTGCGCGTTGCACCGATTTATCCTGCTCGCGCCTTGTCGCGCGGGGTTGAGGGATACGTTGATATGGGCTTTACGGTGACAACGTCAGGTACGGTGAGAGACCCGGTCGTCTTGTTTTCGACCAGTAGCTTGTTTGAGCGTTCAGCGACACGGGCAGTACTGAAGTTTAAGTACAAACCCCGGGTGGTAGACGGTGTGCCGGTCGATGTACCGGACGTCAAAACGCGCATCTCATTCCAGATTGAAGAGTAACCAGGCAGAGCGGGACTTAAGAAGGATTAATTTGCTATGAAGATCAAGAACCGTTATCAGAATCGTTTTCTTACGGGAATCGTTTTAACCCTGGTGTGTGGATTCATGGCCACAGGGCCGGCTTATGCAGCGCAGGACGACGAGAGAGAAGATCGGGACAATCAAAAAACCAAGCAAGCGCAAGCTGTCAGTAAAGAAATTTACGACCGCATCCAGAAAGCTCAGGAATTGATCGATGTCGAGGATGATCAAGGTGCATTGAAAATCTTGAATGCGCTCCTCGGCAAGAAAAATATTACGGAGTATGAGCAGCAGAACGTGCTGAATTACATCGGTTTCGTAAATTATAATATGGAGAATATCCCGGCTGCCGTATCTGCCTACGAAAAAATGTTGCAGATTCCAAGCCTCGAGGAACAAGTACGAAAACAAACCGTATACACGTTAGCGCAGCTAATGACGATGGAGGAGGAATATGCCAAGGCTTTAACCTTGCTCGAGGAGTGGTTCACTCTGGAGACAAATCCTGCTTCGGATCCTTACATTCTCTATGCACAGAACCTCTACCAGGTAGAACGCCACGCGGATATGGTGAAGCCGATCGAAATGGCTATTGCCGTCGCTGAGAAACGCCAGTTGCCGCCTAAGGAAGACTGGTATGTCCTCCTGAATTTTGCCTATTTCCAGCAGGAAAACTACGAAAAAGTACGTGATATCCAGAAAATTCTGCTGAGCAGCTGGCCGAAGAAACGCTACTGGTTCTCTTTGGCAGGCGCATATACGGAGTTGGGTGAGGACGATAACCTGATGAACGCCTATGATTCGGCGCATACGCAAGGGCTGCTCGAGAAAGAGTCAGAGTTGATGACCATGGCGCAGTTGTATATGCAGCACGAAGTTCCCTACAAAGCCGGAACATTGATAGAAAAAGAGATGGCCAGCGGCAGGGTGGAAAAGAACGCCAAGAATTATCGTATGCTCTCTCAGGCATGGACACTTGCTGCAGAAGATGAAAAAGCGATCCCGGCGCTACAGTCGGCGGCCAAGCTCAGTGACGAAGGTGAGTTGAATCTGCGGCTGGGTAACGCGCATCTAAATCTTGGGCAATATGATGAGTGCGTCGCAGCCATTAATGATGGCATACGAAAGGGCGGCATCAAGAGTCCGGACAATGCCCAGATTTCGCTCGGCATGTGCCTGTATAACCTGAAAAAATACACGGCTGCAAAAGCAGCATTCAATGAGGCGTCAAAAACTGCGAGATCACGCAAGATGGCGGCTCAGTGGGAGGCCGTTATCAACAGCGATCTTGAGCGAAACAAGCAGATTAAGTTGGCTGAAACCGCTGCGCAAAAGCAGCAAAAGGAATTGGCTTCGCGTCGCACGGCCGCCGACAGGAGCCGCTAGCTAGTTAGCATCGCGATGAATTAAATGTTGATGGTCGGTAGACAATAGATTATCGATCGTTAGTTTCAAGCAAGCGGGCGCCGCAGCGGCGCCCGCTTTTTATTTGTACAGGTTAATGAAATGCCAAAAGTCATATACATCACAACGGATGGTACGCGGCACGAAGTCGAAGTCGAAAACGGCTATTCAGTCATGGAAGGCGCGATAAATAACAATATTGATGGAATTGTTGCGGAGTGCGGTGGCGCCTGCGCCTGCGCGACCTGCCATGCGTACATTGACGATGCCTGGCTGGACAAAATGCCGGAGATGGACGACATGGAAGACAGCATGCTGGATGCAGCTTACGAGCGAAAGGACAACAGTCGGTTGACCTGCCAGCTGGAGATGAAGGACGACTGGGACGGACTGGTTGTCCACGTTGGCGAAAACGAGTATTAGGTCTATCAATCCTGGTTAATTGCCGCGATCGACATCAATAGCGGCAAGATGCCGCTCCTGCGACATGCGCTTGTCTAGCGCAAACCGGTCTCTGACCGACCGATCACCATGCGCTGAATCTCACTGGTGCCTTCGTAAATTTCTGTAATTTTCGCGTCGCGAAAATATCGCTCCAGCGGTAACTCTTTGCTGTAGCCCATGCCGCCATGGATTTGTAATGCCTGGTGAGTGACGAACATCGCGGTCTCCGAGGCATAGAGTTTTGCGAGGCTGCCATTCAGCGTGTTCTTGGTACCGTTTTGCCGGCAAATTTTCTTTGCCCAGGCTGCCTTCCAGGTTAGTAAGCGCGCTGCCTCGATGCGTGTCTTCATGTCCGCAATTTTGTTCTGGATCGTCTGGAAGCTGCCGATCTGGCTACCAAATGCTTTGCGTTCACGCGAATAAATGACTGCAGCGTCATAGGCTGCCTGAGCAATACCGAGAGCCTGCGCCGCTATTCCGATGCGGCCGGTATCCAGCACCGTTAATGCAATGCGAAATCCCTGGCCTTCCTCTCCGAGGCGATTCTCCACAGGGCATTTATAATTTTCAAATTCAATTTCACAGGTGGCCGATGCCCTGATACCGAGCTTTGGCTCGGTTTTGCCACGACGAAATCCAGGTGCGTCTGTATCGATGATGAAAGCGGAAACAGATGGGGACTTTTCATCGGCGTGGACAGTCGTGGTAAATAATACGATGTATTTAGCGACCGATCCTGAGGTTATCCAGGCCTTTTTGCCATTGATGACGTAATAGGAGCCATCTGCAGACAGCTCCGCCCGGGTTAGCATCGCAGCGGCGTCAGAGCCCGACTGCGGCTCTGTAAGCGCGTAGGCGCCATTTACTTTTCCTGACGCAACCGGCGTAAGGAACTGCTCTTTTTGTTCCTGCGTGCCGAATTCGAGTAGCGGTACGCCGAACAGGGAATTGTTTACGGAGACAATGGTGCCGTGAGCTGCGTCGGCCGCAGAAATTTCTTCGACCACGATCGCATAACTAATAGTATCGAGAGCGGAACCACCAAATTCCTCGGGACTTTCAATGCCCATGAAGCCGAGCTCACCAGCCATCTTGATGGTTTGCAGCGGAAATTCACCGCTCGCATCGAATGCCGCGGCTATAGGTGCAATTTCTTTTTGTGCGAATTCCCGCGCCGCATCCCTGATCATTTCCTGTTCTTCAGTTAACGCAAAGTCCATAGATCCTCCGTTTCAACAAGGGATTATACGATGCAATGAAAATTCTGAAGCAGGTTTTTTTCAATGTCAGGCGATAGGCTAAAGGTGTGCGTGATTCAATAAAGCAAATAAAGACAGCAAGTTATAGTATAAACCTAATGTAAAATATCTTCATAGTTCGCAATCCATATCACACGAAGTTTTTGCATGACCCTCGCGGTTATTCGGCATAAGATAGCGAACGGTTGGCGGTATGCGAACCCTATTTTTAATTGCTAAAAAACACAGGACTGAATCAATGACAATTCAAGCAGGCGACAAGATGCCTTCAGGTATTTTTTCTGTAATGACCGACGCGGGACCCGGCGCGTTATCTGCAGATGAACTTTTCGCCGGGAAAAAAGTTGTTCTCGTATCTGTGCCGGGTGCTTTTACGCCGACCTGCTCTGCCAGCCATCTCCCAGGTTTCCTGGACAATGCCGCTGCTATCTCGGCGAAGGGTGTCGATACCATAGCCTTTGTCTCGGTGAATGACGTCTTTGTCATGCACGCATGGGGCAAGGACCAGAATGTAGACGACCAAATCGCGATGCTTGCGGATGGCAACGGCGAATATGCGCGAGCCCTTGGGCTCGAGATGGACGGCACGGCATTTGGCATGGGCATGCGCAGCAAGCGATTCGCGATCATAGCCGACGACGGTGTCGCAACCCATGTCGCCGTTGAAGCGCCGGGTCAATTCGAAGTGAGCAAAGCCGAGTCCATTCTCGACAATCTGTGATCTTGCGTGTGTCTGCTTTTAGCTAATGGCTGCTTCTAGTTCCGGAACGATAGAGAACAGATCACCCACCAGGCCGATGTCAGCAACTTCGAAAATTGGCGCATCGGCATCCTTGTTGATTGCGACAATCGTCCCCGCATCTTTTATCCCGGTAAGATGTTGAATCGCACCGGAGATGCCGATCGCGACGTATAAGTCCGGCGCTATGATTTTTCCGGTTTGGCCGACCTGCATTTCATTAGGTACATAACCGGCATCGACAGCAGCTCTCGATGCGCCAACGCCGGCGTTCATAGCGTCGGCAAGTTTGTAGATGATTTCGAATTTTTCCGCGCTGCCCAGCGCGCGCCCGCCAGAAACAACGGTGGCTGCTGTTTGCAGGTCCGGTCGGTCGGATTTGCCAGACTTCAGTTCCACATACCGCGTGTGATCCGGTAATTCCGCATCCATGGAAGCTGTTTCCACTGCGGCCGACCCATCTGCGGCAACGGCGCTATAGGAGGCATTTCTCACCGTGGCAACCACGGCTTTATCGGCAGGGGCCTCTACAGTAACGATTGCGTTTCCAGCATAAATCGGCCGCCTGAATTTGTGGCTACCGAGAACCGCCATCACGTCACTAATCTGATTAACGCCGAGCAGTGCCGCGACTCGCGGCATCAGGTCTTTGCCAAAAGTCGTTGACGGTCCAAATATGTGCGAATAGGCATCCGATAATGCAACGATCTGTGGTGCCAGTGTGGCAGCCAGTAAGTTTGCGTTGGCGGCGTGATCGACACGGATGACCTTGCTAACACCGGCCAGAGTTGCAGCCTCCCCAGCGAGCGCTTCGCCATTTTCTGCGAAGACACCAATATGAATTTCGACATCCGGCAACTCGCTGGCGCAGGCAACACATTTCGCCGTACTGGGATTAACGGCAACGCCATCGTGTTCGGCGATTATGAGTACTTTCGACATTACAGCAGCCCCTTATCTTTCAACGCGGCAACAAGGCCGGCAACGTCATCCACTATGACGCCGCGCTGGCGCTCCAGCGGCGGCTCAAAACCGGTCTCTTTAATCGCAGCGGCGGCTTCGACACCGAGGTCGGCCATCGGGATCTGCTCCAGTGGTTTCTTCTTCGCCTTCATTATGTCGGGCAGCTTGACGTATCTCGGCTCGTTCAGTCGCAGGTCTGTAGTAACAACTGCGGGCAGGTCAATCTCGATTGTCTCGAGGCCCATATCAACTTCCCGCGTGACTTTGGCGGTAGTGCCATCAATATCAAGCGCGGAGGCAAAAGTTGCTTGTGGACGGCCCCACAACGCGGCCAGCATCTGGCCGGTCTGGTTGTTATCGCTATCGATGGACTGTTTGCCGAGCATAACCAGCCCCGGGTCCTCTTTGTTGACCAGTGCCAACAGAATTCGGGCGCAGGTGAGCGGATCGGCTGGACTATCGGTTTCGACCAGGATTGCGCGGTCAGCACCCATGGCGAGACCTGTGCGTAGCTGCTGTTGTGTCTCGGTACCGCCAATCGAGACCACTATCACCTCACTGGCGTCTCCGCGCTCCTTGATTCGCAGCGCCTCTTCGAGCGCTATTTCGCAGAAAGGATTGATGCTCATTTTGACACCATCGGTTTCCACACCGCTGCCATCGGACTTCACGCGTACCCTGATATTAGCGTCCACGACGCGCTTCAGGCCCACAAGAATTTTTTCCACGAATCAAGCTCCTGACTACGAAAAATGGTGACATGGCTGTCGCTCAGCCGCCGGGACGCTTATTGTGTCCGAGGTCATTCCTGTGTACAAGGTGCTAACCCGAATATTTCATGAGTAGGCGAGGTCGTCGGTTCCTATGCCGTGTGCAGCGCGTTCGATCGTGTGAGAGACATAGCAAGGGACTACGTGTCGAGCAGGATCGGGCGCGATGTGCAGGCACAGGAAGCGGTAGCCGGGCAGGCGCCAGATGTAACACCTGGACAGGTACAAATAGTGGCTCATTATTGTGCTTATCGATCACCACCGACCTGGGGCGCCGATACTCATGAATCATTCGGGTTACGGGGAGTTTCCTAAAATGGAATGGACTGGTGCCGAATATGAAGACTTATCGCGATCTTATAGACGCTGCGCAACTCACGGGTTTGCTCACTGTTTCTGATTGTCGGCTTATCGACTGTCGGTCCGATCTTATGCAGCCCGAGAAAGGTCGTGCCGACTACCTGGCCGGGCATCTGCCGGGTGCCGTTTATGCTGATCTGGACGTCGATCTGGCAGACCCGATCACCGCTACAAGCGGTCGGCACCCGCTGCCGGACGCAGGGCGATTTCGCAAGACACTTGAAGGCTGGGGAATCAGTAACGACACCCAGGTCGTGGCATATGACTACGCCAACAGTGCGTTGGCCGCGCGTCTTTGGTGGATGCTTCGCTGGATGGGCCATGAGCGCGTGGCGGTTCTGGATGGTGGTATTGCTGCGTGGAGCGCCGCTGGTGGCGAGTTGCAGACCACAGTGCCGCAGTTTGAAGAAACAGTGTTCAATGCAACCCCGAAGTCAGAATACGTCGCGACCACCGAGGAGATTTCTGTGGCATTGGCAGCCGGCACTGAAATGAATTTGGTTGACGCACGTGAGGCCGCACGGTTTTTTGCACAGGCCGAACCGATCGATACGGTTGCCGGTCATGTACCTGGCGCCATTAATTATCCCCTGTCGCGAAATCTGAATAGCGACGGAACCTGGCGCTCGGGCGCTGAACTTGCGCGCGTCTGGAGGGACGTCCTGGACGGGCGTCCGATTGCCCCACTGATTGCGATGTGTGGCTCAGGCGTCACGGCGTGCCATCTGGTCCTCTCCGCGCAGATGGCGGGCCTCGCGGAGCCACGTGTCTATGTTGGATCATGGAGTGAGTGGATCCGGGACCCTGCCAGGCCGGTCGCAACCACAGAATAGTGTGGCCTGGAAAAGGGGCGTTTTGCGGCCGCCCTGTTGCCGGCCCGCAGGACTCCGGCGGTGCGGATTCGGGATGAACTTAATGCAAATTCGGCCGGTCAAATGGAATAACTTGAGGAATAATGGGAAGGGGAAATTTACCGCCAGTTTGGAGATGGAGTGAAATCAAAATACGTTATAAAACAAATAGTAATGGTATTTATATCAAGTTATTTGTTAAGTGCTTGTGCCCCTGTAGAGGAGCAAAATGACCTCGGCAGGGACGTCGATTATAGCGGTTCGGATTGCATATCGATCCGTACTATCCGAGACTATACTCCACTGGATGACCGCAGCCTGATAATTGAAGGCTCGGCCAAGCGAAGCTACTTTGTGACGTTGCAGATATCGTCTTTCGAACTCCGGTCGTCACATCGAATGGCCTTCTCATCGCGAGACGACTGGCTCTGCCCATACGGTGGCGATGAGATCATTTTTGGCAGCTTTTCTCAGCATGGCGCCGGAATTCGCTCCATCAGCAGATTGACAGAAGAGCAGGAAGAAGAATTGCTTATCCGCTACGGGAAAATTGACCCGGGCGAAGAACAGGACCCGGAACCTCAAGAAATAGAAGGTGCCCAGGTTGAAGAGCTAGGCTGAATCGGACAGGTTTCCGGTTTAACGACCCGAAACAGCCGTCTTAGCCACGCAATCCGCAATCTCCGTGCGGACCCGCCCGGCCAACCGCAAGGTTGGCCGGGTTTTATTTGCGCCGCATTAAATTCTCCAACGATGTCAGGTGTGCGGCCCGATCGATTTTTCGTGAACAGGCTTGCGGTTGGCTGCCAAGCACTCGACAATGCGCCGCAATGGCACATTCAAAAACAGCAGTCGGAGCGCTACAGGGAACGCGTGTTCTCGACTTGAGTCGTGTTCTTGCAGGGCCGTGGGCAAGTCAGCTACTCGCGGACTACGGTGCCGAGGTCATCAAGGTGGAACGTCCCGCTGGCGGTGACGATACACGTGGCTGGGGGCCGCCCTGGCTGGAAACTCCGGGTGATCAGGCAGACGAAGACTCTGCATATTTCTTGTCCGCAAACCGCAACAAGCGTTCGCTAACGGTCAATCTTGCCAGCAAGGCCGGGCAGAAAATAATCCGTGACCTGGCAGCAGAAAGTGACGTACTCATCGAGAACTTCAAGGTTGGCACGCTGGCTCGATTCGGCCTGGATTTTGCGTCTCTGCACGCGATAAATCCGCAGCTTATTTTTTGTTCGATCACAGCCTACGGCCAGACCGGCTCGCGGTCGGATCAGCCCGGTTACGATGCAATGATCCAGGCCTCGGCCGGCCTGATGAGTGTTACCGGGGAGCCAGATGACGCAGGCGGCAGGCCACAGAAGGTAGGAGTAGCAATTGCGGATATTATGGCAGGAATGTATGCCGTAACGGCTATTCTCGCAGCGATGGCGGCCCGCAGTCGTGATGGCACAGGGCAGCACATCGATATCGCGCTGTATGACAGCCAGGTTGCCTGGCTGGCGAATCAGAATATGAATCACCTGATCGGTTCTATAGTTCCACAGCGCTACGGCAACGCGCACCCGAACATTGTTCCTTACCAGGATTTCAGGACTGCAGATGGTTACCTGATGCTGGCGGTCGGTAATGAGCGGCAGTTTGCTGATTGCATGCGCGTACTGGGTTGTGCGGGTCTCGCAGAAGATGAACGGTTTTGCAACAACTCGTCCCGCGTTTTGCACCGCGAGGAACTGGTCGCGCTGCTCGCAGAAAGGTTTTCTGCACAGAGCACCGAACACTGGCTGGCGAAGCTATCAGAAGGTAAAGTGCCGGCCGGTCCGATCAACAATATTGCCGAAGTATTTTCCGAGCCGTATGCAGAAGAGCGGCAATTAAAGCGAACTCTGCAACATTCAGAGGCAGGCGACATTCTCACTGTTGCTAATCCGGTGAGATTCTCGGCAACACCGGTGCAATATTATTTCGCTCCGCCCACGCTGGGCGAGCATACCAACGAGATTCTGCAACGTGAACTCGGCTACACACAGGACGAGATAGAAGTACTTGCAGCAGCAGGTGCCATATGATCACGACGATCATAGTCGTGCGCAGAGTCACCGCTTGAACAACGATCATGGTCAAAAATTCCCGTGGCTGCAGGACGCGATTGCGGAGCATGCAGAAGTCGTCACAGCAAGCCGGCGATTAGCGCGCGAACTGCACACTGTATATGACGATCTGCAACTGGCGGCTGGTAAGCAGTCCTGGCATACACCGGCGATATTTTTCTGGGGTGACTGGCTGGCAAAGCAGATCGATGGCGTCCCCAATCCCGCGGCATTACCGGTCCGAATTGATTCATTTTCCGCATCGATTATCTGGGAGCGATGCCTGCGCGCTCACATACCTGATGAACTGCTTGGTTTTAGTGGCATGGTGCGCCAGGCCAGGCAGGCGTGGCGACAACTGCATGACTGGGCGGTGCCGGTTGCGGAGCTTGTGTCGTCCGCGCGCAGCCAGGACGAGCGTCTGTTTGCCAGAGCTGCGAGTGAATACCAGGAGCAATTACGAGCCGGCTCATGGGTAGATGGAGCGGGAACCGCGGCGCAGCTTACTGAACTGATCGAACAGAGATCAATTACGCTACCCCGGCAACTTACGCTGGCTGGATTCGATCGTCCGGTCCCGGCGGTTGAAAACGTCATTGCTGCGCTTGAGGCGACAGGTTGCGTTGTAGGCACCGCGCCGCCGCCCGATGTCAATACGAGTGTTGGTATCGCTCCTTTTGATAATCAGGATTCACAATTGCGAGCTGCGGGCGCCTGGGCACGCAGCGAGCTGGAAAACAATCCAGAGGCGAAAATCGCGATTATCAGCCCGACGCTTGAAAGTGAAGCTGGCAGAACAGGTCGGCTTATTCTGGAAGGGCTGGCGCCGGGTTGGCAGTCGGCATCGCCTGGCCATCGTCAGGCAGCAAACGTTTCGTACGGAAGAAAGCTCGCGGAAATTCCCGCAATAGCGATTGCGCTACTGATATTGAAATGGATCAGGCATGGACTTAGCAGTCGGGAAATCAGCCTGGTTTTGCGTAGCAAGAGTATTGGTAACGGTGAGGTAAGTGGTCGCAGCCGCCTTGAGCTCGCCTTGCGAAAATTGCCGGATCGATCGTGGAGCGCCACTGGTTTTCTACAGGCACTGCAAGATCGCGATCAAAGCGAAGATTCTCGTCAGTTACTTGTCAGCGTTGGGAAAATTGCTGAGTTTGAGAAAGATAATGCGATCGTTGTCAGCCCTGCCGAATGGGCAGAGCAGATCGACCGGTTGCTGGAGGCGTTGCACTGGCCGGGCGACATGACCCTGGGCAGTGATGAATTCCAACTTCTGAATCGCTGGCGCAGCCTGCTGAATGAACTTGCAGCGACCGTTGTTGTAGCGCCGCGAATGCGCCTTGCCGAGGCAATCCAGCGATTGTCTGCACTCGCAGCCGAGACCGTTTATCAGCCGCAGGCGAAAGCTGGCCTGGTGCAGGTGCTGGGCACGCTGGAAGCGGCGGGTATGCAGTTCGATGCAATCTGGATCAGCAATCTCGATGCGACTCAGTGGCCACCTGTTGCGCGACCATCGGTACTTCTGCCGCGTGCGCTGCAAATGAAGTATGGCATGCCCGATGCAACGCCAACTGACACGCTGGAATTTTCGAGCCGAGTGTTGCAACGGCTTATCGGATCTGCTGGTAAGTGCGTAATGAGCTGGGCAAGAATCAAAGGGGACGCAGAGCTGACGATCAGTCCGTTACTGGATGGCATCAAAGCTGACGACTACAGCGGTCCGCAGGATCCGGGTTGGTATGCAGCGATTCAGGTTGGTGATAACACGACCGAAGTGCACCCGGTCGACAAGGCACCAAAGATAACGCAGGACGAAAAAATCAAGGGTGGCGCCTATACCGTGCAACGCCAGTCGATCGAACCTTTCGCAGCATTTGTCTATGGACGACTGGGAGTGCAGCAGCTGGATGCCATTGAAACGGGTCTGTCTGCAAGCCTGCGCGGCAATATTATTCATAACGCATTACACAACCTGCTGGCCGAACGGCCGAGTCAGGCCGAGATTATAGAGTGGCAGGATGAAGAGGTCGCGCAGCGCATTGGCAGCGCGATTGATAGCGCGCTGGCAGAGCACACCGGACCTGCCGACCCGGTTGTGCGACGCATCCTGGCACTGGAGCGCAGCCGATTGCGCAGGTTACTGATGAATTTCGTGGCTGCAGAATGTCAACGTACCGATTTTTCAATCGCAGAAGTTGAAAAAGCAATGGACTACAATGCGCACGGCGTGCAACTCGGGCTTCGCTTCGATCGACTCGATCGCTTGCCGGATGGCTCATTCCTGATTATTGATTACAAAACCGGTGCGCCGAAAAATCTGCTCAGCAAGGATGGCAAACCGGTCGACTTGCAGCTTGTTGTTTATGCGGATGCGTTGCAGCAGGAAGTTGGCGGTCTCGCGCTGATCAACATAGACAGTCGCTCGATCAACTACAAAGGCGCAGGCGGTAGTGTCGAATGGGGTCCACTGGACAGCGAGGCATGGCCACTGCAGCTTGCCCAATGGCGTGCGTCGGTGCACCAGGCATTGCAGGAAATGGCCGCAGGTGATGTGCGGATCAATCTCTTGTTGTCATCGGCGGAAGGTCGGCGGCTAAATATTCTGAGCAGGCTCGAGGAGCAGAAACGTGCTGACTGACGCCGAGCTCCTGCAGGCTGACGTTGACGCCAGGGCGAGGGCACTGGATGTGCAACGTTCTTTCATCGTTCAGGCCCCGGCAGGTTCCGGCAAAACAGAATTGTTGATTCAGAGATACCTGAAACTCCTGACAATTGTTAACCATCCTGAAGAAGTGCTTGCGATTACATTTACACGAAAGGCAGCACTTGAAATGCAATTGCGTGTTATCAACGCGTTGCGACAAGCGCGCGATGGATTCAAAGCAGATGCTGCACATGAGCAATTTACAATCTCAATCGCAGATGACGTGCTAGCCAGGGATGTGAGCCTCGGCTGGCGGCTAATAGAATCTCCCGGGAGGATGCGCATTGAAACCGTGGATGCATTCAGCGCCGGGATCGCCCGCTCATTGCCGCTAAGCTCCGGTCTCGGCGGTGCCGTGACAACGCTGGCCGACGCGACGATGGATTCTCTCTATCACGCGGCGGCGGCAGCAACACTTGACTGGCTTGTCGCAGATGATGCGCTTGGCAACGCGGTAGAACGTGTGCTGGTTCACCTCGACAATCATACCGGCCTCTATATTTCTTATGTGGCACGTATGCTCGCATCCCGTGAGCAATGGCTGGGCATAACCGGAAGCGGGCCTGCGGACGCGGAAAGTGCTGCAGCAGCCCGAGCGCAACTTGAACAGAGTATTGCGAGCATCGTAACGTCCCAGCTTGAAAAACTTAGTGCCCTTGTGCCAGTTCACCGTCGCCATGAGTTATCGGCACTCATTGAATATGCGGCGGAAAACCTCGTAGCGGATGAGAAAGCGGATCACCCGCTTACGATATTGCAGGGCAGGGACGATCTGCCAGCTGCCACGGTAGAAGATCGCGATGCGTGGCAGGCGATTGCCAATGTGCTCCTGATCAAAAGCGGAGCATGGCGCAAAAGCATAAATAAAAATGATGGCTTCCCGGCAGGAGACGATGGCCAGAAAAAACATCTTCTTGAGCTTATTCAATCTCTGCACGAGATCGGTGGTTTGCAGGGAAACTTGCAACGTGTGCGGCGTTTGCCGCCACCGACTTACAGCGATGAGCAATGGCAGGTGTTATTAGCCCTGTTTAACCTGTTGCCATTGGCGGTCACAGAGTTGAGAAGACTGTTTAGCGAGAGAGGTGTCACAGATCACGCAGAGGTGTCGCTGTCGGCTGGTCAGGCGCTGGGCAATTTCGACCAGCCAGGTGATATTGCGTTGTCGCTCGACTACAAAATTCAGCATTTGCTGGTGGATGAGATGCAGGATACTTCCATCAGTCAGTACGACCTGTTGAAGAAAGTGACCGCGGGGTGGACTGCCGATGACGGGCGCACCATATTCTGCGTTGGCGATCCGATGCAGTCGATTTACCGTTTTCGCAATGCGGAGGTTGGTGAGTTTCTACTTGCCCGTCGCAAAGGTATCGGCGACATCAAACTTGAGTCGTTGTTGCTCCGGCGAAATTTTCGTTCCGGAGAAAATCTGGTTCACTGGTTCAACACGGTATTCGACCAGATCATGCCGTTACAGGATGACATATCAGTTGGCGCAATTTCATACGCGGAGTCAGTGCCGGTCGAGGTGCATTCCGGACAAGGTGAGCACCACGTTTATCCACTGTTCGACGTGAGCATAGAAGAGGAAGCGGGTAGATGCTCGCAGGTTATTCAGCATTGCCTTTCTCAGAACACGGACGATGATGTCGTCCTTCTGGTAAGAAGTCGTACCCAGCTAACAGTGCTGTTGCACGAATTGCGCAGAGAAAATATAACCTACCAGGCCGTCGAAATTGACCGTCTTACTGACCTGCCGGAAATTATAGATGTGCTCGCACTGACGCGGGCATTGTGCCATGAATCGGACCGGTTGGCGTGGCTCGCACTTTTGCGTGCACCATGGGTCGGCCTTTGCTGGCAGGATATACACAAGCTGGTGCGGAACGATCATAAGAGCACTATTCCTGAGCTCTTGCACGATGTGGATAGAGTTGGCGGCCTGTCAGGCGATGCCCGCGCCCGGGTACAAAAATTCGTAACGACTATTAACGAGTTCAGGGGCCGCAAGGCCGACGTGTCCTTGCGTGATCGTATAGAGCTTGCATGGTTTGCGTTGGGTGGCCCATCGCTGTTGCATGACGAGGAGCAACTGGAAAACATTTATCGGTATTTTGATGTTCTCGACAAACTGGAAACCGCAGGCACGCTTGAGGATGTACGCGAACTTGAGAGCCTGCTCGATGACGAGCGAGTATCGAGCAGCACAAAGCGGGAATGCAGGCTGCAAATTATGACGATGCACAAGGCGAAAGGATTGCAATTCGATCATGTGATTCTGTTTGCGCTTGGCCGAGTGACCCGCGGCGGCAGCAAAGATGTTTTGAGCTGGCTTTATGTACCGGACGAGTCCGGAAAAAATGACATGATCATCAGCCCGGTCGGACCACGAGCAGAGTTGGAACATGATCCGTTGCATCAATTTATTGCGGCAACCGATAAAGACAAGGAACAACTTGAGCTCGACCGACTGTTGTACGTTGCCTGTACCCGTGCGCGAAAGTCTGTACACCTGATTGGTCATGTCGGACTGTCGACAGATGGGGAATCATTCAAGAGCCCGGATGCACGATCACTACTGATGCGTTTGTGGCCTGCAATCAAAACCGCTTACCAGCAGGAATTCGAACGGACCCGCGATGCTTTGCGTGAACGTGAGGCGGGCGAGTCAGCCGAAAATGAGCAGCTTTACCTGGTCAATCCGGTTTTACGTCGGTTTAGTGACGACTGGCAATTGCCGGTCGCTCCAGGTCTGCCAGGAACCGCAGCTCCGGTTGCAGCAACGGTTGGTGGTGAGGAAAAACAGGTTGAATTTTACTGGGTAGGATCTGCTGCGAGGCACGCAGGCACGATTGTGCACAGATTCTTGCAGCGCATCAGTGATGGACGAATTTCAATGGATAGTTCCAGCGTTACGTCTCTGCGACCGGTTAGCAGGAAATGGGCGCGTAACCTCGGTGTCGGTGAAGAGCATCTGGATGAAGTTTGCAGTCGAGTCGAGGCCGCATTGAGCGGAATCATTAATGATGAGAAAGGACGTTGGGTGCTGTTTGGTGACGGGAAAGCGGAGTTGCCGGTCAGTGGACTGGTCGATGGTCACGTCGAGTCCATAGTCATTGATCGGATACGTATTGACGAAGAGGGCGTCCACTGGATAGTGGACTACAAGACGAGTTCCCATGAGGGAGGCAACCTCGCTGGCTTCCTGCAGCAAGAGGCCGATCGATACCGACCGCAGCTCGAAAAGTATGTGGCGTTGTATAGCCATCTCACCGATGCGCCGGTTAAAGCGGCGCTGTACTTCCCGCTCTTGCAGGAATTTTGTGAGATACCGATCAGGATTCGCGGCTGAAGCCGCTTCCACAGATCATCTTAAAACTAGCAGGAACGAACTTACTGGCGCTTTACTGTGGGAGCGGCTTCAGCCGCGAATACTCAAATTCAAGACCAATTTCGAATTGGCGAGACCGCTACTGCTTCCCACAGGTCATCTCAAAACTGGCAGGAACGAACTTACTGGCGCTTTACTGTGGGAGCGGCTTCAGCCGCGAATACTTAAATTCAAGACCAATTTCGAATTGGCGAGACCGCTACAACCTGATACAAAAAAGTCAGAGTTGTCCTTCGAAACGAAACGGTCGCCGTCCCCGCTCATCGGCCGAACCGAGATAGCGTAACTGGTCAGTGATAGAACGTGGTGTCTCAGCTGTCTCCCCGACCTCGCCGATAAACGTATAACTGCCGTTTTGTGCCAGAGTAATGGTGCCGGAGACATCTAGCACGGCTGACATATCTTCGACGTTGCCGACAATGCCAACCTCAGTTGTCAGAAAGTCTGCGCGAAAATCTCCGATCTCAGATGTTGACAACAATGGTGCGAAAAAATCAGTGACTGTGACTGCGCCGTACGCTGCAACAGGCAGCCCGTCTTTGATGATCAGTGAATCCAGTTGCATCACGACATCACCGCGGATACCGCCTTGCTGAAAGGACTGATGAACAAGATCAAGCGGTACGGAACCGACGAAGTCTGAGAGCGTCAGGTTGCCATCGAGGCCGAGCGCAATTTCGGTATTCATCGTGCCGGCGGCCGGGTTGCCGCTGGCGGTGAATGCCAGTTTGCCACCGAGCAAAGCCATAGGCTTGAATTGCCACGCAAGGTTTTGAATGTAAGCACCGCCTGCCTTGCCCTCGGTCGCAGAGCCGTTCCAGATTGATCCGGAAATGCCGCTAAGCTGAATCTCAGCGGGCGCGAGCCAGTTGTAGGCCACGCGGGCAGGAAATGTCGCGATCAGAACGATCAGAAACGTAAACAAACCTGCAATTATCAGGCGCTTCATGCGAATTACTCAGCGTTCCAGCGTCAGAGTCGAATTAACTCGGCCCTGACTGTCACCGGAAACGGCAGAAAAGCTGCTGGATTGAACATGCAAACTATACTGGCGGTTCAAGTCGCCCAGCCAAAGCATCAAATCGTCGAATGCGGCGTTTTCAAATTCCACCCGAATACCGTCGCCACCGGGCGTCGGTTGACTGCGCTGCAATGAGTTGTAAAGACCTCTTTGTCGCAGTGTATTGTCAACAATGACGACCATGGATAGATTCTGACCGACTGGTGCCGCCTGGTTGCCACCCTGTGCCTGCAACTGGCCACTCATTGGCCGCAGCGCCGCAATCGATGTTTTCCAGTCTTCAACCCGCAGCGCTGCGGATTTCTGGTTGGTATCGAGCGGGTTCCAGACTGCAAACCAGGCGATCGCGAACACGACAAACACGACAGCTGTCACAACGAAAACTCGCTCCCTTTGATCCAGTGACTGCAGCCAGTCTTTCATCGGCTGGCCTCCTGAATCTGAATACGACTGCTGACTTCGTCACCGTCCTGATCTGTTGATTGAATGGCTGCCTGAAATTGCCCACTTTCGGTTATAGCGCGCTGAATACCGTCCAGCGTTGCAACGTTTGGCGCCGTGATTCGAATATCGACAACGCCTGCGCGAAAGCTGATGGCCTGAACTTTTGCTTCCCTGTTTTGTTGTATCGCCCGGCTAAGTTGCTCCATCGTCTGCAAAAATACGGGTGGTGATTCGACATTGCCCAGTCGCCGCCGCAGCGACTCGATAACACGAACCGGATCATCGGTTTCCGGCGCGCCAGGCAGAGCCTGCTGGTACTCGGTATTGAATATTTGCCGTAGCTCAGTCTCCTGTTTCGTCAACAGGTAATAATCAGTGGCTTTTGTGGCTATACCGACGATGAAAAATGCCAACAGCAGCATGGCAGCGTACTTCCACGGTTGAAACAAGCCCGAGTACTCTTTTTTGACAGCGTACCGGCCTTGCAGCATGTTGATGCCAGCCCCGGTGGCCACTGTGGCAGCCAGGCGCGGGATGACACCATCTGACAACAGTTTTACGTCGACGCTATCGAGTTCCTGGCGCATGGCGATCCAATCATGCTGATAACGCTCTTCATTTGCGCCTTCGCAATACACGAGGACATGCCGCGGTAGTTCCGTCGTATCTTCAACGTCTTCGCCGTCACTGTCCTCGTCGTTACTATCGTCTAAAGCACCAATAGCCGCCAACGCATCGCCGGGGCTGACTCCCTGCATCACCAGTTCAATGTTGGCGCCATCATTAATAAAAACCTGGTCCTCAGCGAGCAGCATGCTGATCGTTCCCGGTATTCGTGCCAAACCATAGTTGTCTGCGACCACTGAGTCCGCGCTGATACCGGCCTCAGCAAGAATGGTGAGCCAGTCGTCCATATTCTGCCTGCCAACGACGCTGACCGGGATCTTGCCGTTGGCTCGCCTGGTGCCAGCCGCGAAATGCAACATTTCGATGTCGTCGGCAAGAAATTCTTCAAGCGCAAAAGGTAGCGCCGCAATCAGTTTGGCGCCTTTTAGCGGAATATCGACAGTGGTGGAGAGAACTTCAGTGCTGGGGACGAGTGCGATAACCTGGCGACTACCAATATCGACGACTGCCTCGCCAAGTGCGCCTTCAACCGGCGGACCATGACGTGCGCCACTTGAATCAACGGCGATCCATTGCGCCAGTTGGTCCGGGTTTTCTCCCAGGCGAATGACCAGATAATCGGACATACTCAGATGCTTCCAAAGCTGCGCAGGATTGGCGTCACATCACCCTGTGGGCCGCGCTGCAACACGCTGTACAAAGTGACACGAACCGTATCAATCTGTACCACGACCTTCAATTGAAAAAAACGCGTCGAATCATCCAGACTGTTTAACACATCCGGGGTCACGAGTGACAAGAAGGACGTCTGAATATCGTTAAAACCGCCACCTTCGCGCTCTGCTACCAGGCCCTCGACGTCAGATACGGTCATATTTTCATCGAGTGACTGCAGCATGGCAGGCGTCGCCGTGTTGACATTCAACGTAGTGCGGCCCGGCAGGGCGGTTATGTGTGGTTTTAGAACACGAAGAATCTGCTTGTCCATGCCCTCGAGCGCAGCAAACTCGCTGGCACTGCTTAGCGGTTGGTTGGCCGTACGATAGGGTGGAATCATGCTGGAATAAATCGAATCCTCAGCACCATCGGGAAATGAGGCGTCTATGTCGCTATCGATCCAGTCAGCGGCAATGCCTGCAATACGCCGGTCGAGGCCAAGCGCATCGAGCAAGCGTTGAAATTGCTCAAGAGATTCCTGGTTGATCGCACCGTTCCCATCGACCAGGTTATTGACGTTAAAGCGGCCCTGCAGATCCTCGACGGCGCCGAAGACCTCGCCGCCTTCAATGGGCAAACCTGGCAGGTTGCCCGCCCAGATTTCGCCAAGATGGTCTGTCTCACTGTCCTCCAAATCCTGATGCAGGATGTTGATCATCCAGCTCTCCGCCCCTAGTGCAACCTGCATCGCCTGATCGCGAGTGAGCAATACCATCGTGCGCCTGACGTCGAGTGCATTGTCCCAGGCGAGGTTTGCCGCAACAATTGTCGCGAGCGCCGCAATCATCATCGCGGTAATCAGCGCGACGCCACGACTGCGATTACGAGGTGGAATACTCGTGCTCACGGAGCAACCTCGAGGAGGCGTGTTATTTCACCTTCATTCTCCAGCGTCAGTACGATCTGCACCGCGCGTGGTCGTAGTCGCGCACCGAGAGGACCGGGTTGGTTCGCAGGCGGCCATTTTTCAGTCCATTCACCGTCTCCCTGCATGAAGAGAAAGACAATACTTTCGATGCCATCAATCAAGGCAACACTCACTGGCTCGTTGCTGAAGGTCCGGTCCAGCACGCGCCAGTGGTAGCGAATCAATTCATTTTCCTCGATGCGGTATGCGGATCGTTGCATCGTGCCGCGTGGTAGCGCGATCGGGTTATTCCAGCCACCGTGCGTAAGCTCCAGGGCAAAACCGGAATTAAAATCCGTATCGAGGGCAGGCCCGAAACCATCGCCAATCTCATCGCGAACAGGCCGCGGAGACAATTGTTGAAAATCGTCAGCTAATATCCGTACGGTGCGTTGCAGCGCCTGTAGCCGGTCCATACGATCACTGAGAATCTCTGCACTGAGCAGCGTCTGGCTGAGTGCACCGTAGCCGAGGGCAGCCATTATGGCGAACACCGCGAGTGCCACCAGAACCTCAATCAGGGTGAAGCCACGAGTTTGCCGTAAGCGATCTCTCATTGGTCTTCACCGATCGCCTGGCTGTTGCTGTTCCAGGCACGATTGCTCGCGCCTGGTATGCCGGGTTCACCGATAAAACCGCTGACCGTGCGGATTGCGACGTCTGATCCGGGATATGAGATCGCTACGTCGACGCGAAACAGGTTTTCGATGCCGGTCTCGGAAATGTTTGCACGCCAGGCCCACTCAATTCCTGCGTATTCGAGTTCCCCGCTCGTATCGCTGACTTCCGGAATAACGTTCGCGAGTCTTAGTTCGGCAATCTTGTTCTGCGCAATCCAGCTGGCGTAAGTGCGTTCGCGCATGGTCGTGCCGGCATCGACCATCTGGCTGACAGACGCGGCAACTGCGCCCAGTGACAGGGCAACGATTGTCAGGGCAACCATCACCTCAATCAGCGTAAAACCGGCTGAACGTTTAGTAAGCTTGCTGATCATTCGCCTGAATCTCAAATTCACCCAAGAGTGACATCGTCATCGTAATTTCCGCGCGGTCCGGCTGGCGCACGATCCTGAGTTCGAAGGGCGTAATATCGCCACTCGACAGGATTAATACGTGCGGCGTGTAGTCATCGACCAGGTTACGATTCGTTTTGTCCTCATCCTCATCCTCATCGTCTTCGGTCTCCGCCGCCTCTTCTTCCAGTAACACGCGCCGGTCTTCGATGAAAAGCTCGAATTCCATCTGTTCTTCAAGTTGACGCGGTCGCAATGTTTCGTCGCCGATAATCTCGTTCCACTGCTCGAGCAGGGGGTCATGTTCGATGAAGCGATAGCCGGATTGCATGATCTCCAGGCCATAGTCACGGCCCTGCATGGTTGCTTCGTCATTGGCGAGTTCAATGAGTGAGCCAAGACGGCGTGCCTCGCGTTGCAAATTGCGGTCATCACCAATAATTCCAAAGGAGAGTAAAGCAACGGCGCTGATGACGCCGACAATAACGATTACCACCAGTATTTCGATCAGGGTGAATGCGTGTTCGCCCCTGCTGTTGAAGCCGGCGCTGCGGTTAGGGCGAACCAACATTTATTGCGCCTTGCAGACGTATGCCTGCGTATCTGTTACTCAAGTTCCCAATTGCCAATATCGGCATCGGTTCCCTCGCCACCTGGCCGTCCGTCTCTGCCAAACGTATAGATGTCAATCTGACCATTTTGACCCGGGTTGAGATACTGGTATTCATTCCCCCATGGGTCCTTCGGCAGGCGGTCAAGATAGCCACCCGGTTTCCAGTTCTTGATGTTCGGGTCGGCCGGTTTGTTAACCAGCGCATCAATGCCTTGCTCACTGGTCGGGTAGGCAAAGTTATCGAGCCGGTAGAATTTCAGCGCATTCTCAACGCCGCGCAGGTCCTGCTGTACCCTGGTTATCTGCGCATCGTCTATCCTGCCTATAACATTGGGCGCGACAATCGCTGCTAATATGCCCAATATGATGACGACAACCATGATTTCTATAAGCGTGAATCCGCGCTGGTAATGCCTGCTGGTCTTGCCCAATGATCTGCTCCAAATATTAGCCGCGAACGGCATCCTGACGGATGTCGCGTTGACTCCTTAACTGGTTAAACGTCAGTATATCAAACATGGGGTTACACAACGTTAGCAAACCCGGTATGCCGGGTCGCCTGAGAGAGATACTGCGGCGTTCCACGCACTGGCAGGTTCCGGCTGTCATCACGATATTTGCGATCATCGCTGCTGCTTTCGGTACGGCTGGCATAGAGATCCTTAAATATGACCGGCTAGCTATTGCTGATGGCGAATACTGGCGTTTACTAAGCGGCCATTTTTCACACCTCGGTCCTGAGCATCTGTTGCTGAATATTGCGGGCCTGGTCCTGGTTTGGCTGCTTGTCGGTCGACAATACACGACGCCGCAGTGGACGTTTGTGACAGTCTTCTCGCTTGTAATCATTACCCTCGGGTTCTGGTACGTGGATCCCAATCTGATCTGGTATGTCGGCCTTTCCGGGTTGCTGCACGGGCTTTTGGTGGCGGGCGCGATTCACGGCATAAAGTCCCAAACAGTGGAATCCGCAATTGTGCTTGTGGCTGTAGCCAGCAAATTGATCTATGAGCAGTTCGTTGGACCGCTTCCAGGCTCGGAGGCCACGGCGGGCGGCGCGGTCATTACTAATGCGCACCTGTATGGCGCGATTGGTGGTGCCATGGCAGCGGCAATTTTGTGGCGTAGAGTCGAACCCGCTACCTCTATATAATGCCCGGCGAAATAGTGGGTGGAGAGAAATTTTGACATTGGCAATGGTATTCCCCGGACAGGGTTCGCAGGCCGTCGGTATGCAGGCCGAACTGGCCGTAGAGTTTGGCGAAATAATGGCAACTTACGCTGAAGCAAGCGAGCAGCTCGGCTATGACCTGTGGGACCTGGTACAGACAGGAACAACAGACCAATTGGCTGAAACCGTTGTGACGCAACCGGCGATGTTAACGGCCGGCGTTGCGGCCTGGCGGGTATGGCAAACAGCGGGTGGGCCGGAGCCACAGCAACTGGCCGGCCACAGTCTTGGTGAGTACACGGCACTGGTGTGCGCGGAGTCGCTGGCGTTTGCAGATGCTGTTAGCCTGGTTAAACGGCGAGCCGAGCTAATGCAAGCTGCTGTGCCTGCGGGAAAAGGAGCAATGGCCGCCATTCTTGGTATGGATGACGACGCCGTGATCGACGTTTGCAACAACGCCGCGGCAGGGCAGGTGGTTAGCGCAGTCAATTTCAATTCTCCCGGCCAGGTAGTGATTGCGGGTGACCGGGATGCCGTAGAGCGTGCGACGGTGCTGGCAAAAGAGAGCGGCGCGAAACGTGCAATAATTTTGAATGTCAGCGTGCCATCGCATTGCGCCCTGATGACCGACGCAGCCGATGAACTTGCTGAGGCACTGGCCGGAACAGAATTCGCGGACACGCATCTGCCGGTTATCAACAATGTGGATGTAATGCCTTATGAAAATCCCGAGCAGATCAGAGACGGACTCAAACGACAGCTCTTCAGTCCTGTGCGTTGGGTCGGAACCGTCCACTACCTGATTGCAAACGGCACAGATCAGGTCATTGAATGCGGCCCGGGCAAGGTGCTTGCCGGTTTAGCCAAAAGAATCGATCGATCACTTGCGGCAAGTTGTATTGATACACCTGTTTCACTGCAAAAATTATTGCAGCCTGACGACTAGTCGTTAAATTTCTATCTCAAAAGGACCCTCAGCGATGAGTGACTTATTCAACAACAACATTTTGCAGGGGCAGGTTGCGCTGGTAACGGGCGCATCTCGCGGTATCGGCGCCGCCATTGCCGCGGCACTCGGCGGCGCAGGTGCCACTGTGATCGGTACAGCGACGAGTGAAGCTGGCGCCACCGCAATTGGTGATGCGCTCGGTGATCAGGGCCGGGGTATGGTTCTTGATATTGCCAGCAATGAATCTGTGCAGGCCGTGATCAAGGACATTCAGGCCGCGGAAGGTGCGGTGACCGTCCTGGTTAACAATGCGGGCATTACTCGCGACAATCTTCTGCTGCGAATGAAAGCAGAGGAGTGGGACGACGTTTTGAGCACCAACTTGTCCGGCGTTTATCGAGTCAGCAAAGCCTGCCTGCGCGGCATGATGAAAGCGAAGCGCGGGCGAATGATCAATATTGCGTCTGTAATTGGCATCATGGGTAACCCGGGACAAGCCAATTACGCGGCAGCAAAAGCCGGGATAATTGGTTTTTCGAAGTCCCTGGCACGGGAGGTTGGCTCGCGGAATATCACCATTAACGTCGTCGCACCGGGCTTTATCGACACCGATATGACGCGCGTACTTGCCGAAGAACAACGCCAGTCGATGCTCTCCCAGGTGCCGCTGGGCAGGCTCGGTGAGGCGCAGGATATCGCAAATTCGGTGGTATTTCTGGCCTCAGACGCCGCCGCTTACATCACTGGCGAAACCCTGCACGTCAATGGCGGCATGCTGATGGATTAGGCGGGCGCATTCGCGAATAGTTCGGGCTAGATTGCCCATTGGGATTCACATACAATACCGGGCCTCGGCATGGCCGGGCTCGAAATATAAAGAAATAATGGCTTTGTAGCAGGTTTGGAGCGATTCTTAGGGGCGCTGTTACAGAGCAACATGGTCGCGAGAGTCACGCAAATCACCGGTTAAAAATTGACCTGGATAAATTTAAAGTTTCTTCTTAGGAGAAGGGATCACTATGAGCAGTATTGAACAACAAGTTAAAGGTATCGTTGCAGAGCAACTGGGTGTTAAAGAAGACGAAGTTACCAACGATGCATCATTCGTCGACGACCTGGGAGCCGATTCGCTGGACACTGTCGAGCTGGTAATGGCACTCGAAGAGGAATTCGAAACTGAAATCCCTGACGAAGACGCCGAAAAGATTACGACGGTTCAACAGGCGATCGACTTCGTTACGGCTCGTCAAAGCGCATCTTAATTCTGGCCAGCGCGGCGGCTTACTGCCGCGCTGACTTTTAGGATCGTTCAACAATGCTGGCAGTTCTGCCACACACACGGATAAATCCATGAACATGCGGCGTGTCGTAGTAACTGGCATGGGCATTGTGTCGCCTGTGGGCAGCAAAGTTGAAACTGCCTGGCAAAATGTCTGTGAAGGTAAATCCGGAATTCGTCAGATTGACGATTTCGATGCCAGTACTTTTGCGACACGCATTGCCGGTACGATTGTCGATTTCGATGTTGCGGATTACATCTCACCGAAAGATGCCAGGCGCATGGATGTCTTCATGCACTACGGCATTGGCGCGTGTGTCGATGCTCTGCGTGACTCCGGTTTGGAAATTACCGCGGAAAATGGTCATCGCGTAGGTGTTGCCATGGGTGCAGGTATTGGCGGTCTTGCTACGATTGAAGACAACCATAACAAGTTCCTGGCAGGTGGTTCGCGTAAAGTATCGCCGTTTTTTATTCCTGGCAGCATCATCAACATGGTGTCCGGTAATGTCAGTATCATGGAGGGAATAACAGGGCCGAATCTCTCCATCGTTACGGCATGTGCGACTTCGACGCATTGTATCGGTATCGCTGCACGCTCTGTCATGCACGGTGATGCAGAGGTTATGCTCGCTGGCGGTTCGGAATATGCGACTACGCCACTTGCTGTAGGTGGCTTTTGTTCAGCACGTGCGATGTCGACCAACAATGACAACCCACAAGAGGCCAGCCGGCCATTCGACATCGATCGCGATGGTTTCGTCCTGAGCAACGGGGCAGGCTGTCTGGTTCTCGAAGAGCTGGAACACGCGAAATTGCGTGGCGCGAATATTTACGCGGAAGTGATTGGTTTTGGTATGAGTGGCGATGCCCACCACATTACCTCACCGCCCGCAGACGGTGAAGGCGCGCGCAAGTGTATGGTCGCTGCGTTAAATGATGCCGGCCTGAATCCGTCCGACATCGATTATCTGAACGCACATGGCACCTCAACACCGGTCGGCGATAAAGGTGAGACTTCGGCGATCAAGCGTGCCTTTGGCGATGTGGCAAGTTCCCTTGCAGTTAGTTCAACAAAGTCCTGTACTGGACATTTGCTGGGCGCAGCCGGCGTAGCTGAAGCAATATTTTCCATTCTCGCTATTCGTGATCAGGTCGTACCGCCGACGATCAATCTCGATACGCCTGATCCGGACTGCGATCTTGATTACGTCCCGCACACCGCCAGGGAAATGACAGTTAAGACGGCTATTTCCAATTCATTCGGTTTCGGTGGCACCAACGGCAGCCTGATTTTTCGGGCGTTCGACTGATTTCCAGCAACTGCATATACTGGTTCAGCCCGAATCCCGGGCGATGAGGTATAGCGGAGACTGGTGTCTGTGAAACGCGCTGTTTGGATTCTGATTGGTCTGGCTGCTGTCGCAGCGCTGGCGGTCGCCGCCGTTGGTCTGCAGGCAAATAACTTCCTGAATTCGCCGGTCACCGTTGCCGCAGATGGCACGTCTTTCGAAATCAAGCCTGGCAGCGCGTTCGCGCAGGTCAGCAATGATCTGGCTGACCGCGGCATCATCGAGCACCCGGATTTCTTTCGCTGGTACGCACGTGTCACAGGCATGGCCGAAGCGGTGCATGCTGGCGAATATGAAATAGCGGCCGGAATCACGCCCAAACAACTCCTGGTGAAATTCGTCAGCGGTGAAGTGCAGCTGTATTCAATGACCATCGTCGAGGGCTGGACTTTCAGGGAGCTGATGGCGGCGCTCCAGGCCAGCGCTTTGCTCGAACACAGTATTGTCTATGAAGACTGGCCAGCCGTACTTGAATCTTTTAGCGCGGAGGCTACGCATCCCGAGGGCTTGTTCCTGCCGGAGACCTATAGCTTCCCCAGGGGCACGACGGATATTGACCTGTTGAGACAGGCATTCGACCTGATGCAAAGCACCCTGCAAGCTGAATGGGAGGGCAGGAGCGACGGATTGCTTATCGCAAACCCTTATGAGGCGCTAATACTGGCCTCGATCGTTGAAAAGGAGACAGCGCTGGCATCAGAGCGGCCGCGTATCGCCGGCGTCTTTTCCAGGCGACTGGAAAAGAGAATGCGGCTGCAAACTGATCCCACGGTTATTTATGGTATTGGTGTCGACTTCAACGGCAACCTGACGCGCCGTGACCTGCGCACCGACACGCCGTATAACACCTACACGCGGCACGGACTGCCGCCGACACCCATTGCGCTACCAGGCAAAGCTGCCATACATGCTGTGTTACATCCCGCGGCCGGCAATGAATTCTACTTCGTCGCTACCGGGCTCGGCGACGGCAGCCACAAGTTTTCCGAAACCAAGGCGCAGCATGACGCAGCCGTGCAGGAATACCTTGTCCGGCTACGCTCAGCAAGAAACAAACGACAAGGACAGTAATGGCACGCGGTAATTTCATAACGGTGGAAGGTGTTGAGGGAGTTGGCAAGTCTACTAACGTCGAATTTTTGGCCTCTGCAATCAAAGCGCAGGGCATTGACGTCATATGTACCCGGGAGCCAGGCGGTACGCCAATGGCCGAACGTATCCGCGAGATGCTGCTGGAGCACGGTGCAGAGCCGCTGCCGGATATCGCTGAATTGTTACTGTTTTTTGCGGCAAGATCCCTGCACATCAGCAATACTATCCGCCCGGCGCTGGATGCCGGTAAATGGGTGATTTGTGATCGGTTTACCGACGCAAGCCGTGCTTACCAGGGCTCTGGCCGCGGTCTTGATATGCAGCGAATTAACCTGTTGGCCGACTGGGTTCAGGAAGATCTGCAACCGGACATGACGCTGCTTCTGGACGCGCCTGCCGAGATTGGCATGCAGCGAGCCAAGCAACGCGGTGCAACGGATCGCCTGGAAAGCGAACAAATCTCGTTTTTCAAACGGATTCGCGCCGGTTACCTGGCGCTCGCAGATGCAAACCCGGAGCGCTTCGTCGTGATCGATGCGGCTCGTCCGCTGCAGGACGTACAAGCGTCAATTGCTGCGGCTCTGGATAGAATGTTTAGTGATAAGTTAAATTAGTAAAACTATATAAATTATTGATAAATAATGAACTTACCTTGGCTAAATTCTTTAGAAACAACATGGCTTGCGAGCAAATCGCAAAACCGCCTGCCGCATGCCGTAATGCTCCTGGGCGCATCTGGCAGCGGCAAACGTTGTGCCGCCGCGTGGATGGCGGCAACCTTTCTCGATCTTGATAAAGCCACAACACATGCTCAGTTCCCACTCAGTCGACCGGAGCATGCGGATTTGCGCTGGATATCGCCGCCCGAGGGCAAGCACACCATAGGAATTGATCAGATTCGGGCACTGGTTGCCGATCTCAGTCTCACCAGCTACCAGGGTAACGGCAAGGTCGCGATTATCGACCCCGCCAATGCCATGACGGCGAATGCGGCCAACAGCCTGTTGAAAACCCTTGAGGAGCCATCTGGCAACGCTTTACTCATATTGATCGCGGACCGAACGGGCAAGCTGCCGGCGACCATTTTCAGCCGTTGCCAGAAGTTGACGATCCCGCTGCCAACTGAGAGTGAGGGATTGCAATGGCTGCACCAGCTACAACCAGCCACCAACTGGCCCGACATACTGCGAGGAGCCGGCAACGCGCCGCTTGCCGCCCTGTTTGGCGCAGAGCGCGTGCAGGATACCGAGGTAATGGTGCGGGACTTTGCGGCTCTGTCCGCTCGTCATGCGGCACCTCTGGAAGTCGCCGCGCGATGGTCAAAGTATGAGCCGGAATTTGTGCTGAACTGGCTCGGCCGGCAGGTTCAGCACTGTATATTGAGGTCCTCTGCTGGCTTGTCTGCGCCTTCTTCGGTCGAGGTCAGTGATTCTGTGCTACAGCGCATAGACAGGCGAAATTTGTTCTGCTATCTAGACATAATAAACCGGCTGCGGGGTCAGCCAGCGGGCTCTTACAACGTTTTACTGACCCTGGAGAGCCTGTTGATCGACTGGGCAGAAGGGCTTTTGAACTGCTGCAGATCGGATCGGGCAATAAGCATCGGAACGTAGCCAAATATGAAAACAGAGAATTAAGAATGAGCAAACCAGGACTGTTAACGCTGACCATCAAGGACAAGAGCGCGCTCTATCTGGCGTACATGCCCTATATCATCAATGGCGGTCTGTTCATTCCGACCAACAGTTCCTATCGCCTTGGTGACGAGGTTTTCATGCTGCTGAACCTGATGGGCGAGGACGAGAAGATCCCGGTTGCCGGAACCGTCATCTGGATGACACCGAAAGGCGCCCAGGGCAAACGTACTACAGGCATTGGTGTGCAATTCAGTGACCAGGATCAGGGCAACACGCAAAAGAAGATCGAGAACTACCTGGCCGGCGCGCTGGGCGGCGATAAGCCGACTCACACCATGTAGCAACCAGCCAGCCGGGAACATCCAGGCCTGCTAGTCTTGTTCTGGCAGAAGTTCTCGCTCGACCTGAGCTAACTTCCGAGTCAATTACTCTCCTGATCGGCTTGTATCAGGCCTTGATGGATTCGGAGCTCGCGCCGGCTTACGCCAATATGCTGGATGGTAAGGTGTTTGGATGTCGCAAATTTCATTAATTAGAAAGACCCCGGCGAACGACGAATACATCGCACTTCGTCTCGCGGCCGGGCTCAGTGAAAAAACATCAGGGGCAACCCGGTTAGGGCTTCGCGGCACCCTGTTTGCAGTATGCATGCGGGATTGCGACAAATTAGTGGGGATGGGGCGAGTTATCGGTGACGGTGGGTGTAATTTTGAGATAGTGGACGTAGCAGTCCACCCGGACTATCAGCGCAGTGGACTGGGATATCGAATCATGGACGCACTTATGCACTACCTTAAGGAAAATGCACCAAGGTCAGCCTATGTGAGCCTGATCGCCGATCACGGAGCTCCGGCCTTGTACAAGAAATTTGGCTTCGAATTCACCGCTCCGGAGTCCGTTGGCATGGCAATCCGATTCTAAATACGATGTGAAAATGTGGCTGTTGCTGCGCTGACGCGGAGCTTCCTGGAATCCTTCGGATTTTTCGCATTGCTGCTGGCCGGACTATATTCCGACTAAAGTGCCTGGCCGTCAGGCTGAATTAATTCCACCCTTCAATACATACGCCTGGAAGCCGCGTTCACTCAGGATGTAGGCACCGGCAGAGCTGCGTCGGCCGGTATCGCAACACAGCACGTATTTCTTGCCCTGATCGAGGGTGTTGATTTTCAGGCGCATGAAATACAGCGGGATGTTGACTGCGCCTTCCTTGTGGTGATTCTCAAACTCACTGGGTAGCCGAACATCCAGCCACTGGCCACCATTCTGTACAATTTCTTCCGCTTCACTTAGCGATACCCAATCGAGCATCGGTTCATTGAGCAGGCGTTTGAAGTCTTCCTTGCCGAGGCGCATTACGGAACCGTCCCCGGTCATGGTGACGGTTGCATTGCGTTTTGCATCTGAAATCAGCGCTTCTTCGCCGAAAGTTTCACCGATTGCAAGTTCCGCGAGTTTTATGCCTTCTTTGTTCAAGGGTGTTTCTCGCGTGACGAGGCACTTGCCACGAGTCAGTACATAAAAATAATCGCCTTCAGAACCTTGTTTCAGAATGACATCGCCAGACTTGTAATTGATCTGCTGCATGCGCATGAAGATCGCCTGGATGTTGGCGGGCGGAATTTTGTGGAACGCTTTGGTTTGCAGCAACATGGTCATCCAGTCGTCACCGCCAACGTCTTCTCCTTCGCCTTTTAGTTCAGATACTTCGTAGGAGCCGGTCTGGTCCCAGGTCAGCATCACATCAAGGAGGTCGCTGTCGATGGAAATATATTGCACACGATCACGCGCACGCGCGGCCACACGACGCGGGAATTTTGGTGCTACCGGATTGCGCGCAACCTCCGTGCCGCCTTCGATGATTTCGTCGACCTTGCCGTCATCGAGCAATTCCAGGGAGCCAGAAACGATGTAGACAGTGCGTTTTTCGGTGTCGCCTTCCTTGAACAGCATTTGTTGTGGCGACAGTTCACGGATCTGCACCTTCTTGGCAAGGGCAGCCAGATTGTCGCGCTTCAATCCGTTCAGCGGGGAGAACTTCCTGAGCAGTTCGGTATCTAGCTGCTCACCTGTCATTTGTCATCCTGTCGATACTCATATTGTTGCTTTTCGGCGGGCTTTTTCTGCCCGAAACGGTGCCTAAGCCCTTATTCTACCTTGATTTTGTTGGCCTCGGATACTGCAGGCCCCGTGCAGCGTGAAACGGCGCACAGTTTATCGACACCGCAGTGAGATGTCAGTTCGACTATTTTTGCAGATCCGCCCAGCCTGTATGCGGCTGAAACCGATCTCCGTGCTCGTCAGCCAGGCGCTTAAGCGTCTGCACAACTTCGTCGATGCCGCGATCTTTAGCATATTGCAATGGGCCACCACGAAACGGCGCGAATCCCGTGCCAAATATAACACCGGCATCCAGCAGATCGGCATCGGACACGACCCCCTCGTGCAGACAGGCTACAGCCTCGTTGACCATTGGCAATATCAGGCGATCACCGATATCTGCCGGGACGCTGGCTGCATCCGTCTCAGGTTTGACAGCCTTGCCGTCCTGCCAGGTATAAAAGCCCTGGCCGGATTTTCGACCCAATTGCTTGTTCTCGACCATGTCAGCGAGGCGCGTTGGTATCGGCTTGTTGAAGGCGGCACCAAGCACCCTGGATACGTGCAGCGCAACATCAATGCCGACACTATCGACCAGTTCCACCGGGCCCATCGGCATTCCGAAGTCTTCAGCCGCCTTGTCAATGGCGCCAAATGGCACACCGGATTCAGCCAGATGCATTGCCTCCGCCATGTACGGGGCCAGAACCCTATTCACGACGAAGCCGGGCGAACTGGCGCATTCGAGCGGGAACTTGCCGATGCCTTTCACAAAGGCGAAGCCAAGATCCAGAACGTCCTGCTCGGTATCTTCGCAGCGGATCACTTCGACCAGCGGTAGTTGTGAAACGGGATTGAAAAAATGCAGGCCAATAAATCGCTTGGGGCTATCGAGTACCGTACGCAATTCTTCGAGGCGAATACTCGAGGTATTTGTCGCCAATATTGCACCCGGCTTCATCGACGCCTGCAGATCGCGATAGAGCGCTTGCTTGGCGTCGAGGTCTTCGAATATTGCTTCAATGACCAGGTCGGCATCGGCAACACCCGCGCCTTCTACGTCTGTGCGCAGCCGGTCAGTGGCTGCTGCCCGGTCGTTGGCATCACGTATTTTCTTCGAAAAAAGTTTTGCCGCTCTTTTGATCGCGGGTTCAACGTATTCGAGCGCGCGGTCCTGCAGTGTCACCTGCAAGCCACGCAATGCACACCACGCCGCAATGTCGCCCCCCATAACGCCGGCACCGACTACGTGCACGTGCGATATTCGTTCTGCCGGTTTATTGCCTTGTGATTTAAGGCGGTTTTGCAAAAAGAATACCCGCACAAGGTTTTGTGCGGTTCCACCCAATACCAACTCTGAAAACGATTTTGCCTCGGCTTCATATCCGCTTTTTGCCGATGCTCCATGCTGCGACCAAAGATCAATTATTGCGTATGGAGCAGGGTAGTGTTCCTTACGTGCGCGAGCGGCTACTTGTTTTTGCAACACTCGCACGATGAACGGACGTATGAAAAAGAGGTTCAGTAATTTTTCTGCAAATGGTGCTGAGGCCTTTGGCTTGCGAGCAGCGAGCAGTTCTGTTGCCGCTTGCTTCCAGTTATCGGCAGCTGCAATGCGATCAACGAATCCCTGTCGCAACGCTTTATCGACGGTTATGGGCTTGCCGGTCAACATCAACTGCATCGCAGCGCGCACGCCGGCTATCTGCACGGCTCTTACAGTGCCGCCAAAACCCGGGTGTATCCCCAACTGGACTTCGGGCAGACCGATGATCGGCTTCTTGTTCTGTAACGCGAGCCGGTAGTCGCAAGCCATGGCAAGTTCAAGGCCGCCGCCCAGGGCAAAACCGTTGATTACTGCGGCTGTTGGGCAGCGCAAAGCTTCCAGTCGATCAAATAGTTGCTGGCCGAGTCGCACCAGCTCGTAGGCTTGCTGTGCAGACGTCAGAGTCGTGAATTCGTTGATGTCGGCACCCATCACGAAACCGGATTTCTTGGCGGACCAGATAACCAGCCCGCGCGGCGGATTCTTTTCCAACGGCGTCAGAATATCTGCAAGTTCACGCAGTACTTCGCCTGAGAGCACGTTTGCGCCGGTGTCCGCCTTGTCGATGCATAGCCAGACGATGCCGTCGTTGTCAGTTTCCTGGCGCCAATGATTGAATGAATTTGTTGCTGCGTCGTTCATGGTTTTTGCAGGTCCTCTAGTCAACCTCGAAATCACAAATAAGCGGCAGGTGATCAGAATGTCGCACGCTCGGAATTTCGAAATGATTTACGGTAATACCATCCTGGTAAAGAATGAAATCCAGCTCTTTACGCGGTGAGCGGCTTGGGTAGGAGGGCAGGCTTTTCGTGTTCGCGCTCCTTAAACCGGCGGCACGCATGAACAAATAGATTTCGTCTTCACCCCAAAAAGTGTTGAAGTCACCCGCGACAATGACCGGTTTTTCATTCACGGCGATGAGGTCATACAATTTTCTAAGCTGCAAATGTCGATGTCGGTACTTCAGCGACAGGTGCACGAGGAATACGGAAAATGCCTCCATTTCCAGTTCGATAATCAGACGCTTGATGCCGGTATCGAAATAGTGAAAGGACTCACCATGAACCCGGTGCGCGGCAAGAAACGCATTGCCTTGTTTGCGAATGATTGGCAGCAGCTGGTTAATCGACCTCTCGCCATATTTCGTCTCGTACGACGAATTCATTCCCAGCTCAGTCGCGATGGCCTCGGCCTGGTTAATCTTTCTGCTGCGGATAGATCCGGAATCCACCTCTATCAGCCCGACGATGTCCGGGTCGGCAGACTTGATGAATCGGGTGATATCCGGCAGCACATTCTGGTTGCCCAGGATGTACCCAGCACCCGGCAGCGGCACGTGCATAGATGCGCCAGCGCCGACCGCATAGCGAATGTTGTACAGGAGGAGTCTCATCGTCGGGGGCTACGATACATGGCTTTGCTCACGCATGAAATGGCTTTACAAGCCCGAATAATTCACGTGTGCCGGCTCTCATGATGAAAAATGGTGAATGATTCAAAATGACCAGCATTCATCGGGCTTTATCGAAGCGTTACAGTTAACGCCTGCCGGGCTGTCGCTTCCTGTGCCGAGTACATCGTGCCCGATCCTGCTCCATACGTAGTCCGTGCTGCGTCTTTTTGCACGATCGAACGCGCTGTACTCGGCACAGATATCGACAGTCCCGCCCACTCGTGAAATATTCGGGCTAGTGCTGACTCGTACCGCGCGTACGATGCGCCGATTCGATACACTAGCGCAGTCCTGGACAGTGAATGGAGATAAAGCGTGTCTGAAAGTGATCCAATACGGGTGTTCGTGACCCATACGTTTGAAGAGAACATTGATTATCTGCGCTTGTTCGAATTCCTCGAAAGCATGGACAACTTTTTCTATACCAACTGCAGCAAACCGGAAAATGTGCCGGAAAGCGGCGGACTGGAAGCAATTAAGGACGAACTCATCGTCCAGATCAAAGAATGTGAGGCAGTCGTGGTGTTGGCCTCACTTTACGAAGATCAAACGGACCTGGTGCGTTATCAAATGGATGTCGCTGAAGCTAATGAAAAGCCCATGATCGCCATACGACCTTTTGGCGGCATGCTCGAGACGCCAGCGGACCTCGTTGAGCGTGTCAAAGAACATACCGAGTGGAATGAGCGTGAGATCATTGACGCGCTTAAACGCCAGGCACGTCTGGAAGATACATCGCGTTGGGATGTTATTGATTTTCCGTGATAAAACAAACAGTTAGTTATCATTCTTAATCTTATTTATGACTATAAAATAATCCTGAAACATGACTCATAAAGATGTTTTGATCATCGCTCACCGGGGTGCTTGTGGCTACTTGCCAGAACACACGTTGGAAGCGAAAGCATTCGCTTATGCACTCGGGGCCGACTATATCGAGCAGGATGTGGTTGCTACCCGCGATGATGAACTGGTCGTTTTACATGATATTCACCTCGACCGCGTTACCAATGTCGTCGCACGGTTTCCTGATCGAAATAGAAAAGACGGGCGCTATTACGCCCGTGATTTCGACCTGGCCGAGATCAAATTGCTCAACGTATGGGAGCGTCGCAATGCGGATGGCATAACGCCGGTATTTCCCAGGCGGTTTCCGACCGGGCAGGGCAATTTTCGGGTCCCGACGCTGCAAGAGGAAATTACGCTCGTTCAGGGTCTGAACCATTCGACTGGTCGGAATATCGGCATATACCCGGAAATCAAAAGCCCGGCATGGCACAAGACCGAGAGTGTCGACCTGAGCGCGCTGGTTTTGCAGGTTCTGGATGAGTATGGCTACAAGAACCGCGATGATAACGTGTTTCTGCAGTGTTTTGACGCTACCGAAGTCCGTCGCATCCGTGAGGACCTTGGTTGCGAGCTAAAGATGGTGCAATTAATCGGAGAGAACTCCTGGGGTGAATCAGATACTGACTACGAACCGCTGAAAACTGCGGCGGGATTAGCGAGGCTCGCCGAGACTGTTGAGGGCGTGGGTCCGTGGATTGGTCACCTGATTCGCATGGCAGATATCGACGGGCACCCTGTTTCGACCGGTTTCGTCTCTGCGGCACATGCCGCCGGTTTGCAGGTGCATCCTTACACCTTCAGGGCAGACGAATTGGCACCTGGCTTTGAATCGTTGCAGGAAATGGTCCGATGGTTTGCAGATGAGCTGAAAATCGATGGCTTGTTTACGGACTTCACGGATATTGCCGCTGCCGCGTTGCGTCCGTGAGGCGGCACAACAACCAAAATTCGCCGAAAAATGCCTGAATAGCTATAAGTAATTGTTTTTTATAATAAAGCCGAATTACTCCGAGTATCGACGGATTGTCGAGTCGTTATGCCGCGTGCCTGCCCGGGCCACCGGAGTGAGAACCCTGTCCTTTTATGAATGGCAAAAGTGCATAACCTAGTACATTGCCGTAGCTAGCAGTGATCCGCATGTTCATGGAGACCCCACAAACCCTGATCTACCTGGTAGGAGGAGCATTCCTTCTGGGGTGGCTTGTGGGCAAGGTCGGTGCTTATTTTGGCAACAGGATTGCTGCCAAGAAAAGCGATCCGCGCGACGGTCGGATCAGATCCCTCGATGCAGATGTTCGTGTGGCACAAACCGATGCGGCGAAGATCCGGGAAGATCTCGAGGAGCGTGGCAAAGAGCTCGCCGAGCAAAAAACGATTGTTGATCGGCACGATGCGAAGATTAAAGAGCAGGCGCACACCATTGCGCGCCTGCGTGTGGATTTGAAGGATTCCGTCAAAAAGACCAGGGAATTGCGTGCGGAGTTGTCCGATCGGGCAACCGAAAATGTACGTTCCGAGGTCATGTTGCGCGAGGTTCAGACTGAGCTCTCTGTTGCCCACGCATCTACCGATATGATCGCTACCGGTGTGCTTGACTATTCAGTGGCACCAGGCGGCGAAGGCGGCGAAGAACAGCCGGCCAAAGCGAAAGCCGCTAAATAATTCTTTATCGCGGATTGACGGCAAAGCGCATTGCAAACCCGCTGTCTCGCCAGGAAAAATAACTCAGCACAAAATACATATGCATTAGCAGTGCAAAGATCCATTCAATGACGTTTTCTGCGGGATCAGGATTTGCAAGCGTGACTTTGAGCGTTAAATTCAAAACACCAAGTGCAACAGGCACGGTCGCGAGGCTCAACTGAAATTTTGCAATTCTGCTCAACGAGCGCATTTGTAAAGCGTTGCCGAGCTGCTTGCTTTTTACAGCCAACAGAATCTGCGCGATGATCGAAAGTGCAAAATAAGAGTAAATACCGAAGCGTCGCATGAACTCATAAAACGGTTCCTGTGTGCCGAGAAATGTGACGTACAACGTTAGGAACAAAGCACCGCCAGTTCCCAATACGCCAATTGCTGTACCACCTTTGCCGGGTAAGCCGTGCAGTTTTTGCAACGATCTGAGCCAGGCAACATTGAAAAGCCAGTACGCAATCATCACAACAGACTCAGTCATCATTGCAGCATTGAACAAAAAGCTTGCCGGCGGATAACGTCCTGTCGCGCTAATGGACACGCAGCCTTCGAGGTAGGGAACGCAGCCAGGAATGCTGCCGGCATCAATGGCGATCAGCAAACTCAGGTGAATCGCGACAACGGGCATCAGCCCGGTTATCAGGGGAAGAACACGTAGCAGCATGCCCTTAAGCATACCTGCAGCAGTGCTAGAATGTCTCTTCCAGCCTGTTTCGAAAAATTATCAAAATCAAAATTTGGAGGGGTTCTTATGAGTATCATTGATCTTTGGTTGCCCATTCTCGTTTCGGCTGTGTTGATATGGATTGTCAGCGCGCTGATCTGGACCGTATTGCCGTGGCACAAGAGCGACTTTTCAAAGACTAAAGACGAGGAGGGCGCCCGCGCAGCGCTTAAGGGTCTTAGTCCGGGCTTTTACAACCTGCCCCACTGTGTTGACCAGACGGCCATTAAAGATCCTGAGATGCAACGGAAATTCAAAGACGGTCCACTGGCGTTCATTACGATATTACCGAACGGAATGCCACCGATGGGACGCAACATGGTCTTGAGTTTTTTGAACAGTATATTTATCGGCATCTTATGCGCCTATTTCGTAACCAGAACGACCAGCACCGATGCGAGCTATCTTGAAGTATTCAGAATTGCCGGAACCGTCGCATGGGTTGCTTACGGTGTTGCTTACATTCAAGACAGTATCTGGTTTGGTCGACCCTGGTCGATAACAATGAAGTCGTTGATGGATGCATTAATTTACGGGTTGCTTACCGGCGGTGTATTCGGTTGGCTTGCGTGAATCTTTGATCGAAAAATCCATGCATCGTCGATCTGACGACGTGTCATTGCGCGGGTGTTTTGTTGCCGCAGTTTTTGCGATCCTGGCGACGTTGCCGGGATATGCATTTGCTGATACAACGGAATCGCCAAATCGTTTCTCGATGCCGGGTACACATGTATACACGCTGACATCGCAGCACAACGAAATCGAATATGAGATTCGTGTGTGGTTGCCGGAAAACTATGCGCGAGGAGTGAAAGCGTACCCTTTGACGCTGCTGCTGGATGCTGACTACCAGTTTCCACTTGGCGTGAGCATCGTTGAGCACCTGGCACAAAGAGAGCAGGCAGATGAGTCTGTTGTCGTGGCTATTGGATATTCGAATTCGCAGCGAAATCCGTACTGGTATCGACGCAATCGCACTCGCGATTACACACCAACGACGGTTCCAACCGGTGGCTACGGTGCGGAGTTTCAACAATATTCCGGTGGCGGTAAAAAATTCCTGCGTTTTATTGCCGACGAATTGCTGGACTCGCTGCATTCAAGATATCGAATTGCGTCCAGTGGGCATACTTATGTCGGCCACTCGTTTGGCGGATTATTTGGCGCTTTCATAATTGCAGAGCAACCCAACCTGTTTAGTAACTATTTGTTGATTAGTCCGTCTCTCTGGTACGACGACCGGTTAATGATTCGGCGCATTCAGGAAAATGCTGATTTAGGCCTGGTAGACGCCACAAGGATTTATCTGGCTGTCGGTGATCATGAAAATGAGACCGGGAAGCCAATGGTTGACGAACTGCAAATGTACGCTGCAGCAATAAGGAAAAAAGCAGATCCGGCAGTGAACGTCACAGTACGCGTCCTTAATGATGAAACCCATGCCAGCATATTTCCGGCTGCATTATCTGCCGGATTGCGGCACCTGAGGAGCTCCCGGGACAGTCAGGAATGACACCTGACTAAAGATAGTGCGAATTGACCAATGGGGTCCGGAAAATGACAAGACCAATTCCGGCCCTAGCGGGATGATGTCATTTCAGGGTCACGGACCGTCATTTGGGAATTATCTTGAGTACAGGCACCTGTTTAAATAACCGTATTGCCTCGCTGATCGTCTATGAAGAGCCGGAGAGCGATCTTGTCCCGCCGTTTCTCGTTGGTGAGATTGCCGGTAGCCTTACGCTTGAAAGTGATCGTAAGCGGCTGCAGGAGTTCGCCATGGCCTTATTTGACTGGCTGGAACGGACCGAGAGCGTGGGCAGCAACGTCGTACGTAATGTGCCTTTTGGCTGGTTAAGAAGGCGTAACCAAGGCCTGGGGGCTTCGCGTTGCCTATCTCTATATCCTATTTAACATAATATACATTATACGCATAAGAGGGGGTCAGGCTTGGGAGGCGCAGACCGTGCCCTCATTGCGTCAATATTCTATCCGATAGCCAAAAAAATACGATGTATCAAAGAAACTTTTTCGCAAGCCCGATTACATCGTCGAGATCCAGGCCATCCGCGCCTCCCATCAAACTGCCGAGCAAACCGTCGTCGGCACTGTCCAGAGAGCGTCCTGCATCCGTCTTTTTGCTTAGCGCAGCCATGGCCAGTCCGGCCAATAGCGGCAGAGCCTTTTTAACCAAATCCACGTCGATGCCGCTGGTACCGGCAGCCTGTGCAGCGACCTTGCGGCTGACGTCTTTGCTGCCAAACAGGTGGCCAAGGATGTTGTTGCCATCGTT